>Ga0079223_10002724_pt1 | contig 10993 bp, 6 predicted proteins | sample Stecom2011_FD_75072 | JGI IMG/M metagenome (GOLD analysis project Ga0079223, IMG submission 75072) | Agricultural soil microbial communities from Utah to study Nitrogen management - Steer compost 2011 | ecosystem: Environmental > Terrestrial > Soil > Agricultural land | place: USA: Utah...
CCAGTAATTAAAATCTTTTTCATCCCAACTCTTTTTATATGGCTTGCAGACAAAAATAGGTAAACCTATCCTTTAATTAAAGTGAAGTTTTTTTGAGAAATAAAAAGGAGCTTATATGTCCCAAACAGTTTTGCGTTTTTTTAGCTTAAACAAATGTTTGTTTTCTAAGATAAATGCCATTCCAAAGTAAATAAGCAATGGTGACCCTAGTGTTAGAAAAGAGGCATAAATAAAAAACAAACGAATTTTTGCACGCTTTATTCCAAGCTTTTGTCCCCACCAGCTACAAACACCAAAAGCATGACGCTCAAAGTAATCCTGTATTTTATTAATCAACTGCATTCTGTGTAGTATTGAACTTCTAAAATTAAGGTTTTATTGACTATTAAAAATTTGTTTAACAAAAAAAACTCGAATAGCTATGCTTATGGCAAGTGAGGCTTATTGTTTCCTTAAAATGGAATTTCCAATTTTACAGGACAAACACCTTTTGTGATCACAATACTCTTTTTTTAATTGCAATAGTGCTTGAGAGTGAAAAGCTGATTCTAAAAGCATTCCCAATGCTTTCCACTTTTTGGCAATCGCATTTTTTTCAGCTGGAATCTCTTCTAACATTTGAAATGCAAGCTGTTTTCCAAGCTCATCATCTCTTTTTTCTGCATAGACAAAAAGAAGTGGCACAGCCACATTTATCATCAATACATCCTTTGTAAGCTGCCCCATCTTTTTCTTTCTTTTTCTTGAAGCAGGAACGTCAAAACGATAATGAGCATCCCAATAGGGAGAAGCAGCTACATCAAAAAGTTGATAGAATTGGTCAATAGACTTTGTCTCTCTCAATTGTTCGAAAAACTTTTTATTTTTATGAATTAAGGCTGCCAATTGCGCAAGGCGTATGGTAGGGAAGTTTGAAGGACGCATTCGCATGAATTTCCAAAGCGATGTTTCAATTGATGCTAACTGGTATTTATTTTTTAAAAAACGATATTCTTTTTGCAAGCGCATGGGATAATCTCCCTTAAAATCTTCTTCCAAAAGTCCTGCTTGTTTTAGTAACAGAGCTTCTAATTGTAATAAATCACTTTGGTGTTTTCTCAAAATTGAATAAGGCAAAGCAGTCGCCAAGAGTTCAAATGGTGTTCCATTAACTTTCAATCCCATATACCGACACATCATTTGATAAAAAACAGCTTCCCAATCATTGGTATTGAGCTCCAGCAACTGTTCAATTCTTCTAGATTTGTTTTCTAAGCGTTCCACCAACATGCGGTCTAGCTGTTGTAGTTTTACAAATTGATCAACTGAAGCTAGCTCAGATTCACAAGGCACCCAGTTTTCATTCTTTTTTAAAAATTTATAGCGCTCTAACAATACCTTGCTCACCCTTCCACTTAATTCTATGGTTGGAATTAGCTCTCCACTTTCTCTCCTAACTTCTCGGTCGTTTTCCCAAACTACATGTAAAATTATTTTATCATACAGCTTATCCGTTTGATGTTGATGCTGAAACCAATCAGATGATTTCAAATGAATCTCAACATTTCCAGCCCAAAGCGTATCCCCCACTTTTAGCTGCCCATTAAAAAAGTCAGGCCCAGCATTTTGGTTGGGTAAGCCAGCTTTGAATACCTCAACCTTCTCCCCCTCCGTTGTTAACAATCCGTGTGGGTTGAACAATTGAAATTTCCATACATAATGTAGAAAATCCTCATTCATAATGAACTAAATTAATAATATTTTGGACTTATAGATAATAAAATCTTTTGAAAAGAGAGTTTAGCTTAAATGCTTTCCATATTTTGCAAAAAGCATGAACAGTACTAAAATCAAACAGTTACAGATCATTTCGTTTTAGTTTAAGCCCGATGTAGTCATTCAAGAAATGAAACTATATATCTACTAAATGAAGTGCACTTTTTTAATATTTACCTTATTAGCAATCAGTTAGACCAACTCTGAAACTTGCGCTATAGGTTTTTTGGTTTGCAAAAGCAATAAACCCAGAAAGGTTAACAAACCATTTAAAATGATAATCTCGAATCCAAATTCATAGCCATTGAGTAGGGTTTTAGAATTTAGTTGTAAGAGATAGGTTGCAATGGGACTGATTATACAAACCAAAGGCACCCATCTGTCTTTCACTTGCTTTTTCGTCATCATGCCAAAAGCATACAATCCTAACAAAGGGCCGTAAGTATATCCCGCCGCTTTAAACAAACTGCTAATCACACTTTCGTCAGAAATTAAACTAAAGAGCATAATTACCAAGTAAAGTACCAAAGACATAAGCAAGTGAACTCTTTTTCTAACTTTTATTTGCTCATTTTCGGCCCGCTTGTCAACATCCAAAAAATCTATGCAAACAGAAGTTGTCAATGCGGTTAAGGCAGAGTCTGCGCTAGAGTATGCCGCAGCAATAAGTCCGAGGATAAAAAGTACTGCAACAGTTAACCCAAGTTCATTGCCGACTGCCAAAGTAGGGTACAACTCATCTCCCTGACTTGGAATTGGAATCCCCATTTCATTTGCATAATAATACAGCATAACCCCAAGGCTCAAAAATAAAACATTTACAAAAACCAGTACCGTGCTAAAAGACATCATGTTCCACTGTGCTTCCTTAATGTTTCTACAACTTAAATTTTTCTGCATCATATCTTGTTCCAAGCCCGTCATTACAATAGTGATAAAGGCACCACTTAAAAACTGTTTCCAAAAGTATTTTCCTGAGCGCCAATCATCGAAAAAAAACATTTTAGAATATTCACTACTGTCTATTTGGTGAAAAAGCTCTGTAAAAGTCCAATCCAATTGTTCACTAATCTTCCAAATGGTAATCCCAACAGCGGCAAGCATGAATAAGGTTTGCAAGCTATCTGTCCAAACAATGGTTTTAATTCCACCTTTGTGGGTATAAACCCAAATAAGCAAAATGGTAATGGCAACAGTTAGTGCATAAGGCACTCCCCAACTATCGAAAATTGCTAGCTGCAACACATTCGCCACCAAAAACAAACGAAAAGAAGCTCCAACAATACGAGAAAGTAAAAAATAAAAAGCTCCTGTTTTATACGACCAGAATCCAAAGCGCTGATCTAAATAAGTATAAATAGAAGTGAGTTTTAACCGATAGTACATCGGCATAAGCACGAAGGAAATAACAGCATAACCTAGAAGGTAGCCCAAAACCATTTGCATGTATGAAAACTGACTGTCGCCCACCCAGCCAGGAACTGAAATAAAGGTAACCCCAGAAAGCGAAGTACCAATCATGCCAAAGGCCACCAAATACCAAGGGGAGTTTTTATTACCAAGAAAAAAACTCTGATTGTCAGCCCCTTTTGAAGTAAAATAACTAAGCCCAATCAAAAAAAGAAAGTAAATAAAAATGATGCTGCTAATCAGAACCGGATTCATAAATCTATTTTATGCGAAATAAAGCTTTTTTTCTTTTCCATGCTTTAGATAATAGACTTCTTTGTGTTAACGTCTCTTTCCAATTTCCCTTCGTAATTTTGAGGCAAAAGAATTTATCAATTTGGAAGAATACCCCTCAAACCTTTTGGCCAAAGCAATTGAACAGTTTTCCTCTTTGCCGGGAATAGGAAAAAGAACAGCCATGCGCTTGGCACTTTTTCTACTCAAGCAAGAAAAAGAAGAAGTAAAACGCTTTGGAGAAACATTTATAAAACTGAGAACCGAGGTTAAGTATTGCGAACGCTGCTTTAATATTTCAGATGAAACAGTTTGTTCAATCTGCCTCAACCCCCGAAGAGATGATAGCATATTGTGTGTGGTGGAAGACATTCGCGATGTAATGGCCATTGAAAATACCGGACAGTACCAAGGCTTGTATCATGTTTTGGGCGGAATTATTTCTCCGATGGATGGCATAGGGCCAGCTGACTTGACAATAGATGAGTTGATAAGCCGTTTGCGAGAAGGAAAAGTAAAAGAAATTATTATGGCCATGAGTACAACTATGGAAGGTGATACTACCAACTTTTATTTGTTCAAAAAAATAAAAGAATTTAACCTCAAGGTATCTGCAATAGCCAGAGGAATTTCTATTGGCGACAATTTAGAATATGCCGATGAGCTTACCCTTGGCCGTTCGCTAATCAACCGCGTACCTTACGAAACCACCCTAGCAAGGTAATGTAAAATGGAGCTAAGTATTGTTATAGTCAATTACAATGTGCAGTATTTTTTAGAAAACTGCCTTAACAGTGTTTTCAAAGCAACGCAGAATATCGATTGTGAAGTTATTGTAGTTGACAACAACTCTGTTGATGGTTCTCAAAAAATGCTCAGAAATAAGTTTCCCCAAGTGCAGCTAATCGCCAACCGAGATAATGTTGGGTTTTCTAAGGCGAATAACCAAGCCATTAGAATTGCCAAAGGAGAAAACATTCTCTTGTTAAACCCCGATACTGTAGTTGAAGAAAACACTTTTGAGGTTTGTCTCGATTTTTTCAAAAAGCATCCCGATGCAGGTGGATTGGGCGTAAAAATGCTAGATGGGAAAGGACGGTTTTTGCCTGAATCTAAACGTGGCTTACCAACCCCTTCAGTTGCATTTTACAAAATTTTTGGTTTAGCACAGCTGTTTCCAAAGTCCAAAAGATTTGGCAAATACCACCTCGGCCATCTTTCAAAAGAAGAAAACCATTCCATAGAAATACTGAGTGGTGCTTTTATGATGATTCGCAAAAAAGTATTGGATGAAATAGGCCTCCTAGATGAAAGCTTTTTTATGTACGGAGAAGATATTGACCTCTCTTATCGAATCCTACAAGCAAGCTACAAAAACTACTATTTAGCTGACACCTCCATTATTCACTACAAAGGTGAAAGCACTAAAAAAAGTAGCATTAACTATGTTTTTGTGTTTTATAGGGCCATGGCCATTTTTGCAAAAAAACATTTTTCAAGTACCAATGCCAAAACCTTTTCTTTTTTAATTCACATTGCCATTTATTTACGTGCTGCAATGGCCGTTCTCAGCAGAACAGCGAAAAGAGTTTTACTGCCATTTTTAGATGCTGCAATTATCATGACAGGCGCTTATGGTTTCATGGAGTATTATGAAAAGACAGTAATTAACAACAGCAATTACTTTACCGAGGCTGCTGATTTATATGGCATTCCCATATTGGTAGCAACCTTTATTTTATTTTTCTTTCTGAATGGCGCTTATAGGATTCCCACAAAAATAAAGTCGATTTTTAATGGCGCTTTTAGTGGTGCCTTTGCAGTGCTAATTATTTACTCCATGCTCAGTGAAGCGCATCGATTTTCCCGGGCGATTGTTCTTTTCAGTGTATTGTGGACTTTGATTTTAATTCCAGCATATAGGGCCCTGTTGCATTTCCTTAAAGTCAGACCTTTTCAAGATAGTGGCAAGCACCACCTGGCAATTGTCGGTAAAAAAGATGAATTAATTAGAATAAATAGACTCATAAAAGACACCCTAATGGAACCTTCTACCATTTGCTATGTGAATGCAGACAATGAAGAAGATGGCTTTGATTACCATGGAAAATTTTATCAGTTGAAAGACATTATAGATATATACGGGGTTAATGAAATTATTTTTTGTTCAAAAAACTTAAGCTCATCAAAAATTATTTCTCAAATGGCAGCGCTTAAAAATCCGAAATTGGATTTTAAAATTGCCCCACCTGAGAGTTTGTATATTATTGGAAGCAACTCCAACCAAAAATCAGGAGAATACTACATCATGGGAACTGATGTGTTATTGAAACCGGCAAATCAAAGAAACAAAAGACTGTTGGATTTTATTTTGAGTTTATTTTTCCTTTTATTCTCTCCTATTTTTGTTTGGTTCAGCTTAAATCCGTCAAACTTCTTCTCAAACCTCTTTAACATATTGATTGGAAAAATTTCATTTGTTGGACTTGCACCCTTAAAAGAAAATAACGACAAAAACTCAAACCTTAAAAAAGGCATTCTAACGCCATTGGATGCGATAGACAACATGCTAATTAATGAAGCAAAAAAAGAACGACTAAACTTTAAATACGTAAAAGACTATAATGTTTTTAAAGATGTTGGGCTTATTTTTAAAAAAGTAAGCCAGTTGGGTAGAATGATTTAGTGTTATTACAAATCCTACCCTCCAAGCACCCTTCGTAACACACTATCATACTACAAGCTAATCCCCAAAATAGAATCAATTAGAAGCTGCACAATTTTTAGAATTTATATTCTTTGGCTTATCATCATGAAGTGAGGCACCCCCAAATTATTCATTTGATAGTTATAAAATGACTTAGAAAATGGTTAATTTTGCGAGGAAATTCTAAAAAATAAACACCATGGCCGAGATTGAATTAATCATGCCTAAGATGGGCGAAAGTGTTGCTGAAGCAACTATCACCAAGTGGCTTAAAGCAGAAGGAGATCATGTAGAAGCTGAAGAAGCGGTAATTGAAATTGCCACCGATAAAGTAGATTCAGAAATTCCTGCCCCAGAAAGTGGTGTGATTAAAAAAATCTTATTCCAAGAAGACGAAGTAGTACAAGTTGGGCAAGCAATTGCCATTATGGAGGTAGAAGGGAAAACAACTGCCCCTAAAGCCGTTGAGGAAACAACAACGACTTCAACTGCTGCCTCTATATCAAGCGAAAGCCAAAATCAAGAACAAGCAGCTACTCCATCAAAAATTGACAAAAGCTCTACTTCTGGAAAGTTCTTTTCTCCTTTGGTGCGAAGCATTGCAGAAAAAGAAGAAATTGGAATGGCAGAGCTAGAATCTATTAAAGGCAGTGGTTTAAATGATCGACTTACCAAAGACGATTTATTAAAATATATAGAAGGTGGAAGGAAAGGAGCAACAACTCAACCTACTTCTGCAAAAAAACCAGTTGCAAAAGGTAGCATCCCAACAGCTCCAAAGCAAGCAAGAGTTATCCCAATGCAAGAGGGCGATGAAATAATTGAAATGGACCGCATGCGCAAAATGATTGCACATCACATGGTTGAGTCAATTAGCACATCTGCACATGTTACTTCTTTTGTAGAGGCAGACGTTACCAATATGGTGATGTGGAGGAACAAAATTAAAAACGAGTACTTAGAGCGCGAAGGGGAGAAAATTACATTTACTCCTATAATTATGGAGGCTATTGCCAAAGCGATTAAAGAAATGCCAATGATTAATGTTTCTGTTGATGGTGATAACATTATCAAAAGAAAGCACATTAACCTAGGAATGGCAACTGCATTGCCTTCTGGCAACCTTATAGTTCCGGTAATAAAAAACGCTGATCACAAGAACCTTATTGGCTTATCTAAAGCGGTAAACGACCTTGCCAATCGCGCAAGAAACAACAAACTAAGCCCAGACGAAATACAAGGAGGAACCTTTACAGTAACAAATGTTGGAACATTTGGGAATGTAATGGGCACACCAATTATCAACCAACCGCAAGTTGCAATTATGGCAGTTGGAGCAATTAAAAAGAAACCAGCTGTTATTGAAACTCCATTTGGAGATACAATTGGTGTTCGCCACATGATGTTTTTGTCCCTTTCATATGACCACAGAGTTGTAGATGGCTCCTTGGGCGGAAGTTTTGTACAAAGAGTAGCAAAAATACTTGAAGCTTTTGATCCAGAAAGGGAAATATAACTGATTATCCACTTTTTGTAAGATATATTTCACCTTTTATAGTGTTATATTGAACGAATAAAATATATTTGTAATTCATCATAATAACGGATAAACTCCAGGTAATGAATTATAAAAATTTATTCTTTTCAGCTTTTCTTAGCCTATTTTCAGCTATATCTTTATATAGTCAGGTGGATGGTAAATCAAAATTCTCTGAAGCGCTATACTTGATTGATGAAAGCCTCTTCTCAGAAGCACTTCCCCTTCTCGAAAGTTTGGAAAAGCAAGAACAATACATTAATAATGCCAACTTTAACTTCAACATTGGCTTTGCTTTATACAAATCATTCGATGAGAAAAATAAATTAAAAGCTGTTTCCTATCTTGAAAAAGCAGCACAAAATGTCAGCCCAAGGTACCAACCACTCTCAATTAAAGAAAATAAAGCTCCAATTGATGCTTATTATTATTTAGGGCTTGCACTTCACAACAATCATCAGTTTTCAAAAGCCATTGAAAACTACAACATTTACAAAACACTCATTAACGATAAGCATTTCCGATATAGAGAAGTGGATCAGTTGGTTAAAATGTCAGAGTTTGCAAAAACAGCAGTTGCAAATCCTGTTAATATTATTGTAAATAATTTAGGAGAGAAACTAAACAGTTACTTTCCAGAATATAGCCCAGTAGTTCGCATTGATGAATCTGCAATTTATTTTACCTCAAGAAGGCTAAGAAAAGATAGCAGCAATTATAAGATATTAGACCCTGCAGATGGTAATATGTATGAAGACATCTATGTTTCTTTCAATAAAGATGGAGTATGGCAAGAACCGCATTTGCTAAACATTAACACCTCAAATCATGAAGCTACCTTAAACTTATCTGTCGATGGTCAAACCTTATATTTATATAAAGACGAAAAAGGAATTGGCGGATTATATGAAAGTAAATTAATAGCTGATTCCTCAGGTTATGGCATTTGGTCAAAACCAAGCAAGCTGGGCTCCGACATCAACACCAAAGCTCACGAAACACATGTTACCATAAGCCCAAGCGGAAGAACGCTCTATTTTGTTAGTGACAGAGAGGGTGGCTATGGCGGAAAAGACATCTATTATTGCAACATTCTTCCTACAGGTGAATGGGCACTTGCTCAAAATTTAGGACCAACTATTAATACAGAGTTTGATGAAGATGGTGTTTTTATGCACCCTGATGGAAAAACATTGTTCTTTGCTTCAAATGGGCACCAATCTATGGGAGGCTATGATATTGTTTATAGCACGCTAACCGACACAGGATGGAGTGAAGTTAAAAACATGGGTTATCCGATTAACTCAGTTGATGATGATGTCTTTTTTGTAACAACACCAGACGGCAAGCGCGCATACTTCTCTTCTTTTAAAGAAGATGGTTATGGAGAAAAAGACATTTATATGCTAGAGCTTCTTGATGCAGAAGAAAAAGCGTTGACACTTTATAAAGGAGAGTTTACTTACATTGATAGTACTGCACCACCAAAAGGTGCCTTGGTAACAATTCTCAATGATTTAAGTGGAGAAATTGTTGGTTCATATACACCGAGAATGCGCGATGGACAGTTTTATGCCATTTTAGAACCAAACCAAACCTATCACTTTATTTATGAAGCTGATGATTATCGAACTTATGAGGAAGATATTTATGTTCCCAAAGGCTTTATATATCAAGAAATTTACAAAGAAATAAAACTAAGACCTGTAAGAGTAGCTGATAACATTGAAAAAATGGAGAAAGGCGAAATTAAACTAGCAAAAATTGATGGAGTGCTTAAAGCAAGAGGAAAGACAATGCCCAACACAAGGGTTAGACTTTTAGCTGAAGATTCAGAATTATTAGCGACAACCATAACAGGTGATGATGGAGGGTTTGACTTTTCAACATTAGATCCAACGAAAGTATACCTTATCGAAATAGAGGGAGAAAACCCACCTATGTATGGTTATGAAATTCAGTTGAGCAATGATGAAGATGAAGAAATAACTTTTGAAAACATCAACAACAAACAATATCTATTTACTCCATCTCTCTCACCTTATGAAAACTATGGCATCAATGCTCCTGTTCTTGCAAAAACTTCAAAATATGAAGAGTCCATAGACAAAAAAAGCAATTACATAAAAGGTGCAATTATTGCCAATGCAAAAAAGCTTGATGGCATAAAAGTGTTTTTAGTAGATGAAAATGAGGAGGTAATTCAAGAAAAAACGACAGACAAGAATGGTGAGTTCTTATTTAAAGACATCGATTATTCAAAAAGCTACAACATTCAATTTGCAGAAACTAAGGACAGCATGCAATTACAGCTTTTCGATAAATTAGACAACAACTTATTGTTTGTAAAAGAAGGAGCAACCAATTATAAATATTATCCTGCTTCTTCAAGCACACCTTTGGCAAAAGGTTCATCGGTTGAAATGAAAGGAAAGCTAAGCTCTAAGGCGGGTGACATTGACAATGTTCAAGTTAATTTGCTGGATATAAATAAAAACAAACTTAACATCACAAAAACCGACAGCAGCGGAAACTTAATTTTTGAAAACATAGATTTAAGCTCCCAATACTATTTGCAAGTTCCTGAAGAACTTACTTACGATGCAAATATTGAGCTTGTTACGGAAGAGTATGGAAAGGTTCAACTCAAACAAGTGAGCAAAGATTTATATAAGATTACTCCCTTGTACAATGTGAAGCTTATAAATGAAAATGGGCAAATCGTTTCAGAAGTAGTTACCCCTAATGAGCAAAATATAACAATAGATAAAATAGATAAAAATCAGTATTATCGTTTTGTTTTTAAAGATAGAAGTCCCCAAGACAACAAGCTTAAGTTATTTTCAAAAGATGGAGAGTACATTACACTTAACTATAAAAGCCGCGGCATTTATGAGTACAGTCCAGAAAAAGATTATAACTTTCAACCAAGCCCAATCAATGTGGATGGCAAACTTCAAGCCAATGGCAAAGTTATATCGGATAAAAAGATTGATTTAATTTTGGGAGATGCAGGCTTGTTATATACTGTAATTACGGGGAAAGACGGGAGCTTTAACTTTGAAACCCTAAATCCAATAAAAACATACACCATTAAAGTACACGAAGAGAATCCGCCAATACAGGGTTACGACTTTAACCTTATAAACGATAGAGGTGAAAAACTTGTAATTGATAAAATCGACAATAAAACTTATCGCTTTCAACCTACCCCTTCTGCTGAAAAGTATGTTAAGTCAGAGGTGATCTTGAAAGATGAAAACAGAGATATTATTCGAAAAACACAAACAGACTCTACTGGTTCTTTCCAG
>Ga0079223_10002727_pt1 | contig 10990 bp, 8 predicted proteins | sample Stecom2011_FD_75072 | JGI IMG/M metagenome (GOLD analysis project Ga0079223, IMG submission 75072) | Agricultural soil microbial communities from Utah to study Nitrogen management - Steer compost 2011 | ecosystem: Environmental > Terrestrial > Soil > Agricultural land | place: USA: Utah...
ATAGTAGGTAAATAATTCCTCCTCCTCTGCCTGCCATTATCATCCTTTTTCATTCTAAACCCGTTTGGGACAAAATTGGCCGTCTTCTCTCCCGGTCGCACAATTCCTGTTTTAAGCGGCGGGGTTCCGGGTAAAGTATAAGAGTGTGCACGAGGGGTGTACGAATTTGAAGAAAAAAGGAGCCGGAGAAGATGATGCCGGTTATTCTGGTCTCAATTTTGCCCGGCATATTGTGGTTGCTCTATTTTTACGGACAGGACCGCCATGAGCCGGAACCCCGGCGGTTGGTGTTTTGGGTTTTTCTCGGCGGGATGCTGCTGGTCATTCCGGCCGGGGCTTTGGAGGCTTTGGGCAAAGAAGGCCTGGTGGCAGCGAGAGGCGCCGGGGATCTGATTAGCCTCTTTTATTATTCCTTCTTTTTTATCGGCCTGATTGAAGAGGGGCTCAAATTCTCGCTACTCTGGTTTTTTGTCCGGCCAAAAAAGGTAATGAATGAACCGGTGGACGGGGTTGTTTACGGGATCACCACCGGGTTGGGCTTTGCCTCCCTGGAAAATTTTCTTTATACCCAGAACCTCGGTTTGGAGGTGGGGATCTGGCGGGGAATCGTCGCCTGTCTCGCCCATGCGGCTTTTTCCGGTTGGGGCGGGTATTTTCTCACCGCGGAAGAGACGGCGGCGAGGGAGGAGACCCGGTTTGCTTTAGGCTGGGGCGTAGCCTTATCCCTGCATGGCCTCTACAATTTCTTTCTCTTTTTGGAACATCCGGCTTTAACTTTGGCTGCTTTTACCATAACCGGGATTTTGACCTATACCTTGCTGATGAAGATGCGGCAACTGACTAAAGTTTCCCCCTTCCGCTAAAATGCCGGGAGCCTGTAGAAAATGGGGTGATTATTTGCCCACCGTCCGGGGAATGCTATTGGCAGACAAAATTTGGAGTGATTGCCATGAAAAACCGATGGTGGTGGCTGCTGATTATTGCCGCTTTTTTCTTGGGTTTTGTCCCGGCGTACCGGGGCGGGTTTATCCGGTTCTTCCGGGAAGCCGGAGTCTACCAGTTACCGCCGAAGGCGGTCAAGGCCGTTACCCTGCAAATAACCGATATTTATCTTGGCTGCCGGCATAGTGAAAACCATCAAGAGGAGATCATAGGGGAGGAACTGCCGGCCCGCCTCGGGAAGATGCAGGAAAACCGGGAAATTAGCGTCTTTACCGGAGAGGTTTTGGTTCTGAACGGGGAGTTTCCCGGACTCTGCCCGGTCTGCCAGGAAGAAGAGTTCATCGGGGTGTATCAGGGGTATGTGGCGGTATATGCCGGCCGGCCCGGGCGGCCCGGCCCGGTAAAAGAGATGACATTACTAAATATCCAGGGTTTGCCTGAAGAAGAAATTACTGATTTGGAGACTGGAATCGCCTTTTCCGGGCTGGAAGAGAAACTCCAGATTTTAGAGGCGTATTCCGAAGAATACGCACGTAATAATAGACCGGAGGATTGATCACTTCCTCCGGTCTGTCTTCAGGCGGCGAAAACCGACCTTCGCGCCGGCTGCACAGGATCCCTACCGAACCGCTCTCCTCGAGGCGCACGATCCAAAGGCTGTAGCTTCTTCCAGAACCCTGGGCAACCTTTGCCCGAATCAACTTCCTCCCTGGTTGAGCCATCACGACTTTTCGCAAACACAACTGACCCTTGAGAGAAGAAGCCGACTCTTGACTCGGCCTTAACAACTCAGATATAGAACGCCTTCCTCGCATCCTATAGCCAAATTGGAAAGACCTTCGCGCCGGCCAGTTTCAGCAGGATGATTGGCATCCAAACCCGCGCTGACCTTTGCCCGACCTCCTCCGGACGCAGGCGGACTACAGCTCCGCCGGGGACTGGATTCAGTCTTGGTTCGGCCGGTTCGCCTACCGCTATTATTTTATCCAGTTTTCCCGATATTAATCACCTTTTTATTAAAAAAAAATTGTCCGGGAGGAAATACTTGAAGACAGTAGAATAGTAGATTAGGTTAAGACTATGAGTTTATTTGAGGGAGGAATCGGGTTGAAGAGTTATGCGATGGAGAAATTGAGAAATTTTATCCTGGTGGGTCACGGTGGGTGTGGAAAAACAATGCTGGCCGAGGCAATGCTCTACACAGCCAAAGCGACGGACCGCTTTGGCAAAGTGGATGAGGGCAACTCGGTGATGGATCATGATCCGGAAGAGGTTAAAAGGAAAATTTCAATCAATACCGCCGTCGCCCCCTGTGAATTTAAAGAACACAAGTTCAATATTGTCGATACACCCGGTTTTTTTGACTTCGTCGGTGAGGTAAAAAGTGCCAGCCGGGTGGTGGAGGCAGGCATATTGGTGGTCTGCGCCACCGGCGGTGTGGAGGTGGGCACCGAAAAATCCTGGGATTTTCTTAATGAACGGTCCCTGCCGCGGCTGATCTTTATAAACAAAATGGACCGGGAGAACGCCAATTTCACCAAAGTCATCAGCGCCCTGCGGGAGAAGTTTGGTAACCGGATTATCCCTATTCAGCTTCCCATAGGCGAGGCGGAGAAGTTTGCGGGCGTTGTCGATATAATAAACAAAAAAGCCTGGCAAGACGGGAAAGAAACTCCCATACCTGCAGAGTTCAGCGGCGAAGTGGACAATTACTACCAGGCGCTGGTCGAGGCTGTGGCTGAGTCGGATGAGGAGTTGCTCGATAAATACCTGGAAAATGATACCCTCAGCCCGGAAGATCTCCTCACCGGTTTTCGCCGGGAGACAATGAAAGGCGAGATCGTGCCGGTTTTGTGTGGCTCCGCCTTAAAAACCGTGGGCATCGCCGAATTAATGGCGGCGATCATCGAAACGCTTCCTTCCCCGGCTGCGGTCGAAACGGTGGCAGCCGAAATTCCCGGTAAAGGTGAAACAGTGGAGTTGAAAGCCAGCCGGGAAGAGACTCCGGCCGCGTTGGTCTTTAAGACCATGGCCGACCCGTTTGTCGGAAAGTTGACCCTTTTCCGGGTTTATTCGGGCGTGGTTAAATCCGACTCCCATCTCTTTAATTCCTCCCGGAACCAGGACGAAAGAATCGGGCAACTGTTTTTGATTAAAGGCAAAAACCAGGAACCCGTTACGGAGGTAGGAGCCGGTGATATCGGTGCTGTTGCCAAATTGCAGGTGACAGCGACCGGCGATACCCTCTGCGCCAAGGACCGGCCGGTGCTCTTGCCGGGGATTGATTTCCCCAAGCCCCGCTTGGTTAGGGCGGTCTATCCCAAAGGGAAAAGCGATGAGGAGAAGATCAGCAGCGGTTTGTACCGTTTGGTGGAAGAAGACCCCACCATTAAAGTGGAAAAGGATACCACCACCAAGGAATTGGTCCTGGCCGGTTTGGGCGACCTGCACCTGGAAGTGATCACCAGTAAACTGCAGAAGAAATTCGGGGTGGAGGTTGACCTGCGGACCCCGAAAGTCCCGTATAAAGAGACGATCCGGGGAACCGCAAAGGTGGAGGGGAAACACAAGAAACAATCCGGCGGCCGCGGGCAGTACGGCCATGTCTGGCTCGAGATAGAACCCCTGCCAACCGGCACCGGGTTTGAGTTTGTGGATAAAATTTTTGGCGGGGCGGTGCCAAGGCAGTATATCCCGGCAGTGGAAAAAGGGGTGCGGGAAACCATGGACGAGGGTATTTTAGCCGGTTATCCCGTGGTGGATCTAAAGGTAATCCTGTACGATGGTTCCTACCATAGTGTCGACTCTTCGGAGATGGCCTTTAAAATTGCGGCTTCAATGGCTTTAAAGAAAGGGTTTATGGAAGCCCGGCCGATACTCTTGGAACCGGTGATGAAAGTGAAAGTGGTGGTCCCCGAGGAGTATATGGGCGATATTATCGGCGACCTCAATAAGAAACGCGGCCGGATTTTGGGGATGGAACCGCAAAACGGGATACAGGTGATTAATGCCCTGGTACCGCAGGCGGAGATGTTCCAGTATTCGGTGGACTTACGCTCTATTACCCAAGGCCGGGGCGATTTTGAAATGGAATTTGACCATTACGAGGAAGTCCCGCCCAATTTGGTTGAGGAGATCATAGCCAACGCCAAGACGGCCGAATAACGATAACGGAAGAATAGGGATGAGGAGGGAGGTAAACACAGTGTCCGATTGCCCCAGACATGAAGAGAACCGTAAAGAATGTCCTTGCGCCAGCACTTATTGCGCGCGCTGGGCCCGCTGCTGTGAATGTATTGCCTACCACCGTAAAATGGGGGACCTTCCCACCTGCCTCCAGCCTTGATGTGGTGAGGTAAATTTATCCAAAGAGCAGGGGCGGTTTAATTCCGGGAACCGGGGGAAGACTTTGAACACGCGCACGCGTAAGCGCGCATGCGCGCGAATAAACCCGTAAATAACCGCAGAATCAGGAGTGAGCAATGAAAATCTTACTGGTCAATCCCGGCCTTTCCTTACCCGCCCCTGACAGTAAAAAAAAGCGCAAAGGGCTGTTTCCCCCATTAAACCTTGCGCTCCTGGCCGCCTGTACCCCCCGGCATCACCAGGTGGAGTTGGTTGATGAACATCTGGCAGAGTTGAACCCGGATGCCGGTGCGGATCTGGTGGGAATAACCGTAATGACGGCGTTTGCTCCCCGTGCTTACCGGCTGGCGGATGGGTTTCGCGCCAGAGGGATCCCCGTGATTTTTGGGGGGATGCATGTTTCCGCCCTGCCTGAAGAGGCGCTGGCCCACGCTGATGCCGTGGTGATCGGCGAGGCGGAAATGGTTTGGCCGCAAGTGGTCGCCGACGCGGAACGGGGAGAACTGAAAACCCTTTACCGGGCCGGGCATTATCTTGACCTGAAAGAATTCCCCCTGCCCCGGAGGGAACTGTGGCGGTCTGAAGATTATCTGGTGCCCCAGACCGTTCAAATTACGAGAGGATGCCCGTTTTCCTGTTCTTTCTGCGCAGTTTCGAATTTTTTCGGGCGTACCTACCGGCTCCGGCCGGTGGCGGATGTAATAAATGAGGTCAAGAATCTCCCCGGCAAGATTGTGGCTTTTATTGATGATAACATCACTGCCAATGTCCAGTATGCCAAGGAACTCTTCCGGCAGTTGCGCCCCTTGAAAAAATACTGGTTCAGCCAGGGTTCACTGGATATGGCAAGAGATGAAGAACTACTGCGTTTGGCTGCGGCCAGCGGTTGCCTGGGGATGTTTATCGGCCTTGAATCCCTTTCCCCGGAGAATCTGGAGAAGATCGGGAAAAGGGTAAACCTGGTCGATATCAAACAGGCGATTGGGAAAATTCACCGGCATGGGATCGCAATTGAGGGCGCTTTCATTTTTGGCCTGGATTATGATGATGAAACGGTCTTTGAGCGCACCTTGAATTTTGCCGAGGAAGTCCGGTTGGAAGGAGCCCAGTTTGGTGTTTTAACACCTTTTCCCGGAACAATGCTTTACCAGGAGATGGAGAAGACCAACCGGATCCTGGACCGGGATTGGGGGCACTACACGGTGAACCGCGTTGTTTTCCAGCCGTTACTTATGTCCGCCCGGCGCCTGCAAGAAGGGGTGGACTGGGCGTGGCGGAGTTTTTTTTCTTACCCTTCGCTCTTTAAACGCCTGGGGCCGTTTAAAAAACACTTGATGCTGCTCTGGTTCTTCAATTTGGCCTCCAGGGCCAGGGTTTATAATTACCTGAAACACAAAACCACCGGGCCTGCGGTTTGGGGTTAATCGTGGATACGCGGAGCGTATCCACGTACGTGTTTGTGCTTGCGTGCAAACGCGGCGTGGGCTATATGCGACCCTATATTGTGTAAAGTACCGTTATTCTTAGCTCGTGTGTGCACTTGTGTTTTTGTACCATGAATACAGTATTTCTTTTTGTCTTCCCTTGTCAAAGAGGGGATTCTTTATGTATGATTAGTATGCGAAGGATTTCTGCAGGCAGCCTTGGCAGCAGGTGAAGGAGGCTTATCGGATGAAGCATTTTTTATCGGCACGCGCGGGACGGATCAACCCCTCTCCCACCCTGGCTATTGATGCGGTCGCCAAAGAATTAAAGGCCCGGGGCGAGAATGTCATCGGTTTCGGCGCCGGCGAACCGGATTTCGATACCCCGGCAGTAATTAAGGAACTGGCCATCCGGGCTCTAAAGGAAGGACGTACGAAATATACCCCCGCTTCCGGGATCACCCAATTAAAAGAAGCGGTTTGTCACAAATACCGGCGCGAGCAAGGGCTGGAGTACCGGCCGGAAGAGGTTATCGTCTGTTGCGGCGCCAAACATGCCCTGTACAACGTTTTTCAGGTTATTTGCGGACCCGGTGACGAGGTGCTTCTTCCCTCTCCTTACTGGGTCAGTTATTACGAGCAGATCCGGCTGGCCGGGGCAGAACCGGTACTCCTTGCCACCGGTTGTGATGAGGGGTTTAAGATCTCCCCCAGGCTGCTGGCAAAGGGTATTACTCCCCGGACTAAGGTTTTAGTGCTCAATTCACCCAACAACCCCACAGGCGCGGTCTACAGCCGGGAAGAACTTGCCGCACTGGCCGGTGTTATTTTAAGCCATGAAATGCTGGTTATTTCCGACGAGATTTATGAAGAGATTAATTACACCGGCCTCCCCAATACTTCTATCGCCGCTTTGGGACCGGAAATCAAAAACAGAACCGTAATTGTTAACGGGTTGTCAAAGACTTTCGCCATGACCGGGTGGCGGATTGGTTACGCCTTGGGGGACAGGGAGATTATCCAGGCCATGTCTGCGCTGCAGAGCCATAGCACCTCAAACCCCACCACTTTTTGCCAGGTAGCGGCAACAGCAACTCTTTTGGACCCGCCACGGGAAGCTGTACAAATGATGGTGGCGGAGTTCAAAAAAAGACGCGATTACATGGTCCAGCGGGTGAAGGCCATGCCTGGACTGGACTGCTTAAATCCGGAAGGGGCTTTTTATGTCTTTGTCAACATGGCTTCCCTCGCCGGCCGCCGGATCGCCGGCAGGATCATTCAAAACGGGGATGATCTGGCGCAGCTTTTTTTGGAGAAGATCAAGGTGGCGGTAGTTCCGGGTTCCGGCTTTGGCGCGCCTTCTTATTTCCGTCTTTCTTATGCTTTGGGGTTTGAGCAGATCCGGGAAGGGCTGGACCGGATTGAAGAGTTGCTGACAACAAACAGTTGACAGCGGATCGTTGGCAACCAAATGTTGATAATGAACTGTTGACAACGAACCGTTGCCAGTGAACAGTTGGCAACAAATTATTGACAAGGATTTTTTGGAAACAAAACGTTGACAGCCCCTGTTTTTCCAGGCTTTAAAGGCGCCTATATCCCCTCCCCGTCGGAGAAAAGGATCGACTCCACCAGGGTACAGATGATGTGGCCCATGATCAGGAAGACCTCTTCCAGCCGGGCGGGGTTGGCGGAGGGGATGTAGAAAAGATATGGCGGGGAGGTTTTTTTGGGCCGGGGATAACCGCTGAAAACCAAGGTTGTCAGGTTCATCGTTATTGCTGTGGCCAACAGGGAATCGAGGGTTTTATTTTTGCCGCTGTTGAGGATCAGGAGGGTATCGTTTTCCTCTCCCTCTGCGGCCAGTTGCTGGAGAAGACTCTCTTCCAAAGGAAGGATGTTTTCCTGGGGATCACCGGTCTTTGTCTTCTTTTCTTCTGTGTCGAGGAGGGAAACGGGCAAAGGCGGTCTTTTCATAACCAAGCCGTTACGCATCTCACCTGCTAGATGGGCGGCGATACTCCGGTGATTGTCAAACCCGCAATAGATTAACTTCCGGTGGGCCTGAAAGGTCTCAACTATCCTTTCTGCCATGGCTTGGGCGGCGACGATCCCGTCCCCCCCTAGGAGAACAGGGAGATGGGCTACATCAAGCACCTGTTCCAGGATGAACTCTTTCTGCAGCATTGTTGAACCTCCTTTGGTCTTTCGCCTCGTACCTGCACGCGCTTTCCTCGTTGCTGCGGGCTTTTACGCCATCTTTCAACCCGCACCCGCGCGCGCCTTGTCACCCGGGATATTGTATGAACATAAAATAAGGAAAGTGAATCGTGCGTGTAAGAAAGGATGAGAAAGGGTGCAAAGGAATTTTTCTACCCGCGGCAGGCCGGGTAATTTTACTGGAGAAGGGTTTTACCCCGGGCCTCCAGGCTACGCCGGGAGGAATGTGATAAGGCTACCGGATAGTTCTTATACCGGCGACCCCGGCCCTTTGTGGCGAAAAACTGCCCGGGGTAAATTTGGGGAGGAGATTGTTTTCGTCGAGTCCGACCCGGGCGGTACGGGCAACCCTGAGGCGGAGTTGGGGAAGGAAACCGGGGATGGGGAAACATCCGGGACGACTGCTATGAGCGGCGCTGGCTCCCAACCTCAAGTTGCGCACGGGCCGGAAGCTGAGTCTGAACCAGCGCCTGAACTGGAACCCCAAGGGGAACCGGAACGAAAACCGCTTATCTGGAAGGCATTCCCTGAATGAGATTTTGTTGTTGGGCGGATTGATTTTCTATAAAAAAATGGGCCAATACTCTTGCAAAAAGAGTAATTTTATGATAAACTCTAAAAGTACCATAAAGAAGTCTGTGGGCGTATAGCTCAGTTGGTTAGAGCGCACGCCTGATAAGCGTGAGGTCGGTGGTTCGAATCCACCTATGCCCACCATTTTTTTTATTCGGGGAAACCATGTGGGGATGTAGCTCAGCTGGGAGAGCGCCTGCCTTGCACGCAGGAGGTCGCCGGTTCGAATCCGGTCATCTCCACCAGTGCTTTACGGCCAATTCGTTTTTACTATATATTGTTGCGCATAAATATTATATTGCAATAAAAAAAGCCTTGATCAGGCTTTTTTTTATTTTGGAAATTTATGAAATCATCCCCTTGAAAAAAGGTTTTTCTCCTGCATGGCGAAGTATATAGAAGATAGATTTCGACAGGAGGAGGTATGCGTGGTGCAGAAGAAAATAGGACGGATTTTCCAGTTGGCCCTCGTTTTCACCTTGTTGGCGGCACTTCCCGTTCAGGCTTGGAAAAATTGCGTTTGGATCAGTACGGATCTGGAGTTGGAAGCGCGGAAAATGGGATATATTCACCGTGGTGAGATCATGACCAAGGTTGTCTCGGAGATGGCTGGAAACAGTCATGCCTTTGATATTTCTTTAGGTAACACCATTATCAGTTTTGACCGGAAATCCGGGTTGTATGGCGAATTGGGGGCCAGTATCCGGGAGAGCGTCGGCCTCCATTTCGGCGGCGGGTTTATTCATTTTAACCAAAGCACCGGTTTGCTATTGACCATAGGAACCAGGTATTCTTTTCAAGAGCAAAAATTAGTCAACGGGATAGAGTGTTTTTATCAGATTTTGTCACCATTGGTTTTGCAGTTAAGTTATGATGACAATTCGAAAAACATCTATCTGGGACTAGGCATCTCTTTCCAGTAACCCGGTATAATCCGGAAAAAGAACCAAGGCAACCTCGTATTTACCACTGCTTTTGCCGATAAATGGTTACAAATGGATTTACTTAACATAAAATGAAATGATTATTCCTAGCCCTCCACCGCAACCTATGGTATCATCTTAAGCAACGGTGGAGGTGAAAAAGGTTGCGACGGTTTGTTCAACCCCCTTTTTTACGCCGGGTAACAATAACTTTGCTTTTATGCTGGTTTGTGCCTCTTTTGGGGACGCTGGGGGCGGGCATCTTTTTTGCCGGCGTCGGGTATGGACCGGCCAATCATGAACTTGCCAGGCAAGCGGAGGCGGCAGAGGAAAATCCTGAAGGTAATGAGGAGAAGAGAGAGGAAAACGAAGGAGCCGCTTCAGCCGTTACGCAGCCGGACCCTGCCGGTAACGGGACAGCCCCTGTTGGCGCCAGCCGCGGTGAGGCGGGGAGGTCCGTACCGGCTGCTCCGGCCGGCAGAAACCAAAGGGTTGCGGCAGGGCAAAGCCCCAGCCCTCTACGGTCATCTGCACAAAATAACAGGGATTATAATGAGAATCTTGCCTTATTGGCCCGGGTTATTTTTGCCGAAGCCAGGGGCGAATCGATCGAGGGTCAAGTGGCAGTGGGTGCGGTTCTTTTGAACCGGGTTAAAAGCCCAAATTTCCCCAATAATCTCTGGAGTAATATTTTCCGGAGCGGTGAGTTTTGCACTGTGCGGGACGGCCAGATTTGGCTGGAACCGGATGCAAAGGCTTACCGTGCGGCACAACTGGCTTTGGACGGTTGGGATCCAACCTACGGTGCGTTATTCTTCTATAATCCGGCACGCACCACTTCCCGGTGGATCTGGTCCCGGCCGGTGACAACCAGGATCGGCAGGCATATTTTCGCCCGTTAGCCCCTTGACAGCCGCGCGATTTTTGTGGTATTATCTAAAATGTAGATGACGAGCGGAAATAGCTCAGTGGTAGAGCATCGCCTTGCCAAGGCGAGGGTCGCGGGTTCGAATCCCGTTTTCCGCTCCATTTTTTTCAGGCGGCATAGCCAAGTGGTAAGGCAGGGGTCTGCAAAACCCTTATCCCCAGTTCGAATCTGGGTGCCGCCTCCATTAGGGAGAGTGGCGGAACCGGCAGACGCTACGGACTTAAAATCCGTTGGCCTTAACGGTCGTGAGGGTTCGAGTCCCTCCTTTCCCACCAAAGAGATAACAAGGGTTGAGCGATTTGCTCAGGCCCTTTTTTGTGTCCATTTTTAATACTTGACGTGAATTTTGACGGGACTAATTGATAAAACCTCCTGGGACGGGAGGTTTTTTTATTGCCAAACGTGCGCGTGCGCGAATCTACTGTATTTACCAGCGGAGGATAAATTGACAGGTTGAGGGGGATTTGTTATACTGAAACAAATGTTTGCCTTAAGTTAACTAGGGAAAAAGGGGAGAACCAAATGAAAAAAATCTTTTTTTGCCTCTGTCTCATTATGCTGTTCGTAACCTGCCCGCCGGGGTTCGCTTCAACTTTAAATTATGAAAAAAGTGG
>Ga0079223_10002728_pt1 | contig 10989 bp, 6 predicted proteins | sample Stecom2011_FD_75072 | JGI IMG/M metagenome (GOLD analysis project Ga0079223, IMG submission 75072) | Agricultural soil microbial communities from Utah to study Nitrogen management - Steer compost 2011 | ecosystem: Environmental > Terrestrial > Soil > Agricultural land | place: USA: Utah...
TAAGTGAGGAGACACGAAAACGGATTCTCAAACTCATCAAAGAACTGGATTATCAGCCGAACATCTCCGCTCAGGGACTGGCGGCGAAGCGCTCATACAATATAGGGATTATTATTCCCCATACCGGAAACTACTCCATGTCCAGTTCCTATTGGCCCACTCTCTTAACGGCCGTTAACGAGCAGGCAATAATGAGAGGGTATAACCTCTTGCTCTCTACCGCACGTTCGGAAAATGATGTGGAATCAGCTTATAAAATGATTCTAAAAGGACGGCGGGTAGACGGGTTAATTATCGGCGCGGACCAGTTTGGTGAGAGACAATTGGCTGAATTAGTTGTGAAGGATTTCCCCTTTGTGTTAGTGGGTAAGGCCCCTCATCATTCTTATTACTATGTTGATGTAGATAATCGAGGCGGGGCGGAGCAAATGACGGAGTATCTGATCAAACAAGGGCATCGAAATATTGTGTTTTTGGCCGGTCCGCAGAAATATCCGTATGTTCAGGATAGAGTGAAAGGATATAAACAGGCGATGACGGAGGCCGGTCTTTCTCGGGTTCAGGTATTTTATTGTGTTTACGATATCCGGGAAGCAAAAGAGAAAAGCAAAGAAATACTTCGCGCTGAGCCGGAGACAACCGCGATCTTTGGGGCATCCCCTGAACTAGTATGGGGGGTAATCAAAGCGGCACAGGAAGAAAGGATTAATATCCCTAATGATCTGACTTTAGTCTCCTTTGATGATCACCCCTTGTATGAGGTTTTTTCTCCGGAGATCACCGTAGTTAACCAACCAATACATGAATTGGGCAAATTAGCGGTCGAACAACTATTTTCCATAATGAAGGGGAAATTACCGAAAGAAAACAGGGTTATTCTTCCCACAGAAATTATTGTGCGCGGATCGTGCCGGGCTACTGGTCAATAAAAATCTTAACATCCACGTTGAGGTTGGGCAGTAAGAAACCGTCCCGGTTTTCGATGGAGATTTCCACTGGAACCACAGTTTCACCATTATCCTTAACAGCCAGTTCTGAGAGGCGGATGATTTTTCCTTTATATTCCCGAGAATAATCGGCCACCGGAGTGATTAGGGCTTCGGCCCCGAGGTTAATGTCTTTAATGAAATCCTCGGCCACATTGGCCTTGACCACCAGGCTTTCCAGGTTAATGACGCTGATCACCTTTTTTTCGATGATGAACAAATCTCCCTCGTCGTAGTTAATCTCGGAAACTACTCCGTTATTAATGTTGCAGATGATTTTATCCTCACGAATAAAACTCTGATTGATCTGCTTTTTCATCATCTTCAGCTTCTGTTCGAGCAAGGTGATTCTGGCCTTTAACATCTCCAGGGCTGTGTATGGGCAGGCTGTATTCTGATGGGTATTTTTTGTCTGTTTGAGTTCTAGAGTGGTTCGGAGTCTTTTTAACTCCTCTTCTTTATCATCCCTGGTTTGCTCAAGGGCTAACCTTAGGTCGGAAACGGATTTTTCCAACTTTTCAACTTCTCGTCTGGAGACGGCCTCGATCGATAAGAGCTGCTTTTTATCTGCTAACTCCGCTTTCGACAAACGTAGATCGGAGAGGAGTTTTTTGAGTTCAAAATCGGAGTTGTCTGCCAGCCGTTCTTCTTTCTGCTCAATCTCCTCAATCAATTCATTGATGGCTGTTTCTTCTTTGCGTAGCTCAAAGCGGGCCATATTCAGTTCATACTCTGTACTATTGATCTCAGCCCGGTAGACATCGACATCTAAGGCCATGAGCGGTTCTCCCAGAGTCACCCTCTGGCCCACTTGGACATATAATTCACGGACCCGGGCGGGGAAATCCATCGTGACACTCATCACCTCCGTGGCTTTCACCAGTCCGAAGGCTTCAATACTCGTTCTTTCCTGCGCAGGGGTGGCCTCGACTGCTGCCGGTAATGAATTATTGGCGCTGGGGTCTTTTTTATCTTTTGTATTCTTTATAACCAAGACTCCGCCCAACCCCAGCAGGCAGCAGATGAAGACAATTAAGTATTTCTTTCGAATCAGCATTAATCCCACACCCTTCCGTCTCGGACATGAATAATTCGTTGGCCATAAGAAGCGGCCTCCTTGGAATGAGTGACCTGAACGATAGTCTTTCGTTGCTTTATGTTTATGCTTTGCAAGAGTTTCATCACATCTGTACCGGTCTTTGTGTCCAGGTTGCCGATGGGCTCATCGGCCAAGATGATATCGGGCTCATTGACTAAAGCCCGAGCAATGGCGACACGTTGTTGTTGCCCGCCAGATAATTCCCTGGGAGTATGGTGGCGCCGGTCGGTTAGGCCGACGGTTTCCAAAATTTTCTCCAGTTTTTCCTGGTGCGCCTTAAGCCGCTTGCCGTCCAATAAAATAGGTAACATGATGTTTTCTTCCACATTCAGGTTGGGAATCAGGTTGTAGAATTGGAAGACAAAGCCTAAATCTCGTCGGCGCAGGATGCTTTCTTCTTTATCCTTTAATACTGATAATTCCTTTCCCTTGACTCTAACACTACCGGAGGTTGGTTTATCCAAGCCGCCCAAGAGGTAAAGGAGGGTACTCTTTCCTGAGCCCGAGGGCCCCATAATCGAGACAAACTCCCCTTCCTTGATGACTAGGTTTATATCTTTTAAGACTTCTACCTTTACTTCGCCCAGACTATATGTTTTGCACAGCCGTTTGGTGGTAATAATTGGTTCCAAGCTTTCACCTGCTTTTTTATTCGTATTTTATAGCCTCCACAATATTGAGGTTGGAGGATTTAAAGGCCGGACCGGTTGAGGCGGACACTGTAATGATAAGCCCGGCTAAGACGGAGTAGAGAAAGTGCGGGAAGGAGTAATGAATTGGGATATCCGCGGCTACTGCCTTAATCACCAAAGGGGCGATCCAGAGCAGTAAAGATCCGGAAAGGACCCCGATGGTTCCCCCGATTAAGCCGCCGCTCAAGGCTTCAATAAAAAACATCTTCACACTCTGCGCCTTACTTAAGCCTATGGAGCGAAAGACCGCCAGTGAGCGTTGGCGTTCAATGAAACTAATGATTAAATTGTTGAAGACTCCAAAGATCCCGATTACCATCGCCAGTACGGAAAATCCTTGCATTACATTGAACATCCTCTGGTTGGACTCGTGGTTATCTGCTGCCATTTTAGACATTGTATTGATCCAAGGGTCTCTTCTTTTCATTCTTTTTTTTATCGCCGCGCTGACCACAGTCGGGTCTTTGTGGGTTTTGATATAAATATTCTGGTAATACCGAAGGTTCATATCCATTTTCAGGAAACGCTGGGCGACTAAGGCAAAACTACCGTTATCCATCAGAGATTCAAAGAAACCTATGATCTCATAGTCCCTTTCACCTCTTGCTAATTTTAGGGTCAGGACATCTCCCTTTTCCACTTGGAGCCTCTCCCGGAGACTTTTGGTGATTAAAATGTAACGTCCAGTCTCTAATTTGCTAAGCAGGGGCTGCTCAATCTCTAGATCCCAATAGTCTAGGTATTTTCCTTCATCAACCCCGTGTAAGAGGCTGAGACGTTCCTCAAGATTAGTCACTTCCACATATGAGGCGCTGTAAATCCCGTAAGTATCCTCCACCCCATCGACAGCACGGAGAATAGCCTCGATCCTCCGATCGGCCTGCCAAGTCCAGAACCAGATTTGAAACTGGCCGTCACGGTAAAAATTGGCGACCTCTTTGGCTACACTGAAACTGATGGTATTAATCATTAATAAACCGGAAATCCCCAAAGCCAGCAGGGAGATATTATTCAAAATCCCTTTATTCCCCCGTAAGTTTTTGGCGGCCAGTATGCCTTCGTTGCCGAAGATAAACAGGTAAACCCCTTCGAAAAATTTTAAAAAAATGTTGGTTAAAGCTGGGACCAGCAAGACAAAGCCAATCATGGACATGATCATAAAGACCAGGGCCGTCGGGAGAAACAGTTTATACGGAGCGTGAGGTGGAACAATGAGCGCTAGGACAATGAAGGAAAGCCCTAACGCCGGTTTGATTCGCGAACGGATACGCCCACGCTTACCCTTACTCTCTATCTCGTCCACGGTATTGAAGATAACCTCTTTAATAGGGATTTTGGAGGTTTTAATAATCGGAATTATGGAACTGACGAGAGCTAAGATAATTGCGAGTAAAAATGCAGAGCACAATTTTTCCGGGGAGAATTGAAGTGTAACTGGAATAGTGCGCATAAATTCCGGGCGGACTTGCATGATCATCAGGTATAAGACACCCACTCCAAAAAGGCAACCCAATAAGCCGCCGAGTATTCCATAGAGAACACTTTCGGCGACCAGTACCAGATTGGTCAGAGTTTTAGTCGCACCGATGCTGCGGAAAGTACCGATCATCGGCAGCCGTTCCCTGGTGATGACCTTAAATGAAGTATAGATAATATAGATGCTGATCAAAAGGACGACCGCGCCCATCATTTGAAAAGTTACAGTCAAGGATTTTGTATATTCCCTTAGTTCCTGCCCGGTGATGGTCTGTCGTACTTGGTAGCGGGGGTACGCTTGGGTAAAGCGGTGTAAAAGTTCCTCTTTCTTTTCGGGCTTCTTTGCTTTGGCGTAGAGCGTGCCAACCTTTCCCCGGGCATTCAAAATGGTGGCTAAAGTATCGAGCGGTACGATGACGGTAGCGGTCTGGCCCACGTATTGAAAGGGACCGACTGGTTCGGACAAGGCTGCAATGAGAAACTTACGTTTTGCTCCTAGGACCTCCATCTCCAGGTAGTCTCCACGTTTGAGGCCGTAGGACTCCGCAGTCTGCCGACTGATAATAGCCTTTTTTCCGCGAAAGGGTAAAAGTTCGTACTGGGCTCTGAGGGGGAAGGGGTTCATCTTCTGCAGCTCGTTCAAGTCAAATCCCTTCACGATCAAATGCAAGGTTTCTTGATCTTGAATAAAGGTCCCGTTAACCTCGATCGAACCTACAATATACTCACACTCTGCAGTTAAATGTCCTGACCGGTGTAGAGAGAGAAAGCTTGAAGGAGAATCCAGGCTGGGATAAACCTGCAGATCGGCATCGCCGAAATAAACAGCCATTCGTTGGATAAATAAATCCTCGGCCGTGTCTGATAGGGCATCAGTGGCAAAATACAGAGCCGAAGACATCATAATGGAGAAGAGGATAAGCAGTGTTCTGAGTTTCTTCTCCCGGATATTCCTGGTTACAAACTTGATAATTATGCCCATTAGCTACCCTCTCAGCAAGAAGTACAAGCCGCCTTTCATTATACTATTGAAAATGAAATATACAGCAGTGAAAGATAATAATATTAGCGGAATTGCGATTGTATCCTCAATTATACCGGATTATCCAGAGGTAAAAAAGGGGAGGAAGGTAAATTAAGAAAAAAAAATAAAGAGCAGTATTTTTTCCTTGACAAAAAATGTCTAGGTGTATATAGTATTGATAATTATATTAACAGAACGAAGATATACTAAGGCGATGATGAGGAGGAGTAAATCAGTTGCGGTTGCAGAGAGCCGGCGGATGGTGAAAGTCGGTAACTTACGCTGATTGAAGGTAGCCTCGAAGCTGTTGAGTGGAAGTCAGTCTTTGGTGATGTGTACACTTAATCCGGACCCTCCGTTATCAGGATAGTGTATGAACTTGCGCCCCCACACGCGTTTCCGCGGGTGATACCAGCGAGGTGTTCAGCACTTACTAAGCACGCAACTGTGAAGTGGCGTGAAAGTAGGGTGGTACCGCGGACCTTCCGTCCCTAGCCGGGTGGAAGGTCTTTTTATATTTGTTTTGATGGAAAGCGCTCTATGCTTTATGTTTTAAAAAGAAGATTTTTTATGCTAGAGAAAGATAGCTTTAGAAAGAAGAACTTTACGGCAGTGAAGAGGGGCTTTTGCTAAAGAATACAGCTTTACGTAGTAAAGATGACTATTGCCGGAAGCAATTCGACTAACTTTAGGAGGTGGGAAGTTGATGAAACTTACTGGCGCTCAAATCCTGGTGGAGTGTTTGCGCAAAGAAGGCGTCGATCTAATCTTCGGGTACCCGGGAGGTAAGGTAATCTCAATCTATGACGCATTATTCCGGGAAGATTTTAACCATATTATTACCCGGCATGAGCAGGGCGCTGTTCATGCAGCCGATGGTTATGCCCGCGCCACGGGCAGACCCGGTGTTTGCTTGGCGACTTCCGGTCCGGGAGCGACCAATCTAGTGACAGGGCTGGCAACCGCCCATATGGATTCTGTTCCGATCGTTGCCTTTACCGGGCAGGTGCCCACGTCGCTACTGGGGAGGGACACTTTTCAGGAAGCGGACATCACCGGTATTACCATGCCGATTACTAAGCACAATTATCTAGTACGAAATGTAGCCGATCTGCCGCGTGTGATTAAAGAAGCCTTTCATATCGCCACTACCGGGCGTCCGGGTCCGGTCTTGATTGATTTACCAAATGATGTTTGCGACAGTAAAGTGAAGTTTAGTTATCCGGAGAAAGTGAGTCTGCCGGGGTATAAACCTACATATAGTGGGAATTTTAAACAGATTAAATCTATGGCTTCCGCCATGCAACACGCGAAAAGGCCTGTTCTGTACGTGGGAGGAGGGGTAACGATCTCCGGGGCGGAGCAGGAACTACTGGAACTGGCGGAAAAAACACAAATTCCGGTAACCACAACTCTAATGGGAATGGCGGCTTTTCCCAGCGCTCACCGTTTAGCCCTGGGTATGTTGGGCATGCACGGCACGGTGGCTGCGAACTATGGGGTGACCGAATGTGATCTGCTGATCGCCGTAGGCGCCAGATTTGATGACCGGGTCACCGGCAAGGTGGAGACCTTTGCCCCGGAGGCCAAGATTATTCAGGTTGACATCGATCCTGCGGAAATCGGGAAAAATATTCCGGTGGCCATCCCAATCGTTGGTGACCTCAAACAGGTATTAACTGAGTTATTACCCTTAGTTTCTGAGGGGCGACGGGATAAATGGTTAAAGCAAGTAGACGAGTGGAAAGAGAGGTACCCACTCACTTACGAAAATAACAATTCGCATATCCCTCCCCAGGCAGTGGTCAAGGCCTTATCGGAAATTACCGGGGGTGACGCCGTCATCTGTACGGAGGTAGGACAACACCAGATGTGGGCTGCGCAATTTTATAAATTTTCCAAGACTCGCTCCTTTTTAACCTCAGGTGGCTTGGGAACCATGGGGTACGGTTTGCCCGCCGCTATTGGGGCCCAGATTGGTATGGGCGATCGCATGGTAATCAATATCGCCGGTGACGGCAGTCTGCAGATGAATATTCAGGAACTGGCGACGATCGTCGCTTATAAATTACCGGTCAAGATTATCCTATTGAACAATGGTTATCTGGGAATGGTTCGCCAGTGGCAGGAACACTTCTATGAAAAACGTTATTCTGGAACTGTCTTGCAAAATCCGGACTTTATTAAACTGGCGGAGTCTTTCGGAATCAAAGGATTCATCCTAAAAGATCAGGAGAAAATCTACTCCCTACTGGAAGAGGCGCTTGCGACTGATGGTCCGGTCTTGGTAGATTGCCGGATCAATCCGGAAGAAAACGTGCTGCCGATGGTTCCGCCGAACGGAGCGCTTAACCGAATGATGGGGGTGGTGGAAAAATGAGACACACCTTAGCCATATTAGTGGTGAACCAGCCCGGTGTAATGGCTCGGATCGCCGGATTATACAGTCGCCGGGGTTATAATATAAACAGTATTGCCGTAGGTGTGACGGAAGACCCGAAGGTCTCCCGGATTACTCTGGTAGTGGAAGCAGAGGCTGCCAATGAGCTGGAGCAGATTACGAAACAACTATATAAATTAATTGACGTTATTAAGATTAGTGACATAACTTTGGATGACGCCGTAGGGCGGGAATTGGCCTTGATTAAGGTGAAGAGTACGGCGGTTAATCGTTCGGAGATCCTGCAAATCGTGGATATCTTCCGGGCGAAGATCGTCGATGTCTCGCGGGGAGCCGTGATTATTGAAGTCACCGGAGAGCAGGATAAGGTGGAGGCGATTCTCTCTTTGCTTAAACCTTACGGAGTGGTGGAGATCGCCCGTACCGGAAAGGTGGCCTTGGTGCGTTCGGCGGTATCACACAGATAGTTATGGGTGTTCGTCTGCGCAATACGTGTAAATAGTCACCCGTATGGCAGTGGTGTTTGTGTGTGTCAGTAGTAGATCACCCCGTACAGAGCCGCGTGTTGGGTGGTTTGGCCTGGGAGCGGTACTCAGGTATGAAGAGGGGAGCGTATATCCATGGGAGATGGGTGTCATACACCAACATATGTATGTGTGTTTATATATATGAATACTTATTATGCGAAAGCATAGACAACATTAAGGAGGTAGTTTAAATGCAAGTCTATTATGAACGCGATGTTGAGACCGAAATTCTGAAGGGGAAGACCATAGCGGTGCTGGGTTACGGTAGTCAGGGACACGCTCACGCCCAAAACCTGCGGGACAGTGGGGAAGAGGTGATTTTAGGTCTCCGTCCGGGGAAATCCTGGAACGCCGGGATTGAAGACGGTTTCAAAGTAATGACTGTGGAAGAGGCAGTGAAGGCAGCAGATATCATCATGATTCTGGTAAATGATGAATATCAGGCGGACCTCTATAAAGAGCAGATCGCTCCTAACCTAAAATCCGGAAAAGCCTTGGCTTTTGCCCATGGGTTTAATATTCATTACGGGCAGATCATTCCCCATCCGGAGATTGACGTCTTTATGGTCGCTCCCAAAGCCCCCGGTCATTTAGTTCGCCGGGTCTATACGGAAGGGAAGGGCACGCCCTGCCTGATCGCGGTCCATCAAGACGCCAGCGGTAAAGCAAAAGAACTGGCCTTGGCCTACGCTAAGGGTATTGGAGGAACCCGGGCCGGAGTTTTAGAGACCACCTTCCAGGAGGAGACCGAGACGGATCTCTTTGGCGAGCAGGTTGTCCTGTGCGGCGGTATTTCCGCCCTGATCAAAGCTGGTTTCGATACTCTGGTAGAGGCAGGTTATCAACCGGAGAGCGCCTATTTTGAGTGTTTGCATGAACTGAAATTAATTGTTGATTTGATTTATGAAGGCGGAATCGCCAGGATGCGCTATTCCATTAGTGACACTGCGGAGTATGGCGACCTGACCAGAGGGAAAAGAATTATTACTGAGCAGACCAGGGAAGAAATGAAACGCATCCTTGAGGAGATCCAGGACGGAAGCTTTGCCAGAGAATGGATCTTAGAGAATAAAGTAGGCAGGCCGCGTTTTAGCGCCCTCCGTCGTCGCGAGCAGGAACACCTCATTGAAAAAGTCGGACAGAAACTCCGCTCCATGATGGCGTGGATCCAAAAGAAGTAACTCTCGTTGCTCATTATTGGTCGCTCGTGGCTCGTGTGTGAGCGGTGGTTTTGTTTTTTCTCTTGCAGAAAGGAGCACGAGCTTCCATGATTGAGTAATTATTTGATTAACAATATTTTATGTGGCTTGACTATTTTTTGGACGAAATATATAATAAAACAAAATTAAACAAATATATTGATCATAACCTTAATGAGACCGAAATGACGATGATGGGTAATGGATTCTAAGGCGGTTACAGAGAGTCGGCGGTAGCTGTAAGCCGGTACCAAGAGAGAGTTCTTTCCCGACCCGGAGTCGCTGGGACGAAACCACAGACATTATGAAATAATGAAATCATTGTCTAAGTAATGTGGGGTGGAGGAGTATCGTGTAACATAAAAACGTGTTGTGTCACCATGGCTATACACGTAAAGCATGCGGAGCACGATACAGCTTGCGAAGCAAAACAAAGCTTAAGAAGCAGATAAAAGCTTAAGAAGCAGATAAAAGCTTAAGAAGCAGATAAAAGCTTACGAAGCAAAACAAAGCTTAAGAAGCAGATAAAAGCTTACGGAGCAAAACAAAGCTTAAGAAGCAGATAAAAGCTTGCGAAGCAAAACAAAGCTTAAGAAGCAGATAAAAGCTTGCGGAGCAAAACAAAGCTTACGGAGTAGATAAAAGCTTAAGAAGCAAGATTAAAAGCTTAAGAAGCAAGATTAAAAGCTTGCGAAGCAAGATTAGTAATCCCAGCCGGAGGAACCGTTACACCTGGACACAACCACTGTGTCAAAGAGCCCCGTTCTGTGAAGACCGGGGGAATTAGGGTGGCGTCACGGGCCTCTCGTCCCTATTTGGACAAGAGGCTCTTTTTTTATTTTGGGTTCACCTAAGCTTTGTGTAAAGGTAGAGACCGTAGGGTTTTAATAGACATCACGTGTTGACCAATATTACTAGGAGGTGTCGGATGTGAAAGTATTGGTGCTAGATGGAGTCTCAGAAAAAGCCGTGGCAATTTTACGGGAGAACGGGATTGAAGTCGAGGTTTCCCCTACCCTGCCAATGGAGGAGCTAATTACTAAAATTCCCGAGTATGAGGGAATGATCGTCAGAAGCCAGACCAAAGTAACGGCGGAAGTGATTAAGGCCGGGGAGAAGCTGAAGGTAATCGGCCGGGCCGGGGTGGGCGTGGACAATGTTGATGTGGACGCCGCCACTAAGCGGGGAGTTATCGTGATGAACGCCCCGGATGGGAACACGATATCAACGGCTGAACATACGGTAGCCATGATCATGGCCCTTTCCCGTAACATTCCGCAGGCTCATACCACTTTGAAACAGGGTAAATGGGACAGAAAGCTCTATACCGGGGTTGAAGTAAATGGAAAGACCCTGGGGATTATCGGATTGGGCAGAATCGGGACAGAGGTGGCCAAGAGAATGGCTGTGATGGGCATGACCGTTTTGGCTATTGATCCCTTTATGACAGAAGAAAAAGCCGAACGACTGGGGATTCGCCTGGTTAATCTCAAGGAACTCCTGACCGCAGCAGACTATATTACGGTGCACACTCCTTTGACTCCCGAGACCAAGGGCATACTGAATATAGAGACTTTACGACAAA
>Ga0079223_10002729_pt1 | contig 10989 bp, 12 predicted proteins | sample Stecom2011_FD_75072 | JGI IMG/M metagenome (GOLD analysis project Ga0079223, IMG submission 75072) | Agricultural soil microbial communities from Utah to study Nitrogen management - Steer compost 2011 | ecosystem: Environmental > Terrestrial > Soil > Agricultural land | place: USA: Utah...
GGCCAGGCTCCCTAATTAAGGCCAGGGAAGGCATAGTCTCACCGCCTTAACGAAATATTACCACAGTTTCTATTATAACAATATAAGAACATGTGTTCTATGTCAAGGATTTGATCAATTTTCTATGCCTAAAGAGCGGGTAACAATATAACAATGGGGTATTTGAAGGATATCTCCTGTCGTAGTAGTATAAATACGTAGGGAGAAATTAGGGAGGGGAAAAATGTTTACTGAGATTAATCGACAATTGGGACAAGCGCAACACGATATATTTCGCCTCAATCAAATCGACACAATGCTGAAACATTTACGGGCAGAGCAGCGCTCCCTCAAGACCAAAGTTCAAGAGTTGAAAGGGAAGCTGGCCATGGAAAGCAGGGATGTCCAGAAATTAGAAGGCGGGGGCTTGGCTGCGCTTTTCTCCTCGGTTTTGGGCGATTTAGAAAAGCGAATGAAGAAGGAGCGCCAAGAGGCCTTGGCCGCCAAGCTCAACTACGACCAGGCTATAGCAGACTTGGGGGATGTGGAACAAGAAATTGAGCAGTTGGTCGCTGAGCGGCGATGTTATAGCGAAAGTCATAGCACATATCGGTGCCTGTATGCCCAAAAGCGGGAGATGCTGGAGAAGACTGGTTCTCCGGCTGCCCAACAGCTGATGGAGTACAGCGAGGAGTTGAATGATGCTAAGAACCGGTTGCAGGAAGTAAACGAGGCCATTGCCGCTGGTGGGGCAGTCCTGGGCAGCCTGGATAGCACTCTGCGCAGCTTGGGTAGTGCCAAAGGCTGGGGCACCTGGGATGTGCTGGGCGGCGGCCTCTTGACGAGTATAGTCAAGCATTCCCATATCGACTCAGCCAAGGAAGAAGCGGAGCGGGCCCATGTACTGTTGCGGCGATTTAATACCGAGCTGTCTGATGTGCAAATTAACGAGAATATGCATTTCGAGACTGGGGGTTTTGCTAAATTCGCTGACTTTTTCTTTGACGGCTTGCTGGCCGACCTTTTCATGCAGTCTAAAATCAATAACTCCCGGGCCAGCGTGGAACGGGTCCAGAGTGAGGTCCAGCAGGTAATGGGTAAATTGGAGGAAATGAGGGCTTGGGAGAGCAGTAAGATTAAGAAATTAGATGAAGAAATTAAAAACCTGGTCATCGGGACCAAGTGAGGGAGTGGATAGCTATGAAGGTAATTGTCACAGGATTTACACCCTTTGGCGGCGAAAAAATAAACCCCTCCTACGAAGCTGTCAAAACATTGCCTGACACTATTCAGGGAGCCGAGATTATAAAAGCTCAGCTGCCCACGGTATTTGGTAAGGCGCCCCAGGTCTTAAAAAGCCTTGTCCAGACTCATCAGCCTCGGGTCGTCATCAGCGTTGGTCAGGCCGGGGGCAGGTCCAGCATCTGTGTGGAAAGGGTGGCGGTGAATTTACGTGATTCCCGTTCCGTCGACAATGAGGGCAATTGTCCCCAGGACGAGGCCATAATTCCTCAAGGGGAAAATGCTTACTTTAGCAATCTTCCCACCCGGACCATTGTCCAGAACATTTTAAACCATGGCATTCCCGCGGCGTTATCTTATTCTGCAGGAACATATGTATGCAATGATGTCATGTATAATATATTGTCTTGGCGAAAACAGTATCCGGATATGCTGGGTGGATTCATCCATGTCCCTTACAGCACCACCCAAGCAGCAGCCATATATTCTCCACAGCCATCCATGCCCATCGCTACCATTGGGGAAGGGTTGCGGCTGGCAATTGAAGCGGTTCTGAACAGCATCTAGAGTTTGGGAATAGAGAAGAGGAAAGGAGAGTGGACAGTGGAGTTTTTTGGAGTCATGGCTTTTATGTTAGTTATGTTCTATTTCGGCCTGCCCGATAAGGTAAAAAAATTACAGGCAAAGGTCAAAAAATTAGAAACTAAAATTACGGGAGGGAAGTCTACCATGTCTGATATTCTGAAGGAGCTGGAAGGGAAAAACTGTACGCTGATTCTGGAGAGCGATTTTTCCCCAAAACTAAAGTGCCGGGTGGAAAAAGTGGATGAGGACTGGATTAAGGTTGTGGAGACAGGGAAAAAAGGCCAGGGAAACGTGCGCTTGCTGAAGATAGACAATGTCAAAGAAGTGGCGGAGATTGAATAATTTAGGTTTGACCCAAGCTGGTATTAGCATATAATAGGTTTATACAGTTGGGAGGGGGGAGAATGTGCAGGAAAACAACGGTAAGGCTATCGCCTCTCTGGTCCTGGGAATATTGGCTGTAATCTGTGTCGTGTTTGGCCAAGGCGGCGCTGCTGTCGGAATTATACTAGGTATTGTCGGCCTCATCCTAGGTATCAACGCGAAGAAAGAATCTGACCAAAATGCTGGAATGGCCACAGCAGGTATTGTCCTCAGCATCATTGCCATCGCCATATGCGTCTTGGCACTTGTCGCTTGTCTAGCCTGTATGGGGTGTTTGCTGGCTAGCACGACCTATTACTAAGAGAACATATGCAACGGGCAAACAGAGATCTGCTTTGTTTGCCTTTTGTTTTTCGGGAGGGATACCATGTTGCCCTATATCCATATCTTTAATCTCCAAATACCTATGTACGGACTCATGATAACCATCGGCGTTGCCCTAGGTGTTTTGGTGGCAGTATATTTTCCTCCCCAAACTGGAATCTCCCGGGAGGATCGGCTTTATTCCAGTTGTTACGCAGGAATCGGGGTTTTTCTCGGGGCCAAAATTCTCTATCTAATCATTACTGTGCCCCAACTTCTGGCGCTAGAACAGCCTCCGGCTTTGACATGGGAGTATGTAAGCCAGTTGTTATCCTACGGATTTGTGTTCTACGGCGGTGTCCTGGGCGGTCTGCTGGGAATATATATCTATGCCCGGCAGTTTCAGCTACCTTTTGTGGGCTTAACCGAAGCCCTCATCCCCTCGGTGCCTTTGATTCATGCCCTGGGCCGCATCGGTTGCTTCTGCGCCGGCTGCTGCTATGGCCGCCCCATGGATTCGCCCTGGGGGCTACACTTTCACTCCGGCCTGGCGCCTCAGGATATCACTTTATTCCCCGTGCAATTGCTGGAATCTGGTCTGAACCTAATCCTCTTTGTCGCGATATTTGTTTTTTCACGTAAATCCCGACAGAGGGGTCAGATTCTAGGGTTTTACTTTACCTTTTATGGTATTGAGAGGTTTGTGTTGGAGTATTTTCGCTATGATGATGTGCGGGGAATTTTCCTCGGTCTGTCCACCTCTCAGTGGATTAGCCTGTTGCTCTTGCCCATAGGGATTTTCCTCCTTCTATCTCCCAATCGCCCCAGGTTTTTTCAGAACCAGCGCTAATTACGAACGAGAGGGAGGGAATCAGTAAGTTTTCATCGAAAATATGTAAAGTTACGGGGTAACTTCGACTGAGGGGGAGAGAAAATGAGTTTGACCTTGGGGGATTATATCTATTACATTCTCAAGCCACCGGTGCGTTTATTTCTAAGGCACAAATTTAACATACAGGTGGAGACCAATGCTTTACAAGAAGCCAAGGGGCCTTATCTGTTGCTGGGGCACCATGTCACCAATTACGATCCTGTGATCAGCAACGCGTATTCCAAGCGCCTGATTCGGTACATCGCCGGTGATGCCAATCAAGATAGCCATATAAAGAAACTTCTTCTGGCCATGATGGAGAGCATTCCCTTTGCCAAGAATCGGGGGGATGCAAAGTCCATCCGGGACTTAGTTAAACATGTGAAACAGGGCCACCCCGTAGGGTTGTACCCTGAGGGGGGACGGAATTGGGATGGCACCACAGATTACATTATTCCTTCCACCGCAAAGCTGGTCAAATTGCTCAAGTTGCCGGTCTATGCTGCATTCTTCAAGGGCGGCTACCTCAGCACTCCCCGCTGGGCATCCCAGTCCCGCCGAGGGAAAATGGTGCTGGAGATTAGCAAAATCCTGGACAGGGAAACGGTGCTAAGCAAATCAGCCAAAGAATTACACCGTGTTTTAAAAGAAAAGCTGAATTACAATGAATTCCAGTGGCAACGGCAGAGCCGGGTGTATTTCAAAGGCCATAATTTGGCCGAGTATATCCAGAGGTTGCTCTACCTCTGCCCCAACTGCCAGGCGGTTAACAGTTTCCAGTCCCAGGGAGACAGTTTTCATTGCACTAATTGTAATATAGAGTATTCCGTAAACCATTACGGAGAAATTGAAGGCTGTCGGGAGTTTACTGATACCGTCTCCTGGAATCGTTGGCAGCAAAGCCACCTGCGCGACATAATCCAGAAAGGATTTTCCTTCGCTAATTCCGATGTGCAGCTGGAAAAGCTGGACATCGAAACAGGCAAGAGGAAAAAGGAGCAGGTTCAACTCAATCTGTTGCCGAAGTGGCTGGAGCTAAAAAGCGGCCAAGGGGCCGAGACCGTTCATTACCGGGATTTGTCCAGCATGAGTATTACCTTTTCCGACATGTTGGAGTTCTACGTGGGCAAATCCAAGTACCGCATTACCCTGGACCCCCGCCGCCATATGTCGATAAAATTGCTTTATGACTTAGTAATGAAAGTCAAAGGGGAAAGGGATTAGTATTCAAAAGCGCCTATACAGGTGCTTTTTTTACTCCCAGTCAATACAGGAATTGTCCCTTCGTGTCCCGAATATATTTAACATATGTGTTAATCTCTCCGGAGGTGCTACTGTGTACAAGTTATATTGTCGGGTTCACCAGTGGATTTTCCGTGTAGCAATGCATCTTTTGCCTTGGCGTAGGCCCCAATTGTTGGAAGGTGCGAACAGTGTACGGGGTTTGCCTGCCCTTATAAAGGAAAAGGGAATCCGTCGGGTGTTGGTGGTCACCGATTCGGGCATCGTTGCCCTGGGTCTGATGGACGAGTTGCTCCAGGGGCTGGCCCAAGAGGGAATAGAGTACGCCGTCTATGATAAGACAGTGCCCAATCCTACCATCGATAATATCCAGGAGGCTTTACAGGAGTATAAAGACAATGAATGCCAGGGGATTGTGGCCTTTGGCGGTGGATCTGCCATGGATTGTGCCAAAGGGGTGGGGGCCCGGGTGGTGCGACCCCAAAAAAACCTTCCCCAGATGAAGGGGCAGTTTAAAATCCTCAAAACCTTGCCGCCACTCTTCGCTGTGCCCACCACGGCTGGAACAGGTAGCGAGGCCACCGTCACTTCCGTGGTCGCCAACAGCCGCACCCACGAGAAATACCCCATCAACGATATTTCTCTGATTCCCCATTATGCAGTCCTAGACCCCTTATTAACGGTAGGGCTGCCACCCCAGCTCACTGCCACCACGGGGATGGATGCCTTGACCCATGCCGTTGAGGCCTATATTGGCAAAAGCAATACCACCCAGACTTGGAAGGACGCCCGGGAGGCAGTGAAATTGATCTTTGCCAACCTCCATTTGGCCTACTTGCACGGCGACAATATTCAAGCCCGGGCCAGCATGCAACGGGCCGCCTACTTGGCTGGATGTGCCTTTACTCGGGCCTATGTGGGCTATGTTCATGCCATCGCCCATACCCTGGGGGGATTCTATTCCGTCCCCCACGGACTGGCCAATGCCGTAATTCTGCCCATCTGCCTGGAATACTATGGCGAGGCTGTGCACAAACCCTTGGCAGAGCTGGCGGACTTGGTGGGCATAGCCGCGTATACCGAAACCGAGGCGGAAAAGGCCCAGAAGTTCATAGACAAAATTAAGGAACTCAATCAGAGCATGAATATACCGGAAAAAATCTCCGGCATTAAAGATGAAGACATCCCCCTGATGGTTCGACGGGCTCTGCAGGAAGCCAATCCCCTGTACCCGGTGCCTAAAATCTACGGGGCCCAGGACCTGACCAATCTCTATAATTTAGTGAAGGGGTAGGAATATGTTCGGATACACTGGTAAAATTGCACGCATCGACTTGAGCACTGGCCAGATCACCGATTACTCTCTATCACAGGCAGAGCGGGAGAAATTCATTGGCGGGAAAATCCTGGCGGCTAAGATAATTTATGATTCTATGACCGGTGCAGTGGAGGCCTTTTCCGAGGAAAATATTATAGTTATCACCACATCTCCCCTCACCGGGTCAGCATCGCCATCCTCTTCCAGGTTCAATATCTCCACAGTTTCCCCCCTGACCGGGCTTTTGGTTTCCTCCAACTGTGGGGGCAATTTTGGCTTGCATCTGAAGCGGGCTGGGTTTGACGGTCTAATCATCTTTGGGAGGAGCAAAGAGAAGGTCTATATCGACATCCACCAGGGAGAGATTATTATAAAGTCCGCCCGGGACATTTGGGGCAAGAACACTGGTGAGACGGCAAATTTGCTGGGGGGCACCAAGAGAGGCACTCTGGTCATCGGCATTGCTGGCGAGAACCTGGTCCGCTATGCTGCGGTCATCAGCCAGGAACGGGCAGCTGGCCGCGGTGGCATCGGGGCAGTCTTAGGTCACAAAAACCTCAAGGGAGTGGTGGCCAGCGGGGCAGAAAGGACTGAAATCTGTTGCCAGGATAAATTTAAGCGCCACAACCGGCGCTGGATTAAGCAGCTGCGGGCCCACAAGCTCACTGGCCAGCAACTGCCGGAATTGGGAACCGCGGCCTTGCTCAGCATGATGCAGCAGCGCAATTTGTTGGCCACAAAGAATTATAGCAGTGGTAGTTTCTCCGACTTTGATAAAATCAGCGGAGAATCGCTGAAAGAGGAGCATCTGCTCAAAAACCGGGGCTGTGTAAGTTGCCCTATACAATGCGGTCGCGTGGTGGAGATAGAAGGCAAGCCTGTCAAGGGCCCGGAACTGGAGACCATGGCCCTGTTGGGCAGCAACTTGCTCAACAGCGACTTGTCTAGCATCCTGCGCCTCAACCACCTCTGTGATGAGTATGGCTTGGACACCATGAGCTTTGGTGGCAGTGTAGGTCTGGCCATGGAACTCAATGAAAGGGGCCTGTGGGACAATGGCCTGAACTTTGGCGACGCCACCCAGCTGGAAGAGGTGGTGAAAATGGTCGCCACCCGCCAAGGCATCGGTGCCGATTTGGCGGAGGGGACCAAGCGCATTTCTCAGAAATACGGCGGCCAGGACTTTGCCATCCATGCCAAGGGCATGGAACTGGCTGCCTATGAGCCCAGGGCTGCCCAGGGCATGGGCCTGGGCTATGCCACCGCCAACCGCGGCGGCTGTCACCTCAACGGAGGCTACATGGTGGCCTTGGAGGGCTTGGGCCTGGCCGTCAATGGTGCCACCACCCGGGGCAAGGCGGCCTTCACAATCTTTTTTCAGGACATGATGGAGGCGGTCTCTGCCAGCGGAACCTGCCTCTTTACCACCTATGCTCTCTTGCCGGATAAATTAGTGGGCAAAGAAAAGGGGCTGGCCCGTTTAATCAACGGGTTCGTTCCTTTCCTGGGTGGGGCGGTGGGCCTGCTCCATAACAATCCCCAGCTGATGGGCTTCAACCTCAAGTCTATCTTGCCCCATCCCTATTCTGTATACTTGGTCACCGGATTCAAAATGAATATGGGGCGGTTTATCAGGGCCGGGGAGCGTGGTTATAATCTGGAAAGGATAATTAATCTTCGCCAGGGCCTGCGACCCGAGGACGATAGCCTACCCAAACGGCTGACCAAGGAATTGCAGCGCAGTGACAATCTTGCAAGCAAGGTAAGGCTGGCAGAGATGCTCCAACAATATTACAGAATCCGGGGCTGGGATGAACAAGGTCGCCCCACCCAGCTTAGACTAAAGAAGTTGGGGTTGGCACAAACCCAATAACCCCCCTGTCATCCTGAGCCTCTCCCTTTGTCATCCTGAGCACAGCGAAGGATCCTTACCCCCGACAGCCGCACTGGCCAAGCGTTGCCAGTAACCGCTACGCTTCGTTCAGAACGGCAAGGTGTCACTTATCATGTCCTTGTCGCCCTTACCGCTGGACCAGAGGCGATGCTAATATCCTGGAGGTTGGACAAAAAACATAAAAAAATGTAAAAACCCCCTTGACATTATCAGTAATAGTTACTATTATTATAGTAAGATATAAATCAAGGAGGATACTAGCATGGAAAACACAGAAGTTACCCGGATGCCGTTAATTGGAGACCAGGCCCCAGCCTTTAAGGCGGTTACTACTCAAGGGGAAATCAACTTCCCACAAGATTTCAAGGGGAAATGGGTAATCCTCTTTTCCCACCCAGCGGACTTTACCCCAGTGTGCACCACCGAGTTCATGACCTTTGCTTCCATGGCCGAAGAGTTCAAGGCATTGAACACCGAGCTGGTGGGCCTGTCGGTGGATTCTCTCTATTCCCACATAGCTTGGCTACGCAAGATTCAGGAAATTGAGTGGAAGGACATGAGCAATGTCGAGGTAAAATTCCCCCTCATCGAAGACATCCGCATGAATGTCGCCAGGAAGTATGGCATGATTCAGCCTAACCAGTCCAATACCCAGGCGGTAAGGGCGGTCTTCATCATCGATCCCAAGGGCATAATTCGCACCATCCTCTACTATCCCCTTTCCACGGGACGGAACTTTGATGAGATCAAGCGAATCATTCTTGCCCTGCAGAAGGCAGATGCAGATAATGTTGCAACCCCAGCTGACTGGCGCCCCGGGGATGATGTTATCGTCCCCACCGCCGGTTCCTGCGGCACCGCCAAGGAGCGCATGGAAAATCAGGACGATGAAACCTACTGCCTGGACTGGTTCATGTGTTTCAAACGGGAAAAGTAATCTAATCTAGAAAATCTAATAATTATGGGGCAATCTCTTGTGGGGTTGCCCCATAATATTACTGCTTATTAGCCTTGGCTCAGAAATAATATTATATCAAGGGTCGGTGCACACTTCTAAAGAGGTCACACTGGAAATCTGTGGCCAGCCCATGCTAATATAAATAAGAGAAAATAGGGGTGGGGCCAATATATGAAGAAATATCTTTATCTGGGCTTGGGATTTATTAGTATAGGATTGGCAGGATTGGGAGTTGCACTACCAATCTTGCCCACGACACCGTTTTTGCTGCTGGCCCTTGTCTGTTTTTCCAGGGGCTCCCGGCGTTGGGATACCTGGTTTCGGAACACCCCGTTGTACAAAAAATATGCGGCTGATTTTGTTCAGAGTCGTGCCATGACTTTAAAACATAAGCTGAGTATATTGCTCTTTGCCGATTTCATGTTGGCTTTTCCCTTTGTGCTGATAGACAACTGGATCAGTCGCACTTTGATTGTTATGATTGCGCTGGGCAAGTACTATTATTTCTTCTTTAGGATAAGGACCTTGCCTGCGGGAAAGAAGCGAGCAAAACCCACGCCCTCATAGTTACCCCTCATCGTCCCTCATTGCCGTCCTGAGCTCCCCTTTGTCGTCCGAGCGCCTTACCCTCGACAGAGACATTGGCCAAGGTAAGCATTCTTCTATGCTACGCTCCGGTTCAGAACAACAGAAGCAGACTAACCATTGAAGGTGAAGCTATGGCTACGTTATATCAGTGTCCTGTATGTGGTAATTCCCTGGACAGAAAACAAAGTCAATATTGCTGTAGCCATGGCCACAGTTTTGACATCGCCCGTCAGGGTCATGTCAACTTATTGTTGCCCAGCCATACTGGGTCCAAAACACCCGGGGACAGCAAAGAGATGCTCCAGAGCCGGCGGGAGTTTCTAGAAGCTGGTTATTACCAGCAGTTTTCTGACGCACTTAATGAGATTGCGCTCCGGGTATTGTCGCCCCAAGCCACTAGTTGTTTGGATGCCGGCTGTGGCGAGGGCTACTACACCACTCGTCTGCGGAAATATTTGGAGAACCAGGGAAACGATTTGGATTTCTATGGTGTTGATGTGGCAAAAAAGGCTGTTCAATATGCTGCTGGCCGGGATAAAAAAATCCAATTCGCCGTGGCCAGTACATACCATTTGCCCTTTCGGGACCGGAGCATGGATGGTATACTTTGCGTATTTGCACCTCGGGATGAAGCAGAATTTGCCCGGGTCCTAAAACCTGAAGGGAAGCTAATGATCGCTGCCCCTGGACGTCGACATTTGTACAGTTTGAGGGAACAAATTTATTCGGAACCGGGGGAAATTGGTCAGAAGGGTGATGTGTCCAGCTTTACCTTAGCGGAGCGGGGCAAGGTCTCCTACACCATACAATTGGATACCACCCGAGATATCCTCAACCTTCTTACCATGACCCCGTATAGTCGCCATACCCAGGTTGAAGCTTTAACCAGGCTTAGAGGCCTATCCCGCCTGGAAACGGAAATAGATATCAATATCCTGGTCTATGCCAGGTAACATAAGACCAGGCCTGGGCCTGGTCTATTTATTATATTCGTATTCCAACATGGACATCACCAGCATAGAACGGTAGCCATGAGCAGTTGTTTGGCAGTCCCGCAACAGACCCTCTTGGACAAAGCCCAGGTCTAAGTAGAGGGATATGGCTGGGACATTGTCGGTGTATACATCTAACCACAGCCTATGGCAGTTGAGCTTTTCAAAGGCCAATTGTTTTAGTAGCTCCACAGCCTCGCGGCCGTAGCCCTGGCCCTTGGGACCAATGACCAGGCGTTTGAATTCCACCACCCTATTGATGGAATCTGTGTGGAGAATCATATAGCCTATTATCCCGGCTGAGGTCTTGATGGTAATGTGCAGAAAATCAATGGCGTCCATGGCCCCTTGATGCTGTTCCCGGGACCAGCGAAACACATAACGACTGTTGTATTGGTCCCGCTCCAGCGCCAGGACTCTATCTAAATCCTCAGGCCGGGTGGTGGTGAATCGGATTCGGTTGGAACTGAGTAGCATGGCATCTCCCTCCCCAGTAGTGCATGTCCGCAGTATATCAAAGGGTAGGTCTTGCATCAATAACCAGGGTGAGCTTTTAACTAACTAAAGCGGAATTAAGCTCTCAGGCAGATTAGGTAAAGAGAGCGGGCTGTAATTTAATACAGCCCGGTTTTA
>Ga0079223_10002731_pt1 | contig 10988 bp, 11 predicted proteins | sample Stecom2011_FD_75072 | JGI IMG/M metagenome (GOLD analysis project Ga0079223, IMG submission 75072) | Agricultural soil microbial communities from Utah to study Nitrogen management - Steer compost 2011 | ecosystem: Environmental > Terrestrial > Soil > Agricultural land | place: USA: Utah...
GCTCGTCCAGCCTGCAGCGCCATGGAAAAGAGCATTTGTATTCAAACGTCGGGGAGCGACCGCTCAAGGTCGCTCATAGTCGCGACCGTCACACCGAAGCGCTGTCTGACTGTAGCAAAAGAGTATAAGATACAAGATCGTCGGGGAGGATGAGTTTGCCTGCTAAGCTTAGCATGCAGGGCCTGTATAAGGTCTTTGGACCAGCGCCGGAAGAAGCCGTCGAACTGGCACGTGGGGGCAGCGACAAGGACGAGATCTACCGTCGCACGGGGTCCGTTGTAGCGGTCAATAATGTCAATCTAGAGGTGGCCGCGCGGGAAATCTTCGTGGTCATGGGGCTGTCGGGCTCGGGTAAGTCCACCTTGGTGCGCTGCATCAACCGCCTGATCGAGCCGACCAGTGGTCAGTTGCTGATTGACGGGCAAGATGTCTTGCAGGCGGACGAAGAGGGGCTGCGCCAACTGCGCCTCAACAAGGTGTCGATGGTCTTCCAGCACTTCGCCCTATTCCCGCATCGCACTGTTGCCGAGAACGCTGCTTACGGCCTCAAGGTGCGCGGGGTCGGCGCGGCAGAGCGGCGTGCCAAGGCGGTGGAGGCACTGGAAGCAGTCGGCTTGGGAGCCTGGGCCGACGCGCTTCCCGCCAATCTCTCCGGCGGCATGCAGCAGCGTGTCGGTCTTGCCCGAGCCCTTGCGGTCGACCCGGAGATCCTCTTGATGGATGAGCCCTTCTCCGCCCTCGACCCGCTGATCCGCCGCGACATGCAGAACGAGCTGCTGGCGCTGCAGGAGCGCTATGCAGCGACCATCGTCTTCATCACTCACGACCTGCACGAGGCCCTGACCCTGGGCAGCCGCATCGCCATCATGCGTGACGGCGCCTTCATGCAGGTGGGCCCGCCTGAAGAGATCGTGGGCGCCCCAGCCGACGACTATGTTGCCAACTTTACCAAGGAGGTGGACCGTTCGCGCGTCATCACCCTGGGGCGCATCGCCCGGCGGGATCGGCCTCTCCTGGCGCCAAGCGAAGAAGCCGCCGCCGCCAGCCGCAAGCTTCAGGATGCTGAGGTCCAGGGCCTGCTGGTCGCCGACAGCAATGGCAAGCCCCTGGGCTCGGTTTCGGCCACCGCCTTGCTTGGGGCTGATCCCGCCGTGAAAGTGGAAGACATCATGGAGAGGCCGGCGCTGACCGGCGAGCGTGACACGCCTCTGGCGGCAGTGTTGGAAGCTGGAGCGCTTGGGGCTCCCGTGGCCCTACTCGATAACCAGGGCAGGATCGATGCCTCTGTAGACCCTGGGGACTTGTTGTCGGCCCTGGCCGCGGCCCGAGCCGAAGATCAGAATCTGCGAGTTGGAGGCACGGCATGACCGACTTTCTGAGCTGGCTGAGCCCCTCGCACTACGGCCGCCTGCCCTTTGCCGACTGGGTCCAGTGGCTGGTGCGCGACTGGCTGGTGCCGAACTTCCGCCCCGCCTTCCAGGCCATGCAGTGGCCGGTCGACCAGGTTCTGCGCGGCCTTGAGGCCGCCCTGCTGGCGATCCCCTTCCCGGTTTTCACGCTGGTCTTGCTATTGCTCGCCTGGAGGTTCGCTGGCCGGGGCGTCGCTCTCTTCACGCTCGTCGCCATGCTCTTCATCGACGCCATCGGCGTTTGGGCAGAGACCATGACCACCTTGGCGATGATCCTCACCGCCGTATTTTTCTGCGCCATCGCCGGCATACCGCTCGGCATCTGGTCGGCGCGCAGTGACCGCGTGGCGGCGACGCTCCGCCCCGTACTGGACATCATGCAGACGATCCCGCCCTTCGTGTACCTGGTGCCGATCGTCATGCTGTTCGGCGTGGGCATGGTGCCCGGCGTAATCGCCACCATCATCTTCGCACTACCGCCGATCATCCGCCTGACCAGCCTTGGCATCCGCCAGGTCAGCGAGGAGCTGGTGGAGGCGGCGATCGCCTTCGGCGCAACGCAGCGCCAGATCCTCTTCGACGTGCAGATTCCGCTGGCGATGCGCACCATCATGGCCGGGCTCAACCAGACCCTGATGTTGGCGCTCTCGATGGCGGTGATCGGCGCGCTGATCGGCGCCGGTGGGCTTGGGCTCACGGTCTACACCGGCCTCGGCCGCCTCGATGTGGGCCGCGCCGCGGTCGGCGGGGTCGGCATCGTGCTGATCGCCATTGTGCTCGACCGCATCACCCAGGGTCTGGGCGACCCCAGCCTACGCGACGGCACCTGGACCTTCAGCGGCAGTGTCCGGCGGCTGCTTGGGCTTGCCCCACCGCGCATGCAAGAAAAGCTCGGCACCTGATGGTGACACCCCGGGCCGCGCACCGTCCGCCGGCGCCCGGGGCCGACTTCAAGGGCGGACGAAGAAGTCAATTACTAGGAGGAGTGAGGAGGATGAAGCGCACTCATCTGCTAGCCGGTGTCTGCCTCGGCTTGCTGGCGGCATTCGGACTGGATGCGAACGCCATTGCCCAAGAAGCGCCCGGCGAAGGCGTTACCGTAAAGCTGGCCCGGCCTACCTGGGACACCGGCTGGTTCCAGACTGAAATCTACGCCGAAGCCCTACGGGAGCTCGGCTACGACATCGAGGGGCCGGTGACCCTGGACAACCCGCCCTTCTATGAGGCTGTCTCCACCGGCGATGTGCACCTCTGGGTCGATGGCTGGTTCCCGCTGCACAACACCTACGAGCGCTTCTTCGAGGGCCGCGCCGAGCGCGTTGGTTACCTCGCCAAGGGCGGCGCGCTGCAGGGTTACCTGGTCGACAAGAAGACCGCCGACGAACACGGCATCACCTCAATCGAGGACTTCAAGAAGGACGAGATCAAGGAGCTTTTCGACGTCAACGGTGACGGCAAGGCCGACATGGTTGCCTGCCCGCCGGGCTGGGGCTGCGAAGAGGTGATCGATCACCACATGGACGCCTATGAGCTGCGCGATCATATCAACCTGATCACCGCGGGTTACTCGGCTTCCATGGCCGACGCCCTGGCCCGCTATCAGCAGGGCGAGCCTATCTTCTTCTATACCTGGACGCCGAACTGGACTGTCGGTGTGTTGGAGCTGGGCGAAGACGTGGTTTGGCTGACCGTCGACCATGCCGACCTTCCGGAAGACCAGAAGGACCTCGAAGACGCCACCACTCTGGAAGGGGTCGTCGGCTGCGTGGCCGATCCCTGCAACATGGGCTGGCCAGCCAACGACATCCGCGCAGTGGCCAACACAGCCTTCCTCGATGAGAACCCGGCCGTGCGCGCCCTGCTCGAGGAAATCGAAATCCCGATTCAGGCGATTTTCGCGCAGAACGCGCGGATGAATGACGGCGAGGATTCCGAGGAAGACCTCCAGCGCCACGCCAAGGAGTGGATCGAGGAAAACCAGGAGGCTTTCGACGGTTGGCTCGAAGCCGCCCGCAACGCCCAATAGGCGGTAAGGCCATCCGCACGTCATCCTGAGCAAAGCGAAGGATCTCGAACCGTCGGAACTCCGACTCACGAGATCCCTCGCTGATGCTCTTGATGATGATGGCGCCCGTAGGGGACTTCAAGCAAAGGCCCACACTTCCGCATCGGACCTTTCGCGAACTTATGCCTCCTCCGGGGATAGCGGATGTTACGCAGATGAAGGAAGGCGCAGAGACCGGAGGTATTCGAGAAAGCGGCTGACGGCGGTTTCGAGTTCGCCGGAATTGTCGATCTCCAGCAAACGGCAGTGCGGCGTAGGGAGTTCGAGCGGCACTTGCCGCTGCAGACGGGCTGCAATGTCGGCGGCTTTTTCCCGGCGCCGTGCGGCGAGACGTTCTGCCAGAAGTTCGGGCCGCACCGTCACCTGGACGACCTGGAGGGGACCGAAGCGCCGCGCCGCCCGGTCAAGGCATTGACGCGATACATTGGCAACGACGCTAACTCCCTGGGCAAGCTGCTCGTCAACGGAGGCCGGCAGGCCATAGCGCAGGCCATGAGCGCCCCAGGTGAGGGAGAAGGCGCCAGCTGCCTCTGCCCGCCGGAAGGCCTCTTCACTTAAACTGTCGTGATCTTCGGAGGCGGGGTCAGCCGGGCGGGTGATCACCCGGCGGACAAAGCAGATCCATGGCTCCCTGGCCAATCGCTCGGCGGCGCAGGCTATCAAAGTGTCCTTGCCAGCCCCACTGGGGCCAGCCACGGCGACAAAACAGCCTCTGGTAGCCGCTGTGCTGCGGTCAAGGCACGGAAGCTCGGCTTCACGCAATCCGCTGCCCTTCCCGCCAGACGCCGGTCACTACCGGCGGCAGATTGTCGCCCGCGCGGACCCGTACGAGATCCGCACGCAGGCCGACGGCGATTTCACCCCGATCGAGCAGCCGAGCCGCCTTTGCCGGATTGGCTGATACCATGCTGATGGCGGTCGGAAGATCCGCGCGCTCCGTCGTCGCCAGGAAGAAGGCCGCCTGAAGCAGGCTGAAGGGGACGTAGTCAGACGAGAGAATGTCGAGAGTCCCATGATCCAGTAGCTCTGCAGCGGACACATTGCCGGAGTGAGAGCCACCGCGCACCACATTGGGCGCGCCCATCAGCACCTGGAGGCCTGCCTCGGCAGAAAGACGCGCGGCTTCGACCGTGGTGGGGAACTCCGCAAGGGATACGCCCAGCGCCACGGCTTCCTCCACGTGCTCGGCCGTCGCGTCATCGTGCGAAGCCAGCGCCACCTGCGCCTCCCGACAGCTCTCAGCGATGATGCGGCGATTGCGCTCCGAATTCCTTTCCGATTCTTCACGCCTACGGGCGCAGAACCGCTCGAATTCCGCGTCGGTCATCTTGAGCTTGCGCTGGTAGTAGGTGCGGTAAGTCTCAAGGTCGACGAACTGTCGCTGCCCCGGTGCATGATCCATGAGCGAGGCGAGGCGGATCCTTCCGTTGTCGCGGATCGCCTTGAAGCTGTCCAACACGTCCGGGGCAGAAACCTCACAGCGCAGGTGGATGAAGTGATCGGCACGCAGGCGATCCCCCGCCATGCCCGCGGCGATAGTGTCGGCCATGGCACAAATGTCGCCGGATGCGAGGTCCGCATCCTCGTCCATCCCTACCCGGAGAGCATCGAAGACTGTGGTGATGCCGGAAGCGGCGATCTGGGCGTCGTGTGCCTGCAGCGCCGCCATGATGTTCCAGCGCACCTTGGGGCGCGGGAGGTAGTGTCCCTCGATGTGATCCGTGTGCAGCTCCACGAGGCCAGGGATCAGAAAGTCGCCCTCCAGATCCTCGCCGCTGGTGCTTCGACCTTCCGAGATCTCGGCGATGCGGCCCTCGGAGACGACGATGCTGCCGTGAAGAATGCGGCCCTTCAGGACGATGGCAGCGTTGGTGAAGATTTGTTCGCGGTTCATGTGTCTTATCGTTCCGGATGGGATCAGGTCAGGTTGCACGGAATGCGTGCTCGCTATACACGAGGAAAGGCGCAGCAGGTTCGGGCTCTACAAAGAGGGCGAGGCGGCCGACGACCAGCGGGCGCGCAAGGACCGGCGCCAGCAGTTCTTGCAGCTCCGGAAGGACGGCCTCCGCCTTCCCGGCCGCTAATGGACCGGTCAGCGTCATGTGAAAGCGAAATTCTTCCAGCACGTAGGGGTACCCCCACTTCTGAAGGTAGCACCGCTGCCGCTCGCTAAGTGGTTCGGGCTCTCGGCGCGCCGCCTCCTGCGGCAGCAGAGGCGGCCGCAGATCGTCGAAGTGCCGTACCACGGCTGCTTCCAGGGCATGCAGCTCCTCCGGCGTGCGCACCGGCAGGATCGCCAAAAAGTCGTCGAGCTGCTGCAGGCGAAGCTTCGGCAGCAGGACCGTCTCCTGCTGCGCACAAAAGCTGTTCAGACGGTTATCAAGCTCGGCGAGGGTGGAAGTCTCTGACAGCCGAAAGGGCGCCTTCATGGTGGCGTGAAAGCCGTAGCGGGCGGGTGCGGCGACGAGCGGATCGAGCCGACTGTCTGGAGCGCGCGTCGGCGCACCGGAAAAAGCATCACGCCCCAACCAGTGTGCAGCCAGGCGCGTAAGCTCGGCATCGGCTGGAGGTGTGAAGTAGATGGCCACCCGCATCAGATCACCAGCTTGCGCAACTTCTGCGACAGGAGATCCATCAGCGTGACCGTAACGATCACGATGATGAGGATCGCGGCTGCTTCCGAGTAGTAGAATCCGCGGATGGTCTCGAACATCACCTGGCCGATCCCTCCGGCCCCGATGATGCCGAGCACCGTGGCAGCGCGAACGTTGGATTCCAGCCGATAGAGTGAAAAGGAAATCCAATGCGGCAGGACCTGGGGGATCACGCCGAAGACGACCTGCTGAACACGGGACGCGCCGGTCGTGCGAATGGCCTCTACCGGCCGCGGATCGATCGCCTCCACCGCTTCCGAGAAGAGTTTGGCGAGAATGCCGGTGGTGTGGATGAAGAGCGCCATGACGCCGGCAAAGGGCCCGAGCCCCACCGCAACCACGAAGAGCACCGCGAAAACCATCTCGTGGATGGCTCGGAACAGGTCCATCAGGCGCCGCACCGGTTGCAGGACCCACCAGGGCGCCATGTTGTTGGCGGACAGGATCCCGAAAGGTACCGAAAGCACCACCGCCAACACCGTACCCCAGAGCGCGATCTGGATCGTGACCAGCATTTCCTGCAGGTAGAAGCGCCAGTCGCTGAAGTCGGGTTCGAGGAAGCCGGAGGCGTAGCGGGCCATGTTGCCAGCTTCGGTGAAGAGGAACGGCCAGCGCCACATCTCGGCCGGTCCCCAACTCAGGATCAGAGCGCCGACAAACAGTAGCCAGACAAGGCCGTTGTAGATCAGGCGCGACCCGTCTCGGGCGGTGTCTTCACCGGTCGGGCCGGACGCGGTCCCGCGTGCGACTTCGGTCATGATACGTCTCATTCAGATGAAGGCTCGGGTTCCATGACATGCCACCACGAAGAAAAGACAGAGCAGCACGCCTCAAGCTGCTCTGTCCTTCGTGGTGGCTTGCACTCAGCTTTGCGAGACTGCCACGAGCTGGCCCTCATACTCCGCCTTCTGGGCCTCGAGCTCTTCCAGACGAGCGGCCTTCTCTTCGGCCTCGAGCCGGGTGTCAGCCTGCAGCTGGCCGATCTCCTTCGTCAGCTCCATGATCCGGATCGGGAGGAGTTGGTCGTTGGAGGAAGCGCGGAAGGGCGCCCAGGCGAGACCACCAAGAACTTCCTTTTCAGCTTGGACATCGCCGTTCGACTCTTCGGTGCCGAAGGTCAGGAAGAACTCCCTGATTGTCTCTTTGGTCTCGTCTGCGAGATCTGTGCGCCAGACGATCGGGTCAGACGGGATCAAGGGCGAACGCCAGATCTCACGAATGTTGGCGTAGGCATCGGGATTATTCTGCTTGATCAGCGCAAGGCTTTCCGTGTTGTTCGTGGCCGCATCCACCTGACCATTGGCCACCGCCATGGCATTGGTCTCGTGGTTGGCGTTGGTCACGTTGGCGAAGCATTCCTTCGGATCGATACCCTCGGCCGCGAACACGAAGGTCGTGGGCACCAGGTAGCCTGAGGTGGAGTTCGGATCGCCAAGGCCAAAGTTGAGCGACTTGTCGCAGGTAAGGAGGTCGTCGACGGACTGAATCGGCGAGTCGGCGGGCACGATAAGGACCGACCAGTAGCCGGGCTCCCCGGTATCGGCGACGGTCTGGACGAAGACCTCACCATTGGCACGATCCACCGCTTCCATGGCCGACTTGTTGCCGTACCAGGCAAGGTGAACCTTGCCGAAGCGCATGCCCTCGATGACGCCGGCATAGTCGGACGCGAAGAACGGCTGAATGTCGAGTCCGGTCTTCTCCTCCATGGCTTCCAGGAACGGCTCCCAGCTCTTGCGCAGATTTGACTGCGACTCCGTCGAGATAATGCCGAAGTTGATGGTTTCGCCATCCTGCGCGTAGGCGCCTGTGACGAAGGTCGAGGCAAGCAAGCCTGCTGCAAGAGTTTTCACCGTGGTGTTCATGGTATCTCCCGTTGAGCAGGGCTTCAGGCCGATTGGAGAACCGGAAGCCTTGGGTTGGCCCTGACCGCGTGACGATCGGCCGGGTAGGTGGACGCAACATCCGGCAGGACGAGCTCTTCGGAAGCTGCGCCGTAGAGTTCGGAAAGGAAGCTGTTGCTGAGAGCGCTGGAGGGACCGTCGTAGACGATGGAGCCGTCGCGCATGGCGATCGTCCGCGGGCAGTAGTGGCGCGCGTACTCGACCTGATGCAATGAGACGAGAACCGTGATCCCGTCGACCCGGTTGATGTCGGCCAGAACGTCCATGACCCGACGCGCCGAGGCGAGGTCCAGCGAGGAGATCGGTTCGTCGGCAATCAGGATCCGCGCGGACTGCACCAGCGTTCGGGCGATCGCGGCACGCTGCTGCTGACCGCCGGAAAGGGTGGAGGCGCGCTGGCACGCGACTTGCGGAATACCCACTCTCGTCAGGGCCGCCCTGGCTTTCGCCTTCTCTAATTCGTTGAAGAGACCGAGAGTGCCGCGCCAACGCGGGATGCGCCCCAGGTTTCCGATAAGCACATTGGTGAGGACAGACAGACGGTGGACGAGGTTGAACTGCTGGAAGATCACGGAGACCTCGCCGCGATTGAGGCTACCGTTGGCAGCCCGGCCACCGGCTTGAACGAGATCTCCAAACACTTCCACACGGCTGGAATCGCCCTGGCCGAGTTCCAGGCCCGCGATATGCCGGATCAAGGTGCTCTTGCCCGAACCGGAGGCGCCAATCAGCGCGACCATCTCGCCGGGCTCGATCTCCAGGCTGACGTTGTTGAGAGCAAGGGTACGGTTGTAACGCTTGCTGAGACCAGAAACCTTGATGGCGGTCATTGCTCGCCTCCTCTTGAGTTGCGGCTTCTCTTAATGTCCCGGCGTGAAGCGTCGATGAGCGATCGATGAAGCTTCAATGACGGTTCGTTAGGACAGCCGGCTGAAGGTAAGAGCGTCAGGCCGCTTCTCGCGCGGAGAAGCCCGATACATCGATTGTCCGTGTCGCGACCCGGTCGCGAACGGTCTCGTCATGGAAGATTCCCAGGATGGCCGTGCCGCAGCGCAGCTTTTCCTCGATCATCTCCACGACGACCTCGCGGTTGTGGGCATCGAGGGAGGCTGTCGGCTCGTCCAGCAGCAGAAGCGGGTGATCGGTGGCGAAGCCTCTGGCGATATTGACACGCTGCTTCTCGCCACCGGAAAAGGTGGCCGGTGGCAGGTCAAAAAGGGCTGACGGCAGGTTCAGTCGCTGCAGTAAATCCTGCGCCCGCTGGCGCGCTGCGTCCCGCTCCCAGCCTGCGGCCCGAAGCGGTTCCGCCACTACCTCGATCGCCGAGACACGCGGGATAGCGCGCAAGAACTGGCTGACATAAGCGATGGTATGGCGCCGCGATTCAAGGATGGTGCGAGGATCTCCGGAGGCGATGTCCTCCAGCTGACCGTTCTCGCGGTTACGTATCAGGATGCGTCCATGGTCCACGGAGTAGTTGCCGTAAACCATCCGCAGGATCGACGACTTGCCGATGCCACTTGGACCGGCGAGGACGGCGCATTCGCCTGGATGAAGCTCCAACTCGACGTTGTTCACCACGGGAAGCCGAACGCCGCCGCGCAGATGCATGGTGAATGTCTTGCCGACTTCCTGGAGGCTGAGCAGCGGCGCGGAGGCAGCTAGAGATGAAGGCTGGGTCATGGTTCAGGCTTCCGGTATCGAGGCGACGAGCAGCTGGCTGTAAGGATGATGAGGGTCGTCGAGCACGCGATCGGTCAGTCCGCTCTCCACCACCCGCCCCTCCTTCATGACGAGCAGCCGCTGTGACAGGAGCCGGGCGACCGCCAGGTCGTGGGTGACGATCACGACCGCCAGCCCCAGGTCCGAGACCAGGCCGCGCAAGAGGTCGAGGACCCGGGCCTGAACCGAAACGTCCAGGCCGCCCGTCGGCTCATCCATGAACAGCAGGCGGGGGCGGGTGACGAGGTTGCGGGCAATCTGCAGGCGCTGGCGCATGCCGCCGGAAAAAGCAATCGGCTGGTCGTCTATGCGGTCTCCGGCAATCTCTACGCGGCCGAGCCAATCGCTTGCCGTTCGGCGGATGCAGCCATAGTGCCGCTCGCCCACCGCCATCAAACGCTCCCCGACGTTGCCCCCCGCGGACACGCGCATGCGCAGGCCGTCGGCAGGATTCTGATGCACAAAGCCCCAGTCGGTACGCATGAGAAAGCGCAGCTCCGCTTCCCCAAGATCCGCAAGCTCCCGTATCACGCCGTCGCGCATGCGATAGCGCACCGAACCGGCGCTGCGTGCGAGGCGTCCGGAGATGCAGTTCAGAAGCGTGGTCTTGCCGGAACCGGACTCGCCGACGATGGCGAGCACCTCACCGGGCCAGAGATCAAAGGAGACTTCCGTGCAGCCGATGCGCGCGCCGTAGCGCTTCTCCAGATTGCCTACGGTAAGTATAGGCTGCCTGCTCATCGCCCAGCCTCCTCGCCCGAAGAGGCCAGCGGGCCGGTCGGCCCCTGCCCTTGCGTCAGACGGCTCTGGCAATGATCAGTATCGGAGCAGACGAACATCCGCCCGCCACGGTCGTCGGTGATGACCTCATCGAGATAGACACCCTCTGCACCGCAGAGCGCGCAGGGTTTGTCGAAGCGCTGGATGGAGAAGGGATGGTCCTCGAAATCCAGGCTCTTCACCTCGATGAAAGGCGGAAGAGCGTAGATGCGCTTTTCCCGGCCTGCGCCAAACAACTGAAGTGCCGGTGAGCGGTCCATCTTCGGATTGTCGAACTTGGGGATCGGGGAGGGATCCATCACGTAGCGACCCGCCACCTTGACTGGGTAGGCATAGGTGGTCGCGATATGGTCGTGGCGCGCGATGTCCTCGTAGAGCTTGACGTGCATGAGCCCATACTCCTCGAGCGCGTGCATGGTGCGGGTTTCAGTTTCGCGCGGTTCGAGAAAGCGCA
>Ga0079223_10002733_pt1 | contig 10977 bp, 9 predicted proteins | sample Stecom2011_FD_75072 | JGI IMG/M metagenome (GOLD analysis project Ga0079223, IMG submission 75072) | Agricultural soil microbial communities from Utah to study Nitrogen management - Steer compost 2011 | ecosystem: Environmental > Terrestrial > Soil > Agricultural land | place: USA: Utah...
CCTGACCTCACCAAGGTTCCTGTTACGGGTGCCTTACGACCCAACTGAAAACCCGGTGCGCAGTTTTAACTACAAAGAAGAAGTTTCTGCGGATCATGAGCATTACCTGTGGGGCAATACCGCTTACCTTCTGGCGACACGTCTGACCGAAAGCTTTGCCAAATACCGTTGGTGCCCGAATATCATCGGCCCGCAAAGTGGCGGTGCTGTTGAAGATCTGCCGGTGCACGTCTTCGAATCTTTTGGTCAGCTTGAATCCAAGATTCCGACCGAAGTATTGATTACCGACCGTCGCGAATACGAAATGGCTGATGAAGGTTTTATCGCGCTGACCATGCGCAAGGGTAGCGACAATGCCGCCTTTTTCTCTGCCAACTCGGTACAGAAACCCAAACAGTTCCCGAACACCAAAGAAGGCAAAGAAGCTGAAACCAACTACAAGTTGGGAACTCAGTTGCCGTATATGATGATCGTTAACCGCTTGGCCCACTACATCAAAGTGCTTCAGCGTGAACAGATTGGCTCATGGAAAGAACGCCAGGATCTGGAACGCGAACTGAATACCTGGATTCGCCAATACGTAGCGGATCAGGAAAACCCACCGGCTGAAGTTCGTAGCCGCCGCCCTTTGCGAGCTGCTCAGGTAACGGTTTCCGATGTTGAAGGCGATCCCGGTTGGTATCAGGTATCTCTGGCTGTGCGTCCGCACTTCAAGTACATGGGTGCCAACTTTGAATTATCGCTGGTAGGCCGTCTGGATAAGGATTAATCCGTGTTTGGCGGAGAGATTCAATCCCGAGGCGGCAGCCTGTTCGAACGCCTTGAACAGGCTGCTGCGCCTGCAGGACAGAGCATGGGTGAAGTGACTCATGTGGTGACGTCCATAAAACGCCACCTGGTCCGCCTGCTCAACTCCCATCCGGGCAACAGCGCAAGCGTGCCGGAGCTGGGCTTGCTGGATTTCAACGACGCCACCCTTGGCACTTACGATCTGAACATCCAGATCCGCAGTGCCATCCGACAGTGCATTGAAAATTACGAACCCAGAGTTAAACGGGTAGAGGTGGTTGCACTACCAAAAGGCCCAGACGCCTTGCAGCTAAGGTTCCAGGTGACGGTTTACCTGAATACAGGCTCGCAGGACGACAAGACAACCATCGACCTGTTGCTGGATGACAAACGTTACTACCGCGTGGTGTAACGAAAAAGGATAAGTAACACACAAGGATGACAGAGACGGTGGGGATGCTTTTCTGGAGGTGAAAACGTGTCTGAGCGAAGCGAGTTGTTTTCCCCGGAAGAAAAGTATCCCCATCGGCTCTACTCCGTAATTGGTGCAGTAGTTACATGAAGTTAAATCGGTTTTACAGGGACGAACTAAGCTTTCTGCGATTGCAGGGGCGGGAGTTTGCGGAGGCCCATCCGCAGTTGACCCGTTTTCTGTCAGAACAAAGTACCGATCCGGATGTTGAGCGGCTGCTGGAAGGTTTTGCATTCCTGACCGGAAAACTCAGAGAGAAAGTTGAAGACCAATTTCCGGAACTGACTCACTCGCTGCTGAACATGCTGTGGCCAAATTATCTGCGTCCGGTGCCCAGTTGCACCATCATGCGCTTTGACCCGCAGTTGCACGGCATCAGTGAGCGACAGCGAGTTGCACGCCATACAGAAATCAAAAGCCGGCCAGTGGGGGAGTCCACACGACAAATTCAGTGCCGGTTCCGTACCTGCCGGGATGTCGATGTCTTCCCGATCAGTGTTGCCGATGCCTATGCCGAGCATTCCCGGGAAATTTCTTCAGTAACGGTGGATCTGGCGTTGCATACAGATCAACCGCTGAATTCGCTGGACCTGGAGTCGCTGCGATTTTATTTGGGTGGCGATAATCACACCGCAGAAACTCTATATCTCTGGCTGAACCATTACCTGACCCGTATGGAATTGGTGGTGGGCGAATCCACATACTCGTTGCCCTGTTCGTTATTGCAGCCCGTAGGCTTTGCCAGCAACGAAACCATATTGCCGTACCCAAAGAACGCTTATCCGGGGTACCGGATTCTGCAGGAATACCTGAGTTTTCCAGAAGCGTTCCGGTTTGTGGACATTCAGGGTCTGAAGACACGCTTGCCGGCAATTCAGGCAGATGAAATCAGCCTGCGTTTCCATTTCAGCCGGATTCTGCCGCCCGACGCAAAAATCCGGGCCGATAATCTGCAACTGTACTGCACACCGGCGGTGAATCTGTTCACACATGAAGGCGAGCCGGTGGATCTGAATGGCCGTCAGACAGAGTACCGGGTGTCTTCGTCCAGCCGTTCACCGGATTACTACGAAGTGTTCAGCGTGGAACAGGTTGAAGGCTGGCTGGAGGGCAGGTCCGGGCGGGGCGAACCTCGTATTTACACGGCCTTCGAGAGCTTTCAGCATGAAGTAGAGAGTGATCGCGGCCGCACGGCGCTGTATTACCGAATGCGGGTACGGGAAAGCGTTCGGGATGGCGGCTTCGATCACTACATTGCCTTTGTGCGTGGGGATGAGTCTGACTGCATGAACCGTCAGGAGGCCGTGTCGCTGACCCTCACCTGCACCAATCGGCAGCTCCCGCAGCAACTGGCCGTGGGTGAAATATGCATGGCTACTGAAACCACGCCAGCCTTTGCCTCTTTCAGCAATATCACCCGGCCAACGGCAACCCTCAGGCCGACACTTGATGGCAGTCTGTTGTGGACACTGATTTCCAATCTCTCGCTGAACTATTTGTCCATGCTGGATGTGGACGCATTGCGCACAGTGTTGCGGGTATATGACTTCCGCGCGCGGGAAGAAAGACAGGCCGAAAGGGTGTCTAAAAAGCGATTGGCGGGTATCAGCAGTATTGAAACAAACCCCGTTGACCGGATGATCCGGGGCCTGCCGGTGCGTGGAATTCGCTCGGTGCTAAAGCTCGATGAGAGCGGCTTTGCATCTGAAGGAGATCTTTACCTCTTTGGCACAGTACTTAGTCAGTTTTTTGCACTTTACGCGAGTATTAACGCTTTTCACCAACTGGAAGTGGTGAATACAGAGAATCAGGAACGGTATACATGGACGTTACAGCAAGGTCAGCAGCCGCTGATGTAGCCGAGCTGCAACCCGTTCTGGGCAATGCGCGGCGATACAGCTTTTTTCAGCTTGTGGACTTGATTCACCGGCACCACGGTGATGATCTGGAGCGGGGCAGAGATCATCAGTCCTGTCAGGAACGCATTCGTTTTTCGTCTTCGGCGAGCCTGGGGTTCCCGGGCAGCGATGTGATTTCCGCGTTGTTACCGGAGCACGCGCACGCGCCCTATCAGATGGAAGTGAGCTTTCTGGGCCTGCATGGCTCTCAGTCGCCGCTGCCCGGCTATTATCTGGAAGATCTGGCATGGGAGGCTGGCCAGAATCTGGGAATACGCCGGCATTTTCTGGACTTCTTCAACCACCGTCTGGTCACGCTGTTTCATCGCACCTGGCGTAAATACCGATATTACGTTCGTTTTCAGCCGGGGGCTTCGGATGGCTTCTCCGAACGGATCTTTGCCCTGATTGGACTGGGCGACAGCCGGCTTCGGGATGCGACACCGGTTAATTGGTCCAAAATGCTGGCTTATGCCGGCCTGATGGCGGGTCGCAGCCGGTCTCCGGATGTGGTTAGTGGCATGGTTGCGCATTGCTTTGATCTGGACGACGTAAGCATCGAGCAGTGGGTTTTACGTAAAGTTGATATCGCGGAAGACCAGCAAACCCGACTTGGCAGGGCCAACGCTACGCTCGGTGATAACACACTGGTGGGTGCACGGGTGAGAGATCGTAGCGGTAAGTTCATTTTACGGATCCGCAATCTGAGCCGTCAGCGATTCGCAGATTTTCTGCCTAATGGCTGTGAGCACAACCGGTTATTAAAACTGGTGGAGTTCAGTACCCGTGAGCAACTGGCATACGACCTGGAATTGCAAATGCATCCACAGGGTATCCGTTCTATTCAGTTGGGAGACGGTGTACGACTGGGCTGGAATTCCTTTGTGACCCCGGATAAATCCCGTAATCAGCCAGCGGTACGAATACAGATACGCCGGTAACGCCGGCTGGACAGGAAAGCGTAAATGAACAAAGACACGTCAGCGATTCTGAAATTAACCGTTACCAACCCGGCTGGATTGGGACGGGGAACTGCGGTTGAGCACTGCTTTGGCATTAATGGTGGTTCTATTGGTACGGCGACAAATGATACCTGGCAGCTTTCTCCCCATCGCACCGGAGCGGTGGCGGGCCATGCCGAAGTCCGCTTCGTAGATAGCGGTTTCTGCCTGATAGACCGCAGTGGCCGCACCTTTATCAACAGCGCCAGCCAACCGGTGGGTCGGGGCCGGCGGGCACGGCTGAGTCATGGTGACATTGTTGGTATTGGCCGTTATCAAATCAGGGCAGAGCTACGGGGCACTGAGGCAAGCCAGATGCTGGAAGAGGCCGAAGATGATCGGTTGATCAATGGTGAAATAGCAGAACTGGTCAGGTTTTCTGGAGGCGAGGACGCGCTGGAGATCAGAGAACCGTTGGAGGGTTTTGCGCCGATAGGGGGAATTTCAACCAACAATGACCCCCTCTCCCAGTGGGAGAAAAAAGTACATGCTGGTGATAAAGCGGAATTGGACTTGCTGGCCAGCGAGCCAGCCTGGTTTGCGGCAAAAACAGAAGTGACCGATGAATACCGGGAGAACCGCGATGTGGCGGTAGGTCTCCCGATCAGGAAAGCAGAGAGGGACAGGATGTCTGATACAAGCACCATTGCCGAACATCGGCGGGAGGCGGATCAAAGTCGGAAATACATCAGTGGCGCACCACTGATGCGCGGGATGGATGCCGAGCTGGAGTTCACAGACAGCGAAGACATGCAACTCTTCCTTGAAGAGGCTGGCCAGACCCTGAAGGCAACCATAGACGGCCTGCTGGCCCTGCATCAGAGTGAAGACAGCCGTCATCAGGCGTTGCGTACCCGTTTGCAGCCGATTGAGGATAACCCCCTGCGTCTGGGTGGCGATTACGAAAGCACCGTACAAACGCTTTTTGCAAGCCAGCGCAGCCCGGTTCATTTATCGGCACCGGCGGCGGTGCGGGAAAGCCTGGAGAGCCTGAACCATCACCAACTGGCCAGCCGTGCGGCCATCAGCGAGGCGCTGGAGGCGATTCTCCATGCGTTTTCACCGGAGGCGCTGTTGCGTCGCTTTCATGGTTATCGCCGTGGACTGAAACCCAGCGAGGATGAAGGCCGCTGGGCCTGGGATATGTACCAGCATTACTACCGTGAATTGAAATCCAGTCGGCAGCAGGGTTTTGAGCGCCTGTTTCAGGACGTGTTCGATCAGGCTTATGACCAACACTTGCGTCAATTACAGAGGGAAGACTTGTTGTGAAATACTGCAAATGGAGTTTGCTGGTTATCGCTCTTGTGCTTGCAGGATGCAGCACGCCGTACAATGCGGTGACTAAAACCGCAAAAGTTTTGTGGAATCCGGATATTCCTGTTGGCTATCCCGAAGATCTGCCTAGCCGGGTAGATCTCACCCTGATTGCCGAGCCAGGTGTGAATCCGAATCAGTCTCTGGCACCTACGCCGATAGCCTTTCAGATCATTGAGTTGCGGGACAGCTCTATGCTGATGGCCGGAGACTTCGATTCGCTGCTGAATAATCTCAAAGGTGCTTTGGGCCAGAACTATATAGATCACAGCGATTACTCGCTGGTGCCGGGACAGTTCAAGTTTGTGGAACCGTTCGAAATTGGTAAAGACACCCGGTTTGTGGGAGTAATTGCCTTCTATGCATACCCCAACCTGTCGCAATGGAAAAAAGTTGTGAAGGTGGATCCGGTTGGCGGTCGTTATCACCTGCTGGTTAATCTTCGTGACCGGGAAGTACAACTCAAACGTTCGGATGAATCCTGATGATAGCGACCAATCGAGTAGTCTGGAGCGATGGGCTGTTCATCAAGCCTCAGCACTTCCAGCAACAGCAACGGTATCTGGAACACCAGATTAATGAACGGGCCTTGGCGGTTTCAGACTTCCTCTACGGTTTTAGTGAGCTGGAGCTGAATGCCGAATATCTGAGTTTTGGCCGGGTAGGATTGGTGCGGGCCACCGGTGTGTTTCCGGACGGCACACGTTTCAACCTTCCTCAGGATGATGTTACGCCAGAGCCGCTGGAAATCACCGACGCCTCAGTGGCAAACCAGGTGGTGTATCTGGCGCTGCCTTTGGGCAGTGATACGCTGGCCGAAATGGAATGGCCAGATGCCCCGGTGGCTGGCCGCTTTCGGGTACAAACCGAGGAAGTGCGCGACCTGCACTCCATCGATGGCGACTCCCACAACATTGACATTGCCCGGGTGGCACCAAGATTGATGCTTGAGCGGGAAGACCGAAGTGCCTACGCGGCTCTTGCTATCGGCAGGATTCTTGAAAAGCGGCCAGATGGCAGCCTGGTTATGGAGCCAAATTTTATCCCAACCATGCTCAGTGTGCGTGCGGCTCCCCGCTTACAGCGTTTTGTTGGTGAAATGGCCGGCTTGATGCGTGAGCGTGCCAAAAATATTGCCGAGCGGGTAGGCGCACCGGGGCAGGGCGGCGTTGCCGATGTGGCCGATTTTATGTTGTTGCAACTGCTGAATAGGGCCCACCCGCGGTTTATGCACCTTGCCCGCTTGCGGCAATTACACCCGGAGCGATTGTACGAGGCTTTGCTGGGGTTGTGTGGTGAGTTGGTGACGTTCACCGATGAAAGCCGGTTACCCCGGGAGTACACCCCTTACGATCACGACCTGCCCGAAGCTGGCTTTACGCCGTTAATGCAAGTTTTACGACAATCCCTCAGTACGGTTCTGGAGCCAAGAGCGCTGGCTGTTCAGCTTCAGGAAAGGCAGTACGGCCTCACCGTGGCACCGATCCAGGATGGCCAGCTTATCCAGGATGCTGAATTTATCCTGGCGGTGAAAGCAGATATGCCACTGGACGATCTGCGTAAGCAGTTCACCCAGCAGTGCAAGGTGGCTTCGGTGGAGAAAATCCGCGATCTCATCAGCCTGCAACTACCGGGTATACCACTGTCGGCACTACCGGTGGCACCAAGACAGTTGCCTTACCACGCCGGCTACGTGTACTACCGGCTGGATGATCAAAGCCAGGCGTGGCAGATGCTCGATAATGCCAGCGGCTTCGCCTTCCATGTGGCAGGCAGTTTCCCCGGTATGGAAATGCAATTTTGGGCAATCAGGAACTAAATCATGGCCAATGCGTTCAGTGAACTGATGTTTGCCAGCAGCGATGAACCGTCGGCAAACAGCAACAACGGCTTTGCCAACGAGACTTTCCAGTTACGCGGGCTGGAAACCAACCGGCTGATTGATGCCGCTACACCGCTGCTCGGCTTGGTTATCCGAGTGCGCCGGCTGGCGGATTTTCAGGCAGTTGAGAGGCTGTATCAACAAGTGGTGGATGATGTTTCTGCCATCGACCGGGAACTGATCGAGCAGGGCTATGAGCGTCCCACCGTAGTGGCGTATCGCTACGTGCTGTGTGCGCTGATTGATGAGGCAGTGCTGGGTACCGATTGGGGTGCCCATAGCGTGTGGTCGCAGCATTCTCTGCTGTCCCGGTTTCATAACGAAACCTGGGGCGGGGAAAAAGTGTTTGCCATCCTGGCCCGTATGGAACAGGAACCGGCTCGTTACAGCGAAATGCTGGCATTTATCTATCTGTGTCTGTCGCTGGGCTTTGAGGGACGTTACAAGGTGATGGAAAACGGCCGGGAAGACTACGAGAAAATTGTCCGGGGTTTGCACGAGACCCTTCAGGGCCTGCGCGGTGATAAAGCCCCGGCATCCCTTGGCGATGCTCTTACTAATGTAACACCAGCCCGTAACCGCCTGCGTAGTGGCTTGCCTGTATGGGGAATAGCCGGCCTGTTTGTGGTCGCGATGGCTGGCATATTTACGCTTTACAACATGGCGCTGGATGAACGCATCAAGGATGTGCTCAGCGTTCTGGACCAACTACCGAAATAAGGATATCACTGTGATTCGGGTAGAACTGCCGGCGCTTATCGGGCGCCTGAATGAGATTTGCCGACAGGGGATGGAATCCTCTGCAGCACTGTGTATCAGCCGTCAGGGTGCTGAAATCACCCCGGCCCATTTATTGTTCACGCTGCTGGAGACGCCGTTTTCCGATGTACGCCAGATTTTAAAGCATGCGGATATCGATTATCAGCAACTGCAACCACTTGTTGGTGACAGTCTCAGAGGTGAGCGCCAGACCGCGGAACCCTATCCGTCATTCTCACCGCTGCTGATCGAGTTACTGCAAGATGGCTGGCTGCTGGCATCTGCTGAACTGGACCATCAGGAGTTGCGTTCGGGTGCAATCTTTCTGGCGTTATTAATGAATGCAGACCGTTATCTTATGCCCAGAGTTAGCCAGGCGCTGCATGAGATTAACCGCGAGCAACTGCGTCGTCAGTTTGATGCGATGACCGAAGGTTCAGCCGAACGACCGGAGCTGGATGTTAACGCCGGTATCTGTCCGGAAGCCATGACAAACATGGACCCGCTTACCCGCTACGCCACTGACTTCACCAGGCTGGCCCGGGATCAGAAACTGGACCCGGTGGTTTGTCGGGATGCTGAAATTGATCAGATGATCGACATCCTCTGCCGCCGGCGCAAAAACAACCCCATCGTGGTTGGTGATGCGGGCGTTGGCAAAAGCGCTTTGGTAGAAGGCCTGGCGCTGCGTATCGTTAATGGTGATGTACCTGAGCGGCTGAGCAACGTTGAGCTTTGGACTCTGGACATGGGCGCCCTGCAAGCAGGTGCCTCGGTAAAAGGTGAGTTTGAGAAGCGACTTAAAGGAGTGATTGAAGCAGTCAAAGGCTCGGCAACACCAATCATCCTCTTTATAGACGAGGCCCATACCTTGATTGGTGCTGGTAACAGTGAAGGCGGATCGGATGCCGCCAACCTGCTGAAGCCTGCCCTTGCCCGTGGAGAGCTGCGCACCATTGCTGCAACCACCTGGCGTGAATACAAAAAGTACTTTGAAAAAGACCCGGCCCTGAGCCGCCGCTTTCAACCTGTGGCACTGGACGAACCGACACCCGACGAAGCCGTACATATCCTGCGCGGCCTGCGCACCGTTTACGAAAAATCCCATCAGGTATTAATCGCAGACAGCGCCCTAAAAGCCGCTGCAGAAATGTCGGCCCGCTATCTTGCTGGCCGGCAATTGCCAGACAAGGCCATCGACGTTCTAGACACCGCCTGCGCCCGGGTCAGCCTGAACCTGAATACCCCACCACGCCGGCTTAGTCATGTGCGTAGCGAACTGCACCAGATGTCCATGGAGCAGGAGCTAATCGCTCGCGAACACACCCTTGGCCAGCGGGTAGATACTGACCGCGAAGCGGAACTGGCAGCCCGGATAATCGAACTGAACGAAGAAGTTGCAGCTTTGGAGCAAAGCTGGAATGAACAACGCGAACTGGTTGGTCGCCTGGTAGCAATCCGAGAGCAGTTACTGAGTGCTGCAGAGCCTGCAGGCGAAGAGAGCGTTGCTGTGCATGTGGGAGAAAACACCCTTTCAGAACATGAAGAACGCCCGGATCTGAGTAGTGAGGCTGCCGGCATTGAACAGGAGCTGGCTGAACTTCAGGCTGATGAGCCTCTGGTGCATGCCCGCGTAGATGCCCGCCAGATTGCAGAGGTTATTGCCGACTGGACAGGTATCCCGGTTAACAGCATGACTACTGACGAACTGGAAAAAATCACCCATCTGCCATCCTATCTGCAGGCCCATATTAAAGGCCAGGACACGGCCATCAGTTGCCTGCATCAACACCTGCTCACCGCCCGCGCCGACCTCCGTCGCCCGGGCCGCCCCATGGGTGCCTTCCTACTAGTTGGCCCAAGCGGTGTTGGTAAAACAGAAACCGTAGTACAGCTCTCTGAATTGCTCTATGGCGGCCGTCAGTTCCTGACCACCATCAACATGTCAGAGTATCAGGAAAAGCACACCGTCTCCCGCCTGATCGGCTCACCCCCAGGCTACGTTGGCTATGGCGAAGGTGGCGTTCTCACCGAAGCCATTCGCCAAAAACCCTACTCTGTCGTGCTGCTGGATGAAGTGGAAAAAGCGCACCCGGAAGTTCTCAACCTGTTTTACCAGGCTTTTGACAAAGGCGAGTTGGCAGACGGCGAAGGCCGGTTGATCGACTGCAAAAACATCGTCTTCTTCCTGACCTCCAACCTCGGCTACCAGACCATCGTTAACCATGCGGAGGAGCCGGCGAAACTGGACGAAGCCCTGTATCCGGAACTTGCCAACTTCTTCAAACCAGCCTTGTTGGCACGTATGGAAGTGGTGCCGTACCTGCCACTGGGCGAAGACACTCTCAACCGGATTGTTGGCGACAAACTGGAGCGGCTGGCCGAACAAATCCGCGACCGCTACCAGACTGACGTTGTGCTGGAGGATGGCCTGATTGAAGCCATCCGAAGCCGTGCCACCCGAAGTGAAAATGGCGCACGAATGCTGGAATCCATCATCGAAGGCGAGCTGCTTCCGCCGGTTTCCTTAGCACTTCTGGAAAAACTGGCAGCAAAAGAGCCAGTGACACAGGTAACACTGGGTGTATCTGAGAACCGATTTACAGGCACGGTGGCCTGATTAAACTCAGCGTAGCGAAGCCCGGCTGCTAGCTGAGCGGCAAGGACAACTGGATTTAAGGGAATAGAAAATGGGACACATGCAGATGGAACTGCACACTGGCATTGAGCTGGCGGTAGCACTCATCCAGCAAAAAACCTTGCCGGCATTGCTGAAAACAGCAACAACACAACTGGAAAAGACCTACGGCCTGACCCGGTGCTGGGCGTTGGAGCTTGATCTGAGCGGCCGCACACTGC
>Ga0079223_10002734_pt1 | contig 10976 bp, 8 predicted proteins | sample Stecom2011_FD_75072 | JGI IMG/M metagenome (GOLD analysis project Ga0079223, IMG submission 75072) | Agricultural soil microbial communities from Utah to study Nitrogen management - Steer compost 2011 | ecosystem: Environmental > Terrestrial > Soil > Agricultural land | place: USA: Utah...
CCCTGCACGGATGGCTATACCCGCAGCCCGGCTGGAAGTCAGGCGGCACTGCCGCCGGGGACGCAACCGGCGGACATTTCGGATCCTCGAGTTCGCGCCGCAGCGATTGATTCCATCCGCGCCTTAATGCTGATCCGTGCCTACCGCGTGAGAGGTCACCTGGAGGCTCAACTGGATCCGTTGGGTTTGGCAAAGATGGAGCCACATCCGGAGCTGGATCCCGTTACCTACGGCTTTACCGCGGCCGATATGGACCGGCCGATCTTCATTGACAACGTCCTAGGCATGGAAACCGCGACGCTGCGGGAGATTATCGAGGCGTTGCGGCAGACCTACTGCGGGGCCGTAGGCGTCGAGTTCATGCACATCCAGGATCCTGACCAGAAGCGGTGGATTCAGGAGCGGATTGAAACGGGCGCCCATAACCGCACAGATTTTACCACGCGCGGCAAGCGGGCCATCCTGGAGCGCCTTACCGCCGCCGAATGCTTCGAGAAGTTCCTGGATCGGAAGTATACGGGGACAAAGCGCTTCGGGCTGGACGGCGCCGAAGCGATGATCCCCGCGCTGGAACAGATCCTGAAGCGCGGTGGGCAGCTCGGTCTCGAGGAAATCGTGATCGGTATGCCGCACCGCGGGCGATTGAACGTCCTCGCGAACTTCATGGGTAAACCTTTCCAGGCGATTTTCAGCGAATTCCAGGGCGGCGCCGCGCACCCCGAAGAAATCGGCGGCTCCGGCGACGTGAAGTACCATTTGGGTACGTCAGCCGATCGGGAGTTCGACGGCAACAGCGTCCATCTATCGCTGACGGCCAATCCCTCGCACCTGGAGGCGGTCAATCCGGTTGTTTGCGGCAAGGTCAGAGCTAAGCAGCATCAGAAGGACGATGTTGATAGAACCAAGGTGATGGCCCTGCTGCTGCATGGTGATGCCGCCTTTGCTGGTCAGGGGCTGGTCGCAGAGACGCTCGATCTATCCGAGCTCAAGGGCTATCGCATCGGCGGGACGATTCACTTCATCGTCAACAACCAGATCGGCTTCACGACCAATCCGGTAAATTCGCGCTCAGGCCCCTATTGCTCTGATGTAGCCAAGATCATCCAGGCACCGATCTTTCATGTGAATGGCGACGATCCGGAGGCGGTAGTTCATGTCGCGCGGATTGCGACGGAGTTCCGTCAGACCTTTAAGAAAGATGTCGTCATCGACATGTTCTGCTACCGCCGCTTTGGTCACAACGAAGGCGACGAGCCGGCTTTCACACAGCCGCTGATGTACGAGCGGATCAAGACGCATCCCACCACCCGCACCATCTATTCTGACAAGCTGGTTCGCGAGGGCGTCATTGCGCGCGATGAGCCCCAAGGCATGGTCGATGAGTGGTTTGGGCGGCTGGAGGAAGCTTTTGAGGCTTCAAAGAGCTACAAGCCGAACAAGGCGGATTGGCTGGAGGGCGCCTGGACAGGATTCAAGGCTGCGCGCGGTTACGATCCGCGGCGCGGCCGTACCTACGTGTCTGAAGCACAGCTTAAGGAAGTCGGCGAGGCGCTCTGTCGCTATCCGGAAGGTTTCAATATCAACCGGAAGATCGCGCGCCAGCTCGAAAATCGGCGGCAGATGTTCGAGACCGGCAAAGGAATTGACTGGTCGACCGCAGAAGCCTTGGCGTTTGGGACGCTGTTGATCGAGGGGCATCCCGTCCGGATGTCGGGGCAGGACAGCAATCGAGGAACCTTCTCTCAACGTCACGCAGCCCTGATCGACCAGAAGACGGAGGAAACCTACAAGCCGCTCGAGCACATCCGCGAAGATCAAGCCAAGTGCGAGATCGTGGACAGCCCGCTCTCTGAAGCCGCGGTGCTAGGGTATGAGTATGGCTATTCCCTGGCTGAGCCTCGTGCGCTTACCGTCTGGGAAGCGCAGTTCGGCGATTTTGTGAACGGTGCCCAGATCATCATCGACCAATTCATAGTCTCCTCCGAGTCCAAGTGGCTGCGGATGTCTGGATTGGTGATGCTGCTTCCACACGGCTATGAGGGGCAGGGGCCAGAGCACTCGTCGGCGCGCCTCGAGCGGTTCCTGCAATTGGCGGCGGAAGACAACATTCAGGTCGTCAACTGCACCACTCCGGCGAACTACTTCCACGCCCTGCGTCGACAGGTACATCGGGATATTCGCAAGCCTCTGGTGGTGATGACGCCAAAGTCGCTTCTGCGCCACAAGCGTGCAGTGTCCAACTTGGTTGATTTGACTGGCGAAAGCGCTTTCAGGCGCCTGATGCGTCAGCCGGAGCTGCCCAGCGCGCCCGAGGAGGCACGTCAGGTCGTTCTCTGCAGCGGCAAGGTCTATTTCGATCTCCTGGAAGAGCAGGAGAAGCGCGAGATTCGCGATGTCCACCTGATCCGCTTTGAGCAGCTTTATCCCTTCCCCTGGGATTCCGTGCAGCGGCACCTGAAGGAATACACGCACTGCGAATTGGTCTGGTGCCAGGAAGAACCCCGCAACATGGGCGCCTGGTCCTATATCGAGGAGCTGATCGAAGAAGCGGCGAGCGAGATCGGCTTCAAGAACCCGCGGCCGCGGTTCGCAGGTCGGCGCTCGGCAGCCTCGCCAGCGACCGGGAGCTTCCAACGACATGTTCGTGAGCAGGCAAAGCTTGTGGAAGAGGCCCTGACTGTAGGCTTGCCGCGGGTTGGGCGCATCGCAACGAGGCGCGCGGAAGAGGCTGAACAGACGGCGGCAAAGGCAGCGAAGACGGCTGCACAGTAAGTTAGCCATTTGCAGGCAACGGACGAGGGCGAAACCAGAATATGTCTATCGACATCCAAGTGCCGACATTGGGCGAGAGCGTAACCGAAGCGACCGTTGCCAAGTGGTTGAAGAACAAAGGTGATGCTGTTTCGGCAGACGAACCTTTGGTTGAGCTTGAAACCGACAAGGTCACGCTTGAGGTTAATGCGCCGCAAGCTGGCGTTCTAACGGAAGTTCTCGTCCAGGAAGGCGAGGATGTTGAGGTCGGCGCGCTCCTCGGCCGTATTGGGGAAGGCGAGGGGGCTGCTCAAGCGACTGCTGACAATAAGGCGCCGGCGCAGGAAGCGGCACCTGCCTCCGCGGAACAGGAGGCGGCCGCTTCGGCGGAAACTGGTGATAGCTCTGGCGAAGCTCTCGACATAACGGTTCCAACGCTCGGCGAGTCGGTCGCCGAGGCAACGGTTGCCAAGTGGCTGAAACGCGAAGGCGACCGGGTGGCCGCAGATGAGCCGCTGGTGGAGTTGGAAACCGATAAGGTCACGCTGGAGGTCAATGCCCCAGGTGCCGGCATCCTTGGCAAGATTGAAGTGCAAGAAGGGCAGAACGTAGAGGTCGGTGCACTGCTCGGGCGGCTGCAGCCTGGAGAAGCGCCCGCCACTGCCGTGAAAGAAGGGGCGCCTGCCGCTACTCCAGCAGAAAGCCACGCACCCGCAGCCACTGAACAACCTCGGGACAGGGCTGCTGAGCCGGAAGAGGCCGATCTAGATCCGAAGAAGGTCACCCGGAGCGGCGAAGGCGGCACGATCACCGCAGACGATTTGAAGCGGTTCCTCGAGAGCGCCAGCTCGAGTTCGGCAATGACCCTGTCGCCGGCCGTCCTCAATCTTGTGACGGAGCATGGCCTGGATGTGGCGCGTATACCCGCCACGGGTCCCAAGGGGCGTCTGACCAAGGGCGACGTTCTTGCTGTTGTGGAAGGCAAGAAGGAGCTTTTGCCGAAGCCCCGTGTCGAGACGGCGGAGCCGGCACCGGCACCCGCCGCGGCAGGCGCGGGCGCTCAGAGCGGCGGCACAGGGCCGGTCGCCGAAGGCGAGCGCGAGGAGCGGGTGCCCATGAGCCGGCTCCGCCAGACGATCGCGCGTCGCCTGAAGGAGGCTCAGAATACCGCTGCGATGCTGACCACCTTCAACGAGGCGGACATGAGCGCGGTCATGGAGCTGCGCTCGAAGCATCGGGACGCCTTCGAGAAGAAGCACGGCGTCCGCCTGGGCTTCACCTCCTTCTTTGCCAAGGCGGTGGTCGCGGCCTTGCGAGAGGTGCCTGCCGTCAATGCGCGCATTGAAGACGACCACATCGTCTACAACAAGTTTTTCGATATCGGCATGGCGGTTTCGACACCGCAGGGGCTGATGGTTCCGATCATCAAAGACTGTGACAAGAAGTCTTTTGCCGAGATCGAGATTGCGCTGGCGGATGTGGCGTCACGGGCTCGAGACGGGAAACTGAAGCTTGAAGAGATGCAAGGCGGCAGCTTTACCATCACGAATGGCGGGGTGTTTGGCTCGCTGCTGTCCACGCCGATCCTCAATGCACCACAGTCCGGAATTCTGGGCCTGCACAAGATTCAGGAACGGCCCGTGGCCATAGACGGCAAGGCCAAGATACGTCCGATGATGTATCTGGCGCACTCCTACGACCATCGCCTCGTCGATGGCCGAGAGGCCGTTACCTTCCTCGTCAAGGTGAAGGAAGCTATCGAAGATCCCGAGCGCTTGCTGCTCGACCTGTGAGGAGCGAGAGCGGTCGCGAGGCACAAGCCGGCGATCTCCTCGCTCTTCTGGAGCAAGGGCGGGGGACGGTAGATTTTCTGGGTGCGAGCCGTGGCGCTCCTCAGCTTGCAGATGCTGGCCGGCGCCTTGCCGGCGCCTTGGCGTCCCGTGGGTTCACGGCAGGCCGACGTCTCGTCCTGCTGCTGCCAAACACGCCAACACTTCTGATTGCACTCCACGCCACCTTCATGCTGGACTTGCGGGCCCTGGTGCTAGACCCGCGGGCCGAGCTAGATGCGCTTGAAGATCGCCTGCTGACCTTTCGTCCGGAGCTTCTACTCACTTCCAATCCAGCGCTACTTTTCGACAAGGTTCTCCGGCTTCTCCCTGTTTGCCCTTCCGGCATTCCAGTAGTGATAGAGCGCTTTACTGACCTGTTGCCTTTCCCGCGGAACCTGCTGGCTCCCCTGTTGAGAGGAGGTGGCATTGCAACCTTACCTCCCGATCCTCGCTTCATTCGCTATGGAGATTTCGTTCGAGGTGCCCAGGAACAGCGTAGGGAGGCTTCGGCGCGAGGCAGCCTCGAGTTCATGCAGGAGACAGTCAACCCAGGAGCGCTGCAGCAGCAGGTGACGGCAGCGCCAGGCCCAGTTCGATCCGGAGAGCGCTGGTTGGTAGGGCGATCTTTAGCAGAACCGACCGTATTGGCGCGTTGCCTGTCCGGCCTTCATGGCGGCGCCAATCTGGTGCTTTCGCCTCGGCTTGATCGTAGAAGCCTTGACCGGATCGCTCGCCAAGCGGGAACGGACAGGGAGATTGGTTGACTGGCTCAACGTCCCGCGGGAGAGCAAACATGCTTGTCTTACCTCAGGGGCTTGGCAATGATTCGGTACGAAAGTAGGGAGGCCTAGGGGTCAATGAGATTAGAGAACAAGATCGCGATCGTTACAGGGGCTGGTGGAGGTTTCGGTGAAGGGATCGCCAAGCTTTTTGCAGAAGAGGGCGCTAAAGTCTGTGTCGCCGATATACGCGCGGACCAGGCAGAAAGGGTAGCCTCAGAGATCGGCAATGCTGCTGTGGCTGCGGCTGGCGACGTCTCTACCACTGCCGGGATCGAAGCGATCGTGAGCGCGACCCGAGACGCTTTCGGAGAGGCGGATATCGTTGTCAACAATGCTGGGGTGACTCACCGAAACCAGCCAATGCTGGAGGTGGATGAAGAGACCTTCGACGAGATCTACGCCGTGAATGTGAAATCCCTGTTTTTGATGGCGAAGGCCACGGTGCCGGCGATGCGGGCCAAAGGCGGGGGCTCTATCATCAACATTGGCTCCACGGCCGGCCTGCGGCCCCGACCCGGTCTTGTCTGGTACAATGGCTCCAAGGGAGCCGCGAACGTCATTTCCAAGTCGATGGCGGTGGAACTGGCGCCTGACAACATCAGGGTAAACGCCATCTGCCCGGTGATGGGAGAAACCGGCCTTCTGGAGCATTTCATGGGTGTTCCCGACACGCCGGAAAATCGCGCGCGCTTTGTTGCCACCATCCCGCTCGGGCGCATGAGCAAGCCACTAGATATCGCGCGCGCCGCGCTATGGCTGGCGTCTGAAGAGGCCGAGTTCATAACCGGTGTGGAGTTGCCGGTGGATGGAGGACGCTGCGTCTAGCGTTGCTGCGAAGCTTGTCCAGGTAACGCCATGCCGGCCTTTCACTGCTCCTTTGGATGAAGAGGCAGGAAGGAGCTGGCCGGCCACGGCCCCTGCCATTCATCCCAGGCCACTGTCGCTCGAGCGCGTCGCAGATCCTCGTTCATTTGCTGCTTCAAGGTCTCCAGACTGTCGAAGTTCTGTTCGGGCCGCAGATAATCGATCAGGGCGACGCGCAGATAACGACCGTAGAGATCGCCTCTGAAGTCGATGAGATGGACTTCCAGTAGCGGCTCCTCGTAATTGAACATCGGGCTGATGCCGATGTTTGCGACCCCGGGGAGCCAGTGCATCTGATCGCCATCCTGTATGGCAACCCTCACCGCATAGATCCCAAAGGCGGGCCGCAGTGTATCGCGGCCAAGCCGAATGTTCGCGGTAGGCATACCCAGCTCGCGGCCTCGCTTGGCGCCGTGCTGCACGCGTCCGGTGATCTCCCAATAGCGCCCGAGCAGAAGGGCTGCCCGCGTTGGATTTCCCGCAGCCAGGTACTCGCGAACCAGGCTTGAGGAGTAAACTTCCTGAGATTGACCGGGCGCGGCGACCATCTGCATTCGAGTAACGCCGAAACCAAAGTCTTTGCCGAATTTTTCGAGATCGTCCACATCTCCCGCGCGCTTGTTGCCGAAGCGAAAGTTGTCTCCGGCGACAACGTGCGACAGGGACAGGCCCTTCGCCAGAATGTCATGGGCGAAGGCTTCTGGGGACAGGCTGGCAAGCTTCTGGTCGAAGCGCAGGATCCACAAGACATCCAGGCCGAGGGTCTGAAGAAGCTGAGCCTTCAGGCGCAGCGGCGTCAGTCGGAATGGTGGAAGGTGAGGTGCGAAGTAACGCCGAGGATGAGGTTCGAAAGTGACCACTCCCCAGGGTGCCTCGATCTCCTCCGCGATCTGCCTGGCCTTGTCGAGCAGGGAGCGATGACCGCGGTGAATGCCGTCCAGATTGCCGATGGCGATGACGGCGCCTTGGCATTCGCTGGGGGTGGAGGAGGTGTGTCGCAGGAGCCGCATCGGCTTAGGTGGGATCGCTGTTGAAGCGCCCGTAGAGGCCACGCTTGTACAAAAGAGCCTCTCGATCTGGGTCGCTCTGCGCGGTCATCACCTCACCTATGATGATAAGGTGATCACCCCCCTCCAGGACATCATGAAGGCGACATTCGAGTTGGGCGACGCAGCCGGGCAGGAGCGGAATCCCGCCAATACCGGCTACCCAGCGCAATCCCGCCCACTTGTCGGCCATGGGGATTGCGAAGCGACGGGAGAGTTCTGCCTGCTCCACAGCCAGGATGTTGATCGCGAAATAACTCGCGGCCAGGAAAGTCGGCAAGCTGAAGGCTTTGCGATCCAAACAGAAGAGCACGAGTGGCGGGTTCATTGAAACGGAGGAAAAGGAATTGACCGTCACGCCGACTGGCGTGCCGCTGTCATCGATGCTGGTCATGATGGCGACACCGGTAGCAAAGCTGCCCAAGGCGTCGCGGAGGTCCTGACGATCGACTTCGGAATCTTCCTCGACTGAGACGGCCGAACCGGCACGCTTCTCTATCATTCACCACTCCTGCGCTACGTCCTTGATATCGACCATCGGACCGGACGACGCAACCTTGCAGCAATCTCAGAAGACGGAACTTGGGCAGGCCGCCCGGGCAGGCGCTTGCGTCGATTAGAATAAGGGTATAAAGATATCCTTATGTCTAAGAGGTCGCGGCGTGATGGATGATCTTCTGCAGGGACTGCGGGCTGCAGCGGAGCCGACGAGGCTCAGGATCCTGGCTCTCTGCGCGCATGCGGAGCTGACAGTCAGCGACCTCGTGGAGATATTGGGGCAAAGCCAGCCTCGGGTATCGCGGCACCTCAAGCTCCTGGTCGATGCCGGCCTCCTGCTGCGGCATCAGGAGGGGAGTTTTGCCTATTATCGTCTAGCGGATCGCGGAGCTGGGGCAGATCTGGCCCGTCAGATCGTCGATCTGCTGCCACCCGAGGATCCTCTGCACGCAGCAGATCTGGAGCGGCTGCAGCAGGTGCAGGATGTCTGGGCCGTGAAAGCCGCCTCCTACTTTCGTCGGAATGCTGCCAATTGGTCGCGACTGCGGGCGCTTCACGCCAACACGGACAAGGTGGATACCGCGCTCAGGCAGCTATTCGAGCGCGAGCCCGCGGAAAACCTTCTGGATGTCGGCACGGGCGCTGGACACATCCTTCAGCTGCTGGGCGCACAGGTAGAGAATGCCGTAGGGATCGACCTTTCGCGGGACATGCTCACGGTCGCCCGCGCCAACCTCTTCCGCGGCGGACTGCGACATTGCCAGGTACGCCAGGCGGAGATGACCGCACTTCCCTTCCCAGCGGCTCACTTCGACGCGGTGACACTCCACATGGTGCTGCATTACGCGCAGCGCCCAGGCGCCGCCATCCGCGAAGCAGCACGCGTGCTCCGGCCGGGTGGTCGGCTGGTTGTCGTGGATTTCTTGCCGCATGAACGGGAGGAACTTCGCAGCGACCACGCGCATCGCTGGCTGGGCTTCTCGGATGCCGCCATCGCGGATTTTCTCGTGGCTGCCGGTCTGGTCGCGGACCCGCCACGCCATCTAGGCGGAGATGCCCTGACGGTTGCGCTCTGGCTCGGCCGAAGACCGGCGAACGACACGGAAGAGGCTGATCAATCAACCACGGCAAGGGGAGGGAACTGATGCAATTCTCCTTTGAGTTTTTCCCAGTACGTACCCCTGCAGGCGAAGAACAGCTCGCAGAGACGATCGCCCGTCTGGCGTCCTTGCAGCCTCTCTTTGGCTCCATGACGTACGGCGCTGGTGGCTCCGGCTGCGAAGCGAGTGATCGTGGCCTGAAGATGCTGCTGGCAACCCCGGGCATAGATCCCACAGCCCACATCACCATCGTGGGCCAGCCGCGTGAGAAAGTGGATGCACAGCTGCGATCCTGGTTGGACCTCGGCGTGCGGCGTTTCGTTGCTCTGCGCGGGGACATGCCGGATATGCGGAGGCCATACGAGGCGCATCCTGAAGGCTATAAGGACGCCGCGGAATTGGTAGCAGCCCTGCGAAGCATGGGCGCCGAAGACATTTCCGTCGGGTGTTACCCGGAGGTTCATCCTGAGTCTGCTTCATGGGAAGCGGACCTCGCTCACTTGAAGCGCAAGCTCGAAGCGGGTGCGGATCGGGCCATTAGCCAGTTCTTCTTTGAGATCGACGATTTCCTGCGTTTCCGAGACCGAGCGGTGAAAGCGGGTATTACCCAACCGCTTGTTCCCGGGATCGTACCGGTTCACGACCTGGCCAAGATCAAATCCTTCGCTGCAAAATGCGGAGCGCGCGTACCGCAGTGGATGGAAGAGCGCTACCGCGGCCTGGAAGACGATCCGGAAACCCGGGGGCAGGTGGGGGCGGTGATCGCCGCGGATCTCTGTCGGGCGCTCCGCGCAGAAGGGGTAAAGCATTTTCATTTCTACACGTTGAACCGTGCCTCTACGACCCTGGCCATCTGTCGCTTGCTTGGGTTGGGCGCGCCGGTTCAGGTGGCGGCTTGACATGCGCCGCCTGGAAGAAGCTTTGGCAGCGCGGGTCCTTCTCGCCGACGGCGCCTTCAGGCGACAATTGCGGCGCAAGCCTGTGGATCTTTGCCGTGACCTTGGAGGACACGAAGAGCAGCTGGAGTTGCTCTGTTTGAGCCGGCCTGATTGGGTGCGCGGACTTCATGAAGCCTATCTGCGGGCCGGCGCGGACCTCATCAGGACACATACCTTGGAAGCCTCACCCCTCTCCCTGGCCGAAGTGGGCCTGGAGGAGGAGGCTTTCTATCTCAACTATGCTGCGGCGGAACTGGCTTGCGAGGCGGTTGATGCGGTGCCCGGTCGCGGCCGGCGGCGTTTTGTGCTGGGGCAGGTCCGGGATCGGGGCTGGCACGCATCGCCAGCAGAGGTCGAGCGGGCGGTCACCCTGCAGGTGGAAGCACTTATTGCAGGGGGCGTCGATGGTATCGCCCTGGATGTGATGCCGGGTTTAGGGCGTGCCCCGCTTTTCCTGCGAGGCGCGATCAAGGCACGCCGCAACCTCTCATCCGCAACGCCCGTCTATCTGCAAAGCGCAAAGGGATGCCCTGCCTATTCCGCACACCTTCTAGAGCAGGTTGACGGTGTGATTCACTTCGCCTCCGGCGGCCGTGGCCGAGGGGATTGGCTGGCTCGAGCGATCGAGCAGGAGGGCGCGACCCTTATCGGAGGCGGAGACAGTCCCGAAGATACGGCTGAACTTGACTACCACCTTCGCCTGCTCGCCGAAGACGGCCTCCGTCCTCTCCATATGGCGGCGCGCGCGGCCGGAGCGCGGCTTGAGGAAACGGTGATTCCCTCGTCTGCCCTGCGCGTCGACCCTTCAGTTACGGAGTTGCACTAGCTAATGCTGGAACGAAAAGAACGCCAGAAGGAGCTGCGGCGAGCGGCGGCAGAACGTATCCTTTTGCTCGATACTGCAATGGGGACCGCCATCCAGGCCTTTGGGTTGGGCGAGGAAGACTTCCGAGGATCCCGCTTCGCCGATCATCCAACCGACCTCAAGGGTGACAACGATCTGCTGAGCCTCACCTGTCCGGACGTTGTGCGGCAGATCCATGTGGGCAACTTGGAGGCGGGCGCGGACATACTGGAAACGAACACCTTCAATGCCACGGCCATCAGCCAGATGGATTATGGGCTGGAGGCGCATGTTCGCGAACTCAATGAAGCAGCAACGCGA
>Ga0079223_10002735_pt1 | contig 10973 bp, 8 predicted proteins | sample Stecom2011_FD_75072 | JGI IMG/M metagenome (GOLD analysis project Ga0079223, IMG submission 75072) | Agricultural soil microbial communities from Utah to study Nitrogen management - Steer compost 2011 | ecosystem: Environmental > Terrestrial > Soil > Agricultural land | place: USA: Utah...
CCCTTCTCCGCCCAGATGAGAAAAATCACGGGTCATATACCGCACAGAATAGGAATTAACCTGAGGCGCCTTAAAACCCAGAGCCAAAGTTCCGGTGGGACAGATTATATCCTTTGTCCGAAGAGCGATAAACCGCATTTCAAAGGTGGTCATCTCCGCAGATGCCCGAATTCCCATGGCATAACCCGCACCGGTATTAAACGGCGAATACCAGGTCTTATGATGCCCATCCACCGGATTATGCGGATGATAAATCCCGGCTGCCCCTCCGGTAGCGCAGATTACGGCTTTAGCCTTTATTACATAAAAACACTCGTCTCTGACCCCAAAACCCATGACCCCGGCTGCTCTTCCTTCCCGGTTGATCAGGTAGTTTGTAGCCACTACCCTGTTGATTACTTGCACATCATGGTCTTTTACCGCCTGAGCCAACAGTGGTTTCAAATTTTCCCCATTTATCTTTATATTCCATCTTCCCCTCGGGATATAGGTCCCATCGGTTTTTTTTTGAATCGGCAAACCCATCTCTTCGACTTTTTTTACAACTTTATTAAGGCGTTGTGCTGCGGACAAAACCAGATCCTCCCGAATCAAGCCCATCGCGTCATACCGTACATATTTCGCAAAACTCTCCGGGGTTTCTCCTGGGTTCAAGTAAGCATTGATGGCGTTCATACCCGCAGCCAAACAACCGCTTCTTTCGATCTCAGCCTTTTCCACGATCATCACCTTAGCTGTTGGCGCTCTCTCCTTGATGGTAACTGCCGCCAAACACCCGGCGGTCCCCCCTCCAACGATCACTACATCAACAAATAAATCCTTTCTAACCGGTCCCATCCTCTAATACTACCCCCAGTTGGTTGTGATAATGCCGAATAAATACTGACATTATGATTCCTATTCCCGGGAGACTCAATAAATGTTTAGAAACAAAAAAATCCACCTAACAAAAATAGGTAGACTCTCTGGAGGCTAGAGGCTGGGCTCTGTATATTTATACTCCGTATCCAACTGGCCTGCCATACTTAAGGCCGTCAGTTCCCGTAGCGAAGATACTCTAAAAACTATCAGTAAATGTCTGTTAATAAAAGCTTAATTCCAGATTAGAAGTCGCACGCTTTAGCCAGCTCCCGGTTTACTGGGTTTACTTACCCTTACCACTGGCCAGTGAAAAGGGATGCCCGGCTATGAGCTGGCAAATATTCTCCGTGGTCAGCCCATATAGTTCATATAATTCCGAAACAGCGCCACCCTCAATAAACCGGTCGGGAAAACCCAACCTGGTAAGTTTGACCTTCCGGAGACCGGCGTCACTCAATAATTCAGCGACCGTCGAACCAAATCCTCCGGTCAATACGTGATCCTCCACAGTAATGAGGTGAGGAACCCGCCGGGCGCACTGTAAGATAGTTTCTTCATCCAAAGGCTTCACGTAACGCACGTTGATTACTGTACATCTAATGCCGGACTGTTTTAAGTTCCAAGCCGCCTTTTCCGCTATTTCCACCATGGGTCCGACGGCCAAAATACCGCCGTGTTCACCTTGATAAATCACTTCCGCCCGTCCCACCGGCTGTATTTTTCGCTCTTGGCTGAGTTGGACACCCCTGCCCTGTCCTCGAGGATAGCGAATGGCGACCGGTCCCTCCAGATTTAAGGCTGTGTAGATCATCTGCTCTAACTCAGCTTCGTCTTTCGGCGCCATAATCGTCATTCCCGGCATGGACCGTAGATAAGCCAGATCAAAAAGGCCGTGGTGAGTCGGGCCGTCTGCTCCTACGACACCCGCACGATCCAGAACAAAAGTAACGGAAAGTTTTTGCAGACAGACATCATGCAAGATTTGATCATACGCCCGTTGTAAAAAAGTAGAATAAATGGCCACTACCGGCCTTTTGCCGCCGCGGGCTAGTCCAGCCGCCATGGTGACGGCGTGTTGTTCAGCGATCCCCACATCAAAGAAACGCTCCGGGTAAAGACGGGCAAAATCCCCCAGGCCGGTACCTTCTCGCATCGAGGCGGTGATCGCCACGACCCTTTCATCCTGTTTAGCCAGAGCTGTCAAGGTTTCTCCAAAAACCTGAGTATAAGTGGGAGCGTCTGAGTTATTCTTAATCTGCCCGGTATCGACTTCAAAACCGGAAACTCCATGAAATCGCATGGGATTATGTTCAGCCGGCGGATAACCTTTCCCTTTCTTAGTCAAAACATGGATCAAGACCGGGCCTTTATGTGCGGCCGCGTCCCGAAAAATATTAACCATCTGCCGGATATTATGCCCGTCAACCGGACCAAAGTAGGAAAAACCCATTTCCTCAAAGAGGATTCCCGGGATCACCAGATATTTTAAACTATCTTTTAGGCGTTCAAGATAACGGGCGGTCAGCTCCCCCACCTTCGGAATCCGCTGGATTAATTGTTCCACATCTTCCTTCAACCTATTAAGCGCCGGATTAGCCCGGAGACGGCTAAGATACCCCGAAAGCGCCCCGACATTCGGCGCGATGGACATTTCATTGTCATTGAGTACCACAATTAAATCTGTTCCTAAATGTCCGGCGTGATTCAAAGCCTCGAAAGCCATTCCGCCGGTCATCGACCCATCGCCAATCACCGCCACCACGTTATTAGTCCCGCCCGCCAGGTCCCTGGCTTTCGCCAAACCCAGGGCAGCTGAAATAGAGGTGCTACTATGTCCAGTGGCAAAGACATCATGTTCGCTTTCTTCCGGTTTAGGAAAACCACTAATACCACGAAATTGACGCAGTGTGGAGAGTTTATCCAAGCGGCCGGTTAAGATCTTATGTACATAAGCCTGGTGTCCAACATCCCAAACAATCTGATCAAACGGACTCTTAAAGACTGTGTGCAGAGCTAAAGTCAGCTCTACTACTCCCAGGTTGGGAGCAAGGTGCCCTCCGGTCCGCGAAACAGTATGAATTAATACCTCTCGTATTTGCTCTGCCAATTTATACATATCTTTGTATGACAATCTGTTCAAATCCTGCGGAAGTTGTAGGTTTTCAAGTGATAAATCCATTAATGATTCCCCATTTTACATTTTAAGCCCTAAGATCTTCTCTTCTTTCCTCGACCTACCCGTTTTTTAGTATCTCCTCTGCCCAAAAATTTCTCTCCTTTTTCAAGAATCCGGGCTACATTCCAGACGATCTGATTGGCTTTCCGGATGGCGAAGGTTTTCCCTAAGGCCTTACCCCCTACAGTCAACGCCGCGACCAGCCCAACGGTGACCATGGAAACAATATCTTCGACCCTAGAGAGATCATATCTTGTTACAACATCTATAATCAGAGCCGCGCTAATCGAGCCGCTGACCGTTCCGCAGATATCGCCGACAAGATCATTACAAAAGCTTGCCACCTGATCGGCGCGACGGACCAACTCAATAGCCTTACGCGCTCCTGGAATCCGGTCAGTAGCCATGGCGTGAAACGGTCTTTCCTGGGCGGCGGTAGTGGCTGTGCCGATTAGATCAAAAACAATCCCGATGAAGACTACGACTAATAAAACACAGAGCGAAATTCCGAATAACATCGTCGCCCGCGTCAGACGAAAAAGCGCCGAAATGATAATGGATAAAAAAAAGGTCAGGAAACTAACTTTCAATACCTGACGCGAAGGAATATCCAAAAAAAAATCCTCCCAGAAACTAAATTGCGAGGATGGTCAACCGTTGAGTAAACATTGTGGCTTAGGTCCAGTAGGTTTTCCCGACAGTCTCCGCAACGTCACCGTTTCGGCGGTTTCCCTTTATGACCGTCTTACCGAGTCGCCTACGGTAAAACTGAATCACCACTAAGTCCACACCGCAATCCCCAACAGTTGTCCTGAGGGACTCAGTCAGTCCCTCTCGGATTAGCCTAGGAGTTTTCCTCAACGAAAATTACCCGTTCCTAGCCTCTTTTGCAGAATGGGTTTCAAACAGCAGAGAGCAGTGACCCCAGGCCTTCGGGATCAGTACTGCTTGATACTTGTTATCCTCCACACCCCACCTCAAGGCAGGCTACACTGCATTGATACTAAGTAAATCCTTCGTACCACCTGCAGGTTCCAATCCCAAGCCGTAATTCGGTCGCCCTCACCACGCACTTGGGTCTCCACGGCAAAGGGGTCAACGCCTGCATGCCATTGCAGATCGCCCCTGTTGCCTTAACCCCCAGCACCAGCCCCCAACTGGGCGTCGGCGGCCAGCACCAGGGACTTCATCGATGTGCCCTTGACGGATTTTTAGGCCCGTCTTCGAAACGGGATTTTCGACTAGGATACTACACCATCCTCTGGTATATATATTATAACATATAACCGTCAAAGCGCAACCGGACTTAGTCGTCGTTAAATTTTACCTCAATCCCCAATAGCTGAGGAAAATCCCCAACAAAGAACCGGCAATCACCTCAACCGGAGTATGCCCCAACAGCTCCTTAAGCCGCTCCTGATGAAACTCGCCCTCTTCAAAGAGTTCATCAATAATTTTATTCAAGGTAATCGCTTGTTTACTGGCGGCCAATCTCACACCGGCCGCATCATACATGACAATCAGCGCAAAAACCACGGCCAAGGCGGTAAGAGGAGACGTCCAGCCCTCGACAATCCCGATCCCTGTGGCCAAAGCAGAAACAAAGGACGAGTGTGAACTCGGCATCCCTCCCGCCCCGACCAGCCTTCTCAAGTCCAGTTTTTTATAGCGGTAAAAAGAGAACCCGACCTTTAAAATCTGCGCCACCGCCCAGGCGGTGAAAGCATTCCAAAATACAATATTCCTGGAAAACCCGGAAAAAATCATTCTTCTCCAACTCTCTAATCAAGATATTGCCCTTAATAACCATCTACTAACAGTGCTATGTATCCGCGTCTGCGGACGTTATTTAATACTCTCTAACTAGCAAATAATCAGCCAGTCCCAGTAATGTAGAGGCTTTTTCGCCAAAAAGTCCTAAAGCCTTTTTAGCCCTCTCAATCTCTAATTCCGCCTTCTTTTTTGCCTCCACCGGACCTAAAATCGTCGCATAGGTTGACTTTTTCTTCTTCAAGTCACTGCCCACGGTTTTACCGAAGACGGCCGGATCGGCCTGTAAATCCAATAAATCATCGATAATTTGAAAGACCAAACCGATGGCTTCTCCATACCCGGTCAGACCGGCCATTTCTGCGGCGGAAGCTCCTCCAATGATCGCCCCCATCCGTAATGCAGCCCTAATTAATGCGCCGGTCTTTCTTTTGTGTACCTCTTGTACCTGATCGAAACTAAGGGACAACCCTTCCCCCTCTAAATCCATTACCTGCCCGCCGATCATCCCGCTGGTGTCAACCGCTGAAACCAGTTCTCTGGTAGCGGCGAAGTACTGCTTCTGTAGTTTTGGCGGATGATTCTTTAACATAATTCCGATGGCGTGGGTTAAAAGGGCGTCGCCGGCCAGGAGCGCGATTGCCTCCCCAAAAACCCGGTGATTTGTGGGCTTGCCCCTTCGCAGATCATCATCGTCCATGCAGGGCAGATCATCATGAATTAAGGAATAGGAATGAACCATCTCCAAAGCGCAGGCAGAAATAATCGCCTCTTTCCAATCACCCGCTACCACCTGGCAGGAGAGTAAACAAAGAATTCCGCGTATTCTTTTACCCCCGCCACAAACACTGTAATGCATTGCTTCGTGGATGCTCTGGGGAATACTTTTCTTCGCAGGTAAAAAAAACACCAGGTTTTCTTCAATCACTTCGCGATATTTCAATAAGTATGAGGGTTCTGGTTCCACTATTTTTCCTCCTCTTCCAGATGAAATTCTGTGGTGCGCATAGTTTCCCCCTCCAAACCCAGAAGTAATTCCACCTTTCCCTGGGCTTCATCGAGTTTGGAGTTGCAATAACGAGCTAGACCAATGCCTTCTTCAAAAAGGCTCAGGCTTTCTTCTAATTTTAACTCTCCGTGGTCCAGTTTGTCTATAATCTCCTCCAACCTTGCAAGGGCTTGTTCAAAGCTATTTTTATTTCCACTCAACCCCGGTTTTATATTGGCGTTTGCACTTGCGGTCATCTATTCTTTCCCTCCCTTACCTCCTTAACCCCACAGCGAAGTTCACCCCGGTGTAAAAGAAGATTAACTTCTTCTCCGGGTTTAACCTCCCCGGCCTCACGGATAAACGACCCGTCCAACTTCCGGCAGATACTGTATCCCCGGGCTAGGGTGGCCAAAGGACTGAGCGCCTCAAGCCCGGCGATCTTCTGGAGCAGAATGTTCCGGTCTTTCTCCACCTTCTCCTGGATCAGCTTGTTTAATCCCTCTCCGGCCAGATCAACCTGTTGTCTTTTTAGAGCCAGCCACCGTTCTGGATGAATTAAGGTCGGGTGTTTCCGGGCTTTTGCCAAAAGGAGACGTTTTTTTTCAAAATTCTGCAAAACTAAGTTCTTTAACCTGTTCTCCAATGTGCCAAGGCGGTCCCGGAGTTGTTTTATTTCCGGGGCTACCAGCTCAGCTGCAGCGGAAGGTGTGGGCGCCCGGAGATCCGCCACCAGATCTGCGATAGTGAAGTCGCGCTCGTGTCCTACTGCGGAGATGACCGGGAACGGACAGAGGGAAATGGCCCTGGCTACTCTTTCATCATTAAAGGCCCACAACTCCTCGATGGAACCCCCGCCCCGACCAATGATAACCAAATCGAGTCCGGAGAGTCTTCCTGCCAGATTTAAGGCTTCAACCAGGCTCTCGGGAGCGGATTCTCCTTGCACCTGCGCGGGAATAACCAAGATCTCAATCCGTGGATACCTACGTTTTAAAATATGGATAATATCCCGGACCGCCGCTCCGGTAGGTGAGGTAATCACCCCAACCCTCCGCGGCAGGATGGGTAATTTCCTCTTCCGTTCTTGATCAAAAAGTCCTTCCTCAGCCAACTGGACTTTTAACTGTTCAAAGGCCAGATAGAGCCCACCGATCCCAGAGGCTTCCATCCGTTCGACATAGAGCTGATACTCACCGTTTTTGGGATATACGGCAATCCTTCCAACTAGGGTGACAGCCATTCCACTTTCAGGTAAGAACTTTAGCCTCTGATTCTCCCGGCGAAACATGACACAGCGCAGTCTGGCAGAATCATCTTTCAGGGTGAAGTACATATGGCCGGAAGAATGCCGGGTGAAATTAGAAATTTCACCCTCCACCCAGACCTGCTGTAAATTAGGGTCTTTTTCCACCAGGTTCTTCAGGTAGGTTGTAATCTGGCTTACAGTATATACTTCAGGCATGGGGACTCCTTTCTTCTAGTCACTAGTCGCTCGTTTTGGGTATCAGCCACTACATTGATTAATAATCTTCATCAATAGTAATTCTTGCAAAACAACGATTGCCTATGGCAAGTAATATCTTACGAAGGATATGCCTTTCGTGAGTTTTAGTTTTACTCATCATAAACCGGATAAAAATTTAATATTCCATATTTGGATGTAAAATCCTTCTCTTTTGTTCCATCCCAGTCCGGCCAGGATTTACATAAAGGAATCCCAGGTAAATACGCGAATTTAGTAGCGTATCAAAGCAGAACCCTTTGTAAAAAAACTAAGAAATGATAAAATACACTCACTGGAAAGGAGTTTTTTCATGTTAACCCTGCGTCATCGGGTCTTCATTTATTCACTTGCCATTTGTCTAGTTTTACTGGTTTCACCCATCGCTCAAGCCATGCCTTCCGATCTTGAGGGACACTGGGCTGAGTCTTCCATTCGCAGCCTAGTCCAACTGGAAATCTTAAACGGTTATCCGGACGGAACTTTCCGCCCGGACCAGAGCATCACCCGGGCCGAACTTGCTAAAATTCTGGCCGTCACCTATGAGCTGGAATCACCTAAGGAATCAACAAAGCAAAGCCAGTTCTCTGATACGGAAGACCACTGGGCTAAGGAATATATAGCCGCATTATCGGAGAATAAAATCATCTCCGGATATCCGGATGGAACCTTCCAGCCGGAACGTCCCATTACCAGAGCGGAAATGGTTACTATGCTAATCCGCCTACTCAAAGTCGGTCTGGAAGATGAGGAATACACCCAAAATTTATCCCCCACCTTTTCCGATGTGGAAGAAGACTTTTGGGCTTTTCGCCAAATTGAATTAGGGGCCCGTTTAGGGATCCTTCCCGGTTATTATCAATCGGAATTCCAACCCTCCAGACTGGCCAGCCGGGCCGATACGGCCTGGATGATCAATACCATGCGCAAGCTCAAAGTCCTTCGTGGTAATGTGCTGAATCATTCCGCCGATTCCGGGCTCTTAACTGTGGAGCCGGAAGAGGGTGACGTGGAAATAGCTTTACTGCAGCCGGAAACGATCATCTTGCGCAACGATATCACCACTTCTCCGGAGAGTATTACGGAGGATGACAAGATAACAATCGTCTATAACTCCAATGAAGAACCGGCCATTATTAAAGCCTATGGTGATGTCAACAGTAACGATCTGCTGGGTAAGATCAGCTCCATGATCAAAGGCCGCCTGACTCCGGACCAAGTCGCTTCAATTCTGGCGGGAAATTGGGATTCAGTAAAAGAAACCCTCAAGGGTGAACTCTATAATGAACTGGTTGATGTCGGTCTCAGCGCGGAGGAGGCGGAATCCATCTTGGTAGAGGATTGGCAATACCTTGATACCTTAGGCCGCGACCGGCTCTCCGAAGCCCTCTCTAATTATTTAGGAATTACAAAAGACTTGAGCCGGGCTGTGCTTGACCGCGACCTGGATCGGATCAAAGAATACGCCAAAATTGAACTAACCACCATCGCCCTGAGTAAACTCTTGGAAGAAGGCTTGATGGAGAACAAGTCTTAAGTGGGAATATTTAAAACAGGCCACCCTTGGTTAAGCCAAGGGTGGCTCCTATCTACAAATTCATAACCAAACCATTTTCCGCTCATCCCGGACCAATCTACCCATGAACTTTATTTCTTCAAACTAAGATCAACTCGCCAGTCCTCCTCGATCCACTTTAGGGTCAGGTGCGGATAGGCCTTTTGTAATCCGGATAAACCAATCCAACCCACTCCGTCAAGGGAAACCACGGACTCCCCCTCTACTGTCAACGGGTCTTGGCCCGGCTCCTGTTTTGCCACAATATCCATGGCAGAAAGGACGTCAACCAATTGTTCCCAGATCAGATAAGGCTCTTCCCGTAACCAACCCCTGACAGGTAGGGGCCTACCTTGAAAATACAGGCGAACGGTAGTCAATTGAACAGAATTGGACTGTTCATCCCAAACCCCATAAACCCTACCGGAATAATCTGTTAAAAAATCCCATAAATTCCAGTACTCTTCCTGCTGCTGACCTTGACTTTTACTATCCCACAAGCCCTCGACAGCTGCCGGAAGAAAGATTTGATCATTCCACCGGAAAGCCTTTTCCCGTTGAGGTTCTTCATCGACGAAGAAATCCACTGCTTCCGGAAGTTCCAAGAGCGCCGGGCGGTGTTCCCCGATGACTTTCCATAATCCTTCTTCATGCAGATTAAACTCAGGATACCTTTGTTTTACTGTCTCTCCCACCAATTGCCGGAGATCAGGGACTAACCGATAAATATCTGGATAAAGGTCAAGCCAGATTCGATCTTCCTTACGTAGAAGGTTCACAGGTTCATATACAATCTCCACAGGAGTTCCTATCGAGAGATTATGGAATAACACCTCAATATCTGCATTCTTTACTCTTATACAACCGCTTGAAACCCAATAACCGATGGAAAAAGGGTTGTTATTCCCATGGATACCATAACCCGGGATATTCAAACCCAACCAGTACGAACCAAGGGGATTATCCGGTCCCGGCGGAACAGGGGGTTTTCCCTCCGGAGACCAGGTGGGATCTTTGATCTTACTAACGATATGAAACTTTCCGACGGGAGTCTGCTTTTCGATCCTGCCCACCGCCACACTTAATTCCTTCCATAAAATATCGTCCTTATAAACATACATAGTAGTGGCGGGAATATTGATTTTTAATCTCCATTTTGAAAAACTCTCTTTTTCACTCCCACTAGCACTCGCACTCGCAGGAAAACCGGTCAGCAAGACCGCTAGAAGTATTGCTGTTAAAACTAACCGACGCAGGATAAATCCTCCTTTTACCCACAAAACAATTCTCGAGCTGACTACGGATCAGCCTTTGCTTTGCGGGTGGCCTTTGTAAAATATTTTCATTCCCTACTACAGCAACAAGCACATGTGCTGTACTCTGGGCCTACTTAGTAATACTATCCAAAACATCAAGACCTTATTCGCTTTTACCCTCAAATATCCCCGCCTTATCCTTCTTCGATTGTGCCGAGGAAAGCAGACGTCCACGGGTAATCGCGTTCTCTCCAAACTTATCTTTTATCGTGTCAACCGTTTTATGTAAACGTCGGAGTTCCTCATTCTGCCCGGTCACAAACAGCGGGATCTGCTGAGATGACCCCTTTTGCAGACCGGAGAGACTGACTCCGATCAAACGTAGCTTTTTACCGCCCCAGTCGGCTGCTTTGGCCAAGGCTAACGCTTGTTCAAAAATGACTTCTTCAAAATCTGTAGGCACGGCCAGAGTTGTCCGCCGGGTAATGGTCCTAAAATCGTTATTTCTTAATTTCAAGGTTACAATCCCACCGGTGATTCCCTGTTTTCTCATTCTTCTGGCTACCCGTTCACATAAACCCAGCAACACACCTTCTAAATAATCCCGTTCACCCGTATCTACGGCAAACGTCACCTCATGGCCGATGCTTTTCGCTTCTTCCTCCGGAGTAACCGGCCGGTCATCAATTCCCCTGGCCAGATAATAAAGGGCCCCTCCGTTCTCACCCAGTCGACTCTTGAGTATACTCACCGACATACGTTGCAAGTCTCCGATGGTTTGAATCCCGAGTTTATGTAGGACTTCCGCTGTTTTTGACCCGACCCCCCATAGTCTCCTCACCGGTAAAGGCGCTAAAAACTCC
>Ga0079223_10002736_pt1 | contig 10973 bp, 4 predicted proteins | sample Stecom2011_FD_75072 | JGI IMG/M metagenome (GOLD analysis project Ga0079223, IMG submission 75072) | Agricultural soil microbial communities from Utah to study Nitrogen management - Steer compost 2011 | ecosystem: Environmental > Terrestrial > Soil > Agricultural land | place: USA: Utah...
GTTGCCATCGTAAGTAATGTTTACGAGATTATTGAGTTCTGTTAAAAACAGATTTTTTAACTTTCCGTCAGGGAAGAATCGATAAACTCGGTCCAATAATTCCACTACGAGTTCGTCCGTGAGGGTATCTTCCCACGCTAGAGCGCCATTAGAAGAGCAAACAAATGCATCTTGGCTGCTGATGATAGGAACAACTTTTCCATCTGGAAGTCTGAGCTCGGCCACCTTATCAGCATAATTAGGATCTGACAGAATATCGAGAGCGGTATCTAGTGTTGAATTCCATTCTTGATTATTACTATTGTATGTTAATTTTAAATCTGTCACGCCCACCGAAAGTACCATGTCCTCATGGTAGAAGTTGGCCACATACCCATTAATACCACTCTCATCTATGCAGAGTGGGTCACAATAGGGGTTACCGTTATTCATACGATCTTTCATTGCTTGGTCAAAGACGGGAAGAATTAAGCTATCTATCAATCCGATAATTAATTCATGCCAGTCTGCATTGACGATGAACCCAAAATTGTAGTGCTTGTAATATGTATCCATTGCTGGATTATATATGATCTCATACTCTTGATCTTCGTTCGGGTGGATACACCAATAGTGTTTATACTCGAAGGAGCTACCCTCATAGTAACCTTGTCGAACTATCTGGTTTTGTAGATTTACATATTGTATGCAATGCTCTTTCATGTATGCATCGGAGGTGCCCAGGGGTAAACCGAACTTCGACACATAATAATGATCGCCTTCGTCTAGTGGGAGGCAAGCGTAAACGGCTACACTAAAGATGAGTGTCATGAAGCAGGTAGAGGCAGTTAAAAATATTTTTTTCATCTTCATTCCCTGATAAATTGGTTGTGGCTTTTTATCAAACAAAGGATTTTGCTCTAATCAAGGAGCAAATCCGTTTGAGGATTTGAAATACATCACGGATGTGTCATGAAGTGGGAACTCGCGACAGAAGTTGTTACGACAAGCCACCCTGGCAACGCTGGTGTTATAATTATTTAATTTAAATGTAGATTTATTAAAATAACTTACCTCTGATAATACCAAGATGTCAATGCACTTTACCTTGCAAGGGGTAATGATTTATATTTTACGCGCCATGGCGCTAGCCAAAGCCTTCTGAAACCAACCGTTGGGCCGGTAACCCCCCTATTTTTATCCATTTTTCAGTAGCCACGTCTACACTAATTAATTTGGTACAGGAATTAGAATTGTATTTTCACTCCCATATAAAATGAACGAGGCGCGCCGGGCTGAAGAATGGCCGCATCTGCTTCTGCCTGGTTACGCACGTTGAACAGAGAGATATACTGTTTGTCGGTCAAATTGCGGGCTTCGGCGTACACTTCCCAGGTGCGGCCGCTAAGACCCATGCGTAGTCCCAGCAGTTGGTGTGCGTCGATTGTATAGGTGTTAGTAAAATCAGCGTAGCGCTTGCCCACCAGATCAAAGGTCGGGCCAAAGAAAAAGCCGTTGCTATGGCGATAGAGGAACTCGCCTTTGACCGCATAATCCGGTGCTGCCGGTAAGCGCTGGTTACGGTAGATTGGATCATCGTCGAAAGAAAATCGGTTGATCGTCAGGTTCAGCAGCGGCTCAAGTCGATGCTCGCCAGTTTTATCTAGTGCGAAGCTGGCTCTTACCAGTGCCTCGACTCCTCCATGAATTGTGTCATCAATGTTGGTGGCTAGACTGGTGCCGGGAGCCTTGGGGTCATCCACAGACAATATTTCATTCTGTAATTGACCGTAATAAAGCGCCAACTCCCACTGCCAGTGATGGCTTTGGCCAAAAGTTTTGTCACCACGCGCCCCTATTTCCACTACACTGCCGTGCATGGCCCGTAAGGGCTGTTGATCTTCGCTCGCGTTGTCTTCCAGCTCATAGTTGGTGGGTGGTTCATAGAGTCGGCTGATATTGGCAAAAATTTCGCTGCTCGCTCCCCATTGGTATATAAGGCCCAGACGTGGATTGACTGATTGATAATCGGCCTGTGGATAATGGAAGCTGGCATCAGCCAGCGTGAAATGGCGCAGCTCACGGCTGGCGATAACAGCCTGCAGGCCGTAGACCAGCCGCCAGTGAGGGGCAAGTTGCCAGCGATCCAGTAAAAATAATTCTACGCTGCTGGCTTTGTTATCCACCTGAGTGGTCAAGGTATCTTTGTGTCCGCCGTGGTGAGTGTAATTGCCGCCGGTGACGGTACTGTTGCTGTAATCCAGACCCAAAAGTACATTATGCGTGCCCCAATGACGGCTATAACGAAAGGCAGCCCCGGCATTGCGCTGCTCAGTGTCAATCAGCAGGCTGAAAAAAGGGTTGTAGACAATGGGATGGAAGAGAGATTGTTCTTCATAGGAAAAGCCTGCCGAGAAGCTACTGTTGGCGTCAATGTGCCATTGTGTATTGTTGGCAAGCCGCCAGGATTCAACGTTGACCTGGTAATGCCCTGCAATTGCAGCGCCCTCCCCTTGATAAGGATTGTCAAGCCACTCACTGCGGGTGAGAACGCCCGGCATTTCCTGTTTATTATCCACGTAAGTAGCATAAAAGCGTGTTTGCGCTCTATCGCTAATTTGCCAACCGGCATTGCCGTATAGGCCGTAACGTTTTTGTTGCTGGTGTTGGCGAAAACCGTCCCAATGTTTGCTTTCCAATGTCAGCAAGCCGTCAAGATCACCGGCTGTGCCTGTTGTTGTCAAGCGTGCCTGGCGCTGCCCGTAACTGCCGCCATTAAGGGACAGAGATGAGTCGGTGTCACGCGCCGTGGGGCTAATAAAATTGATTGCACCGCCGAGCGTGCTGGCTCCGAAAGACAATGCATTGGCGCCGCGAGCCACCACGGCGGTATGAATACTCAGCGGATCCACCAGACGGTTGTGATTATTACCGTCAGCGGCGGTCACTGGCAGCCCGTCTTGCAGCAGCTTAATGCCATTGCCGTCATAAGCGGTGGAATCGAGGTTGGAACCTCGGCTGGAGAAAAAAGTAGAGTCTCCGGTGGCACCATCGGCAACCCAAATGCCGGGGACATAGCGCAGCATATCGGCCATACTGGCCACGCTGCGCTGCTGAAGGTCGCTGCTGTCGATTAAAGTGACCGCTCCGGGTGTGAGGGCCTGCTCGACCTCGGGGGTCAGTTTGTTGTGCTGGCCCTCTATGTGTATGGTTTCTATATAAAGCTCATCGATTTCATGCTCGGCTTTTACGTTGGGTGTTAAGCCGGTAAGTATCCATGCCGCTAGCAGTACAGACCAAATTCGCACTTCTCTTTCCTTATCATCCTTCGTTAAACTGCTAAAGCACACAAGCTTAAAAAGTTTCTCACCCTATGGACAGTGACAAATTGTCGCACCTTTAGCTGAAGGAATAATGATTCATGCACCCGTTTACCCGTTTTTTTCAAGGCTCTCTGGGAGATGATAGCCGCGTTATTGTGACCAGCCTTATCTATCTGCGTTTGCTGGTACTCGGTGCAGTTGGCTTACTGATCGTTCTGCTGGGATTTTATTATCAGATGCCCTTCTCTAGCGCGGCTGTTGGCACAATTGCGGTGTTAGTGGCTGGGTGGTCGATGCTGGTACTCGCTTCTCCAGCGCTTACAGAAGGAACTGCGAGCGCAGTTCGGGAACTGCTATTTGATTTTGTTTGGGTATTCGGACTTGTATTTTTTGTCGGCCGCTCGGCCAATCCTTTTATTTATTACTATCTGGTGCTGGTGGTTATTAGTGCTTTTATTTTTTCTACCCGTACCGCCTGGTTTTTTTGTCTTGGAGGAATTCTCGGCTATAGCTCTATTATGTTACTGGATACAGGGGTTCACCTTGAGCACTTTACCGAGGACTATCAGGTACACTTAGCGGGCATGTGGTTAAATTATGTAGGCAGCTCTCTGGTGATTTGTTATTTTGTCAACCGCTTGGCAAATATGATGCGTGACCAGCAGCTACAATTGAGCACGGCACGCGAAAAAAACCTGAAAAACGAACAGCTTATTGGTATTGGCACGGTGGCGGCCTCAACGGTTCACTCACTGGCCACTCCCCTATCCACATTGACCGTTGTGGCAGAGGATCTAGTTGATCGCGACCGTCTTGAAGCCGATGTGAGAGAAGATTTATTGCTGATGCTGGCGCAGGTTAACCGCTGCAAAGAAACCATAAAAAATCTTGCCTCCCTTGCCCAGGGCGATGGCACAGAGGCGCTCTCAGTGATGGCGTTAAAATCAGAGCTGGAGGAGTACTACTCCCTCCACAGCCCCGGCAATGCTCTGCATTTTATCGCCGAACCATCGGCCAGCCAATATCAGATATCGGGACATCTGTTATTTTTACATGCGCTGATTAACTTGACTAACAATGCCATTGAAGCGGGCGGAGACCCTGTGCGAGTAGAGTTTGTCGCTCAAGAGGAAATTCTGAAAATTGTCATTAGTAATCAAGCCCTGATGCCTGCCGATGTGGTTTTTGAGCGCTGGGGAAAACCGCGCAGTTCAGAAAAACCCGCTGGCCTCGGGATAGGATCATTACTTGCCAATAGTACTATTGAGCAATTGGGCGGTACTGTTCACTTACAGGCCGATCAATCTCAAGAAAAAGAAAGATATGCCCAGGTCAAGGTTACGATTACTCTGCCACTGGAGTAAATATATATGCAGATGTTGTTTGTAGAAGATGATGAGACACTTGCTTTTGTCACTAAACGCGCCTTGCAAAAGCGCGGCTATGAGGTGCACTGGTTTAATAAAGTGGCGCAGGCACAAAACAGCTTGCAGGAAAAGCGCTACGAGTGTGCGCTTTTAGATCTTAAAATAGGTAATGACACCAGCCTGCATTTAATTTCCCATATCAGGAAAACACAGGGTGATGTGCCAATCGTGGTGCTTACTGGTTATGGGAGTATCGCCACGGCAGTGCAGGCGGTAAAACTTGGCGCCATTAATTATTTAACCAAGCCTTGTTCAGTAGAGAAAGTAGTAGCGGCTTTGGAGAACTGTGATCCGCTTGCTGCTGCGATTACACCTGAAGCACTGGCGGCGCCTTCACTCAGGCGGCTGGAGTGGGAGGCAATTCAAAAAGCACTGGACGAAAATGAGGGTAATATTTCGGCCACTGCCCGACAACTTAAAATGCATCGCCGAACCTTACAGCGTAAACTGCAAAAGCGGCCTTCAGCACAGGATACTTAAAACTGTAACCTCACCGATCACCCGCTGGTACGCTTCCAGTGCTTTAGAAATAACACGCAGGCCGCAGGAAAGTGGGCAATGCCATAGCCGAAGAGAAATAATGCAATCTGGTCGCTGCTGCGGGTTGCGGGAAAGTATACAAAGCTGGTGGCCCAGCCAACCCCTAATCCGAGCAATACCAAAAAAATTGCAGTGGGCCATAAAGTCCAGGAAGGTTGCGCATGGTCGGGCAAGCGATAATAAGCATAAGCAGCCAAGACCAGTGATGGCAGTGCAATCAGCCACAACATGTTTTGCTTTCCTCCGTCGCCTGACCTGAATAACCGGCGCCAGTTGCTCAGGTATCGTCGGTTAGAGCTCAATAGTGTTTGAGCCAAGACTTTATTAGCGTGGATCAGTTGCTCTGAATCTGCAAGGATTCTGCCGCGAAAGAAAAGCTTGAGTGGTAAAAATGTGAATTCAGGGTGCTAACAGCTCAGCCAGATAGCGTCCGGTGTGGGAGCGTTTGCGCTTTACCACTGTGGCCGGTGTTCCTTGCGCCACCAGCTTGCCGCCGCCGTTGCCGCCTTCGGGTCCCAAGTCAATAATCCAGTCTGCCTCGGCAATAACGTCCAGGTTGTGCTCAATCACCAGCACTGAATTACCCGCATCCACCAAGCGATGCAGCACGCGCAGGAGTTTATCCACGTCGGCCATATGCAAGCCCACAGTCGGCTCATCCAGCACATAAAGGTTGTGTTGCGCCCCCCTGCCCTGAATATCTTCCGGCGTCATCCGCGCTTTGCTCAGCTCGGCCACCAGTTTTATTCGCTGCGCTTCGCCGCCACTGAGAGTGGGACTTTGTTGCCCCAGGGTCAGATAGCCCAAGCCCACATCTTGTAATAAACAAAGAGCGTGATGCACTTTACTGATAGGCTGAAAAAAATCAGCGGCGGTATCTATATCCATGGCCAGGACATCGCCAATATGTTTGCCTTTGTAACGCACGGTGAGCGTTTCATCATTAAAGCGCCAGCCATGACACAAATCACAGGGCACGCGCACATCGGGAAGAAAGTTCATTCCAATCTTCTGCATGCCCTGCCCGCCACAGGCAGCACAGCGACCGTCGCCAGCATTAAAGGAGAAACGCGCAGGCGTGTAACCGCGCAAACGTGCATCGACGGTGCCAGAAAAAAGCTTGCGGATGGTGTCCCAAATACCAATATAGGTTGCCGGACAGGAGCGCGGTGTTTTACCGATGGGCGTTTGATCCACTTCTAAAATCCGATCAATACTTTGCCAGCCCGTCATTTTTTCAGCGCCTGACCAGCGATGGGTTTTCTTACGTTTTTGCGCCAGTGCCGCTTTAATATTGGGATAAAGCACACCGCGCACCAGCGTACTCTTACCGCTGCCACTGACCCCGGTAATTGCCACCAGGCGCCGCAAAGGCAAAGTAACATTCAGTTTTTTTAAATTGTTTTGGCTGGCACCTTCGATACTGAGTTGCTCGCTCTCCCAAAGCGTGCGCATACTTAAATTACGTAGATCGGGCAGTGGATGACGCAGTGGTTGTGCCAGCATTTTGCCGGTTAAAGAACGCTTGTTGCGTATCACCTTTTGCAGGCTTCCGGTGGCCACCACTTCGCCACCATTGACCCCTGCACCGGGGCCCATATCAATTAAGTAGTCGGCTTCGCGCATGGTGTCTTCGTCATGCTCAACCACTAAAACCGTATTGCCGCGCTCTTGCAATTGGCGCAATGTTTGTAACAGTTTGCGGTTGTCGCGGGTGTGCAAGCCGATGGTGGGCTCATCCAGTACATAGCAGACGCCTTGTAAATTAGACCCCAACTGGGCGGCAAGACGAATGCGCTGGGCTTCGCCACCACTGAGTGTGGGCGCGGCGCGGTCCAGGGTTAAATAATGCAATCCAACTGTCTGCAAAAATTGCAGTCGATTGTGCATCTCATCAAGCAAGTCCCGTGCAATAGCTTGTTCGGCTACCGAGAGACGCATTTTTGCCAGCCATGCGAGAATCTTTTCTGCCGACATGGCGGCCAATTGAGCAATTGAGTGCTGGCGAAAACGCACTGCCAAGGCGGTGGCATTGAGTCGCTGGCCATCGCAGGTCGAGCATACTTTTTCTTCTTGTTCCTGTTCTTCGCCGGCGACCCAGAGAGATTCTTCGCCGGTTTGTTCGGCATCAAAACCTTTGAGCTTAAGGCCGGTGCCGTAACATTGAGGGCACCAACCGTGCTTGGAGTTGTAAGAAAACAGGCGTGGGTCAAGGTCAGGAAAGCCACAACCGCAACCTGGGCAAGCCCGCCGGGTGGAGAATAATCGCTCGGCGGCTTTACCTGCCGGGGCGACGATAAGTACACCATTGCCAAGACTTAATGTTTGCTGGATGCCTTCGGCCAAGGCTTGATGATTGCCGGGGTCTACTTTGAGGCGCGCCAGGGGCAATTCAATATCATGTTCCTTGTAGCGATCAAGCGTCGGCCATTGGTGAGTATCATGATAAACACCGTCTGCGCGCAATTGGGGATAGCCCCGGTCGGCCGCCCACTGAGCCAACTCGCGGTAAATTCCCTTGCGCGCCACCACCAGTGGTGCCAGCAAAATAATTTCTTTGCCTCGATAATCCTTGGTCAGCCGTGTGAGAATGGATTCGGGTGTTTGTGGCTCAATGGCAAGATCACACTGTGGACAGTGTTGAGTGCCGAGTTTAACAAACAGCAGGCGCAGGTAATGGTAGATTTCTGTCAGCGTGGCCACGGTACTTTTTCGTCCGCCGCGACTGGTGCGCTGTTCAATCGCCACCGCTGGCGGTATGCCGTAAATGGCATCCACATCGGGCCGTGCTGCGGGCTGTACAAACTGTCGCGCATAAGCGTTAAGGGATTCCAGATAACGACGCTGCCCTTCACCAAAGACAAGATCAAAGGCCAGGGTACTTTTTCCGCTGCCACTGACGCCGGTAATCACCGTTAAGGTATCTCTGGGAATAGTGACGTCGATATTTTTTAAATTATGTTCGCGGGCGTTGTGTACGCTGATAACTTTTTTTACCGCTTTGGCTTGGGTGGGTTTTTTATTCAGCGTTGCCAGTGGTGCGCCTTGCTTAAGGCTTTTTTGGTACTGCTTGAGCGCTTTGGCGGTGTATCCTTTAGAGTTTTTGATCAGCGCTTCAGGGGTGCCTTCTGCCAATACCTCGCCGCCCGCATCGCCACCTTCCGGGCCAATATCGATAACCCAGTCGGCGCCGCCGATAACATCGAGGTTGTGCTCGATAATTAATAGCGAATGACCAGCCTGCTGCAATTGACGAAAAGCTCGCATCAGCGTGGCAATATCGGCAAAGTGCAGGCCGGTGGTGGGCTCATCAAATAAAAATAAAATAGACGGTTGATCTTTTGGCGCGACGGATTTTTTACCGCGTACAGAAAAGGCTTCGGCCAGATGCCCTGCCAGCTTTAAACGTTGCGCTTCGCCGCCACTCAAGGTGGGTACAGCCTGACCTAACTGCACATAGTCGAGCCCCACATCAGCTAAAGGCTGCAGCCTTTGCATGACATTTTCTTCGTCGGAAAAAAACTCCAGCGCCTCTGTCACGGTCATCGCCAGCACATCAGCAATAGAATGCGCATCCCCTGCCCGCAGTAATTTTACCTCCAGTACTTCCTCGCCAAAACGCTTGCCATTACAGTCTGGGCAGCGCAGATACACATCGCTGAGAAATTGCATTTCCACATGTTCAAAGCCATTTCCCTGACAGGTGGAGCAACGACCATTGCCGCTATTGAAACTGAATATACCCGGCTTGTAGTCTCGCTCTTTGGCCAGCGGCGTGTTGATAAAACACTGACGAATAGCATCGTAGGCACCCACATAAGTGGCGGGCGTGGAACGCGTGGTTTTACCAATGGGGCTTTGATCCACCATCACCACCTTGTGAATATGCTCCATGCCGATAATGGCTTGATGCTCACCCGGCGCCTCGGTGGCTTCGCCGAGATGTTTTAACAAGGCGGGATAAAGCACCTGACGCATTAGCGTTGATTTTCCCGAACCGCTGACGCCTGTCAGGGCCACTAATTGGCCAAGGGGAATACGGACATCAATATTTTTCAGGTTGTTTTCGTAGGCGCCCTGAATATGCAGGCTATAGTCCGGCGAAGCGGGAAGCGCTGGCAGCGAAGTTTCTGTCTGCGTAGACGGTGTTACCACCCGATCAATACCTTGCAGATAACGCGCAGTGATATTGCTGCGGCGTTGTAACAGAGCTTTCGGCGTACCGAAAAATTCAATATTACCGCCCTGCTTTCCCGGTCCGGGACCGAGATCAAGGATGCGATCTGCCGCCAATATCACTTGCGGGTCATGTTCGACTATCAGCAGTGAATTTCCCGCATCGCGCAGACGGTGCAGTACGGTGACCAAGCGGTCAATATCCCGCGGATGCAAACCCGTGCTGGGCTCGTCCAGAATAAACAAGGTATTTACCAGCGAGCTGCCGAGCGCGGTGGTTAGATTAATGCGCTGTACTTCTCCACCACTCAAGGTGCGTGATTGACGATCCAGCGTGAGATAACCCAGCCCGACTTCGCACAAATAATTTAAACGAGCGCGAATCTCGGTCAGTAACAGTGTACTGGCTTCATCCACAGCGCTGGGTGAAGCCTGTGAGTCGGCAATATCCAGTTGCTGAAAAAATGCCAGCGCTCGCGACAGAGGCAGGCGCATAACATCGGTAATATTTAAACCGGGTAAATGAGCAAACTTTTTACTTGTAAGACTGGCGCCGGTGGGAATAAACCGCGGTTGATCGCCCAGCGCTTCCTCGGCTGCGGCCAGTGAGCCAACGCGCCACCACAGAGCATCTGATTTTAAGCGCGCCCCCTGACAGCTCTGACACGGACTATAGGCGCGGTATTTGGACAGCAAGACGCGAATGTGCATTTTGTAGGCTTTGCTTTCCAGCCAGGCAAAAAATTCCTCCAGCCCATACCAGACGCCTTCGTCCCAGCCGCCCTCCCCCTCTATAACCCAATCGCGCTGGGCACGGCTCAGTTCTGCCCAGGGTTTGTTTATCGGTACGCCTTTGCGTTTGGCAAACTTGACCAAGTCTTGTTGTACTTCCGCGTAGCCAGGTGTCTGTATGGGTTTGATGGCGCCGTCCTGCAAACTCTTGCGCTCATCCGGTATCACCAGGCCCCAATCGACGCCTATGACTCTGCCAAAGCCACGGCAGGTATCGCAGGCACCTATGGGCGAGTTAAAAGAAAAATGGCTGGCGGTAGGAGGGGAATAATAAATATCGCAGGCAGGACAATGATAATGACTGGAGAATTTCGTCACCGATCCGACTGTTTGCTGGGCGTCCAGCGGATAGACCCGCACCTGACCTTTGCCATAATGCATGGCCGCTTCCAGCGCTTCCAATAAACGACTGCGATTATCAGCGGTGAGTTTTAGTCGGTCTTGCACCACTTCCACATGTTGACCCGAACGACTATGCATACGCGTATAGCCCTGCTGGTTTAGCAGTTGCAATACTTCTTCGTCGCTCAGTTTTTCCGGCACGCTAATCGGCAGGCAAACCATCAGGCGCTGCTCGGCGGGCCAGTGTTCGTATAAATATTCAGCCACAGATTGAGGCGAATCGGTTACCACTTTTTGCCCGCAGCCGGAGCAGTATAAATGAGCCAGACGTGCAAACAAAAGTTTGAGATAATCGTTGATCTCAGTCATGGTGCCGACGGTAGAGCGCGAGGTA
>Ga0079223_10002737_pt1 | contig 10972 bp, 8 predicted proteins | sample Stecom2011_FD_75072 | JGI IMG/M metagenome (GOLD analysis project Ga0079223, IMG submission 75072) | Agricultural soil microbial communities from Utah to study Nitrogen management - Steer compost 2011 | ecosystem: Environmental > Terrestrial > Soil > Agricultural land | place: USA: Utah...
CACGGGTACACGCTGCAGTTTCATTATGGCGAACACGCGGGTCAACCCGTGCTGCACGCCGTCGATACGCCCCTGGGGCGCTTCCGGTATGAGCACGATACACCGCCGCCCGAAAGTGCGCATCGCAGCGCGCGCCTCGCGGGTGTTCACCGGCCCGACGGCATGCTGCGCACGTACCATCACGAAGCCGTATTACAGAGCGGCAATCCCTATGCGCTCACGGGAATCTCGATTCGGCCAGCGGGTGGCAAGCCGTACCGGCTGGCCACCTGGCGCTACGACCGGCACGGCCGCGTCATGGCCTCCCGCCTGCACGGGCGGCGCGATGCCGAATGGCACATCGACTACGTTCAACCGGCTCGCGCGTCGCGACCCGGGCTGACCCGCGTACGCGATGCGGCCGGCACGCTGCACACGCTGCGCTTCGAGCGGCATGGCGACGCCTACCGCGGCCTCGATGGCGCACGGTACGACACCGAAGGCCGGCTCATGGCGATCGGGCCCGTGCAGCTGCAGCGCGACGCGCTCGGCGGGCTCGCGGCACTCGCCGTGCACGAACCAGGATGGCCCCGCCTGACGTTCGAGCGGCAGTACTCGCCTTCGGGCCTCGCATGGCACAGCCGCGCAACGGGCCGCAGCGTACTGCTGGCCGATGAGCTCGGCCGGCCCGCCAGGCTGCAGCATGCCAATGGCGACACCCTGCATATCCGCTACGGCCCGCACGGCCGGCCACACCGCATCGACGAATCGGGTGGCACACCGGCGCGCGAGGTCACCACGCAGCTGCTGTGGCGCGGTACGCGACTCACACACATCGAACATCCCGCCGAAACCGAGCTTCGCCAGTACGATGCGGCGGGCCAGCTCACCCGGCGCGTCGTTATGAGGCCGCTCGCTGCGCCACACCACGACGCCACACACGGCCATGCCGTCATGCGTCTCGAAGACGCCTTCCACTACGATGCACGGGGTCGCCTGTTGCGGCACGATCTGCCCGAAGGCGGAGCCCTGCACTATGCGTGGCGTAACGCCACCTCGGGCGGCACGCTTGCGGCCCTGCATTGGGAAGACGCACGGGGCCGGCGACATGCCGTCATCGACTCCCCGCCCGGCGAACCCGGTTACCGGTACGGCAACGGCCTGGCGCTGGTTACGTCACGCCCGCCCGGCGGGCACGCCGACACCCTGCATCTCGTTCATGGCGATGCCCTGATCTGGCGCCAGCGACGGCGTTACGACCCCGCCGGCACCGTGGCGCTCGACGAGCACGCCTTCCCCCAGTATGGGCACCATGAACGTGTGCACTTCGTGCACGACGCGCGCGGGCGCATACAGGGGGCCCTGTACCAGCAGCCAACCGAGACCACCCGCTGGTGGTATGCGTGGCACCCCGACGGGCGGCTGGCCGCCCTGAGCACGGGTACGCCTCTCATCGAGCGCGCGACAGCGACAGACAGCGAGCCCACAACGGCAAGGGCTCCCACACCGGTCACCATTCCGCTCGTTCCGCGCGACGCCTCCGGCCTGCCGCAACGCATCGGTGCCCTCTCGCTTCGCTACGGGCCGAACCGCCGGCTGCAACAGGTGAAGCACGCCGGCTCAGAAACGGTGCTCGCAGACTACCGCCACAATGCGTTCGGGCACCGCATTGCAAAGCGGCATGGCGGCACCGACACCCACTTCCTGTATGCGCACGACCGCCTGGTGGCCGAGGCGCGCGCACCCCGGGCCGGGCTGCAGCCGGTCGTCACACGGCGCTACGTGTATGCCGGGGCCGCGGTGGTCGGCCTGATCGACTATGCGGCGGGCGACGCGCCGCAGCTGTATGCAGTACATGCCGACCTTACGGGCGCGCCGCGCCTCGTCACCGACGCGTCGCGCCGGTTGCGGTGGCTGGCACGCTACAGCCCTACGGGGCAGGCCGAACGCATCGCCGGCGACCTGGAATTCCCCCTGCGTCTGCCCGGCCAGTACGCCGACCCCGAAACGGGCTGGCACGACAACCTGCTGCGCACCTATGTGCCGCAATGGGGCCAGTACCTGGAGCCCGACCCACTCGGGCCCATGCCCGGAAGCGACGCGTTCGGCTACGCCGGCCAGCAGCCGTGGCGCTACGTCGACCCCTGGGGTTTGCTGCTGTTCGCCTTCGACGGAACACGTTACAGCGCCGACACCGGCGGCAACGTGCAGCGTCTGGCGCAGCTGTACCGTGACGGCGCCGCCCACTATCACTCGGGCCCGGGCAACAGCTACTTTCTCGACTGGGACGCGGTCGTCGCCTGGCGCGCAGGCCGCATACTGGAAAACCAGTGGCAGGCACTGCTCACCGCGCTCGAGCATGCGCCGCCCGATCGGCCGGTACCCATCGACATACTCGGCTTCTCGCGCGGGGCCGCACTGGCACGCCATTTCGGCAACCGCATCGCCGCCCATGTGCACAACGGCGTATTCAGCGTCAGCGATCCGTTACGCGGTCAGGTCTCGGCCTGTGTCGACCTGCGCTTCATGGGCCTGTTCGACAGCGTCGCCCAGTTCGGAATCGGGGGCTCACACAATCACCTGTACGATTTCACGGTGGCCGAGATGTGGTCATGGGTGGCCCATGCCGTCGCACTTCACGAGCGCCGCTGGGCGTTTCCATTGCTCGGCGCCGATGCGGGCGGCGCAGGCAATGTGGTGGAATCGCCCTTCGTGGGCGTGCATGCCGACATCGGAGGGGGCGCGATACTGCGCGAGGCGGCCCCGGGTGCCGACTCGCCGGAAGCGGCGGACAACGCAGCGAGCGGGCCGGCAGACGCGGCACGTGACGCCGATCTTGCCAAGGTGGCGCTCGCCTGGATGCACTGGCAGGCTCTGGCCGCCAACGTCGATTTGGCCGATCTGCAGCCCGACGACACGCAGGTACGTTCGCCCGTACTGCGCGACCTTCGCAGCCCGGTACTGCGCAGCGTGCAGGACGGCGACCGGGCGCTGCAATCCCCTTCAGGGCACACCCGTCTGGCGTATCAGGACGACGACGCGCGGTTGGGCCGCGCCACGCGCACCCACGTCGAAACCTTCATCCGGCGCGCCGATGCCTGGCGTTCACACGCCGGCGAACAGGTGGGTACGGTAGACATGACAGGCTACGAGCAATGGCTGCGCGACACCCTGGGCTGGGCGCCCTGACAGGCTGCCTGCCGTTTCACGGTATCATTTTGGCTTCACCATTGAACGAATCCGCCTTATGCTTTCCGGGCAACAAACCCAGCTCATTTCCCATATCGAATCCGCCGTGCGCGCAGTGCTGCCCGACGCGCAGCCTGCGATCACGCTCGAACGCCCCAAAATCGCCGCACACGGCGATATCGCCTGCAATGCCGCCATGCAGCTTGCCAAAGCGGCCCGACGCAACCCGCGCGAACTTGCGCAGCAAATCGTCGAGCGCCTGCAGGCCGATGCCGCCGTGGGCGAACTGGTCGAGGCCATCGAAATCGCCGGGCCGGGCTTCATCAACTTCCGTCTTGCGCCGGCCGCGCACCAGGCCGTGCTGCACGCCATTACCGAACAAGGCGAACGCTTCGGGCACGTCGCACCCACGGGCCGCAAGCTCATGGTCGAGTTCGTGTCGGCCAACCCCACAGGCCCCCTGCATGTGGGCCACGCGCGCCAGGCCGCCCTGGGCGACGCCCTGTGCCGGCTGTTCACCGCGCAGGGGTACGACGTGCTGCGCGAGTTCTACTACAACGACGCCGGCAATCAGATCGACAACCTGGCCATCAGCGTGCAGGCCCGCGCACGCGGCATCGAACCCGACTCTCCCGACTTCCCGGCCGATGGCTACAAGGGCGATTACATCCTCGATATCGCCCGCGACTTCCAGGCCGGCGCAACCGTGCAGGCGGCTGACGGCGCGTCGGTCACCGCCAGCGGCAACATCGACTCACTGGAAGACATCCGCGCCTTCGCGGTGGCGTACCTGCGCCGTGAACAGGATCTCGACCTGCAGGCCTTCAATCTGAAGTTCGACAGCTTCTACCTCGAAAGCTCGCTGTACACGTCAGGCCGTGTCGAACGTACGGTGCAGGCCCTGATCGATTCGGGCCATACCTACGAACACGAAGGCGCGCTGTGGCTGCGCACCACCGAACTGGGCACGGGCGACGACAAAGACCGTGTCATGCGCAAGACCGACGGCGGCTACACCTATTTCGTACCCGACGTGGCCTACCACGTCACCAAATGGGAACGCGGCTACCGGCACGCCATCAACATTCAGGGCAGCGACCACCACGGAACGGTGGCGCGGGTGCGGGCCGGCCTGCAGGCGCTCAACATCGGTATTCCCGCCGATTACCCCGCCTATATCCTGCACAAGATGGTGAAAGTGATGCGCGACGGCGCCGAGGTGAAGATCTCGAAGCGTGCCGGCAGCTACGTCACCATGCGCGACCTGATCGACTGGGTGGGGCAAGACGCGGTACGTTATTTCCTCATCCAGCGGCGGGCCGATTCCGAATTTGTCTTCGACGTCGATCTGGCCCTGTCGCGCAGCGACGAGAACCCGGTGTATTACATCCAGTACGCGCATGCCCGCATCTGCTCCATTCTCGCGCAGTCGCCCGAGCTTCGCGACGCGATCGACACCGCGCCGGTGTCCGCGCTGACCGCGCCCACCGAATTCGCGCTGATGCGCCGCCTGGCCGAATTCCCCGCCACGCTGGCGGCGGCGGCCCACGATCTGGCACCCCACCAGCTGGCCTTCTGGCTGCGTGACTGCGCCGCCGACTTCCACGCCTGGTACAACGCCGAGCGCGTACTGGTCGACGACCCCGAGCTCAAGCTGGCGCGGCTGCGGCTTGCCGACGCCACCCGGCGCGTCATCGCCAACGGGCTCGATCTGCTGGGCGTCTCGGCGCCCGAACGCATGTAATCCGACATGGCTACGCGACGCAAACCTGCCAAGACCAAAAGCATCACCCTGTACGGCATCGTGGTCGGCCTGATTCTGGGGCTGGCCGCAGCGGTGGCGGTCGCATTGTTCGTCACACAAGTGCCCATGCCATTTGCCGACAAGGCCAGCCGCAAGCCACCCAGCGTGCTGCTGCCCGACGTGCGCGACGCGCCCGACCCCAACCAGGGGCTGCACGGGCGCACCCTGGGTGCCGTTCCGGGCACGGGCATCACGCCGCCGGCAGCGCCGCTGCCCGGCACGTCTGCCGAGCCGGCACCGCAAGACACCGACAACCTGGGCAACCTCATCGCCAGCCTGGGGCAAGGCGCTCCCCCTTCGGTGGAAAGCCAGGTGTCCACGCCGAGCCAGGTCGCCACACCAGCGGCACCGCCGGCCAACGTGCCTGCGCCGTCGCAAGCTTCGGCGCAGGGCACCTATTACCTGCAGGCCGGCGCATTTCGCGGCACCAACGACGCCGAGGCCATGAAGGCACGCGTCATTATGCTCGGTCTGCCGGCTCAGGTGCAGGCAGCACAGGTCAACGGCACGACGCTGCATCGCGTCAGGGTGGGGCCGTTCAAAGGCCTCGATGAAATGAACACCGCACGCAGCCGCCTCGGTGCCGAAAAAATCGAAACTTCAGTGGTGCGGCAATAGTCTGTTGTCTCATGTCACTTTGATATCAGGAATCACCATGTCGCTGAAACATCCGCTCCTTCGCTCCCTTGCCGCCACGGCATTGCTGGCCGGCCTGGCCTTCGCCCCCACGGGTGCGGCCGTGGCCGACGACCGCTATGCCACCGTCGAGCCGGCACAGCCTTCCGACACCACGGGCAAGATCGAGGTGCTGGAGTTCTTTGCCTACACCTGCCCGCATTGCTTCACCATGGAGCCCATGACGGCCAAATGGGCGCAGACGTTCCCCGACAACGTCGCCTTCAAGCGCGTGCCGGTTGCCTTCAATGCCAACATGGCCGACCTGCAGAAGATGTACTACACCCTCGAAGCGCTCGACCGCCTCGATCTGCATGAAAAATTCTTCGTGGCCCTGCACCGCGAGCGCCAGCGCATTTACACGGCCGACGCCATGGCCGATTGGGCGGCCAAGCAGGGTGTCGACCGCCAGCAGTTCGAAGCCGCCTTCAATTCGTTCGGCATCACAAACAAGGTTGCGCGCGCCAACGAACTGGTGAAGAACTACAACGTCGACAGCACGCCCACCCTGGCCGTCGGCGGCAAATACACCACCTCGCCGGGCATGACCGGCACCTACGAAGGCGCCATTACCGAAGCACAGCGCCTGCTGGAAACCGTGCTGGCCCAGTAAGCCTGCCGGCCTGGCTCAAAGCCGGCGCACGCTCCAGTCGATGCGGTTCCATTCGATTGCGCGCCGGCGCCAGTGTTCTTCAATACCCTGCGTGAAGTCGGCGCGCACCAGCTTGGCCCGCGCCTCGCACCACAACGGCGACTCTCGACGTACCACCACGCCTTCCAGGGGCTCGCCACCCCGAAACCGGCTGGGTGTGTTCATGACCATATGCTTGAGCTCGGGCAGCGTAATGGTGCCGCGCTGCAGGCACGGCACCGTTTCAAGACCGATGCGCTGCGCGAGCACATTGCGTCGCGAGGTACTCCAGAAGCGCCCTTCGTCCTTCTGGTACACGTCGAACACCAGATACCAGTCGGGCAGGCCCGGATAATGCAGCGAATGCCGGGCGGCGCACCATTCCCCGAACAGAATCAGTCTTGGTTCCAGAGCGTCGAGCAGGTTGGCGCGGTGCTGATCGAGCCAATCGGGCAGACGCGAGAATTGTCCGCTATGCGGCTCGAACAGGTACTGCCCCCGGTTCTGGGCACGCAGCTCGCCGTCCGGCCCGATCGAAATCCCCAGATTGGCGCCATCGAGCTTCTCCTCGATGACCACTTCTGCGGCCAGTAAAAACTCGATTTCGGCGTCGGTAAGCAGCTTGTCGTCGCGCGGCATGTCAGCCCCGCCCAGCCAGGCCAGATGCGGTGTAGTGGGAAAGCGAAAGAAGTCGGTCATGGATCAGCGTTTTTTCTTTTCAAGGTGCTTGCGCCGCGACCAGTCTCCGATCACGGGTTCCAGCAGCACATTACAGGCAAGCAAAACGTCTTCCCAGTCGTGCCAGTCGGTATCACCGGCAAAGGCAATGCACCCCTCGCCGAACGTTTCGTATGAGGCCAGTGCTGCGGCCACCATCTTGCGGTCGGCCGTATCGTGCACCACCTCGGCAAGGGGCTCGGGCAAGACGCCGTGGCCATCGGCATCGTACTGCACGTCAACGTCGTCGACCGCTGCCGTACTCCATTTGTGCATGACCACCTGGATTCCGAAATCGTTGAAGCCCAGTTTCTTCATGTACTCGTCGAAGATCTTGCCGGCGCGATCAAGCACCAGGCGCGTGTCGCTGTTCTGAAAGCGCACCAGCCAGTGCCACACCTCCTCGCGCAGGGCCGGGTCTTCGGGGGTGGCCTCAATGGCCGCCGGGTTGACCGGATCGCCCGCACTGGCGGCAATGAGCACATTCGTATCAACGACGTATCGTGCCCTCATTCACCGCCCCGCTTGCGACGTTCGAACATCAGGCGCGCCTGCTCGCGGGTCTCGCCCAGCGCGTCGCCAAAGAAGCCGTCGGGCCAGTTGCCCACCCGGCCGAATTCATCGACGGCCAGCGCCCGCATGCGGGCGTTCCCGCCATCGTGCTCGACGAAGTACATGCGCGCATCGTCGGGGGCCACCTCGCCGCGCGCAATCAGCGTCTGCATGCGCCGGAACAGGTGTTCGGAATGCGTTTCCACGATGAATTGCACACCGCGCTCACGGCTGACCTCCACGAAGAGTTCGGCAAGCACCGACTGCGCCAGCGGATGCAGATGGATTTCGGGCTCTTCCAGAATGATGGTGCTGCCCTGGGGCGCCGCGTAGGCCACCGCCAGCACGGGCAGCACCAGGGCGACGCCTATGCCCACGTCGCTCACGTTCGTCATGAGGCCGTCGCGGTGCACCACCAGCTCGTAGCGGCTCGCGCGGCCCAGCTGGCGCACCTCAAGGCGGTCGGCCACCTTCATGCGCTGCAGCCATTTCGATACGCCGTTCACCACCTGGCCCTGATCGTTGCCCTTGAGCAGGGCGCTGGCCATCAGCACGTCGGCGGTGCGCGCACCGTCGCTGCCGATGTCGCCGGGTGCCGCCTTCTGCCACGCGTAGTCGCGTTGCGGGCGGCGCCGCAACGGCCCAAGGTAGCGAATCTGCTCAAGCTCGCGGCGGATCGCGAGGCTCAGGTCTTCGACCACGGGGCCATCGTGCCCCAGGCGTGAAACGGCGTGCGCCGAAAATGCGATGGAGCGTTCCGGCGCGTAGTGCGGGCCCCTGACGCCCGGCAGGGTCTTGCCATCGACGGCGATGGCATACGCACCCTTTTCGCGGCGTACGGCCCGGAACTGCCGATCATCCGTGCTCAAGCGCAGATCGTGTACCGCCACGCTGCGGGCTGCAGTCTGCCCATAGTGGCATTCGAAACTCCCACGGCTGACACCCGTTGCGGCGGCGCGTTCGAAATCGAACGCGATCGAGAACTGACGCGGCGCGCCAGCCCCCTGCAGCAGCACGGTCTCGAAGCTGCCGAAGTCGAACAGCGCGGTGGCTTCGTCGCCGCTCAGGCTCAGGTGCACGCTGCGATCGGGTGCAAGAACCGTCTGCTTGAGCAGCAGAAGGCTCTGGATGAGCGAAGACTTGCCCGATGAGTTCGTACCCAGCAGCAGCGTGACCGGGCCGAGCGCGACGTCGCCCGTATCACGCCAGACCTTGAAGTTCGTGAGGCGCAGACGCGTGAACATGGTGTGCCCAGCCAGACCGGTCAGGATGCCGCTTGCAGCGCCTGGGCCAGATCCTCGATCAGATCGTCGGCCGATTCCAGGCCCACGTGCAGGCGCACCACGGCGCAACCGTCGTCGGCCCAGTACCCATGCAGCTTCAGTGACGCGGGTTCGACCAGTTGCACCAGGCTTTCGAAGCCGCCCCAGGAATAACCGATGGCGAACAGCTTGAGGGCATTCACGAAACGACGCACCGCGGCGCCGTCGAGCTTGAGCGCCACGGCCAGCATGCCGTTAGAGCCGGTGCAGTCGCGTTTCCAGAGCGCGTGCCCCGGGTCGGCGGGCCATGCGGAGTGGTAGATGCGCTGCACCTCGGGGCGCGTGGCCAGGAACTCGCACACGGCCATGGCGTTACGCGCCGATTCGCGCATGCGTATGGGCAGCGTGCGCACCCCGCGCAGCGCCAGCCATGCGTCATCGGCACTGACCGACATGCCCAGGGCATAGTGGTTGTCGCCCAGGCGTCTGGCCAGATCCGCGTCGTTCACCACCACCGCCCCCAGCATCAGGTCGGAATGACCGCCCACATACTTGGTGCCGGCCACCACGCTCACGTCCGCCCCCAGCGCAAGCGGCTGATAGATATAGCCGGAGCCCCAGGTGTTGTCGACCACCATCACCATGTCGTGCTGCCTGGCATATTCGGCCAGAGCGGGCAGATCGAGCATTTCAAAAAGCAGCGAACCCGGAGACTCCACATACAGCATGCGGGTTTCGGGGCGTCGCTGCGCTTCGAACGCTTCGACCGTACCGCGGCAGTAGCTGGCCTGCACACCGAAGCGGCTCAGCACCGTGGAATCGAGCGTGCGCACCGGCCCGTACGCGCAGTCTGCAATCAGCACGTGGTCGCCGGCATTCAGCAACGCCATCATCGCCAGCGTTATCGCACCCAGGCCGGACGAGGCCAGAAACGCGCGCTGACCGCCTTCCAGCTGACAGAAGACGTCTTCCAGCGCCGCATGCGTGTCCATGCCCATGCGGCCATACGTCACCCGCCGCTCGCCGCGCGCCCGCGCGGCATGGGCCGCGGCCAGGGCGTCGAGATCACGGAATCGTACGGTGCTGGTGCGGATGGCGGGCAACGCCACGGGGGCCGCACCGGTGAGGGGGTCGAACTGGGCGGTGCCAGTGTGCTGAAGCTGGGTGTCGAGATGTCGTGAACGGGATGCAGCCATGTCACCTCTGCCTTGGGCGTGAATGAACGGAATGCGCCGGCTCGTGGCCGACGCTGCAAGGTGAGAGCTTATCACCCGGCGGCTGCGTTATAGTGTTCCGCCTACGGAGTTCGCGCCCATGCTCACACCCGAAATCGCCCTGTCCTTCTTTGGCATCGCCGTTCTGCTGGCGCTCTCGCCCGGCCCCGACAACCTGTTCGTGCTCACGCAATCAGTCCTCTGGGGTCGCACGGCGGGCCTCTGTGTGGTGCTGGGGCTGTGCACGGGTGTGCTGGGCCATACCGTGGCCGTATCGGTGGGGCTTGCTGCCGTGTTCGCCGCCTCGAGCGCCGCGTTCATGGCCGTGAAACTGGTCGGTGCCGCCTATCTGCTCTATTTGGCCTGGGGCGCCTTGCGCGCCGGCAACGCGTCGCTGCAGGGTGAACGGGCACCGCGCCAGACGGGCGGGCAGCTGTACCGCCGCGGCGTCTTCATGAGCCTGACCAACCCCAAGGTCACTGTCTTCTTCCTCGCCTTCCTGCCGCAATTCGCCTCACCGGCACGCGGCTCGATCGGCCTGCAGATGTTCATGCTCGGCGTGCTGTTCATGCTGGCCGCACTGCTGGTGTTCAGCGCCATTGCCGTGTTTTCGGGCGCGGTGGGTGAACGCCTGCAACGCTCACCCGCCGCACAGGTATGGCTCAACCGCCTGGCTGGCATCGTATTCATAGGGCTGGCGCTCAAGCTGCTGGATTCCCAACGCTAAGGTTGCGCTGAACCCTCCACCCCGGCGCCTGCATCCCCAGGCCCGGCCGAAGCCGGCCGCAGGCTTACACCGTCTGGAAGCGGTAGATGCCGTCGTCGCCCTGGCTGCGCCTGAGTTTTCCATCGAAATACAGGGCGTGCAGGTGCGCAAGGGCCTCGCCCATGGCGAACGTGAGCTGATGCAGGTCGAGCTGGCGCCGGAACAATACCGGTACGATCTCGG
>Ga0079223_10002738_pt1 | contig 10970 bp, 12 predicted proteins | sample Stecom2011_FD_75072 | JGI IMG/M metagenome (GOLD analysis project Ga0079223, IMG submission 75072) | Agricultural soil microbial communities from Utah to study Nitrogen management - Steer compost 2011 | ecosystem: Environmental > Terrestrial > Soil > Agricultural land | place: USA: Utah...
AAGAACGGATTGTTGAACATGGGCCGCCAGCGCCTCGATATCGCTGCGCCGTGCTCCCCCAAGATTCACCAGTACCAGCGCTTGTTTCGGGTAAACCCCCGCGTGTTCCTGACTAAAGCCCTTAAGGCCGCAGCGATCAATCAGCCATCCGGCAGCCAGCTTATAACCGCCACCCTCCGGATACGCCACCAACCCTTCCACTTCAGCCTGCAGCCGATTGTAATGCTCGGCCGTGATAATCGGATTCTTGAAAAAGCTGCCTGCATTGCCGACTTCAGCCGGATCCGGCAATTTGGTTTGCCGTATATGACATACAGCATCAAACAGGCTTCGCGGGGTGATCACTCTATCTGCAAGTGCATCCTTGAGCCCCGAGTAGCTCAATTCAGGACTGAACACACGCGACAGACTGAATTCCACTGCCGTGATGATATAACGCTCTGGTTCAATGCTTTTGAATACACTGTCCCGGTAGCCGAACCGACACTCATCGGGGCTCAACTCACGGATACAAAGCTCATGGCGATCAAATACTTCGATGGCGCTGACTCTATCCTTGAGCTCGACCCCGTAAGCACCAATATTCTGTACCGGCGCAGCACCAACGGTTCCGGGAATCAGCGCCAGATTCTCAAGCCCATACAAGCCCGCCTCCAGACTGCGCCACACCGTCTGGTGCCAGTTTTCACCCGCACCGACCCGCAAGCGAACACGGCTGTCAGATTCTGCCGATTGCTCCCAGCCGGTGATCGACATGTGGGCAACCAGTCCGGGCACACGATCCGCCAATACAAGATTACTGCCGCCGCCCAACAACAACAGCGGCATTGGATTGTGCTGCAGCCAGGACTCCAACTGCAGCAGCTGATCAACGCTTGTTATGTCGATGTAATGTTCGGCGACGGCAGGAAGCCCCAGTGTATTCAGCGCCTGCAATGAAACATCAACGTCTGGCTGGAACAGTTCAGCCACGGTCTGAACCTGAGCGCAGATGGCGCAACAGACCGGCGGATGCCGCTTCTACCAGGTCAAGCACCTCTTCAAAGCCCTGCTCACCCGAGGTGTAATAGGGGTCTGGCACTTCGGTCGCTCGGCTATTGGCAGCGAATTCGAGAAACAGACCAAGATGGCCACGGAAATCCCGCGGACAGCGTGTTCTCAGCTCACGAAGGTTGGCGGCATCCATTGCCAGAATATAATCAAAGCGCTGGAAGTCATCGGACTCAACCGTGCGCGCACGCAAATGTTCCAGCGAATAGCCGCGACGGGCAGCGGCTGCACGCGTGCGCGGGTCCGGCAGTTTGCCGATATGCCAGTCACCGGTACCGGCAGAGTCCACATGGATATCGTTCACGCCCTGCTGTTTGAGCAGGTGCTCAAACACGCCGTGCGCCGTTGGAGAACGGCAGATATTGCCCAAGCAAACGAATAGTACGCGAGTTGAAGCGCTCATAAATCTCCTTGCTGCTGTTCCAACAGGTGACGGATACGCGCCAGGTCCTCCGGTGTATCCACTCCGGCAGGCGGTGCTTCATCGGCAGCATCGACATGAATGCCGACACCGTTCCACAGCGCCCTCAACTGCTCCAGACACTCGGTCTGCTCCAGCGCCGCCGGTGGCCAGCGTACAAAGTCATTCAGCAGCTTGACGCGATATGCATAGAGACCGATGTGACGCTGCCAGGGAAAGCCCTCGGGCATGTTGGCGCGACCCGCTTCATGCATGAAACTGTCGCGCGGCCAAGGGATGGGGGCACGACTGAAATAAAGCGCCATGCCCTGATGATCGGTCACCACCTTGACCACATTGGGGTTGGTCAGTGCCTCAACCGTGTCGATCGGCTCCGACAGGGTCGCAATGCCCGCCATCGGCATGGCCATCAGGTTATGGGCCACCTGATTGATAATGCGCGGCGGTATCAACGGCTCATCACCCTGCACGTTTACAACGATATCATCGGCGTAAAATCCCAGTGTGTGTACCACCTCCTGCAACCTGTCCGTACCGGAGGGGTGATCACTGGAGGTCATGCAGACTTCCGCACCGAAGTTGCGGGCAACCTCTGCAATGCGTTCATCATCAGTCGCAACGATGACGCGCACCGCTTCGCTTTCACAGGCGCGTTCATATACATGCTGCAGCATCGGCTTGCCGGCCAGATCAGCCAGCGGCTTGCCCGGAAACCGGCTGGAGGCGTAACGGGCGGGGATGACAACTGAAAAACTCATGGCTTACTTGCTCTCTTTGAGCCGCTCATCGGCGGTCAGAGTGCGTGCTTCGGACTCCAGCATTACCGGTATGTCATCACGAATCGGATAGGCAAGCCCACTGGCTCGACAGATCAGCTCATTGCTTTCACGGTTCCATTCCAGCGGCGCTTTCGACACCGGGCACACGAGAATATCAAGCAGTTTCGGATCCATTGTTCTGTCCTGTAGTTTGCGCTGCCGCCAGTGTCAGGCGTGACAGCAGAATAGGCTCAATCCGAGCATCAATGCGGGCGTTGACGCGCAACGCCCAGCTATTGGCAAGGCTGAAGTGGGTACATTTTACCGCATCTTTCTCGGTCATGATCAACGGCAGGCCGGATGCAAAATCAAGCAGCCCGGCATCAAGCGCCGCATGATCCTGCAGCGGGTGCTCAACAGGATCAAAACCGAGTTCACGCAGAGTTTGAAAAAACCGCGCCGGATTGCCGATTCCCGCAACCGCGTCAACCTTGCGACCATGGGGCCATTGCCGGGCATCCACGGCCTCTCCGCTGACCAGCGAATAAAGACATTCCGCTTCCAGTATCATGCTGCAGTGGCTCAGCCCCAACTCATCCAGCTGTTGGCGCGTGGCAGCCGTGGGCGCTCCGTTCACTACAATCAGATCCACCTGTTGCAGGCGCTCAACAGGCTCACGCAGGGGACCTTCCGGCAGGCAACGCGCATTACCCAGGCCGCGAGCACCATCCACAACCGCAATTTCAAAACTGCGCGGCAAGGCATAATGTTGCAAGCCGTCGTCACTGATCAGCACATCACAGCGGTGCTGCTGCAGCAGTGCCTGTGCGGCGGCCACGCGATCCGGATCAATGTACAGTGGCACACCCGTGCGCTGTACGATCAGGCAGGGTTCGTCTCCGCCCTCTTGAGCCGTACTGTCCACCGTGACCTGATAGGGATATGCGGGGGGCTTTGCACCATAGCCTCGACTGATGACGCCGGGCGTCCAGCCCCGCCGCCGCAGCAGCTCTATCAGTGCAATCGTCAGTGGCGTCTTGCCTGTACCACCGACACTGATATTGCCCACGATAATGACGGGCGCGGCGAGATGATTATGCGCCGAAGCGCGGTGACGTCCGGCAAAACGATGACGAGCTACAGACGCCATCAACGCCGACAAAGGGCGCAGCAGTTTGAGCCAGGGAGCGTTTCGGTACCACGCGGCGGTCAGGGACATCAGTCGCCGCTGGTTTTTTGGGTGGTGATACTGAGCTGGGTGAATCCCAGCCGCCCTGCCACGTCCATGACCGTTACCACCGACTGATGTGCAGCCTGCGCATCGGCAGTAATGACAAAGGGCAGATCGCGAGCTTCACCCGCAAGCTTGAGCACGGCGCGGCGCAGGGTCAAGGCATCATGACTGACCAGTGCCTCACCATTTACCGTGTATTCCCCCTTGGCACCAACCACAACATCGATCATCTCGGTTTGTTGCACGGCATCACCAGATGTCGATGCCTCCGGCAAACTGATGGTCAGATGTGCTTCACGGGTGAAGGTGGTCGAGATCATGAAAAAAATCAGCAGCAGAAACACCACATCGATCAGTGGTGTCAGGTTGATATCGATCTCTTGTCTGCGTTGGCGTTGAAATTTCACCCTGGGCCCCGTCAGCGGATATCGACTTCGCGATCACCGTGGATCGCTTCGACCAACTTGATCGACTCCTGCTCCATGGTGAGCACCAGGGAATCAACACGGCGCTGGAAATAACGATGCATGACCAGAGCCGGGATGGCTACGGACAGGCCTGCCGCCGTTGTAATCAGAGCTTCGGAGATACCACCGGCCAGCACACCTGCATTGCCTGTCCCCTGAATCATGATCTCGGTGAACACTTTGATCATGCCGATTACGGTACCCAGCAGACCCAGCAGTGGCGTAATGGCTGCAATGGTACCCAACGGATTCAGGAACCGCTCCATGTCGTGAATGACATGAGAGGCCTCTTCCTGAATGCTTTCCTTCATGATGTCTCGGCCGTGGCGCGAGTTGTTCAGACCCGCCACAATAATCCGACCCAGCGGACTTTCCTGCCGAATAACGCTCATGTGTTCCGCACTAAGGGTACCGCTGCGAGTCATTTCCCACACCTGAGCCAACAACCCCGGCGGCGTAATCCTGCGCGGGCGCAGTACCAGCAGTCGTTCCAGACAGATCGCCAGCGCAACCACGGAACAAGCCACGATCGGCAGCATCAGCCAGCCACCTGCAACAATAAGCTCGAACACCTTCAGATCACCTCCTGTTGATTGAAATAACTCTAACACAGCCCCCGAGCAAGGAGTAGGCGTTAACCGGCTGTCCAGTAACGCTTTTTGCTCTCTCTGTACCGGCTCAGGGTGCAACTGTTGTCGCTTGCCTGCAATAACAGCGCACCATCACGTGCAGTACTGCTCCAGGGGATACCACGGGCTTCAATTCGCTCGATCACATCGGCATGCGGGTGACCGAAGCGGTTGCCGTAACCGGCGCTGATCAATACATGTTCCGGCACCGCAAAATCCAGCAACGCAGCTGCCAGGGAATCGCGGCTGCCGTGATGTCCCGCCACCAGCCAGGTCACGGGTTCAATCTTGCCCGCAGACAACAGCCGGTACTCGCCACTTTGGCTCAGATCACCCGTCAACAGCAGCGAACAATATCCATTACTGACTCGCAATACACAGGAGCGATCATTGCTGCTTAGCCCATCCTGGTCCTTGAAAGGAGTCAGGAACTCGAACGACACCCCCGCACTTTGCCATCCACCCTGACGGCAGGATTCGACGCTCACCCCTTCAAGCGGCTCACCACCATAAATACGTCCTGTCTCAAAAGCACCGTGCAGCTCAGCAAATCCGCCACTGTGATCCAGATCTGCATGACTGACCACGACCCTGTCCAGCATGGGGCTTCCCAGGCTGCGAAGATAAGGAGCAACCGTATAGGAAAAGGCCGAACGTCCATCGCCGAAACCCGGCCCCGTATCATAGATCACACGCTGCTCCGCCGTTTCGATCAACACCGCCTGTCCCTGCCCGACATCAAACATCCAGACACGAAAATGTTTGGCCTCGGGTTTTGCACTCGGGACAAGCAGCAGCGGCAGAAACAGCATCAGCCCGGCACCTCTCATCCTGAGGGGAAGCGGCAACAGCATGACGGCAACCCCCGCCAGCGCCAGTACCAGCACACTGATTGAGGGCTGCGCGGTCTGCACCACCAATCCGGGCGCTTCCGAGGCCCAGTGCAACATGGACCAGATATGGCTCAGGTTCCATTCGATCAACTGCCCTGCTGCAGGCACGAACATCACCAGCAACAGGAGCAGCGGCAGCAACCAGATAGTCAAAGACACCCAGGGCACAGCGATCAGGTTGACCACTATGCCCAGCGGGCTGAGTTGATTGAAGTTCATCACCAGCACCAGCGACATGCCCGCAAACAGGTACAGCTGCAGTCGCCACCATTGCGTGGGGAGTTTCAACCAGGGGCGCAGGGGCGGCTGCCGCTGCTGCAACTGCCACAGAATCAGGGCAACAGCCGTAAACGAGAGCCAGAGCCCGGGTTCCAGGATTGCCAATGGATGCAACGTCAGGATAACCACCAATGCCAGCTTGAGACGTTGCCAACCGCCCAGATCGAGTAACTGCCAGTTGCCGATCAGAAATACCAGCAGCATCAACCAGGCTCTTTGTACCGGCAGTCCCCAGCCGGCCAGGGCTGCGTAGACAGTCGCGGCTGCCAGAGCAAAAAGCGCAGGGAGAAATCGACTCAGGGCGCCACCACCGGCGAGCATCAGCGGTGCCGATATGATTCGCCCCGTCAGCCACCCCAGTGTAGCCACAACCGCAATATGCAGCCCACTCACCACCAGCAGATGTGCAGTTCCGGTACGCCGCAACCACTCCCAGTGCTGATCATCCAGACCTGTTCGATCACCCACAATCAGGGCACGCAAAGTCAGTGCAGCCTGAGCCGAGAAGTGCGTATCCAGCCAGTCGACCGCCAGCTGACGCAGCGGATCGATCCCCTGCCTTGTGCCACGTTGATGCAGCAGCAACTCACGCACATAGCCGCGCGCATCAATTCCCGCGGCAAGGTAAAAGCGCTCGCTGTCGTTGGCTGCCGGGTTTTGTTGTCCTCGCGGACTGCGCAGGCGCACCCGTGCACGCAGCTCATCACCGGCCCGAAATACCTCCTCCGAGTGGTAGACGCTCAGGCGTACCCGGCGCAAGCGAAGATGTTCTGTTAGTGGCGAGTCCACCCCGGTTACAGAGAGATCGAACACCTGATGCCGTGCATACTGTTGCACCAGTCCGCTGATGTGCCCCTGAATGACAACATCCTGAGGGTCGGGTGTGACCGGCAAGCGATGCGAGAGCTGCCGGCCGCCCCAGCAAGCGGCCAGAATCACACCGAGCAGATACAACAGAATTGCGCCTCGCAGGCGCTTGACCGCCGCCAGGGGCAATATCAGAAAGACCGGCCATACCGCCTGCAGCGAGGGCAGCAGCGCCACGGTAAAAATTCCGCCGATATACGCGATCATCCTTGATCTCCGTGTTGGCTTGGCCGAGCTCAGACGGCATAATGACGCCACTTTCAGACTCTGGCCGCGGTTGCATCACATGCCCCGAAAGCTGATCAAAAAATACATGCCGGATGAGCAAACGCTGCGTAACCATCGCCACCTGGGGTGGCTTGGTCGTCACCTGCATGATCCCAACCTGTGGCACTTGACGCGCAAGTCCGTTGCACGGGCTTTTCTGGTTGGGCTTTTCTGTGCGTTTCTGCCCATCCCCGGGCAGATGCTGGTCGCTGCGGTATTGGCAATCCTGATCTGCAGCAACCTGCCTATCTCCGTGGGGCTGGTCTGGATCACTAATCCGCTCACCATGCCGCCGGTTTTTTATCTGTCTTATCGGGTCGGTGCCTGGGTACTGGATATCGACCGCGTTGCCAGCGAACACAGCTGGAATCTGCACACGATCCAGACACAGATCGCATCCATCTGGTGGCCGTTGCTGCTGGGCTCCGTAATCTGCGGCATCATCAGTGGACTGCTGGGCTACATGCTGATCAACCGTTTCTGGATCTGGCATGTCAACCGAAGCTGGCGCCGCCGCATGCAGCAGCGCAGTGGTCGCGGCCCTCGGTCATAGGGTCCGGCTCTCAGGCGTTGAAGCGACCATCGATCAGCTCGTACACCCGCCCCATCTTTTCTGCCAGCTGCAGATCGTGCGTCACAATGACAAATGCCGTATCCAGCGTCCGGTTCAGCTCATCCAGATAATGCTGAACATCGGCAGCGGTATGTCGATCCAGGTTTCCCGTCGGCTCATCCATCAACACGCAGGCTGGCTCCATCACCAATGCACGTGCAATGGCAACTCTCTGGCGCTCGCCACCGCTGAGTTGTGCCGGTTTGTGCGTGAGCCTGTGCTCAAGCCCTACCCGGCGCAGTGACTGCTCGGCTCTCTCGCCGGCCTGCTGTGCGCTCACCCCCCCGATCAACAACGGCATTGCCACGTTTTCAAGTGCGGTAAACTCATGCAGCAGGTGATGAAACTGATACACAAAGCCGAGTGAACGGTTGCGCAAGCGACAACGCTCGGACTCCGTCACCGCATGCAGGGATCGGCCACAGAGCTGAACGTCACCACTGTCGGGTTTATCCAGTCCGCCCAGAATGTTCAGCAGCGTACTTTTGCCGCTGCCGGAGCTGCCCACAATGGCGATGCGCTCACCCGCAGCGACCTCCAGGTTGATCTCATGCAGCACCTCAACGGAGTGCCCCGCTTCCTGATAACTTTTATTGATGTTGCGACAACTGAGCACTGAATCACTCATAACGCAGGGCCTCCGCAGGCTGGGTACGTGATGCTCTCCAGGCCGGATAGAGCGTGGCAATAAAGCTGATCAACAGTGCGGCCGAAGTAATCAGGCCGACATCGGCCCATACCAGCTCCGAGGGTAGATAACTGATGAAATAGACCTCTGCAGACAGGAACTGAATACCCAGCATCCGCTCAACCCAGGCAACAAGATCGGTGACGGTCAGTGCCAGAGTGACACCCAGCACAACCCCCAGTGCAGTGCCGATCAACCCGATCAGGATCCCCTGCACCATGAAAATACGCAGGATACTGGCAGGCGTTGCTCCCATGGTACGCAGAATGGCGATGTCCGAGCGTTTGTCCGTCACCACCATCACCAGCGTGGATACGATATTGAACGCCGCCACAAACACGATCAACAGCAACAGCAGCGCAATCATGCGCTTTTCCATCTGGATCGCCTGAAACAGATTGCCGTGGGTGCGGGTCCAGTCACTCACGTAGAGCGGCCGCTGCTGTGACAGTGCAATCTCGCGTACCAGCCGCGGTGCCTGAAACAGATCATCCAGCTTGAGACGCAGGCCATCCACACGCCCGGACTGCATCCGCTTCAGTCTGGCCGCATCCTCGATGTGGATATAGGCCAGATTGGCATCCAGCTCGGCACCCACCGAAAACAGCCCGGTGACAGTAAAGCGCTTGAGGCGCGGCACGACCCCGGCCACGCTCACCGACGCTTCCGGCAGTACCAGCGTAACCTTGTCGCCCACATGCACACCGAGGAAGCGTGCCAACAACTCACCCAGAATGATGTTGTATTCACCCGCCTGCAGACTATCGGTATCACCGCGCTGCATATGATCGGCAATAATCGATACCTCGGGCTCAATGGAAGGATCAATACCATTGACCTGAACGCCCTGCACCCGGCCATGGCTGGTCAACATCCCCTGCGCCTGTACGAACGGCGCGACTCCTGCGACACCCTGCTGCAGACGCACCTCCTCGGCCACATCCTGCCAGTCACCAAAGCCTTCATCACCGTAGGCGCCGAGGGTTGCGTGGGGCACCATGCCCAGAATGCGCTGGCGCAGCTCACGATCGAAGCCGTTCATGACAGACAACACCAGAATCAGTGCAGCCACGCCCAGCATCAGCCCGAGCATCGATACCAGCGATATAAAGGAGATGAAATGATTCCCGCGCCGTGCAGCGGTGTAGCGCAGGCCGACAAAGAGTGACAGAGGTCTGTACATGTAGTGGCTTCTAGTGGCTGTGATCAGGTTATTACCGCGGTTCTAACAGCCGCGGCATTATGTTGGTTATACTGGATGTTACGCGATTCTATCACTAACCGCAGGAGTATTAACGTGTCTGAAAGGCGTCAATACTATCGAATTGACCATCCCGTGATCATTGAGCACAAAGCCGTCAGTGACGAGGATGTTGAACATTCAAGCCAGCCGTTCCAGTTTGAGGTTTCGGCATACTTTTCCTTGCAGGCACAACTGCATGCCATTGACGCTGAGTGCAGCCATTTTCTCCACCGCATCAGCGAGCATTCCGCGCCTCTCAGTTCCTACCTGCAGTCACTCAATAAAAAAATCGAGCTGATCGCCCAGGCACTGACCGCTGACAGTCTGAAGCTGGATCAGGGAGAACCTCAGTTCATCAACCTGAGCGAGGGTGGCATCAGCTTTTTTTCGTCACACCCCCTGGAACCCGCTCAGGCGCTGGCGTTAAAACTGGTATTTACCGAGTCACGCCTTGGTTTGATGGTCTATGCGCGGGTGATTCGATCTGAAGCACATCCGGAAGGCTATGAGATCGCGGCCGAATTTCTGCAGATGCCCGAAAGCTGCCGTACCCAGTTGGCACGTCTGATCTTTGAAGCCCAGGCACGTCAGCGCCAGGTTGAGCTGAACCAGGAGCCGACATGAGTCAGACACAGCAGGGAACACCCCATCCACGGCTGCATCTTCTGGCTACAGGCGTTGGCTTCGCAGGGCTGATCATCTGGTTCGCAGTGGGCAGGCAACTGGGCATACTGGACTGGATTACCGCCCTGTTTCCGCCGTCCCATGCGGGCGCGGGCCTGATGTTCGCCATTATGCTGATGATGACCCCGGGCTTTCTGATCTGGAAATTCTATAACCGCTGGGTTGAAAAGCGGCTGCAGGTGAAAGGGCGTTACTACGAAGACGATATCTATCTGCCACCCAAAGACAAGCAGCGGAAATAGGCAATAAAAGCACAACAGCCGGGCAAATGGCCCGGCTGTTATCAAGACTCGAAGAGACCGAGCTTAAAGATTGGCGATGCGGTTCAGGCCCGAGATGGCCGCCACACGATAGGCTTCCGCCATTGTCGGGTAGTTGAAGGTGGTGTTGATGAAGTACTTCAACGTGTTCGCTGCACCCTCTTGGCTCATGATCGCCTGCCCGATATGGATAATCTCCGAGGCCTGATCGCCAAAGCAGTGAATACCCAGAATCTGCAGTGTTTCACGATGGAACAACACTTTGAGCATTCCGACCGGCTCACCCGAAATCTGGGCCCGCGCCGTGTCCTTGAAGAACGCCTGTCCCACTTCGTAGGGCACACATTCCGTAGTTAGCTCTTCTTCCGTTTTTCCGATCGAGCTGATTTCCGGAATGGTATAGATCCCGGTCGGTACATCATTGATGTAACGGAAATCTTCGGCCGAAAGCATGTCGGCAGAAGCCGAGCGTCCCTGATCCAATGCCGCGGAGGCCAGACTCGGCCAGCCAATCACATCACCGACCGCATACACGCCTTCGGCCTCGGTGCGATAATGCTCATCCACCGTCAACTGACCACGGCTGTTGGCCTGCAGACCGATCTTGTCCAGCCCCA
>Ga0079223_10002740_pt1 | contig 10966 bp, 7 predicted proteins | sample Stecom2011_FD_75072 | JGI IMG/M metagenome (GOLD analysis project Ga0079223, IMG submission 75072) | Agricultural soil microbial communities from Utah to study Nitrogen management - Steer compost 2011 | ecosystem: Environmental > Terrestrial > Soil > Agricultural land | place: USA: Utah...
AAAGCAATAGCATTTCTCTTTTTTCTACTCACCTTTTGATAATATAAAGGAAGGGCAACATTCTCCATAGCATTTTTAAAAGAGATAAGATTAAAAGATTGAAAGATGAAACCGATATATTGATTACGAAAGCGTGCCGCCTTGGTCTCATTCATCTGACCAATGCGAATGTTGTCTAAATAATAGTTCCCAGCGTCATAGTTGTCTAAAATTCCTAAAATATTTAACAGAGTGGATTTGCCAGAGCCAGAAGAGCCCATGATGCTAACCATCTCACCCTCCTTAATATCAATATCAATCCCTTTCAATACGTGAAGAGAGTTGCTGCCATTAATGTATGACTTATGCAACGACTCCACTTTAATAATACTTTTAATCATATCTTGTTAAATAGAAACGGTTAGCAATAAGACAAGCGTTGGTTTGTTGAAAGAGGTTTTTATCCCAAAACAAGAAAAGTCTAAGCGCACTATAATACTTGAATTTATTACCTATTCCTCCATCAGCAACATTGAGTGTTATGAGCTGTGCTTTATTCTTTAACTTATTATTGTTTGTGTAATTTTATTAAGTAAAAATATATAAAAATTTTATTACAAATGGTGAAATAAAGAATTAATCGATCGAATTTTAGAAATAAACATCTCTAAATGCATTTTACTTAATTACCTATAACTTTATTTATAATTCAATACAACATTACCTCCTGATGTTGAAAGGTTCACTTTAATACCACCTCCATTCACTTGACCAATAATTCGATTTTTCTTGGCAGTACCTGTAAAGTTTAATAATGGAGTATCAATATTAAATGCCAATAAATCTAAATCGAGCCCTAACCCTGAAGGAATTATGCAATTTATTGAACCTCCTGATGTCTTAAGTTCTAAATTATCTGTTAGATTTATAATATTTGCCTTTATATTACCACCGCTGGTTCTAGCTTTTACTGAACCCGAAACTTCATCAAGATAAATGGAACCGCCAGAAGTACTAACATCAATTTGATCTTGCACTTTTGATAAATTTATGTTGCCTCCACTTGTATGTGCAATTAATTCTTTTGTAATGTTATTTGCTTTGATATTACCCCCAGATGTATATACATCCACCTTACCATCAATATTATCGAGCGAAATGTTACCACCAGAAGTTTTGGCGACAACAGTACCAATAATTTGTTCTATTTTTATATTACCACCGCTGGTTTTCATTTTTTGTTGACCAGTCAAACCTGCTACCTCAATATTTCCGCCACTGGTTTTTAAATCAACAGATGAATTGACAGGTGTCTTTATAAAGAAGCCAACACCAACATTTCTTTTAATAATTTTCTTTACGTTAATCTCTAATTTCGAATTGCTGTTAATTATTTCTACTTCGGCATAATCTTTCAGTTGATCAAAAGTAACATCTAACAGTTTCCCTCTCAAAGAGACAATGAAAGAAACCTCAGCACTGTTATCCTCTCCAACAACTGCTGTTATATTTCCTCCTGCAGTTGACACAGATAAATCTAAATTTGAGGATACTTGGTATTGTTGAATAAAAGAATATCCATCAACATTTCCATTATATCCATAAACACATCTAGTACTTATGGAAAGAAGAAGTAAACTTAATGTAAATAATAACGCCCTTATTTTCATGATTTTAGTGTTTGAATTGTTAACAATTGTTAGACTGAAATAATTTAATCAATCGTAGGACGAACACGCCCGATTGTTTGTTACAGCGATGTAGCGATAAATTAAAAATAATAATGAGTGATTGTTTATATTATTGTTAAAGATAGTTCGGACGCTTATTTAATTTTTGGACGCAAGCGCTTCTTGTGTTATGCCTTTTTTAAGCCTCGTTTCTTTTATAAAATATCCTATCGTCATTTTATGAAATGTTTTTTACAAATATCTTGATTGTCAGAATACAATCCAACTACTTTTGCCTGACATCAGCACGTATTTATCAAGGTTCTTTTGTATTCTGCCTAACAATCAAATATACAAGTTAATTGGCAGGAGCTGCATTGTATAGATTATATTTCACAAAAAAAATAGTGGATTCACCAGAAATATGAACTTATTCAGTTAATACTTTCACGGTGTATCCACTATCCCATAGTTTTTTTTAAAAAAAATCTATGGTGATTTAAAATTTTTCATACTTAAAAGCTGCTTTCTAATTCAATAGAATCTTCTTCATTTAAATCGATAATCCTAAGTGAAAAGTCACTATTGGAGTGGTTCATAGATAAAATTTCTAAACACAACTTTCCCTTCTCCAAAAGAAGACAAACCAATTCGCAAACTTAAAAACCCTCCTAAAACATTATGATGAAATCCTGATACATCCAAAGAATTTTCTATTTTAAACCAATCTTTACCATTTACACTATAGAACATGTCTACAATATTATTGATGTTAACAAGTCGAAGAAAAAGATGTTGATTAATTACATTCTTTTCTGTTTCAAATTGCCACCCTCTGATATTTGTTAGAATACTCTTACTGTCTGCTAAAATACCTGAAGAGGCTTCTTCGTTATAAAACAATACCAATCCGCCAATAGCATCACCTTGGAGTTCAACTTCAACTTGCACTGTATATGAATGGTCCGTTGGCACATATAACAACGGAGAGCTTTCTGATATAGAATTCCCCTTTCCGCTAATAGTTAAACCATTCTTATTTAGTTGGTATCTGTTTACATCCAGTTCTTTAAAAAAGCTCCATTCTGGTTTTAATGAAGATCCTTCAAAATTATCCCTAAATACAGATGTTTTGCTTACTTGCTTACCGCTTGATTTTTCAAAAGAATCTTCCAGATTAATATTATCGGGAATTTTATACCACCCTTCGTTGGTCCATTCCACAGGCAACATTAATGTTTGCCGTCCCATATTATAATGCTCCTTTTCGTATCCGTGAAAAATCATCCACCAATCTCCTTCAGTATCCGCAAAGACAGTGCTATGCCCAACAGAACACCACCGCTCTTTAGTGGTTTGAGTTCTTATTATAGGATTGTACGGTGAGTTTTCCCACGGGCCAAAAGGAGATTTAGAACGTGCTGAGATAACCATATGCCCTGTAGGTGGACCAGCTGTGCCCCCTTCTGCAACAGTCAAATAATAGTAGTCGCCACGTTTGAATAGTTTAGGTGCTTCCATACAGAAACACTCAATTGACCATTCGCGAGGAATTTCCCAGCCACTATAGCTGTGTTTAATCTCGCCGACAATAGAAATTCCATCTTTTGACAACTGAACATAACTGCCACTACTAAAATACAGATACCTATTGCCTTCTTCATCAACCACGTGTCCAGGATCAATCATGGGGACATTCAATTCCACAGGATCACTCCATGGACCTGCAATAGTATCGGCAGTTATCACATAATTTGTATTGCTGGCTGGAAAATAAATGAAATATCGACCATCATATTTTACAAATTCGGGTGCCCAAACAGAACCTACATACTTATGCAATGCATTGGCAACAGGCTCCCAATTTATTAAATCTGTGGAATGCCAAATTAAAAGACCAGGGTAATATTCAAAAGATGAATGTACAAGATAGTAATCATCTCCATCCACAAGTATACTGGGATCTGGATAATCACCAGCAAATAGCGGATTGGAAAAAGAATCCACATCCAAAGTTTTCTTTTGGTTTTGACCTTTAAGCATAGAAGGTAGTCCAAGAACCAGTAGAAACAAGATAAATTTATACATAACTACAATTTTTTAAGACTTACTAAAAACACATCATTCTCATGTAATGGGAAGGTTCTTTTGAAACTGCCGTCAGATGTAATCTTTATTAATTCGGAGACTTCAGCTTCACCTGCACTGTTGCTTTTAAGAAATTCGACCTGCCGCTTCGTTAACTGGCTGGGCTTATCCAACTGGGTATATAACGTATAAGGATCATTATGCAAATACCCTATTCTATATACTTCAAAATGATAATTACCTGCGGGAATTTTTGAGATCTCCACATTTACAACTCCCTTATTCTTTGCGGGCAAGTCTCGTATATAATACTCCTGATTATTTATTGAATCTGGAAGTGTGTGGGTATAATCCCAAAATAATATTTGAAAATCCCCATTCTTATTCTTACACGCCCACGATGCATCATCACTATTTACCAATTCCGTATCTCCCAGCTTATTCATAAAAGTATAAGCATGGTAAGTCGATTTTTTGATACCCTGCGTATTCATTAACCCAAAACCTCCGTGAAATGGTGTAAATCTGGGGCCAGCCTCTTCAAATATATCGGTAAAAACCCAATAGGACATAGAGTTTGCAGCGTTTCCAATTTGTTTTATCTTTTGCAATATATATGCTGCCTGATGATAGCTGTCATGCAAAGGATCTGCAGGAGTGTAGGACGAACTCCATTCGGTATAATGCAGTTCAAGGTTGGGCATGGCAGATTCAGAAATCTCCTTTCTGGATTGGATGACATCCTTACTTACGCTCCACTCATTTTTACTCAACAAAGTACCTGTTCCACCAAATTCATCCAAAAAACCTACATCCACTCCATAGGAATGAGTGCTGATAAAATCAATTGGAACGCCATTCTTTTGACAAAACTCAATCATCTCTGACTCCCATTCTGCACCCGCAGTTGCAGGTCCACCCACCTTATATTCAGAGTTGACGCTCTTTACTGCTTTTGCTGCATATTTATAAAGTTTAAAATACTCTTCTTGCGTGCCTGTCCAGAAACCAGGTGTCAAGTTTGGTTCATTCCACACTTCAAAATACCATGTTTTCACCTCCTCTTCCCCATATCGATCCGTCCAATGTTGAGTTAAATTTCTAATTAGACCTTCCCATTTTGCATAATCTTTGGGAGGTGTAACATTTCCTCGCCACCAAAAAATAGTCTCGCCACCGCTTGCCAAAGCTGAAGGCATAAATCCCAACTCCACAAAAGGCTTCATACCAATTTCAAGTATATAATCATACAAAACATCAATGTACATGAAATTATATACAGGATTCCCATGATGGTCTTCCTTATATACACTCATGTCATCAGTTAAAAGCCCGTGCATTCGAATGTACTCAAAGCCACATTCCTGTTTAGTTGTCAACAGCTGTTTCTGCCAATCGGCTCTCAAGCCTTCATTGGCTCGACCCGCACCAATACACTCCTTGAACATCTTATTCAATTCCCCTTTCTCCTGCTGAAAATCAACACGTATTATGCGCTTCTCTTGTTTGCGTTGTGCATTCGCAATTTCCCAAGAGAAAAAAGCAAGAATGCAAATTATAGTAACTGAAGTTTTCATATTTAAGATTTTTAATTTAAAAGATTACTCATTCATACCTGCCATCAAAGCATCCAAGGCTTCTTGATCATAAACCCTGTTTTCTTTTCGATTGAAAAAAGCCGATGCGTTATCACCCATATTTCCTGCATCCCAGTAAAAAGGAGTTATACCATATATTTTAGCCTTTTGAGTTAGATATTTTAAGAAATATGTCCGAGAGGCCAAATGCAAGTCAAGGCTTTCACCTCTCAAATAGCTCCGACGAATCACAGCAAACTCACCAAGAATAACAGGTATTCCACGAGAAACAAATTGGACGTTCATTCGTTTCAACAAATTATCCAAAGCAGATTCTTCTCCCCAGGTTGCATTGCGCTGCGGAATTTCTGTTGAACGAAAATCTTTCCCCCAAAAATAAAACATCTTTCCCCAACTGGCATCTTCGCTCATTAAACAGAACTGGTATGGAGTATAATAATGGATTTCTGCCATCATCCTACCTTCTACTTTATCCTTGGGCATCGTTTTCATTAAAGATTCTGTTTTTTCAATATCGGTAGATGGCCCTTGCACCACAAGTACGCGATAACTGTTCTTTCCGCCTGTAGATCGAACTGCATCAATAAAAGTTTGATGATATGAAAGCAGCACCTTCATTTGAGTAGCGTTCTCCACATTGGGTTCATTAGCGCCAGCAAATAGTAAATGCTCATCAAAATCGCGTAAATGAGTAGCAATTTGCTCCCAAAAAGCTTTTTGTTTTGCATTGTTCTCCAACTGCTTATCAGGAGTACAGTTATTTTCCAACCATCCTTGATCCCAATGAATATTTAAAATGACATAAAGCTCGTTATCGGTGCAATATTTTACCACCTCTTTAACTCTATCGAGCCATTGCGTTTTAATTTTTGCGGTTTTGCTATTTTCCAGATGCTGGTTCCAAGAACAGGGAATACGTATGGCATTGAATCCATTTTGCTTAACCAACTTAATCAATTCCTCAGTCACACGAGGGTTTCCCCATGCTGTTTCACCGCCTATTGCCTCCAGCGTATTTCCGAGGTTCCACCCTATCTTCATTTTATTAGCTAACTCTATGGCATTACTGGTCATCCCTATTAAATCAGGAGTTAGAGGATTGCTATTATAGTTGGGATAACCCTCTTTTTGAATAACTTGAATTTTGGATGTTGGAGCACCTTCTCCACTTAAAACTATTATTGCAGAACGTTCTTTTTCTTCCTTATTCGGAGTCACATTGATTGTAACAGAAGAGTTGCCTTTAGCACCTGTTTTCTTACTGAGTTGGATCCATTCAGCATCACATGCTAAATTCCACTCTGGTGCACTGGAAGTAATATTCAAAATCTCAGAACTTGAAGCAATATAAAATTCAAAACCATTCATCTCCGAGGTTAATTCATACAGATGCTCTGAGGATGCCTGTAAAATAACAATATATACAGGTTCGGAATTTCCTGCAGTAACTACAAGAGTGTCTCTTCTGGGTATTAAGGTTTTCGAATTTATGGTTACGGAAATTATTGTCTCGGGAGTGGTTCCTGATCTCTCTGAGATATTTATCCAATTAGCAGCAGGGTTTTTTATATCCCATGATTTTGCATCTGTTTTGACAGTAAAGCTTTCTGTACCACCTTCAGCAGGAAATTCAATTTCATGAAGTGAAACTTGAAGGATGTTTGTCTCCTCTTTCTTTTCACAACTTATAAAAATCAAAACAATAAGAGTTGAAAAAAGGTAATAATAAAACTGCTGGCTAAATCTTTTAGCCTTTTGTCGGGTCGTTTTCATTGTTGACTGATTTTAAGGTTTTTATTACTGTCAACAATGATAAAGAAAAATGATTGTTTGGCTTTTACATAAAATGCAAATCCTTTTACATAAAATGATTAGGAATGATTATCACGATATTCCGAAGGTGTAATTTCCATTTCAGCTCTAAACACTCTATTAAAATGACTTTGATTGTTAAAGCCTACTTTATACGCAATTTCACCAATGTTTAGGTCTGTTTCACAAAGCAATCGTTTGGCTTCACAAATCCTTATACGGTTAATGTAGGTTTTGAAATTACAACTATACTCTTCATTAATAATATGTGTAATCGTCCGCTGATTAATTCCTGTTTCCGCAGCAACCTGCTCGAGATTAATCTCACTATCTTGAAAATTGTTATTGATATATTCTATACACTTATCAACACCAACCTTGTTGTCAACTACATCCAATGGCTTATAAAATACTGTTATTTGCTCTGTACGAAACTTGCCAGATAAAATGAGATATACTGTTCCGAAATAGCTAAGTAGAATAATCACATAAATAAGCCCCAGATAGAAGAAAAGCTTTTGATTATTTCTTGTGAAAGCAATAGAGTAAATCTTTAAAGCCTTTTTTCCTTCAATTTTTGAAACAAAGGCAGAACCAATATTAAGATGAAGTATGTTTTTAAAATTGGGCTTATTTCTTTTGGATGGAGAGATTTGATGCAGATCTTCCCACCACTCAGGATGTTTAAGTTGCTTTATAGGGAAGTTGTAAGTGCGCTTTTCGTCTGAAATATTTAAATAGGAATGGTACAAAGCTTCATCTTGGCTCCTATTTCCAGCATATTCAAGTGGCGGAGTATAGATTGCAAATCCAATTCGATTAATATTTTGCCCAGCAATATTGAGACTTATTTGATTGTACTTTTCTGCATCTATATACTTCTCTAACAAGGGGCTTAAAGTTAAACCTACATAGGGACTTTGAAAACCATCTTTCAGAAGAAACTCCAACTTTACAATCGAGTCTGTAACTATAAAACTTTCTATTTGAGAGTTCCCACCATTGGGTTCATCGGTGTAATAGTCAAATTTATAATTTTCAATATTTGGATATAAAATAAGGTCTTCAATAGTGGAAAAGTAAACGATAACACCAATAAAAAGTGCAGTAATTAATACGACGGGGAATATATACTTCGATTTTAATATCTTCAAAAACAATAGCTTCATAATATACTTATTCCCTTTTATAATAGATAAAGATAGCGAAAGAGTATTATACGAAAAACCTTTTTTTATTCTTTAGTAAGTGAGTTATCAATCTTCTACCGTCGTAACCTATAGATTGGATGCACCTGTATAGAATTATCTACCCTATTCTGTAAAATTGATCTCAAAAATCAGTGCACAAAAAAACCATTTCACAAAAGCGAAATGGTTATACTGTTTGGTTTTTAAAAAGCTCCTCAGGTAGGATTTGAACCTACGACCTACGGATTAACAGTCCGCCGCTCTAACCAACTGAGCTACTGAGGAATGTGATCTTTGTGAGTTTAATGGAGTATAAAATAAAGGTGGCTTTACAATACTATAAAACCACCTATTTTAAGCTCCTCAGGTAGGACTTGAACCTACGACCTACGGATTAACAGTCCGCCGCTCTAACCAGCTGAGCTACTGAGGAATTTTTCAAAAAAGCAAGATACATTCTAAAACGAATAAGAATATCTCCTTTTTAAAATGCCCTGCAAAAATATAAGCTTTCCTTCAATAATACAACTCCTTTGCAAAAAAAATATCATATTTGTGCAGTCAAAAATGATTAGCAAGTGATTATGAAAAAAGTTTTAGGGATGGGAAATGCATTGGTGGATGTGCTAATGCAAATTGAAAACGATAACATTCTGCAAGAGCTCGATTTGCCAAAAGGAAGTATGCAGCTGGTAAACAAAGAGATGGCAGCAAAGGTGTATGAAAAAGCGGGGCAGCAAGGCAGCATTAGAGCTTCAGGCGGTTCAGCCGCCAACACTATCCATGCACTGGCATCGTTGGGCATAGAAACTGGATTTATAGGAAAAGTAGGTCGAGATGAATGGGGTAACTTCTTCAAAAATGATATGGAAATTAGCAATATCACTCCCATACTACTGGAAAGTGATTCAGAATCTGGCCGGGCCATGGCATTAATCTCTCCTGATTCGGAGCGTACTTTTGCCACATTTTTAGGTGCAGCAGTAGAATTATCCGCACAGGATCTGGCGACAGATAATTTCAACGGATACCATTATTTTCATATTGAAGGCTATTTGGTCCAAAATCGTGAACTTATTGAAACTGCGTTGAAGTTGGCGCACAAAAATGGTCTGAAAGTATCATTAGATCTAGCCAGTTTTAATGTGGTGGAAGAGAATCTCGATTTTCTTCGTAATATGGTGTCAAAATACGTTGACATTCTATTTGCCAATAAAGAAGAGGCAAAATCATTTACTGGTGGACTGGAAGATGAGGCAGCTTTAAACTGGATGGCAGAACTCTCTGAAATTGTAGTTCTAAAACAAGGAGTTCAGGGATCTATGCTCAAATACAACAACCAAATTATTAAAGTAGCACCTGTTAAAGTAAATGCGTTAGATACCACTGGCGCAGGAGATTTATATGCTGCAGGATTTATCTATGGATTGCTGCATGGCTTATCTATACACAAATGCGGGGCAATTGGCTCTTATCTCTCAGCAAAGATAATTGAGGTAATAGGGCCAAAAATGGACATTCAAACCTGGGAAGAAGTTCATGAAGAAGTGCGAAGGATTGCCAATTAAATTTTATCAATATATTTCTTAACTCTTCATCTTTTCAATGAGAAGCCGCATCTTGTATATATCTAACAAAATAAGTGGAGCATACTTGGAGCTCAACCTCTTTGTAATCCATACATCCAAAGGTTTAAAGATCCAACAAAAAAGAGAAGTAAGCCTCATCCGTTTCAGTACTTGATAATATCTGAGTAAGGTAAAATCTTTACGATGAGGATCTTCTTTTAATAAAAAAATTAGGTTGTCGATACTTTGTTCTATTTTGAATAAATAAAGGTCTGAGTCATCTATACCCAAATGAATAACTGGATTATCAATATGGACTATATCCACTTTTGCCGCTTGTAATGCATAACCAAAAAGGGTGTCTTCATGGCCGTAACCACCTAACATCTCTTCAAAAGCAATGATCTCCATAATCCTCTTAGGAATCATAAAGTTTGAAGTCAAGAAATGAGCGTAAGGATTTTTCAATCGGTTGCGAAGAGAGCGAACCTCCCGTTTGATGCCTACTTTCCAGCGCAAAACTTGAGATGCTTCCTTTGGACGAGGGCCATATTCTAACCCTCCAACCAAAACACAATCCTCTTTTAGATTTGATGCATATTTCTCCACAAAGTTAGCTGCTACACCACAATCAGCATCTATAAAAATCAGATACTCTCCTTTTGATAGTTCTGCCAAACGATTACGGGAAGCAGACCTACCCCTATTTTTCTGCTCATAAAACCTCACTTTTTCAAACGACTGAACTGTACGATTCATATCCAACACAGATTTTTCAGAACCATCGTCTAAAAAGACCACTTCAACAGGCACCGACGCTTTAACCGCTTGTGAACTGAGCTCTTTTGCCAACTCAATAACATTGTAATTATAAACAGGAATACATACTGAGATCATACTCGCTCCATTAGATTTCATTCCGAAGATAAAATAAATAGAGATACTGTCCCAAAAAGTGTGTAAAGTACAAAAGAGTTATATTTGATTTAGTATTAACAAAAAATCAAATCTTATGCACTTTACACAATCTCAAGTTAGTAAAATTATCGAAGAAACGATAT
>Ga0079223_10002741_pt1 | contig 10966 bp, 7 predicted proteins | sample Stecom2011_FD_75072 | JGI IMG/M metagenome (GOLD analysis project Ga0079223, IMG submission 75072) | Agricultural soil microbial communities from Utah to study Nitrogen management - Steer compost 2011 | ecosystem: Environmental > Terrestrial > Soil > Agricultural land | place: USA: Utah...
TGAACGAAGGTAACTGGAAATGGTTTGAGATCTCCCGTAACCAGACCATCATCAACGCGTCTATCCGTGAGGCACCGGCAGGCCTGATCAATACCAACTGCGACCTCACGCCGGTACTGGTGTTCCTCGAAGACCACAAGGCCGAGACGCTGGAAACGGTCGTGGAGCGGGTAGAGGTCTTTGCTCAGGCCAACAGCAACGACGAGCATACGTTCCTGCTGGCGGCCGGCAATGCCGGGATCGAAGCCGCCACCAATGAGGTGATTTCCAGTGCCAAAGACCTGATGCTGCTTCTGGTCTACGGTGTGGTGAGCCTGCTTTGCTACCTGACCTTCCGTTCTGTCCGTGCGGTAGCCTGTATCGTGATCCCGCTGGGCCTCACCTCCATCCTGTGCGAAGCCATCATGGCGATGTCCGGTATCGGTATCAAGGTGGCTACGCTGCCGGTGATTGCGCTGGGCGTGGGTATCGGTGTTGACTACGGTATCTATATCTATGCCAAGCTTGAGAAGTTCCTGCTGGAAGGTAAGACCCTGCAGGAGGCGTACTATGAGACCCTGCGCTCGACCGGTAAGGCGGTGATCTTCACCGGGGTAACCCTGGGCATCGGCGTCGTGACCTGGATCTTCTCGCCCATCAAGTTCCAGGCGGATATGGGCTTTCTGCTGTTCTTCATGTTCCTGTGGAACATGGTTGGCGCGATCTGGCTCTTGCCGGCTCTGGCTCGCTTCTTGTTGAGGCCGGAGAAAATGCTCGCCAGGGCTCGTGCTGCCAAGCAGTAACAAAACCTTGGGGAAATCCTGAAAAAGCCCGCGCAAGCGGGCTTTTTTGTCGATTACTCAGCCGCTTAGCGAACCAATACTTCCTTTATTTATTAAACGAAGTGTTCTATGTTTGAAGACGAGCGGGATGTTTGTCCGCATCTACGAGCGGGCGACAATAATAACGATCAACAAAAGGAAGAGCACACATGACCCTGAAACTCAAAGCCTCCGCACTGGCTGTAGCTGCAGCGGTATCTCTGGGGGCTGCTTCGTCTGCTGTCTCTGCGCAGGAGCAACGCTTTGTGACCATCGGTACCGGTGGCGTCACGGGCGTTTATTACCCCGCAGGCGGGGCTATCTGTCGTCTGGTGAATATGGATCGTAAGGATCACGGGATCCGATGCTCGGTCGAGAGTACCGGTGGTTCTGTTTATAACCTGAACGCCATCCGTGGCGGAGAGCTTGACCTGGCGGTTGCCCAGTCGGACTGGCAATACCATTCGTACAACGGCACCAGCGAGTTCAGTAATGCCGGTAAAGATGAAAAGCTGCGCGCTGTCTTCTCCATCCACCCGGAGCCGTTCACGGTAGTGGCCAGCAAGGCATCGGGTATCAAGAACTTTGAGGACCTTGAAGGAAAACGGGTTTCGGTGGGTAACCCCGGGTCCGGCCAGCGCGCTACGGCAGACGTCCTGATGCAGGAAATGGGCTGGGACATGGGCAAGTTCTCCCTGGCCGCTGAAATCAAGGCCGCTGAGCAGTCACAGGCGCTTTGTGACGGTAACATCGATGCCTTCTTCTATACCGTTGGGCACCCCTCCGGCGCGATCAAGGAAGCAACGACCTCCTGTGACAGCGTGCTGGTGAACGTCGACAACAAAGCCAGTCAAAAGCTGATCAGTGACAACCCCTATTATCGCCAGGCGATCATTCCGGGAGGGATGTACCGGGGCTCTGACGACGACGTGACCACCTTTGGTGTGGCTGCAACGTTTGTCTCCTCGGCGGATGTGCCCGACGACGTGGTGTATGCCGTGGTCAAAGCGGTCTTTGAAAACTTTGACAGCTTTAAGCGTCTGCATCCTGCCTTTGGCAATCTGAAGAAGGAAGAAATGGTCTCCGACGCCCTGAGTGCTCCGCTGCACCCGGGCGCCGCCAGGTACTACCGTGAGGCAGGTCTGATCGACTGATCAGCCGGCTAGGGGCAGGGCGGGTCAGGTACCCGCCCTGCCGGTTCCGTGAGGCTTTTTCCTTTCGCAGGATCGTTTTATGGCAATGAATGACCCCGGTGTCGGGGCAGATGTGGATGCCGCAAAGGTACAGGAAGTTCTGCAGACCGAGACCGGTGGCCGGGCACTGCAAGGCCCTGCAGCAGTTCTCCTGTTCATCGTTCCGGTATGCTGGTCTCTGTTCCAGCTCTGGATCGCGTCACCTCTGCCATTCATTCTGAAGTTTGGTATTTTTAACTCGACAGAAGCCCGTTCCATCCATCTGGCATTTGCGGTGTTTCTGGCGTTTGCAGCGTTTCCCATGGTCAAAGGGGTGCACCTGAACAAGGTGCCGGTGGTTGACTGGGTGCTCGCTCTGGTGGCCGCGTTTACGGCCTCTTACCTCTTCGTTTTCTATGACCAGCTGGCGACCCGACCGGGCTCACCGACGACCATGGATCTATGGGTGGCGCTGGGCGGGCTGGTGCTGCTGCTGGAGGCGACGCGTCGAGCCCTGGGATTGCCGCTAGCGGTGGTGGCGGCGGTGTTTATCATCTATTCGCTGGCCGGGCCGTGGATGCCGGATGTCATTGCCCACAAGGGTGTGAGTCTGAACAAGCTGGCGGCCCACCAATGGCTGGGCACCGAAGGCGTGTTCGGGGTTGCCCTGGGCGTCTCGACCAGCTTTGTTTTTCTGTTCGTGCTGTTTGGTGCACTGCTGGAACGGGCCGGCGCCGGTAACTACTTCATCAAGGTCGCCTACTCCATGCTCGGCCACATGCGGGGTGGCCCCGCCAAAGCGGCGGTGGTTTCCAGCAGGCTGAGCGGGGTGATTTCCGGCTCGTCCATCGCCAACGTGGTCACCACCGGTACGTTTACCATCCCGCTCATGAAGCGTGTGGGTTTCCCGGCGGTCAAGGCCGGTGCGGTTGAGGTTGCCGCCTCAACCAACGGCCAGCTTACCCCGCCTATCATGGGGGCGGCGGCATTCCTGATGGTGGAGTACGTGGGTATTCCCTATCTGGATGTGATCAAGCATGCGATCCTGCCCGCGCTGATCTCCTACGTGGCCCTGGTTTACATTGTCCATCTTGAGGCGTGCAAGCTGGGTATGCGCGGCATCGAACGCCTCAACCGGCCAACCCTGGCTCAGCGATTGCTTAACTGGGTGGTGATGCTGATCGGATTGAGCGTGATCACCTTTGCCGTCTATTACGGCGTGGGCTGGACCAAAGACGTGCTGGGTAGCGCCGCGCCCTGGGTGCTGGGGCCGCTGTTGCTGGCGGTCTATGTGGGGCTGGTCGGTTATGGCAGCCGCTTCCCCGAGCTTGAAGTGGACGACCCCGAACAGGCGATGAAGGAGTTGCCTGAAGTGGGGCCAACGGTGAAAACCGGGCTTTACTATCTGTTGCCGGTTGTGGTTCTGGTCTGGTGTCTGACGGTAGAGCGTTTCTCGCCGCCGCTGTCGGCGTTCTGGGCGACCATTTTCATGGTGTTTATCGTGGTTACCCAGCGTCCTCTGAAAGCATTCTTCCGGCGCCATGGTAATTTTATGGCGGAGTTCCGGGTTGGGGCTGGCGACCTGATCCAGTCGCTTGCCACCGGCGCCCGCAATATGGTCGGAATCGGGGTGGCAACGGCGACAGCCGGCATCGTTGTCGGTACGGTGACGCTCACGGGGATCGGGCTGGTCATGACCCAGTTTGTCGAATTCCTGTCGGGCGGCAACCTGATGCTGATGCTGATGTTTACGGCCGTCATCAGCCTGATCCTCGGGATGGGGCTGCCCACCACCGCCAACTATATCGTGGTCTCCACCCTGATGGCACCGGTGATCGTGACCCTGGGCGCCCAGAATGGTCTGCTGGTGCCTTTGATTGCGGTGCACATGTTTGTGTTCTACTTCGGGATACTGGCGGACGATACACCGCCCGTTGGTCTGGCCGCCTACGCGGCGGCGACCATATCCGGGGCAGACCCCATACGCACAGGTATCCAGGGCTTTACCTACGATATCCGAACCGCAATTTTGCCGTTCATGTTCATCTTCAATACCCAGTTGCTGCTCATCGGCCTGTCCGGATGGTTTGACCTGCTGCTGACGATATTCAGCGCGGTTACGGCCATGCTGGTGTTCGCAGCTGCTACTCAGGGTTACTGGTTTACCAAAAGCCGGATATGGGAGACGGCCTTGCTGGTGCTGATCGCCTTCACGCTGTTCCGTCCCGGCTTCTGGTGGGACATGATCTATCCGCCCCATGAGGAGCGCTCCGGCGAGGCGGTCATGGAATACGTGGCAAGCGTGGAACCGGATGAAAATGTGGTGTTCCGGGTATCCGGCATGGGCTTTGACGGCCGTGATCTCCTTACCTATACCGAGCTGGCGATCCCCGCCGGTGACACGGCTGAAGAACGGCTCGCCAAAGCCGGCCTGGAGGTGTCGGTAAACGACGATCTGGTGATGGTCGACTTTGTCAGCTTCGGCAGCGCGGCCGAGCAGGCCGGCATTGATTTTGGCTGGAATATTGAGGCGGTTCAGGCCCGGCTTGAGCGTCCGCCCCGGGAGCTGATGTTCATTCCTGCGCTGTTGCTTCTGGCCTTGCTGGCATTTGGTCAGTTCAGACGCAAAGCCCGGGAGGAGTCTGCGCCACAGCCCGCCTGAGGATAAATGGCGTTGGTACAAGCCCGGCATTGTTGCCGGGCTTTTTTCTGGTAAACTCGCCAGCATTCTGGCCCGCGGTTTGTGTCGCGGCAGCCAGCCACCAAGTGATCTTTGGTATAGATCACCGCTGAGACACCACAGGAGAGCAGCATGCCCGTTATTACTCTGCCGGATGGCAGTCATCGTAGTTTTGCCGAACCCGTCACCGTTCATGATGTCGCCGCCGATATCGGCGCAGGCCTGGCCAAAGCCGCGCTGGCCGGGAAGGTGAATGGCAAGCTGGTTGATACCAGTTACCGGATAGAAAGCGATTCGGAGCTGGCAATCGTAACGGAGCGTGATGAAGACGGGGTAGACGTTATTCGCCACTCCACGGCTCACCTGATGGCCATGGCGGTGCAGGAGCTGTTCCCGGGGGCCCAGGTGACCATCGGCCCGGTGATCGAGAACGGCTTCTACTATGACTTCAAGTACGAGCGTCCGTTTACCAACGAAGACCTGGCCCGTATCGAAACGCGCATGGAAGAGCTGGCGAAGCAGGACCTGCCGGTCTCCCGCTCTGTTCTGACGCGGGCCGAAGCGGTCAAGCTGTTTGAAGAAATGGGCGAAGAGTACAAGGTTCGTATTATCCAGGACATTCCCGGTGACGAAGACCTGTCCTTTTACCGCCAGGGCGACTTTATTGACCTGTGCCGGGGGCCTCACGTACCGAGTACCGGCAAGCTGAAGGCGTTCAAGCTGACCAAAGTGGCGGGTGCCTACTGGCGCGGCGACACCAATAACGAACAGCTGCAGCGGATCTATGGCACGGCCTGGGGCAGCAAGAAAGAGCTCAAGGCGTATCTCAATCGCCTGGAGGAAGCCGAAAAGCGGGATCACCGGAAAATCGGTAAAAAACTCGGCCTGTTTCACATGCAGGAGGAGTCTCCGGGCATGGTGTTCTGGCACCCGGATGGCTGGTCCCTGTATCAGGAGATCGAGCAGTACATGCGTGCCCAGCAGCACAAGCATGGCTACCAGGAGATCAGGACTCCGCAGGTGGTTTCCCGCACCCTCTGGGAAAAGTCCGGACACTGGGACAAGTTCCAGGACGACATGTTTACCACAGAGTCTGAGAAACACGATTACGCCATCAAGCCGATGAACTGTCCGTGTCACGTGCAGGTGTTCAACCAGGGGCTGAAAAGCTACAAGGATCTGCCGCTGCGTCTGGCAGAGTTTGGTTCCTGCCACCGCAACGAAGCCTCGGGTGCCTTGCACGGGCTGATGCGGGTGCGGGGCTTTACCCAGGATGATGCGCATATTTTCTGTGAAGAAAACGCCATCCAGGACGAAGTGTCGGCATTCATGAAAATGCTGCACGAGGTGTACGCAGACTTCGGGTTTACCGAGATCCTGTACAAGCTGTCGACTCGTCCCGAAAAGCGGGTTGGTTCAGATGAAGTCTGGGACAAGGCCGAGGCGGCCCTGGAGCAGGCGCTCAATCGCGAAGGCGTTAACTGGGAACTGCTGCCGGGGGAGGGGGCGTTCTACGGACCCAAGATTGAGTTCTCCCTCAAAGATTGTCTCGGCCGGGTGTGGCAGTGTGGTACCATTCAGGTTGATTTTTCCATGCCGGGTCGTCTGGGCGCCCAGTATGTTGCCGATAACTCCGAGCGCAAGACGCCGGTCATGCTGCACCGGGCTGTTCTGGGGTCCTTTGAGCGCTTTATCGGAATTCTGATTGAAGAATACGAGGGGGCGTTCCCTGCCTGGCTGGCACCAACGCAGGTTGCTATCCTGAATATCACGGATAACCAGCGGGATTTCTGCCAGAATCTGGCAGAAAAGTGGGATTCCATGGGCTATCGGGTTAATGCTGACTTGAGAAACGAGAAGATCGGCTTTAAAATCCGCGAGCATACTCTTAACAAGGTTCCCTATCTTGTCGTAGTTGGCGACAAGGAAATCGAAAACAACGCGGTTGCGGTACGCACCCGCAAAGGCGAAGATTTGGGAGTCTTATCGCTCGAAGCGTTTGAGCAGCTGCTGGCTGACGACATTCAACGCAAGGGCAGAACCAAAACGGAGATCTGACTATTAAACAGCGAACGAATCGGGGTGGGCGCAATCCGAAAACGCCTATCAATGAGAATATTGACGCAACTGAAGTCCGCCTGATTGACGCCGAAGGCAATCAGGTTGGTGTTGTTCCGATCGAAGAAGCACTCCGGATGGCGGAGGAAGCAACTCTGGATCTGGTACAGGTTACGGATTCCGATCCGATCGTCTGTAAGATAATGGACTACGGCAAGAAGATCTTCGAAGAGAAGAAAGCCAAGGCGGCTGCTAAAAAGAAACAGAAGCAGACGCAAGTCAAAGAGCTTAAGTTCCGTCCAGGAACTGAAGAAGGGGATTATCAGGTCAAACTACGCAACCTGATACGTTTCCTTGAAGCCGGGGACCGAGGCAAGATCACAATTCGTTTCCGTGGGCGTGAGATGGCACACCAGGAGCTTGGTATGAAACTCATGCAACGGATTGAAAACGATGTGGACGAGCTGGGCCAGGTAGAAATGCGGCCTAAAATGGAAGGCCGCCAGATGACCATGGTGATCGCGCCCCGCAAAAAGAAGTGAACCTGATCCTTTGACGGGTCCCCCGCAATGGCGGGGGATTTGTCGTTCAGGACACAATTGTTTTATTTAAAAAATAGAATGCGGAGTTTTAAAAATGCCGAAGATGAAAACGAAAAGCGGAGCCACCAAGCGGTTCAAGAAAACCGCGACGGGCTTCAAGCACAAGCAGTCCTTCACCAGCCACATCCTGACCAAGAAGAGCCCGAAGCGTAAGCGTCAGCTGCGCGGCACCAAGCTCATCGCCAAATCGGATGTTGCATCTATCAAGCGCATGACCGCGTGCTGATCCAGCCGCGCGAATCATTCCTTAGAAAGTACAGGTAGAAGGATTAAAGTATGGCTCGTGTTAAGCGTGGCGTGGTCGCACGTCGTCGTCACAAGAAGATTCTCAAACAGGCTAAAGGTTACTACGGTGCTCGCAGCCGTGTATTCCGCGTTGCCAAACAGGCGGTCATCAAGGCTGGTCAGTATGCCTATCGCGACCGTCGTAATCGCAAGCGCGCCTTCCGCGCTCTGTGGATTGCCCGTATCAACGCCGGCGCCCGTGCAAACGGTCTGTCTTACAGCCGTCTGATTGCAGGCCTGAAGAAAGCGAATGTGGAAATCGATCGTAAGGTTCTGGCTGATCTGGCCATGAACGAGCAGCAGGCTTTCACTGCTGTGGTTGAGAAAGCCAAAGCGGCCCTGTGATCGCTTGAGCTCTTTCATCGATTACTGATCGATATCCGGGTGCTTCATCTCATCGTGAATGCACCCACTGATAGGGGAAGGGCGCGCTCTTCCCCTATTTTTGTTTTCACCTACCCCATTTCTGGTTTGGAGCAGGGTCAATGGAAAACCTGGAACAACTGGTTCAGGACGGGTTGAGTGCTGTTGAGGCAGCGGACAACCTGCAGGCGCTTGATCAAATTCGCGTAGAGTATCTTGGCAAAAAAGGGGTGATTACCCAGCAGGCGAAAACACTGGGTAAACTCTCTGCCGAGGAACGCCCGGCAGCCGGCCAGAAAATCAACGAAGCCAAGGGGCAGGTTGAACAGGCGATTAATGCCCGCCGCGTGGCCCTTGAGAGTGCTGCCATTGAGGCAAAACTTGCCCGCGAATCCATCGACGTGACCTTGCCGGGCCGGGGCCAGGACCTGGGTGGCCTGCACCCGGTGACCCGTACCCTGCAGCGTATCGAGGAAATCTTTGCCCGTGCGGGATACAGCGTGGAACAGGGGCCGGAGATCGAAGACGATTACCATAACTTCGAAGCCCTCAATATTCCCGGCCATCATCCGGCCCGCGCGATGCATGATACCTTCTACTTCAATCCGGGTACTCTGCTGCGTACTCACACATCGCCGGTCCAGATCCGTACCATGGAAGCCGGTAAGCCTCCGTTCCGGATGATCTGCCCGGGCCGGGTTTACCGCTGTGACTCGGATATGACCCACACGCCCATGTTCCATCAGGTAGAAGGTCTGCTGGTTGAGAAGAATGTCAGTTTTGCGGACTTGAAGAGCACGGTTGAGGAGTTCCTGCGGGTGTTCTTCGAACGTGATCTCAAGGTGCGCTTCCGGCCGTCGTATTTTCCCTTTACCGAGCCCTCTGCGGAGGTGGATATCGAGTGGGGCAGAGAGGCCGACGGCAGTGTCAAATGGCTGGAAGTGATGGGCTGCGGCATGGTGCACCCGAAAGTGTTCGAGCATTGCGGTATCGATGCTGAAGAATATCGCGGCTTTGCCTTTGGTTTAGGCGTGGAGCGCCTGGCGATGCTTCGCTATGGCGTGAAAGACCTGCGCATGTTCTTTGAGAACGACCTGCGTTTTCTGCGACAGTTCCGGTAATCCGGCCCGCAGGCAAACACAGAGCTCCGAATCAACCGCATAAATCGCATCAGGACAAGGCAAGAACGATGAAATTCAGTGAACAGTGGCTGCGCGAGTGGGTTAACCCGAACCTGGGTTCCCAGGAATTAATGGACCAGATCACCATGGCCGGGCTTGAGGTAGACGGCTTTGAGGCTGTGGCTGGCGAATTTACCGGTGTGGTCGTCGGCGAGGTACTCACCGTTGAACCCCACCCGGACGCTGACAAGCTGCGGGTATGCCAGGTCAGTACGGGCGAGAATGCCGTCCAGGTTGTCTGTGGCGCACCCAATGTAAGGGCCGGCCTGAAAGTTCCGTTCGCCGTTGTCGGTGCGGTCCTGCCGGGCAATTTCAAGATCAGGAAGGCCAGGCTGCGTGGTCAGCCCTCCGAAGGGATGCTCTGTTCCGAGTCGGAACTGGCGTTGTCGGACAGCGATGCAGGCTTGATGGAGCTGCCGTCGGATGCGCCGGTGGGGCAAGACCTTGCTGTTTACCTCAAGCTCAATGATATTGCCATCGATGTCGATCTCACGCCCAATCGCAGTGATTGCCTGTCGGTCAAGGGCCTCGCCCGCGAAGTGGGTGTGCTGAACAATCTGGCCGTTACCGCGCCGGTAATTGCGCCGGTGGAACCTGTGCATTCTGACGTACCCGACATCCGTGTTGACGCACCGCTGGGTTGCCCCCGTTATCTGGGGCGGGTACTGCGTAACGTCAACCTGGAAGCGCGCACCCCGTTATGGATGGTTGAGAAACTACGCCGCTCCGGTATCCGTTCGATTGATGCGGCGGTGGATGTGACCAACTATGTGATGCTGGAACTGGGCCAGCCCATGCACGCCTTTGATCGCGACGAAATCAAAGGCGGTATTGTGGTGCGGATGGCCAGCGCCGGCGAGAAACTGGTCCTGCTGGATGGCCAGGAAGTGACCATGACGGCGGACACCCTGGTGATTGCGGATCACGAAAAGCCGATCGCTATTGCGGGTGTTATGGGGGGTGAGCATTCCGGGGTCAGCGAAAAAACCCGGGACCTGGTCCTGGAGTCGGCGTACTTCGACCCGATCACCCTGGCCGGCAAAGCCCGGGAATATGGCCTGCACACAGACGCCTCCCACCGTTTCGAGCGTGGTGTCGACTACAACCTGGCCCGCGAGGCGATGGAACGTGCCACCCGCCTGCTGATGGACATCGTTGGGGGTGAGCCGGGACCGGTTGCAGAGGTAGCCAGCGACGATTACCTTCCGAAAGCCCTTACTGTGGATCTCCGTGCCCAGCGCCTGGCGGATGTTCTGGGGCTGACGATTGAGCGTACAACGGTAGAAGAAATTCTGGTGCGGCTGGGTTTCGGTATCGAGAAGTTGTTGACGGACGGCTGGCGGGTATCGGTTCCGAGTTTCCGTCCCGATGTCTCCATCGAAGAAGACCTGATTGAGGAAGTGGGCCGGATATACGGCTACAACAACCTTCCGGTAACCGAGCCCAGGGCCGACCTGGCACTGCAGGCAAGGCCAGAGGCCGTGCGTCCGCTGTCGGCCATTCGTAACTTCTTTGTTGCCCATGGCTACCAGGAAGCGGTGACTTACAGTTTTGTGGACCCGAAAGTCCAGTCTCTGCTGGATCCGGAGCGGGAAGGCATTGCTTTAGCCAACCCGATCTCTGCCGACCTGTCTGTTATGCGCACGACCCTGTGGAGTGGCTTGCTGAAAACCGTGGCCCACAACCAGAACCGGCAGCAACCCCGGATTCGTCTGTTCGAAAGCGGCCTGCGCTTTGTGCGGAACGGCGATCGCATCGAGCAGAAACCCATGCTGGCCGGGGTTGTGGCTGGCAATCAGTTTCCGGAAAACTGGCTTAATGGTAA
>Ga0079223_10002742_pt1 | contig 10963 bp, 6 predicted proteins | sample Stecom2011_FD_75072 | JGI IMG/M metagenome (GOLD analysis project Ga0079223, IMG submission 75072) | Agricultural soil microbial communities from Utah to study Nitrogen management - Steer compost 2011 | ecosystem: Environmental > Terrestrial > Soil > Agricultural land | place: USA: Utah...
AAAGCCAGCAGTCCGCAAGCCCTATCCTTAAACCGCTCGGCTTCAGGGAATTCCTTCCAAAGATTCCTCGTACATACCGTCTTCCGGTTGTTTTGAAAAGCCAACCATTCTACAATCGCCTCCATGTCGGTCTCAGATGGCACCGCTCCATAGCTAAAAAGCTTCTGGTCTAGCAATATAGCAGCACCCCCCTCTTTGGCCAACAACATGTCAAGGTCTTTTTGCCCAAGTCCCTCCGCTAGATTTTCATGTTTCTCAAGCGACTCTACGATGGACAACCTTCGTTGCGTAAGCTGCTTAAAGGCTTTTAGGTCCACTGATTTTTGGTTGGAGGAAATTTCACTGGCCAGCGCCTGTGTTACCAAAAAAGACATTTTCCGTTTCCAGGCATCAATAAAAACGGGTTGATAATTATGACAAGTGATAAGTCCCCACAACTTGTTCTTCGATATAATGGAAAAGGATATTGTTGACCTCACTTCCATATTGTTCAAGTATTCAAGATGGATTTGAGAGGGATTCCGCAGCTCTGATCGCAAAATATCCGTAGGAGCGCCGCTTGACGGATTGACGTAAGGAACGATATCCACGGCTTGGGATTTGACATCGGGGATTTGGCGGACCGTTTTACGTAGCAGTAAATTCCTCGCAGGAGAAGGAATATCACTGGCCGGAAAGCGGTGGCCCAAAAAAGCATCCGAGTTGCCTTTGAGGCTTTCACCAATAACTTCAGAATTCCAGTTTCTATCGAAGCGGATCACATTGATTCTGTCATAATCCAGGTATTCCTGCAGCTCCTCCGCAACCATGTTTGCCATCTCAATCGGGTCATCCAATCCACCGAGCTTTGTCTTTAGGAGAGATAATCGGTCAAGCTGTTGTAGTTTCGCTAGAGGAGATATCGGTGTAAGGCTCGCACTCAACAACGATTTTGTCGCCAGAACGATGGTTGAAGCCGTAAAATTGTTGTCCCCCCAGTTCAATTACATCATGGCCCTTTGTCAAAAAAGCGTTCACGAACCATTCTTTTGCCGCTGTAGGAAGAAAATCAAAAATCGACCTTTTTAGCCAATCCTCAGATACTGTATCAGGTACTAATTGATCAATATTCCCAGTAATCTGTTCTATGAGAAAACTCTCTTGGTCAATCACCAAAAGAAAACCGTGAGGTTGGATCCTTCCAATAATATGGATAGGTTCCTTGTCACAGTTGGTAAGATCGACTTTAAAATGCTGGTAATTTTTCATAAATGGTAGCGAAAGATGGTGGCAATCAGCGATGACTTCTTAAATAGAAAAACGTATGTAATGATAAAAAAAAACCAATGGAATACAAAAACACAAGAGGGTCAACAGCAGCTTTCATTTCGTAAAATGTAAGTTTTGAATAAGACGAAAGTACGGTTAGCCGCCTTTACAACTTCCTTTTCCTCCTCCCGAGTCAAATTGTTGCTGTTCAAAAACTTTTTAAAGTCCGACCACATTGCATGCGTATCTTTCCCATAACCTGAAAAAAAATCGAAACCCCCTTCAGGAATAATCTCCCATTGCCGGGAGATCATATTACAAATAATCTGACCACCCAAAGTCGATCCCTCTATCACATATAATGTTCCAATAGCTTTTAAATAATTGTCAATTGCGGGCAGTTCGGAGAGGGAAGGAACCTGCGGGAGATCAACTCCAAAATAGGCGAAATCGTCCACAATAAGTGCTACTTTCCGCCTTTTCTGGACATCAGGCAGGCTATCTTTCAGCTGAGATACTATTTCCTTTTCCAAGGGAGCATAGAAGCTGTAAAAATAACCTAATAGGGTCAGATAATCTTCAGCAACACGAATTCGTTTGATTTTTTGCACCAACAACTTCTCCAATTCCTGGTGCGAAGTCTTAGTTTCGTCTTTTAGCTTTTCGGAAAGCACCTCAATCATAAACACAAAAATAGCCTCTAAAGAAGCGCTATTATATTTAAACCTCCACCTCGTTTTTATTGGCCAACTGGCCACAAGCCGCATCGATATCCTGGCCCCGGGATTTCCGGACTTTCGCAACAATACCGTTTTGCTCCAAAATACGGATGTATAATTCCACACTTTCTTGGGAAGCCTGCCGGAATTCCCCTTCATCAATAGGGTTGTACTGGATGATATTGACTTTGGACGGGATGTGCTTACAAAATCTGGCCAATGCCCTCGCATGTTCCTCATCATCATTGATGCCGTCCCAAATCACATACTCATATGTTACCTTTCTTTTGGTTTTGGCGTACCAGTATTTCAAGGCCTCGGCCAAATCCTCAATGGGATTAAACTCATTGATGGGCATCAATCGGCTGCGGGTCTCGTTGATCGCGGAATGAAGCGAGAGGGCCAAGTTAAATTTCACCTCATCGTCAGCGAGTTTTCTGATCATCTTGGCAATCCCCACGGTGGATAAGGTAATCCTCTTGGGCGCCATACCCAATCCTTCAGGGGAAGTGATTTTTTCAATGGCCTCCATCACGTTGTTGTAATTGAGCAGGGGTTCACCCATTCCCATAAAAACGATATTGGTGAGGGGCCGTTGGAAATAGGTATCGGCTTCTTCCTTAATAGCCACCACTTGGTCATAGATTTCAGCAGCATTCAGGTTACGCATGCGCTTCAGCCTGGCGGTAGCACAGAAGTTGCAGTCCAAACTGCATCCCACTTGGGAGGAAATACAGGCAGTGATTCTTTTGGAAGTAGGAATCAGAACGGATTCCACCACCTTGCCGTCATAAAGTTTGACCGCATTTTTGATGGTACCATCCGCGCTGTGCTGCATCAGGTCAACATGGATGTGGTCTATGGTGAAATTGGCTTTAAGAAGTTCCCTGATAGGCTTGGAGATATTAGTCATATCGTCAAAATTCTTCAACGACTTGTTCCATAACCATTCATAAACCTGCTTTGCCCTGAATTTCTTTTCCCCTGCTGACAGAAAAAATTCCTCCAGCTGTGCCAGCGTCATTTTTCTGATGTCCTTTTTATCCACCGTTTCCATTGGCACAAAATTACGAATAATTTTCCTAACCAAAACAAAACCATTCGGTTCCCGTAGATTTCAACGATCCGAGCAGAGGCAGCCCCTCTTTATGCCCCGTCGGCGCTATCCGAGGCAACGAGCTAAAGTTCTTATTCTTTCTGTTGCGACAGGTAAGTGATCAGAGAGGCAAATTCTTCATAAGAAAGAGAATTGGCCAATCCAGCCGGCATCATCGAAGTTCCCAATTCTTCCCTCTTTTGGATATTGTCCACATTGATGGTATGGGCGGCTCCGGTGATATCCCTCAGGACAAGCCGGTCTGCTGATTCTGCCGTTACAAAGCCCATGAAACTTTTCCCGTCTTTGGTGGAGACTAGGACGGACGCAAAGCCTTGGGAAATAGAGGCGTTTGGTTTTAAAATGGACTCCGCAATTTGTTGGCGGCTCATAATCGATCCGATCTGTCCCATATAGGGGCCTTTGAGCGCTTCACCTTTTTCGATACTATGGCAGGCGTTGCAGCCTTGTTGGAGGAAGATGCTCTTCCCGGCAATAGGATCTCCTTTTATCTCCGCCATGGCCAACATTACATCTTCAATGGAACTCTCCCCAACCTGCCCTTTTTTGTTCTTGATTTTCTCTAAGTCCACTTTGGTCTCCTTCACAATCAAAGGTGCTTCCCCGCCGCCAAATTCCTGTATTCCTAAGCGAAGTTTTCCGTTTAGATCGGCAAAGAATTCTTTGTCCGCTGTCGTCGCCTGTTTCCATTCTTCCATCAATATAGTCCTTATCTTGTCAGAAGATTCCCATCGCACAGGCTTATAATAAGGACCATGGGTGTCAGGACGGGTTCCCCACCACCAGGAAGCATCATAGTCTGCTTCTTTTTGATAAAGCCGGGCGAGCGTCGCAAGAATCTTTTGTTGTAAACCTTTATCATTTGTTTCTTTCGTTTTTGTCTCCTGATAAGCAGCAATCAGGCCGTCTACGGCTTTGGGATCATGCATATAACGAAGTGCCCAGAGTGCCAAATCCGAATTCCCAGATGTCACTGCCGCTATGAGCGGTTCTACGGCATTCAGTTTTACCAGTGATTGTACCGTCAAGTGCGCGGGAATAATTTCCGGATTTGCTGTGGCATGAGGCCCTTCCTTGCCTTTTGGGGGAGAGACAAATGAATCCGGAACAGTCGTTTTCAACAAAGCCTCTGCTGCTTCAGGCTTACCCAATCTCCCCAAACCGATTATAGCGGCCGCCTGCACTCTTGCAGAGGGGTCCTGCAATCCTTCAATGAAGGGCGCTAAAGGGACCTTATCCACCAATGGTTTCCTATCGGACAGCGCCCGCAAGGAATGTTCCTGCATATCATCCTCAGATGCCAGTTGTACCAAGTTTGAAATGCCTTCCTCGCCTGCTACCTGAGCGTACGCATACATACCTGCTATGCGGGACTCGAGGGCCAAGCTTCTATCGGACGCAACCTCCCAGGCGGCTTCCGCAGCCTTTTTAGCCGGTCGTGTGATAAGTTCTTGTTGGGCATACAACCTGGCCACCGCACTCTCAGCGCCAAGCAACTCTTGAAGTGTACCAATAGACGCATCTGCAAGGTCAGGAAAGGATTTATATTCCCAATCTTTGGGAATAGCCCGAACGACAAAGCCTTTGCTGGAATCTCCCGAATATCCCGCTCCGTCCCAAGCTGAAAGATAAAGCCTCCCGGACGCATCTATGTCCAAATCCGTGATCTGGGGCAATTTCAGAAATTCTTCTTCCTCTTGGGTATAGCTTGATCCTGAGGAATGTACCCGATGGATGTACAGCTGGCTTCTCCCCCAATCCGCCATCATGGGCACGTTATTGTATCGCTCTGGCCAGGTACCGTCATTTATAAACAAGGCACCGGTGCCCGAACCACCCCCCAAATCAACCATGGCAGGAAGAATTTCTTCTGTGAAGTGTTTGAAGAGTACGGGATAGCCATACTCTGCCGATTGGATCTGATGGCTAAAACGGATGTTCCAGCCACCGCCGTCATTGGTATTGCCCCTGGCAAAAATATTCATGAACGGATCAATTGCCAGATCATACACATTCCGGGTTCCGTGGTTATAGATTTCCATCTCAGTCCCGTCAGGCCTTACCCGCACAATACCTCCACCCAACATCGTCAATTCCGTACCTTCTCGGTCTATCGCTTTATGAAAGCCAAAATCTCCTACGGCTATATAAATCCATCCGTCGATTCCAAGACGGATACCATTGGTGGCATGGTCAGTGCCTCTTTCCTGAATGTAATTGACATTACTAATATGCTGGATCAGAGGTTTGGAAGCCCCATCGGCCACACCATCTTGGTCTTTGTCTTCAAATACTACCAGATCCATTCCGGACGCAAGGCCATCATCACCAAATACAGTATGGAGCACAAATACCTGATCCCCCACGACCACAATGCCTCTGGGGTTATCCACTTTGGCAAATTCTGTGTAGCTATCCATTATCCCGTCGTTGTTGCAGTCCACCAGCCGGACGACGCTCCCCTTACCGGGATCCTTGCCCAAAGAACCAATCATATCCACCCCAACATATACTTCGCCAGATGGGGCGACAGCCAATGTCGCCGGGCTGGGTACCAGATCCGGGCCCGCAAATCCTGTAATTTCCAAATCCTTCGGCCAGTTCAGGCTCGGGGCCAGGGAATCAATAAAGGCCAGTGACTCACTTCTTTCTTGCGGCAGGCAGGTTTCGGTATTTTTACGGCATCCCATTGCCAAAGCAAGCAATAGGAGGACAAGACTTGTTCTAAGCATAATATTTAAATTTTATGAAAAGCGATCCAAAGTTAATCAGTCCTTGCGTCAATGCAGGACTTAGGAAAGTTTTTTTACCAATGGTGGATAAACGTTGGCAGAAGGAATAAGCCGCCTCTCATGAACCGCAAAAAAAAATGGTTCTTCGGGATGACTACCCGAAGAACCCAATTTCTCAAAAAGTAACCCAAAAATATGTTCCGCCTTTTTTACCAGGGCTTGCCTGTCCCTTGAAGGACCCAAGGTTTGGACCAGGGACTGTCAGCACCTAAATTACCTGAATGGGGGGTAGTTTCAAGCCTTTCGATGGCAGCATTTAAGTTGCTTGCATTGTTGCTGTATTCGTCATTGCCATACCTGAACCTCAACGAAACCACCGGTCGGTCTGAAGCTGGTCCAGTCTCAAGCTCTGGTAATCCTGTCCTTCTATAATCCAGAAAAGATTCGGTAGCGGAAGTCCAGCTGGCCACCCACTTCTGGGTGATAATCTGCTCCAAGGTGTTGTTGAACTGTATTTCTGGATGTGAGATAAACGTGCTGTAAGCGTCCCCTTTACCCCAAGTTTCCAGGGAATTTTTGATGGCATTGTTATAGTGGGTTCCCGCAGTTCCGACGGCCCATCCCTTAAGCGCAGCTTCAGCAAGAATAAAGCTTACCTCGGCAGATGATATAATCCTTGCCTTTAATAGATCACCGGCACTACCGGCGGTGGCGTAAATCGGTGCAAGCTGGGAAATGTGCTGGTTTTGCGTTCCCTGTCCCGGAGACGGATTCCCATTAAAGGCGGCTGGGGCTGCAATTCCAGGGGGAAGACCGACATACAAATCCGTGTCGTAACTTACCATGTTGGGATTAAATCGTCGGGTGAATTTTACGTTGGGCTCTTCCAGAACAAAATGATCAAAAGAATAGGACAGGACATCACGCGGTGTCCCATCAGCCCGGATAAAACCTTCCACAGCAGTGGACAAAGTTGGATCGGCTACCCACTGTACCCTCACCGAATCGAACCAAACAGTCAGCCTTGGATCATTGGTGCTTTTCAATTGCTCGACCAAGGTTTCGCCGGCTTGATACCGTTGAAAATCGTCGGGGCTTTGCAAAGTATGCCTAGAAAGCCAGACATCATCGGAGCCGCCGGTAAAATCCAGCGCAGCATCCTCACCCTGACTCTGCATATAGATGCCACTGTTGTAAATGGCTTCGATGCCTGCTTTTGCCACTTCAGGCTTTTTTTCGGAGATTCTCATGTAATACCGCAACAACAGGGAATTGGTAAAGCGGTGCCACGAGGCTGCGTTTCCTGAAAAATATAGGTCATTCGCCCCGGTTACACCCTCGGTGGATCCCGAAGCAAATATCTGTGCGGCCTGCTGCAAATTTTCAATCACGCCATCATAGATAACTTCTTGGCTGTCAAACGCAGGGTATTGAAATTCCGCACTTCCCTGATTGCCTTTCAACGCACTTTTATAAGGAGCATCGCCCCAAAGATCGGCGATATTACCAAACACGAAGGCTCTCATCACATGGCCCACGCCGACAAAGAAATCATAACCCATTTCCTCACCTCTCTGCATCATCAAGTCGTTTGTGCGTAGGATATCATACCAGCCCGTCCAATCCCGTTCGCCCCACTTGTATTGATTGTGTTGGTCAAACCAGCCGCTTTTTTGCGTGTGTTGCACTGCCCCGGCAAGATCATTATAGCCAAGATCGACGTAACTTTTGGCAGCAGGTGCCAGCACGGAAGGCATCAGCATGTTAGGGTTTGCGTTACTGGGATCGATCGCGTACGGATTGACGTTCATCTTGTTGAGGTTTTCCTCACAAGCGGATACGAGGAATATACCGACGACAAACAGGCCTATTTTATTTTTTTTCAATAAATTCTTCATGGTTTAAATTTTTAGAGCCCTTACAGATTAAAATTAAGTTTGAAACCAAAAGGTATACTCCAAGGCATAACGTTCTGTCTTTCTATACCCTGCCTGAATTGGGTTGAGGTATTGCCCTGAGTTCCTCCGCCGGCCAGGAATGCACGTTCCGGATCAATTCCGATATCCGCTTTGGTCCATAGCATGATGTTTCGGGTATAAACCGCAAAAGTCGCATTTTTGAAGACCCCAAAATTAGGTATTTGATAACCCAAGGATAGCTCCCTTAACTTTATGAAAGAGGCGTCAAAGGTAACTTGCTCATTAAATCCCCAAGGATAAGTGTTGGTTATGTTATAGATGTTGGTGCCCGGCCCTCCCAAATGCTCTACATAAACGTCATCGGCGAAGTTATTAGGCGTATCGGCACCAGCAGTTTGGATCACGCCTGGGATGAAGGCGCCATCATGTCCATTTTCATCAAAAGGAAGGCCGCCAGTTTCTTGTGTATGTCCTCCTACTCGGGGGAAATTTCCTGCTTTCGGAATGATGTATTGGTCGGGATTGGATCTCAACAGATCTACCAGTTGGTCAGCAGAATAAAGTCCTCCAGGAATCAGATTATCCAGCTGTCTCTGCGATTTCCAATCTGACTCGCCGTATCGGTAGGTAAAGGACATAAACTCCCCGCCCTGACGCCAGTCAAAGCTTGCGTTCAATACAAATCGTTTAAAGGTAAGGGCAGTTTGAAGTCCCATGGTGAAATCAGGATTAAAATTCCCTACATGACGCATATTCTCGTCGCCAGAAAGCTCCTCCCATTCCCCTGTAGGACTTAAAACCGGCCATTGGTAATAGGGTGAATTAGGATCCTGTACAGAAGCAAACCCTCTGCTATACATGTTTCCGATTTCTTCGCCAAGAAACGTTATTGCGCCTCCACCGTTTTCTTCCCAAAAAATCAACTTCTCCAGATTTTCACTCAGCTCTTCTACCGTGGTTTTGTTCTTACTCCAATTCAAATTAACATCCCAAGTCCAGCCGTTGCTATTCACCGGAGTACCTCCCAAAGTAAACTCGTAGCCTTGGCTGCGGATAAGACCCGCATTGATCAGCCTGCTGCTGTAGCCGGAAGACCGAGGCAGGTTCACGGCAAAAATCTGGTTTTCATTGTCCAAGGTGTAATAAGTTCCTGTGAATCTCAATCTGTTGTTGAACAGGTTAAGGTCGATTCCCCCTTCAATGGAAGTTGCCTGCTCGGGCTTTAGGTTGGGGTTTAATAGCCCTGAGTTGACACTTGCTATGTTCAAGGAATTATAAGTGCCTGTAGACAAGCTCGGATCCAACCGGTATGGATCGGTATCATTACCCACCTGTGCCCAGCCGAACCTAGCTTTCAACATGTCTATATTCACGGGTAAGTTAAAGGTATAATTGGCTAGCCAGCTTACAGAAGCCGATGGATAGAAATAAGATCGGTTGTCTCTTGGTAGCGTACTGGACCAGTCATTTCTTCCGGTCAAATCCAGATATAACTGGTCATTATAGCCAAAAGAGGCCAATGCATAGATACTGTATATTCCCTTCTCGGAGTAGCCCGTCCCCAGGCTCCTGTTATCTGCGGGTATATTGGCGATATTATAAATACCAGGCACCACCAAACCGTTGTTTCGATTACCACCTACGCCCACAGCATTGCTTGATCCAAAACGGTGCATGATATTTCCTCCCACTGATGCGTTAAAATCCAACAACCCCATGTCCTTTTTATAGGAAGCAAGGAAATCAGCGTTTGATTCTTGGGACGTGAGATCGGTCACATAATAGCCCCCTTTTTCCATCCTACTGTAGCTATAGGGAATTTTTGTTTCTCGGCTTTCATTGGACCTGTCCAGAGAATAGCGAGCCATGAGAGAAAAATCGTCGTTGATCTGATAGTCCAAGGAGAGATTCCCGTAAATTCTATCCCTTACAAAACTGTTTTTGATCCCGTAGGCGATAAAGTAGGGATTGTCACCTGCGGAGGTACGGACCTGTTGGATGTTTTCTTGGCCTTCCTCCCATATTCCTTTCATTTCTTCGTAGTCGATATAGGAAGAAGTATATACAGCTTCAAGGGCGTTTGCCCTTCTGTCTCCTGTACTTGGTCGATTGTTTGATAAACTATTGGAGTAATTTATATTGGAGCTGAAAGTAAGTTTATCCAATATTTTGTAGTTCACCGAGGTAGCTAAACCGTTTCTATACAGGTCGGAATCTGGGATCATTCCCTTGTGCAACATATTGGAATAGGACACCCGGAATGAACCGTTTTCATTCCCTCCGCTTATGGCAATGTTGTTAGTTGAAGTTACCCCTGTTTGTAAGAAATCCTTCATGGCATTGGGATAGGATCTCAGTTCCGTAGGGATGGGATTGCCATTTCCATCCAAGGGACTATTCCACTGGATGGCTGTATTTCCTGCGTCTAGTTGAGGTCCTCCCCAATAAGCGGATCCAGCTTCAAATACACCTTCCCGATCCCCGTTGGCAAACTTATAGTGAAAATCCAACAGCCTAGAGGCTTGCTCAAATACGTTACTGGTGGAAAAAGAGACGCCAATGTTTTTTGATGCCGAACCGGATTTGGTGGTGATAATGATTACGCCGTTACCGGCGCGGGTGCCATAAAGCGCCGCTGCACTGGGTCCTTTAAGAACACTTATACTGGCAATATCGTCAGGGTTGATGTCGGAAATGGCATTTCCATAATCCACTTGGTTACCATCTCCTCTTTCCTGGATATTGTTCAGGGAGTTGGACATAGGAACACCATCTACCACAAACAGCGGCTGGTTATCCGTAGTCAATGAAGTAGCACCCCTGATGATTACACTCATAGAAGAGCCTGCACCACTGGTTTGGTTGATGGTCAGCCCGGGAACCCTACCGGCCAATGAGCTCAGCAGGTTTTCCTGTGAAACCTGTGTCAATTCCTCGCCTCTTACATTGGCCACGTCATAACCCAATGACCGTTGTTCCCTCTCGATCCCCAAGGCCGTCACCACTACTTCATTCATCGTGTCCACACTTTCGGCCAGGGACACATTGATCTCATCCCTAGAGCCGACTGTGATTTCCTGAGAGACAAAACCCACGTAAGAGAAAACCAAAATGGAGTTGGCATTGGCCACTTCAAGGGTATATTCTCCATTCAGATTAGTTACTGTTCCGTTGTTCGTGCCTTTCTCTACTACGGTAACACCAGGCAAGCCGGTATTATCTCCTTCC
>Ga0079223_10002743_pt1 | contig 10959 bp, 12 predicted proteins | sample Stecom2011_FD_75072 | JGI IMG/M metagenome (GOLD analysis project Ga0079223, IMG submission 75072) | Agricultural soil microbial communities from Utah to study Nitrogen management - Steer compost 2011 | ecosystem: Environmental > Terrestrial > Soil > Agricultural land | place: USA: Utah...
CAGCCGATCTGCGAGCCCGCGGTCTTGAGGTTGCCGAATGCGCGGTTGTGCGCCGGCCCCGTCCAATCGGCCTGCATGTCACGTCGTGGGACCAGCAGTCCAGCGTTCTTCGTCCGCTGCGCTACCGAGTCACCGAAACCGTGACCGTGGCTGGCCGCCGGCTCGATCAGCTCGACACCGCTGGCTGCAACGTCCTGACGGTGGATGTGCAGGGAGCCGAGATGTCGGTGCTACGCTCCGGCCCTCTCGACCAGTTCGACATGCTGATCGTGGAATGCTCGATGGTTGAGCGGTACCGCAGGCAGGCCGCCCCCGACGAGGTGCTCGACTACTGCCGCCGTGCCGGGTTCCGTCCGGTTGCGGAGCTGCTGCACGGTAGGGGGCGCATCGTCGACCACGTCCTGGCGCGTGCGTCGTGAGGGTGCTGATCCTGTGCGCCGGCGACGGCATCCGCTGGGACAACTATCTCGGTGTGCCGAAGTGGTTGGCGCCGGTCGACGGTGTGCCGATCCTGCACCGCACCGTCGCGTTGCTGAAGGAACGCGGCGTCACCGATATCCGGGTCGTCGCCCGGCCCGGAGACGAGCAGGCGGCGCAGGTGCCCGGCGCGACGGTTGAGCGGGCCCGGCTCGACCCCAACAACTACGAGGCCGACCGGTTCGTAAGCTCGCGGCACCTGTGGTCCGACCAGGGCCGAACCTTGATCTTGTACGGCGACGTGTACTACACCGACAACGCGATGGACACCATCGTGGACGACCCAGCCGCAGGCGGCGAGTGGCGGGTGTACGGGCGCCCGAAAGCCTCGAAGATCACCGGGTGTACCCACGGGGAGCTGTTCGGATTCTCGTGGCGGCCCGAACATCATGCGCAGGTCGACGATCGGCTCGCCTACGTCATCGGACTCCGCCGCGGCGGCGTCATCAACCGGGCGCTCGGATGGGAGCTGTTCCGTGCCCTGTGCGGGCACACCGGCGCATCGGTGCGCAGCCCGAAGGGCACCCCATTCGACCGGATCGTGAAGATCGATGACTGGACCGACGACTTCGACAAGCCGAAAAACTACGACACCTGGATCTACCGCCGCTCGGACGCCCGCCGCCGGGTTGCCGTCCTCGTGCCGTGGCGACCCGACGACGGACCACGCGACGCCGCCTGGGCATGGCTGCGGGAGCGGTGGCGGCGCAAGCACCCCGACTGGCAGATCATCGAAGGTCACTGCCCTGACGGTGAGTGGTCGAAAGGCGCCGCGGTCGCCGACGCGCTGGCTCGCACCGACGCGCTGATCCTCGTGATCGCCGACGCAGACGTGTGGTGCGGCGGCACACCGGAAGCAGTGGACAAGGTCGCGATCGGGCAGGCCCGCTGGGCGGTCCCGCACCGGCTCGTCCACCGGCTGTCCGAGCAGGCCACCGCGGACCTCACCGCCGGGGCCCTGTCCTACGAGCGGATCCACCGCGCCGAACTCGCCGAACGGCCCTATGTGGGTTACGCCGGCGGCGGTATCACCGTCATCGACCGTGATCTGCTGGCCAGGGCGCCGATAGACCCGCGGTTTGTCGGCTGGGGGCATGAGGATGAGGCTGCGGCGCTCGCCTGGTGCAGCCTGGCCGGCCGGCCGTGGCGCGGCGCCGCCGACCTGTGGCACCTGTGGCATCCGCCCCAACAGCGCCCCACCCGTGCCGCCGGGTCCGCAGAAAACCAGCGCCTCCTGCGCGCCTACCAGTCGGCAGCCCGCCACCCGGAGGCGATGCGCAAGATCCTCGCCGCCGCAGACGGCAGCCTATCCCCACTACCAAAGCAACCGGCCAGAGGAGTAACCAGCATGCGCTTCATCAGTGAAAAGTATCCCGAGTTGCACATCCCCACCGTGGGTGTTCGGTTCCGGGAAGGGGTTGCCGACGTGACAACCCGCGGCGCGGTCGCCTACCTGCAGACGCCGCAGATGCGGCGGCGTGGAGTGCGCCGTGCGGACGCGTCCGACGTGGCGGCCCCGGCCGCTGGGCAGCCGGTGCAGGTGACCGAGCCGGCGCCACTGAACACCCCCGAACCGGAACCGGAGCCGGAGTCGGTCGAGGCTGGTGACGCGGCGCCCGAACCATCGCCGGACGACGAGAACGACGCCCCCGACCCTGCCGCCGAGCAGGACGGCGACGACCCCGCAGACAGCGATCTGCCCGCGGGGACAGCCGCCGACGTGCTCGCCTGGGTCGGCGACGACCCGACCCGCGCCGCGGAGGCGCTCGCCGCCGAGCACGGAAGCGACAAACCAAGGTCGACGCTCATCGCCAGGCTCGAAAAGGTCGGCGGCTGACATGCCTGCGGACCCGACCACCGACATCGGGATGATCCGCACGATCATCGCCGACCTGGACGAAGCCGAGCCGTTGTTCACCGACGCCCAGCTCCAGGGGTTCCTCAACCTGGCCGGCGGCCGGGTCCGCCGTGCTGCCGCTACGGCGCTCGACACGATCGCCACCTCCGAGGCGCTGATCTCCAAGCGGATCAAGACCTTGGACTTGACCACCGACGGGCCAGCGGTTGCTGAAGCCCTGCGGCGGCATGCCGAGCGGCTCCGGGAAGAGGATGACGAGGACGAGCCGTGGGGGCTGGAGATCGTCAACTACGATCCGTGGGCCGCCTACCGCCGCCGTACCGGGGCGTGACCCGTGGTCGGCCTGCCAGGAAGCGGCGGCCTGCCAGCAGGGCGGGCGCTGCACCCGCGCTTCGACTCGCACCATCGGCCGGTAGCCGAGCAGTTCCACACCGCACAGGTGCGGATCCGCCGCCGCGACCCCAACGCGCAGCCGCAATGGGACCCGACGGCCGGCAGAAGCGTGTACCCCGACCCGGTCACGGTGTGGACCGGGTGGGCGCGGATCCAGCGCATGTCGCAGATGGAGACCCCCCGGTCGGTCGGCGACCGGCAAGTGATCCTCCGCAGTGCGACCGTGTCCATCCCGGCTGACGCCACGGAGGTGATGATCTCCGACGAGGTGGAGGTACTCGAGTACCGCGACCCCGACGCGGGCGACCCACATCTCGTGGACCGTCCGCTGTGGGTGCACGACGTGCGCCCCGGGTCGATGCTGTGGCAGCGCGACCTCGTTGTCCTGGACGCTCCGCCGACATCCCGCTAACCGGACGGAGGTGGGCTATGTCGTCCATCGGCTTCGAGGCGTCCGAGCTGCGCACGCTGGAGCGCCGGCTGCAGCTGGGGGAACGCGACGCGCGGGTCAAGGCCAGCGACGCGGTCCGCAAGGCCGCGTTCGAGATCGAGCGGCGCGCCAAGATGCGCGCCGCTGTCGACACCGGCAACATGCGCAACAGCATCAACACCACCATCGAAGGCGACGTCTACAGCGCCCTGTCCGCCGAGGTCGGCCCCGAAGCCCACTACGGAGTGTTCGTCGAGCTGGGCACCGAACGTATGGCCCCGCAGCCGTTCCTCGGCCCGGCGTTCGACGAGGTCGAGCCGAGTTTCATCCAGGCCCTGCAGAAGATCGATCCCCTGGGCGGGGGTAGGGCCGGTGCATAGCCAGATTGAGCAGGAAGCCCTCGACGTGTCGCGGGCATTCGCCCTGGAGGTAAAGGCGATCCTCGAAGCCGCCCTGGCCTGCGACGTGTACTACCCGCGCGTCGACCGGCCAGACAGCGAGCTGACCTACCCGTATGTGGTGCAGTGGCTCATCCCCTCCACCAAGCAGGTCGTCAACCTGACCGGCAGCCTCGTGTCGGTGGACCTGCGTGGCCAGCTCACCGGCGTCGGCCGCGACCAAGACGAGGTGCTGTCCGCGCTCGACCGGGCCGGGTTCGCGCTCGTGGGCCGCCGCATAAACGGGCTGCCCGGCTGGAAGTCGGGCATCGTCCGGGAAATGCCCGTGCATCAGCCGGTCTCCAAGAACGAAGAGGTCTGGACGCCGCAGCACACGCCGACGTTCCGGTCGTGGGCGATGTTCAGAATGACCGCGGAGCGGGCTCCGCTACCGGCGGGGTCATAGCCGCGGCTTCCGGCGATACCCCTCCTGCCCGCCGCCCGCGTCTGCCGCCGCTGCGCGTTCGCGGCGCCGCGCCAGCTTGCCGCACACCATGCTCACCGCCGCACCCACGAGCCCGGCCAGAAACAGCACCGGGTCCAACGCCGTATGCACCCCGAGCAGGTTTCCCGCGAGGGGTGTAACACCCACCGCGACACAGACCCAGCCGGTGATGTACCAGAACCGCTCGCTCATAGGCCGGCACCTTATCCCGTCGCGTCGCAGTCCGCAGCGGAGGTGACTGGTTGCCGACATATGTCCGGCTTCGGTCGCTGACCACTGGCCACCAGTGGGACGCCTGCGAAACCGCAGCCCGCGCCTACCTCGCCTGCGGCCGGGTCGAAATCGTCGCCCGCCGCAGCCCTCACGTCGCCGCCAGCCCGCGGCCCGCTAAGCCCCTGCGTGACCTCGCAGGGAACCCGGCCAGACCTCGACCACGGCCGCCGCGCCGAACGACCAGCAACAAGGAGTGATCATGACGCAGCCTGAGCCGAGGTCGATCCCGGCCGACGGGTCCGTGAAGGTCCTGTGGGTGCCGGAGATCGCGGACCTGCTCGCCCCCACGGTGGCCGAGCTGACCGCCTCGGAAGTCATCGACCTGTCCTGCTATCTCGCCGACGACGGGTGGCAGCCCAGCACCGACGAGCAGGTCAGCACCGACGACCGTCTCTGCTCCCGGCAGACGTATGAGCGGGTCGGCCGCCACACCGAGCAGCTGGACATCGTCTACGTCTACCAGGGGCAAGATCTTTCCGCCGCCGACAACAAGGCGTTCGCGACGCTGCGATACCGCGAGCACGGATACATCGTCTCGCGGTGGGGCGCCGACTACGAGATCCCCATCGCGTCCGGCGACCTGGTGGACATCATCCCGGCCGAGTGCGGGCGGCAGCGGAAGCAGGCGCCGGAGGCCAACGGCCGGCTGCGGATCCAGCAGAAGATCTTCATTCGCGGCACGCTCCACCAGGACGTGGCGGTCGTCGGCGGCAGCTGACCCGAGACGGGGCCCGTGCGCTACCTGGCCGGGGCGCACGGGCCCTCTCACGATTACCGGCCATCACCGGCCAACAGGAGGAGCAAGTGTCGAACGCGAAGAAAGCCGCACCGCGGAAGAAGGCGCCGGCGAAGGCGGCTGAGGCGGCCCCGCCGTCCGCCCTCGAGCAGGCGGAGGGCGCCCCGCCGGAGCGTGCGGACATCCACGCCCTGCTCGCCGGTGGTGCGGCGAAACGGGCCGAGGACTTCGTGTCCCTTTGCCTGGCCGGGGACCTCAACCGGCAGTGGGCAGAGGCCAAGCGGGAGCTGGACCGGCTGTCAGACCCCGCCGCAGGGCAGGGGCGGCTCACCGACGGGTCCGGCCGACGACGCATCGCAGCCCAGATGCACGACATCGAAGAGCGGATGCGGGCTGCGACGGTCGACTTCACTGTCCGGGCGCTGCGGCGCAAACGCACCGGCTCCACCCCCGCCGACGAGCCGGTGTGGAGCGAGCTGGTGGACCAGCACCCGCCCCGCAGCGGCAAGGACGGCAAACCCCACCCCCAAGACGGCGCCGGGGTGAACATGGCCGAGTTCCCGGAGGCGCTGATCCGCGCCTCCGTTGTCGACCCGGTCCTCACCGATGAGGAGTGGGACCAGCTGCTGGGCGACGCCCTGAACGACTACCAGTTCGACCGCCTGTTCGAGGCGTGCTGGCGGCTCAACCGCAACGGGGTCAACATCCCTTTCTCGCACGCCGCCTCGAAGATCCTGAACTCCGAAGCCGGGTCGAGGCGGCAGAACGGCTCGGCATCAGCCTGAAACGGCTCGACGGGTGGGAGCCGGCCACCTACACCGAAGCGCGCTACGACGAGTCGGGACGGCTGATCGGGTGGGTGTCCACCCCCGAAACCGAATGGGACGACCAACAGCAGGGATGGATGCTGGCGCTGGCCGAATGGCGCAACTCACGCTGCAACCGGTGCGGCGGCGATCTGGCCGAAACCACCGACGAGCACAACGACGGAAGCCCCGGCCACGCTGGCTACGCACCGGCTCCGCCGGTGCGCTGCCACCGCTGCACCGCCCTGTCCCGCTCCGAGAAGGCATACCGAGATGCGGAGCATCCCCATGCGCTGATCCATCAGGTGCATCTTCAGCCGCCCCGCCGCAAACCGCCCGGCAGCTAAACATCCAGCGAGGGCGGGGTGAGTGCTCGTGGCCCGCTCCATGTCCGTCCGGCTGCAGGCGCAGGTCGCCGACTACGTCAACGGGATGCGGCGGGCCCAGCAGGTCACGTCCGATTTCCGGCAGGAGCTGGGCGAGGCTGCGCAGGAGGGCTCCAGCGATCTGACCGGCGTCGCCAACTCGGCGATCATGATGGGTGGTGCGATCACCACCGCCGTCGCCGGTGTGGTCATGCAAGGCGCCAAGTTCGAGGACGCCATGGCCCAGGTGCAGGCCGTTTCGCACGCGACGGCCGAAGAGTTCGAGTCGATGCGCCGACACGCCATCGAAATGGGCTCCAGCACCGTGTTTTCGGCGTCGCAGGCGGCGGAGGCGACCGAGGAACTGGCCAAGGCCGGCCTGTCGGCGGCGCAGATCACCGGCGGCGCGCTGCAGGCGTCGCTGGATTTGGCCGCCGCTGGCGGGCTGGATCTGGCCCACGCGGCCACCATCTCCGCGCAGGCCATGAACATGTTCAACCTGTCGGCGCATGAGGCCGGCAGGATCGCCGACGCCCTCGCCGCCGGCTCCTCCCGGTCCGCCACCGGGGTGTCGGCACTCGGCCAGGCGATGGAGAACGTCGGCGGCGTGGCGTCCTCCGTCGGCTTCAGCGTCGAGGAAACCACCGGCATCTTGGCCGCATTCGCCGACAACGCCATGGAAGGCAGCGAGGCCGGCACCAACCTGCGCACCACCCTGCTGCGGCTGCTCGCCCCCACCGACCAGGCCAAGGGCCTGATGGACGATTTGGGAATCTCAGTATTCGACGCGCAGGGCGAGGCCAAGGGCGCCGTCGAGATTGTGCGTGAACTCGAGAACGCCCTGTCGGGGATGAGCGAAGAGCAGCGTACTTCCACCCTGAACATGTTGTTTGGGCAGCGGGCGATCCGCGGCGCCAACATCCTCTACCAAGAGGGCGCCGACTCGATCGAGGATTACATCGAGCAGGTGTCCGAGGTGGGGGTCGCCGGCGACACCGCCGCCGCCCGCCTCGATTCCCTGCAGGGTGACGTGCAGCTGCTGCGGTCGGCCCTGGAAGGGCTGGCGATCGACTCCTCCGGCGCGGCAACGGGTGGGCTGCGGATGCTGACGCAGACCGTCACCACCCTGATCGGGCAGATCAACCAGATGCCCGAATGGCTGCTGACCTCGTCACTGGCGTTGGCCGGGATCGTCGGGGTGGCGCTGCTGGTCGGCGGGACGATGCTGCGGCTTCAGGCCCGCATCGCCCAGGTCAACACGCAGCTGGCGGCGATGGGCCCAGCTGGTGCAGCCGCCGCACGCGGCCTCGGGGTTGTCGCCGGGGCCGCCAACCGCGTGTTCCTCGCGTTCGTGGCGCTGCAGGTCGCCGAGGCTATCTTCTCCCAGTTCGACCGGTCCGCTGCTGACGTTGACCTGCTACGGCAGTCGCTGGAGCAGCTGGCAGACGGCGGTGAGGTCTCCGGTGAGGCGCTGCGTGTGTTCGGCGACGACCTGGCCGGACTTCGTGACGCCCTGGCGGTCACTGGCCCCGACCGGAACTGGCTGGTCGGCGTCGGCCGCGAACTCGCGAACATCATGCCGTTCCTCGACCGGATGCAGGGCTGGGTGACCGGCGGCACGTTCCGCCAGGCCGCCGAGGATATCGACGCGTTCGAGCAGGCCCTGTTGGCGATGATCGCCGCCGGCATGGGCCAGGAGGCGTTCGATGCCGCCGCGACCGCCGCCCACGAGATGGGCATCTCGTACGGCGACCTCGAGGAGCGGATGCCCGCGTTCGTGGCGGCGCACCGCGAATGGGTGCTGGCGCAGCGGGAAGCTGAGGACCAGGCTATCGCCCTCACCGACTCGTGGCAGTCGGCTGTCGAAACCGGGCAGCAGCTGTCGGACACCTTCGATGAGCTGACCGGCGCGGCCCGGTCGTCGGACCGTATGCAAATCCGGCTCCGCGACACCATGGATCGGGTTACGGAAGCGATCGAGGAAAACGGCCGGGTTGTTGAAGAGGGCGCCGAGTCGTTCGACCTGCAGGATGAGAAGGTGCGCGACTCCGCGTCTGCGCTGCTGGACCTGGCCGATGTCATCGGGGACACCGTCCAGGCCGTGTACGAGGACTTCCTCGAGACGACCGGTGACCAGGCGGCGGCCCTCGAGGCGACCTTCCCCATCTATGAGGAAGCCCGGCAGCATTTCATCGACAACGCGATGGAGATGGGGTTCACCGAGGAGGCGGCGGAAAACCTCGCCGACCGGTATCTGGCGATGCCCGAGACTGTCACCACCGAGGTGGAGCAGCCGGGCATGGAGAAGGCGCAGGAAGAAGCGGAACTGTATGCCGACCTGCTGTTCCTGATCGGCGAGACCGATCGTCTGCAAACCATCATGGAGTTGCCGAATGTGGACGACCGGATCGCCGCGTTGCGGGAATACCGTGAGCAGCTGAGGCTCATCAACGGGACTGTTGTTGAGGCGACAGTTCGGACCATCAACGAGAACATTGTCCGCGACTTCGGGCCGAACGCGCCGCAGGTGGAACGCTGGGGCGGCGTCCACACCCCGGCCGAAGAAGGTTTGCTGCGGGCCGGGGTGTACTCCACCCGCAACCCGGCCCGGTACGCGTTCGCGGAACCGGCCACCGGCGGGGAGGCGTTCATCCCGCGCCGCGGCGACCGCGACCGATCCCTGTCGATCCTGGCTGAGGCGGCCCGCTGGTACGGCGCCCGCGTGCACACGGGCGACGGAGACGGGGCTGCCACGGCAGCTTCGGTCTCGACCACCTACAACGTGTATCCGCAGCGGGCCGACATCACCGTGCACGACCTGGAGGCGCTGCAACGCCGCCAGGACGCCCTGCACCGCGTCGGCCGACCCGGATAGGGGGTGACACGTGCCGATCCCAGTGCGGCTGCAGGTAGTAGCGCCGCCGCCACCGCCGATGCCGCCGCAGGTGGGGGTGCTCACGCCGAGCTGGTGGCCGCCGGACGGGTCCGATCCGGTGCCGCTCAACCCCGACGGCGCCGCCCACATCACCCTCGACGCCTGGTCCGGGGTGACCGGTGCGGCGCCGGTGCGGGTCACCACCGACCCCCGACTGCGGGGTGGGGTTCATGTCCGTCACGTCCAACCCCAGGCCCGCACGATCATCTGGCCGCTGCGGTTCCGGGCCTTGACCCACATGGGACTGGTGGTGCCGTGGCGGGAGATGGCCCGCAAATTTGCGATGACGCGTCGCCACGGGCCGGGGCGACTGCGGATCGACCGCCCCGACGGCACCGCCCGCGAAATCGAAGCCTGGTACGAGGGCGGATTCGACGGCGAACCCGGCCAAGGCTGGCTGGAAGACACCGCGGTGCTGCAGCTGCTGTGTCCGGACCCGTACTGGCGTGACCTGACTGTCCGCAGCGTCTCCCGCAGCCACGCCGAGGGGGTCGACTTCTATCAGCCTTTCCTCGGCGTCTCCCGGGGGGCGGTGCTCGGCGAGACCACGATCCACAACTCGGGCTCGGTGGAGGCGTGGCCCGAATGGGAGATCACCGGCCCGGCCGCGCTGGTCACCGCCACCAACCACAGCACGGGCGAAGAGTTCGTGCTGGCCCCGGATTGGGACGGCGACGGGCCGCTGGCCGCGGGGCAGACGGTCACCGTCACCACCGACCCGCCTGGGGTGATCGGCCCCAACGGCGAGGTGTGGACCGGGGCGCTGAACTGGCCCGACGCATCCCTGTGGGGGCTCGCGCCTGGCCGCAACGATGTCGAGTTCCAGGTCGACGGCTCCGACGAGGGCACCAACATCCGCTTGTCGTGGCGCACCCGCCACGAAACCCCCTAACCCGCCGAGGAGGTGGACGTGGGCTTGGTGCTGCTGGTCACCGACCGTGATCTCCGCATCGTCGGTGACCCGATCACGACCTGGCGCAGCCTCGAAGCGGTCCCCCGCTTCAACGAGGTGGGCACCGGCGCGGTCGTCGTTGAGGCCACCCCGCAGGTGCGCGCCCAGCTGGCGCCGGGCAACCGCATGGTCCTCATCCGCGACCACAGCGTGTTCCTCTCCGGGCCGATCGAGGTCGACAATCTGGAGTGGTCCGTGGATGGGGACACCGCCGGCGACGGTCTGGTCCGCATCACCTGGGCCTCCGATCTGGCGGCGGTCGCGGGCCGGGTCACCTACCCCAATCCGGCGGTTGCGGCGACGGCGCAGGATGAGGGCAAACGCAGCTTCTCCAGCGTCAACGCTGAAACGATCCTGCGCACGTTGGTGGACGAGAACGCGGGCCCCGGCGCCCTCGCGGCGCGGCGCGTGCCGCGACTGATCCTCGGGGATGTGGCAGGCGTCGGCAGCGATGTCACCTACTCCACCCGCTTCCAGCCGTTGGCCGACGAGCTGCGGGCGGTCGCCACCATCGGCGGCGACCTCGGGTTCCGCACCCGCCAGGTCGCCGACGAAATCCTGTTCGAGGTGTACGAGCCGCAGAACTTGTCGTCGCAGATCAGGTTCTCGCCGCAGTGGGGCAATTTGCAGGAGTTTGCGTTCGACCGGGCGGCGCCGCGGGTCACTACCGCCATTGTCGGTGGCGAGGACGCCGACGAAAACCGGGTCATCCGCGAACGCACCGACACTGCCGCCGAAGCGGCGTGGGGCCGCATCGAGCAGTTCATCGACCGGCGCAGCTACGAAGAGGTGGCCGAGCTGGACGAGGCCGGCGACGAAGCGCTCGCCGACGGCGGCGAAACGGCGCGGCTC
>Ga0079223_10002744_pt1 | contig 10958 bp, 9 predicted proteins | sample Stecom2011_FD_75072 | JGI IMG/M metagenome (GOLD analysis project Ga0079223, IMG submission 75072) | Agricultural soil microbial communities from Utah to study Nitrogen management - Steer compost 2011 | ecosystem: Environmental > Terrestrial > Soil > Agricultural land | place: USA: Utah...
AAACGCATTCAATCCGTTACTAGCGATGATAACATAGACAGGGTTAAGGATGTATATGACTATTTAGGACTATAAGCATTATGTATTTTCTTAAATTTGAAATATTTAGAGATAATGGTAAAATATTAATGATTTGACAATATATACAATATATTGTTCTCTACCAAGTAACGATTAAAATTAGATTAAATTTTAGTAAATTATAAAGTTGGATTTTATTAGGAGGATAAATATGCAAAGTTTTAAAATTCGTAATAATATCGTCTATTATGATGAAACCAAAAGAACAATTGCTAGAATCCCAACCAGTTCAAACTTGAAGAAGACAGGATCAGATAATAGTTTATATTTTGGCACTACAGCAAATGAAACCACGAAAGATATTTTAAGAAAAATTGTAGGTACCAAAAACTTCAATGACATTAATGGCTTGAATTTAGAAATGTTTGGCTATGGTGCACCGGTTGATGTAACCTTGAATATTAATAATCAAGGACAAATTCAAATTAAAATTAATCATAATGGGATGATGAGAAAACTGTTTGATAAATTCCAACTAACTATAAAAGAAATCATCCCGGAAGATCAAGTATTGATTGTTATAGACTTTAGAAATTTAGAAATTAGATTTAAGAAACTATCGGATTTGGATTTATAACATTATGATAAAAATTGCAACTGTGTTTAGCGGAATTGGGGCTTTTGAACAAGCAGCTTATAAATTTTACGGTAAAGAAAATATCGACCTTGTTTTTGCTGCTGACAATGGAGAGCGCGAATTAGAAGTTGATAATAAGGTTATTCAGAATTGGCTTGAAAATAAAAGTGATAAGAAAATTCAATTAGAAGTAAAAAAGAAATATGACAGTTTAAAAAAGAAAAATTATGTTAAAGAAACATACTTTAGGAACTATGATATAAAAGAAGAACAATGGTATGAAGACATAAGATTCATAGATGGAAATAAATATAGAGATAAAGTCGATATACTAGTCGGAGGAAGTCCTTGTCAAAGCTTTTCAGTGATTGGAAAAAGAGCTGGATTAGAAGATACAAGGGGGACATTATTTTATGATTTTGCGAGACTGGTGAGTGAAATTCAGCCTAAGGTTTTTATTTTTGAAAATGTGATGGGAATGCTGAGTCATGATGGTGGAAACACTTGGGAAATAATTCAAGAAGTATTTAGATCTTTAGGGTATAAATTTAAAGACGATGTGTTAAATTCAAAGTATTTTGGCATACCCCAAGATCGAAGAAGGCTTTTTGTCGTAGGCTTTAAAGATCATAATAAAGGATCCGAATTTGAGTTTCCAAAAGGGTTTAAATTATCTAAAACTTTATGGGACTATGTTGAAAACAAGGTTCCTGCAAAATACTATATGGGCCAAAAAGGATTTGAGTTTGTCACAAATCCAAAATATAAGAATAGAGCAAGAGTGAATCGAAAAGTTATACAAACTCAAAAAGCAAACCAACAATTTAATTGGAATGGAGATTTTATTTTTGAGGAATTGGACGATAAGAAACATAATGATGAAATATTATCGAAAGCCTATATAGGGAAATACAAGGATAAAACCGGAGTTATTAGAAAACTAACTCATAGAGAGTGTTTAAGACTTATGGGTTTTGATGACAGTTTCATATTGCCTGTGCCAGATATGCAAGGATATCGTCAAGTCGGAAACAGTATAGTCGTAAATGTATTGGTAAAAATACTCGAACATATTGAAAAAGTAAAGGGCTTAGAATGAAAAAAATAAATGTTGCCACAGTGTTTAGTGGTATTGGTGCAATTGAATTTGCATTAAAGAGACTTAAAATTGAACATGAAATTGTTTTTGCTTGTGACAATGGCGAAAGAGAAATTGAACTTGAGGTCGATTTAGAATTAAAAAATGTAAAAGAATTAGATTCTATTGATGCAAAAAAAGAATATGTGGATAATTTGTACGAAGCAAAAACTCGAAAGAAAAACTTTGTTCAACAAACATACTTGGCAAACTACAATAATATCAGTCCAAATAGGTTTTTTCAAGATATTAGATTAATTGATGGAACAGACTTTACCAATCAAGTAGACTTATTTGTAGGGGGAAGTCCGTGCCAATCTTTTTCTCAAGTGGGAGCTCAAGAAGGTTTAAATGATACAAGAGGGACACTTTTTTACGATTTTGCTAGACTTGTGCAGGAAATTAAGCCAAAGGTATTCATATTTGAAAATGTTAGAAATATGATAAATCATGATCGTGGTAACACCTGGAGTGTGATTAAAAAAGTTTTTGATGATCTAAATTACAATATTGCTTTTGATATACTTAATTCAAAAGACTTTGGAATCCCACAAAATAGGAGAAGACTCTTTGTAGTCGGTGTGCAAAGAGATCAATCATTTAACTTTGAAGAATTAGAAACAATGGATTTAGAATATAAAGCTCAAGACTTTTTACTTGAAGCTAATAAGCTAGGTTCTTTTACAAGTGATGATAGTGGCAAAATAAAACTCGCTAATATTCCTGGTAAACCAGATGATAAATACTTTTTGACAGAGAAATTACTTGCTTATGTCTTGAAAGGTGGAACTAAATCATTTTATCAAAAACCAGAAACGGATCTAGAGGTTGCAAGACCCCTGCTAAAGACAATGGGAAATAGACATCGTGCAGGAATAGATAATTACTATACTGTAAATGGTCACTTGCGCATGCTGACTGAAAGAGAAGCTTTTAGACTCATGGGATTTACCGATGACTTTATAATACCAGTATCAAGAGCTCAAGCATACAAACAGGCGGGTAACAGTATAGTTGTTGACGTTTTAATGGCTATCATAAAACAACTTAAGGATAGCAAAATACTATAAATGATAAAAGGGGAAACAATGATTTACACTGATGAAAAGTATGAGGTGGTCACAACTCATATTAAGAATTTAAGAAGAAACAATAAAAGTTGGGATGAGATTAAATATGCTTTGCAAACCAATGAGGAAGGGCTCATTGGCTTTTTGAATAGAAAAAAAATGGTAGATTTTTGGGATGATTCTATTGATAAAGATGATTGGTATCAAATCGTTGAGAGAATTAAGAAAATAGAAGAAAGAAGTGTAACAAACGCAATCTTCGAATCGACTGTATTAGACAATGGCGAATTGATTAAAGAAAAATATGCACCTAATCAAAGAACTAATGCATGGTTTCATTATAAAAAAAATCTAACTCATGAGTATGGATTTTCAGATCAAGTCATTGAAGAAATGGAAAGAACAACAACAAGAATTTTGAATAGATTAAAGGAAAAAACCGAACCTGAAAAACCTAACAAGGGACTCATAATTGGTAACGTTCAATCTGGTAAGACAGCAAATATAGTTGCATTAATGACTATGGCTGCTGACTGGGGTTGGAATTTTTTCATTATTTTAAGTGGAACAATTGATAATTTAAGAATTCAAACGAAAGATAGATTAAGAAAAGATCTCCCCAAAGGAGAAGCCACAATTGAGTGGAGTTTACTCGATCAGTTAGATCCTAGAAAAGGGAACCAATTACAAGACTTAAATTTAGAACCTAGAGATAGAAGTAGATACTATACGGTAGTATTAAAGAATCCTTCAAGATTAAAAAAGCTTGTAAAATGGCTGAATAGCGACCAAAATAAAAGAAAACAATTAAAGGTTCTTATCATAGATGATGAGGCTGATCAAGCGGGAATAAACACAGCGTCTATTACTAAAAATGAACTATCTGTAATAAATAAATCAATAAAACAAATAGTATATAGTAAAAATCACTTAGGTAACAAATCAAAAACTAATTATCAGGCTATGAATTATATAGGTTATACGGCTACTCCTTATGCCAATGTACTAAATGAGTCACCAGATGATGATGAGAATCTTTTTCCAGAAGACTTTGTAGCAACATTGAAACCGTCTAACGAATACTTTGGGCCTCAGCAATTTTTTGGTTATGAAGACATAGATCCATTAAACTTTGTAAACACAATACCCCCTGAAGATATAAAAACGGTTAGTTTGATCCATAAAGGAGAATCAGATTTATTGCCTCAGTCGCTTAAAGATGCTATTGCATGGTTTTATATTTGTGTGGCAATTATGAGATATAAAGGCTACAAAAAGCCTCTTAGTATGCTTATTCATACCAGTCAAAAAGTGGATACGCATAAACGCATAAGTAAGGCTGTTGAAAAATATATTAGAAAGAGTAGTAAAGAAGATTTAATGCAATCGTTCAAAAATGTATTTGATATACAAAAACAGCGAATTTCAATTAGTGATTTTAACGAATTATTTCCAGAGTACCCAGTGGGTAATATCAACCCGATACCTAAATTTGAAGAAATTAAAAATGAAATTGACATCTTAATAAGTGATGAAATGACAAACATAACAATTAATGAAGAAGGTGAGTTGAAATATTCTAAACGTGTACATTTATGTATTGATAACAGCTCAAAGGAAACTTTCAAATTAGATGAAAATGCTCACGTAAGGCTAAAATATCCAAATAAAGATGATGAGTTGGATTATGCCAGTGCATTTATAGTTGTTGGTGGTGCCACTCTTTCTCGCGGATTAACTATTGAAGGATTGGTAAGTAGTTACTTTTTCAGAACAGTAACACAGGCTGATACACTGATGCAAATGGCAAGATGGTTTGGTTATAGAAGGGGATATGAATTACTTCCAAGAGTTTGGATGTCTAAAATAACACAAGAACGTTTTAAGTTTCTAAGTGAATTAGATGCAGAGTTAAGAGGAACAATGCATACAATGGAAGTAAACAATATTAGACCATCAAAATTTGGTATTAAAGTAAAGAACTCACCAAAGACAGCTTTCATGCGTATTACAGCAAAAAATAAAATGCAATCTGCTTTAACAATTGATGTTGATTACACCGGTACTCAATATCAAACAACCAATTTTATCAATGATATAGAAGTTATCAACAATAATTTAAGTGTTACTGAAAAATTAATTACTTATATGAATCATAATCATCGGGTGGAGCTTAAAAGTAACTCGAGTATTTGGAGAAATGTTGATTATAAAGAAGTTTTTAATTATTTAGAAGTGCTACAGGTGCCTGAAAACAAATTATCAGTGGATTTAAGAGAATTAAAAGAGTGGTACCAAGAAAAATATGATGAAAATTTGATAAGCAATTGGAATGTCGTTTTTGCAGGGGTTAAAGATGGCAATGAACATCAATTTGGTACGCATAAAGTATACACTGTTAACCGTTCTAAGTTTAAAGACTCAGAAGATGGTCTAATTAGAATCGGGGCATTAAGGGCACCTAATGACTTAATAATTGATATAAACAAAAATGATATACCAGATGAATCTTTGGATTATTATGATAACTTTAAAATTAAAAATATACACATATTAAGAAGTGTTGCAGGTCTAAATAGGAATCCATTATTAATAATTTACTTAATAGACAAGGATTCTGAGCCGCAAGTTTCAAATAATAAAAATAGAGTTAAGTTAGATGCTAAAAATCACCTGGTTGGCACATTCATTTATATTCCCACAGGAGATCAAGAAGCAATTTATTCTAGTAATTTACGTGTACGACTTGATAAGGAATATGAAGAGGAGGAAGAGGTAGATGAAATTACAAGCTAACATATTGAGCCAGGGATATTATCAACCATCAGGTTCTTCCGTCACTCAAATGTTACAAAATAAAGATATGCCTATATTGGATTTGTTTATAAGAGAAGTTTTACAGAATAGCTTGGATGCATCTTTTAATGGTAATGATGTTAAAGTTGATATAGTAACGGGAAGCTTTTCTAATTATGCACTTTCAAATAAATTTGAGGTAATTGATGAAGCGTTAAAAATTAAATATGGTGATGAAAATCACAGGTTTTTAGCAGTTAGAGATTATTATACTAAGGGCTTAACGGGTGATAAAAACGGAAAACCAGTTGAGATGGATGAAACGCAAAATCTTGCCAAACTAGTTTTTCATATAATGAAGCCACAACCTCAAGAGGGAAAAGGCGGATCCACAGGTATTGGAAAAACTATTTATTATCGAATGGGTAATGGATTGGTTATTTACTATACCAGGATTTTAGTTTCAAATAGTAATTATGAAGAACGCTTAGTAGCTTCATTAATCGAGGATGAAAAGAAACCGAATAGTCTATTAAAATTATCCAAGAAAATAAACAATGGAGTTGCTTTTTTTGGTATTAATGGTAATGATAAGGATACGTTCGTGATTGATGATTCAAATGAAATACATAGATTTTTAAGTATATTTGGTCTTAAGCCATATACTGATAATGAAACAGGAACTACAGTATTAATTCCTTATATTGATGATATGAAATTGTTACAGCACAATGTAGATGAAAACCAAATAAATGGCAGTGTATATTGGCGCAATAAACTGGAAGACTATCTCGAAATGGCTACAATAAGATGGTATTTCCCACGCATGAGTAAGTCTTATAAAGGTAGTAGACTAATCGCATATTTAAATGGAAACGAAATTACAATAGATGAGACTAAACCAATTTTTTATGAACTTTATCAAATGTATGAAAACTTTTTAAATAATGTTAAAGATGAAAGTCTAAATGTATTAGAAATTAAAGGTTTAAGTTATATTGAAGGAACATTGGGAAATTTTATATTTAAAACAATAGATGATGAACGATTAAAACTGTTACCACCACACAACTTTCATCATCCGTTTGTCTATATTAATAAACAAGTACCAGAAAAGAATAATGTACCTATCATACTTTATATTAGAAAACCCGGTATGATTATTTCGTATGATACTGGTGATAAATGGAATGCTGGTAATATTGAATTTCCTTTGGGTGAACATTTTTTCGGTTTTTTCATTCTCAATTCAGAAGCAACATTTAAAGAAAATGGAAACAAAATTGAAGAGTATATACGAAAAGGAGAAAAATCTGATCATACTGAGTGGACTGATCATGATTATGATGGTCAACAAAAGCGTAGTATTGTGCAAAAGATTCGTAGAGAAATTGGACAAGCAGTGCGTGGTACAATTGAGGATAAACAGATAGATATTTTAGAGCAGACACCGGTAGCATACTTTGGTAAGAAGTTTGCTAACTTATTATTGCCACCTTCAAGATTTGGAAGGGGAAGTTCTGGACATACAAGAGGTGGTCAATCAAGTACATCATCACTACCTAAAAGGCAAAAATCAAAAATTAATTTATTAGGTTCCCAGTTAGAAGGAAGTATATTGACGGTTCAGTTTGAAATAAATCAGAATAAATTAAATGAATATATAACTATTGAACCAACTATCAACACTAGTGAGAAAAGCTACCTCCTCAGTAAATGGACTGAAATGGGATTTAAATTGCCAATCACCTTAAATAATTATTCTATACAAATTGAAGAATCAAATCCATCTATTAATGATTCAATGCTTATGGGTAAAAAAGGAGATGTAAGTATAGAAAATGGTAAACTTATATTTTCACCAACTAAGTCCGGAAATGAATTTGTGGGTATAATAATACATAACCAAAATTACAAAGAGTTGAAATTCATACTTTCTTTAGAATATCAAATAATAAATAGTTCATACGAGTTAGGTTTTAAAACATCAATTAAGGTGAAAGAATAATGAGCATAATCAAACTGTTTAACGCCTTAAATGAGCGGATGTTAAAAAAAATTAATAGTAAAATTTCAATTAATTATAGTAGTAATATAGATCACAAAACTGTAAATTTAGATCCCATTGAACAATCTAAAGATATTTACACCTTGGAAAACGATGAATACTATTGGGATATAAAAAAAAGTGGTTTATTATTAAACTTAGAAATTAGTTTAGAAAACCTTAATACTTTGTTTGAAACTAAGTTTGCTGTAGCACATGAAGATAGTATATTAGCACTTGTGTTAATGGTCAACTCCAATAAAAATAAGGTAAAAAAAATCTACACAATATCGCCGATTTATTCAAATAAGCCTACCTTAAACATTAATGAAAAAATTGAAATAGAAAAAGAAGGTTATCGTGGTATCCTTAATTTTAAAATTGTGCTGGCATTAATGAAAAAAGGCTACGGGGATAATCCAAATATTTTAAATGAAGAGGGTGCGATATTAGGGGATCTATATAATTGGAAAATATTAACTGAAGGAGAATCATCTATTTTCCCGATTATGTTCTTTTCCGATAAAAAAGGACCATTATGGAGATTTGAGTTTAGCTATGATGATCCATTTGAGGATTCTCTTATAGAAAACATTCGAGTTGATTTAAATACTGCACATAAAGATTTCCAGTTTATAGACTATAGATCTGAAAAATATAGCGAAAGACTAATTAACGAAATAATTAAGCAATGTATGCAAATGATTTTCATTGATCTATATCAAAAAGACTATCTTGCTAATGATTATGATGAAATGACATCAGATTCAATCATGCAAGCGGTAAAATATATGATAGAAACTCTAGATATTAAAGTGGATTCTATTTTAAGCATTATCAAATCATTCAATGAATTCTTTGAAAGGGGCACATAGTATGAGTTATCCTAAAATAGATAATATTGATGCGGCAAAGGAATTTAGCGAACTACTTAACAACTCTTTTAATCCAAAACTTGATACAAATTTAGATAAGGAATTAAGAGAAAAAATTTACATCAAATTTACAGAAATTTTGCAAAAAACAAATTTAAAAACATATGCCTTTGATTTAGAACTTGCTAAATATTTATATGAGTTGTTTAATGGATATGAGTGGTTTAATAGTCTCGTAGAATCGGATTATGATTTTTGGAAATATATTGCTATTCGTATTATTCCTGACCTAATTAATTTAAGGCATGGTGAAAATCCTGAATATTATTACAAGAAAAATGTAAGAATTTATCCAAGCACATTATATTGGTATTACCATTTATCTTTTAATAAGTCAGTAGATGAAACCTATACGATGTTATCAAATGAGATTTTTTCAACAGACACGATAATGCAAATTGTAGAAAGACCAGGTAGAGAAGGTGTTGAAATTGAAGTTATTAGGGGGATTATAAGGAAGTATTCAACTTTAGATACTAAAAGATTCATCAATGAGGATGGTGTTTCATTTGATAAATTGAGGGCAGTGATGATTCTTAATACGGCAAAATCAATAACTATTGTTCCATCTTTATCTAGTGGTGGAATTGAAGGATACGTTAATATGTTATTTAACGAGGCCATAAGAGAGGTGCAAGAATGATAAATGAAATAAAAGAAGCATTTAAATTTTTAGATAAAGGGAAAAGAATACTTCTCACAAAAGGCGGAGAAGTATATCCTACTTGGGCTTTTAAAGAAAACAATGAATATGGAGTTTTTATTCCTTATCAAGATGGAAGTGACGTATATGCATCTTTTTCATCAATGAAAGTTAAAAGTGGAATGGTACCTTTGGATGGCACCTTAAAGAAAGTATTGATGTTGACCTCTAATAACCTGGCATATAGTAACGAATTTGCAACAATAGTACTAGATTTTATTGAATTAGGTAAAGATAATTATAATAGACTATCCATATTAGAAAATCCATATGTGTGGATTGAAAAATGGAAAGAACTAGTTGGAAATACAAAAAGGAATCTTACGGTCTATGATGTTCTTGGAGAATTAAAAACATTGTTATATTTACAAAAGAACAAAAAGAAGCCATATTGGTACGCTGCTGATAAAGGCACACACGATATTGAAACTGAAACATCAAGCTATGAAGTAAAATCCACAATAAACAAAACAAATTTACATATAACGATAAGTAGTCCACATCAATTGGTAACTAACTCAAATAAAGAACTATATTTATCCTTTTGTAGATTTGAAAAAAGTGAGCATGGCGAAACTATAAATGACCTAGTAAGAGAATTAGAAGAAATGGGTTTTGATAAAAATACATTATCAGAACACTTAATTGAACTTGGTTATCATAAAGGAAGAAAAGAAAGAAAAACAAAATTTAAGCTACTAGACATGTATATATATAAAGTAGATGATTATTTCCCTAAGTTAACAACAAATCAGTTTGTAGGAAATCAACTTCCAAAAGGTGTAATTCATTACACTTATACAATTGATTTAAGCAATCTTCCATATGAGAGAATTAACTAATTAAAATATTTGTAAAATGTTGACTTAGAAATATTAAGTGTAGAAATGGCTTCGTTAAGCGATATCTTTTTGGATTTATAAAGGTCAACAATCTGATTAAAATTATGAGGTTTAACAAACCTAGGGCGTCCCATGTGGACGCCCTTTTCTTTAGCAAGTTTAATACCTTCAGCTTGTCTTTGTTTGATATTATCTCTTTCGTTTTCTGCAACAAAAGACAATATTTGTAAAACGATATCACTAATAAATTTTCCAACTAAGTTTTCAGGGTGCGCTCTTGTATCAAGTAGTGGCATGTCAATAACCTTAATATCAGCACCAACAACTCTTGTTATATAAGACCACTCATCAATAATCATTTGATAATTTCGTCCAAGTCTGTCAATGCTTTTAATAACCAACAGATCATTTTTTTTAAGCTTATTTTTTAATTTTATGTACTGCTTTCGATTAAAATCTTTACCACTTTCTTTATCGATAAAAATATTTTTAGAAGGAATATCCAACTTATGGATGTCAGATAGTTGTCTATCTATCGATTGTTGTTTTGTAGATATTCTAATATATGCGTATGTCATGATGTAATCTCCTAATGTTCATATTATAAATAAGATTTTAACATCAAAATCTTTATTTAATAGATATTTATTCCTAAAAGGTACACCTTTACTGACGTATATATTTTTATACAATGATCCTATCATTTTTACAATAAATGATCAAGTTGTCAATAATTACAAATATATGATTATTAAACCATAATTCCATT
>Ga0079223_10002745_pt1 | contig 10957 bp, 9 predicted proteins | sample Stecom2011_FD_75072 | JGI IMG/M metagenome (GOLD analysis project Ga0079223, IMG submission 75072) | Agricultural soil microbial communities from Utah to study Nitrogen management - Steer compost 2011 | ecosystem: Environmental > Terrestrial > Soil > Agricultural land | place: USA: Utah...
GGCAAACAGCGCCTCGGCTTGCGCCAGGGAAGATTCAGCACTGCGCGGCGCTGTGTCGCGACCATCGAGAAAGGCGTGCAGGTAAATATTCTTGGCGCCGCGCTGGGCAGCCATTTTGATCATGGCAAAAATATGTTCCTGGTGGCTGTGCACTCCGCCCTCAGACAGCAGGCCGATAATATGCACGGCCTTGTCTTGGCTAATGCTGCTATCAATGGCCTTGACATAGGCGGCATTTTCGAAAAAATCGCCGTCAGAAATGGCCTTATTCAGTCGGGTAAAACTCTGATAAACCACCCGCCCCGCGCCCAGGGTTATATGTCCCACCTCACTGTTGCCCATCTGGCCCTCGGGCAAGCCCACCGCCATACCGGAGGTGTGAATAAGGGTTTTCGGGTGCTCGCCCCAAAGGCGATCCCACACAGGAGTATTGGCGCTGTAGATGGCGTTATGTTCGGTATTGTCGGAGTGACCGAAGCCGTCGAGGATCAACAGGATCATGGGTTTTTTCTGGGTAGTCATAGAGTGCGTTCGCTTCTGTAGATTAGCAAATCGGGTGAACAACAAATGGCTGGTATCAGCACCAGCGAGCAAATAGTCCATTCTACCCGCTAAGCGCCGCTAACTCCACGCCAGAGGCTGAGATTTCGCCCAGTCTTGGTGTATACTTCCGCCTCTGTCGCCCCGCTGTCCCGAGGGGTTGTTTGTCCTTACAGCTGAATAGGTATTTGAGTGGAGTTTTTTATCTTTATCAGCCAAGAGTGGTTGTTGGTCAGCATGCTATTGGTGTTGGTATACATCTACGCCTGGCGCGAACGCATTAAAAATGGCCGTCCCATCAACTCGCATGAAGCCACATTACTGATCAATAGCGACACCGCTATCTGGCTAGATGTGCGCGAGGCGAGCGATTTTTCCGGCGGGCACATGGTCGATGCCGTGCATATTCCCCACAACCAGATAGAAAGCCAGTGGGAGACACTTGAAAAACACCGCGATAAAACCATTATTGTTGTGGATAAACTGGGTCAGCAGGCAGGGCGTGTCGGTCGTCAGTTGGGCAATCGCGGTTTTACCGTACGGCGTCTAACAGGCGGCATTGCCGAGTGGCGCAATCAAAACTTGCCTCTGGTGAAGTCGTAACATCATGCCTCTGGTCACCCTTTACGGCACAGCCACTTGCCCCTACTGCATACAGGCCAAGCGTTTGCTGGCCGCCAAAGGGGTAAAACTGCAGGAAATACGGGTAGACCTCGAACCTGGTCAACGGCGAATTATGCAAACTCGCAGCGGCCGCCGCACAGTGCCGCAAATCTGGATTGGCGAGCACCATGTAGGCGGCTTTACCGATTTACGGGCGCTAGAAGAAAAAGGGCAGCTAGACGCCCTGCTAGCGGCCGATGGTGCTTTTTAAATTATTTTTAACTTGTTTTAGAGTGAATTACTTATGTCAGAAGAAACCAACAACCCGGTAGACAATAACGCACAAGCCGGTCAGGCCAACGGCGAAGCCAAGCAACCCCAATTTGCCATCAAGCGCATTTACCTCAAGGACCTGTCGTTTGAAACCCCCATGGGCCTGGAAGCATTTAACCAGAAGCAAGCGCCCAAGGTGGATCAGGAGCTGAATGTACAGCTGAGCCGAATTGACGAACTGCATCACGAAGTGGTGCTCTTGTTGACGGTGACCGCCAAGATGGAAGAGCGCACAGCGTTTTTGATCGAGGTGAAACAGGCCGGTGTTTTTGGTCTCGCGGATATGGATGATGTCCAGATAGCACACACCTTGAACTCCACCTGTCCGACCATCCTCTTTCCCTACGCTCGCGAAACCATTGACAGCGTGCTCTCACGCGGCACCTTCTCGGCGCTGATGTTACCGCCCATCAACTTTGATGCGGCCTTTGCCCAAGCCGTCACCACGGCTCGGCAGCAAGCGGTAAGCCGCCAGCAAACAGAAGCCCCAGCGGCGCCAGACGCTTAATCCATTCACGTACTCCCAGTGGTTGTGGCAAATCGCGCATAACCACTGGGACGCGCCATGACACTAGAGCATGGCGTTCTTGCCACACACAGTCTCGCTGACCTCGGCGCTGTTTATTCGAAGTATCTTGCCTTTTATACTGACGACATCCTCTCCGCCCTGGGTGTGAATTCATGTTTAATCTGCGCCGCCTTTTTACGCCTCGCTTTGAGCATATTGCCGCGGTAGATTTGGGCTCCAACAGCTTTCATCTCATCATTGCCCGCTGGGAAGGCGGACAACTGACGTTGTTGGACCGCCTGCGTGAACCGGTCGGCCTCGGCTGGGGCTTGGAAACCGATGGTCGCCTGGAGCCCTCGGTACGCGATCGCGCTCTGGCTTGCCTGGAGCGCTTTGGCGAGCGCTTGCGCGACTTCCCCTCGGGCAATGTGCGAGCAGTAGGGACCAAAACCTTGCGCAGCATTCAGCAGGCTGAAGAATTTTTGCAGGCGGCTCAAGAGCGGCTCGGCCATCCGGTAGAAATTATTTCCGGCGACGAAGAGGCGCGGCTTATTTATCAGGGAGTAGCGCATTGCATCGCGCCCGACGAACAGCCACGGCTGGTGATCGATATTGGCGGTGGCAGTACCGAAGTGATTCTCGGCGAGGGTATGGAAGCGCAGCTCAAAGCCAGTTTGAATATGGGCTGCGTGGCATTGACCAAGCGTTTTTTTCCGCACGGCAAAGTGACCGGCGAGCAGATTCAAAAAGCACTGATAGCCGCACGGCAGGAAGTTACTCCACTGGTCGATGAGTATACCGAACGCAATTGGGCACAGGTATTGGGTGCGTCGGGAACAATTAAAACGGCGGCCAGCATCTGCTTGGCTGAGGGCTGGAGTCAGGGAGATATCAGTGCTGATTCGCTGCAGCTGATGATAGACACTTACCGCCGCCGCGGCAGTATGGATGTTCTCTTTGCCGGTATGTCGCCCGATCGGCAGCTGGTTTTTTTAGGAGGCCTCATTGTGCTGGCGGCACTGTTCGAGGCGCTCAATATCCACACCTTGCAGGCGGCTGACTGGGCGCTGCGCGAAGGATTACTCTACGACCTCAAGGGACGGTTGGAAAATCACGATGCACGCGAGACCAGCATTCAGGCGCTGGCGGTGCGTTTTCACGTCAATATGGCCAAGGCGGAGCGTGTAGCAGAAACAGCCAGAGTACTCTTGCTGCAAGTCTGTGATGCCTGGAACCTGAATACGGAAGAGGCGCAAAAGATACTGCGCTGGGCGGCGTTCCTCTACCCGGTGGGGCTGGACATATCGCACTCCGATTATCACAAACACAGCGCCTACATTATTGAGCATGTAGATATTGCTGGCTGTTCGCGCATTGAACAGACACAGTTGGCTCTGTTGGCGCGTGCGCACCGAAAATCCCTCGGGTCTAAAATGTTTGCTGCTACCGATACGGATATTTTGCATCTGGCCTTGATTTTGCGATTAGCCATTTTGTTTAACCGCACCCGCAAAAACGCCTTGCCCGAACACCTGCAAATACAGGCGAGTAACGCTCAGGTTACCTTGGTGATGTCGCGTGCCTGGCTGCAAGACAACCCTTTGACCCAGGCAGATTTAGAAACAGAAGCAGAGCACTGGCAGGCGTTGGATTATCGCTTGTCGATAGTCGATAACTAAAAATCACAGAACCAATCCAGTTGCGAGATTTACACCTGCACCTGTGCTGCCCACTGGTTGAGCAGGCTGGCCTGGGCATCCACAGGCGTTTCATCCTCTGCCGGCTGGGTCCGCAGGTAATGGCCATCGCTTTGCAGCAACCAAGCGTGAGTGTTGTCCTGTAAGTAAAGATGCAAATCGTTAATTATCTGTTCGCGAATTTTCTTTTGTTTAATAGGAAAACAAATTTCTACCCGGTAAAGCATATTGCGCGCCATCCAGTCGGCACTGGACGCATAGAGCAAAGGCTCGCCATTATTTTCAAAATAAAATACGCGGCTGTGTTCGAGAAAGCGGCCGACAATTGAACGCACGCGAATATTTTCCGACTGTCCTGCCACACCCGGTCGCAACTGACAGATACCGCGCACAATTAAATCAATTTGCACGCCGGCTATGGAGGCACTGTAAAGCGCCTGCACCAACTCCTCTTCATACAGCGCATTCATTTTCAAAATAATACGCGCCGGCAAACCCTGCTCGGCGTGTTCTATTTCCTGGCGTATACAACGCAGCATATGTTTATGCAGGGTAAAAGGAGCGTAAATTAAATCGTTCATCTTGGAGGCTTTGCCCAAGCTTGAAAGCTGAATGAAAATACGATAAACATCGCCGCAAATCGCCTGATCGGCGGTCATCAAACTATAATCGGTGTACACCATCGTCGTGCGCGGGTGATAGTTGCCGGTGCCCAGATGGACATAGTAACGCAGCTGCTTATCTTCTCGTCGGGCAATCATTAACATTTTGGCGTGGGTTTTATATCCCACCACGCCGTAAGTGACGTGAATACCATAACGCTGTAAGCGTTCGGCCAGTGCCACGTTTTGTTCTTCATCAAAGCGAGCCCGCAGCTCGACAATAACGGTAACCTCTTTACCCGCCTTAGCAGCGTTGATTAACGCATCCACAACCGGCGAGTTAGTTCCGGTGCGATACAAGGTTTGCTTGATAGCCAGCACCTGCGGATCATTGGCAGCTTCGCGTAAAAAATCCACCACCGCCTGAAAAGAATCAAAAGGGTGATGCAGTAAAATATCCTGCTTTTTTAATGCATCAAAGTAATTACTGGTGCGTTTGGGAAACTTGGGCAGCGACTGCACAAAAGGCTTAAACATCAATTGCGGGTCATTGGCCAGATCAAATAAATCGCTAAAACGATTGAGATTGAGCGGACCATTGACGCGATATAAATCACGCTCCTGAATCTCACAGCGATTGAGCAAAAATGCTTCAATATCCTCGGGGCAGGTATCGGTTAACTCCAGGCGCACCTCGTCGCCGTACTGACGATAAATAAGCTCGCCTTGTACGGCACGTAACAAGTCGTCTACCTCTTCCTCGTCAAGAAAAATATCCGAGTTGCGTGTCAAGCGGAATTGATGGCACTCGACAACGTGCATACCAACAAAAATCTCATCCATAAAAAAATGAATAATGGAGGAGAGAAAAACAAACTGTTGATCGTTTTTGCTGATCTCGGCGGGCAGTTCAATCATATGCGGCAATGCACGTGGAACCTGAACCGTAGCCAGCCCCGAGCTGCGACCAAAAGCATCTTTGCCGTCAAGCTTAACAATAAAGTTAAGACTCTTATTAAGGATGCGCGGGAAGGGGTGGGCAGGGTCCAGACCAATGGGACTTAACAGCGGCAGCACCTGCTCAGAAAAATAGCCTTGCAGGTATTGAATCTGTGCGTCTGTCCATTCATCGCGGCGCAGTACTTCAATGCCGTGTTCTTTTAGCAAAGGCAATAATTGTTGGTTTAAAATGGCGTACTGTTCGTCCACCAGAGCATGTGCCAACTCAGCAATAGCGATGAGGTTGTCGCTATGGCTCAGCCCGTCGGCTGGAATAGTGCTGGTGCCCACTTCCAGCATTTGCACCAGGCCGCCCACCCGCACCTCAAAAAACTCATCCAGGTTGGAGGAGAAAATGCAAAGAAAGCGCAGCCGCTCCAGCAGCGGCAGATTCTCGTCATAAGATTGATGCAGAACGCGCCGGTGAAACTCCAGCAAGCTCAGCTCACGATTAAAAAACTGCTCAGACACCAAGGCGTTCTCCATGACTCACTCTGCCAGTAATGAATTTGGCTGAGACTATGATGAATGTTTATGACAAAAAAGCGACAGATGGAAAGTGGTTTTATAGTAGCACCAATTATTCCGGAGTGCGGGATTAAGAACACCTCCCCCAACCCCTCCGCAAGCGGAGGGGGGCTAAACCGGAAGCCCGCTCTTGCTCTTCCCCTCTTCGCTTGCAGGGGGGCCCTAGTTTTACTCTCCCCCTCTTCGCTTGCAGAGGGGGCCTAGTTTTACTCTCCCCCTCTTCGCTTGCAGAGGGGGCCTAGTTTTACTCTCCCCCTCTTCGCTTGCGAGGAGGGGGCCGGGGGGAGGAGCAATGGAGGAGCAATCAGAAAGAAGAAAAGCCTTACTGCTCCCAACCCAGATTGCGAACAATATCCGCCGTGGGGCTGGTCTGATTCATAGTATAAAAATGCAACCCCGGCGCGTCGTTATCCAGCAAGGTATCGCACAACTCGGTCACCAGATCCAAACCAAAGGCGCGCACACTGTCGGGGTCGTGAGCATAAGCCTCCAAGCGCTTGCGCAACCAACGAGGAATCTCCGCGCCGCAGTTGTCAGAAAAACGCATCAGATTTTGCACATTAATAATCGGCATAATGCCCGGATAAATGGGCTTATCTATACCCGCCTTTTGGCACTGATCGACAAAATAAAAATACGCATCGGGATTATAAAAATACTGCGTAATAGCGCTGTTGGCCCCGGCATCCAGCTTGCCCTTTAAATAGCGAATATCATCTTCATAGCTTTTCGCCTGCGGATGAATCTCAGGATAAGCCGCCACTTCCAGTTGCAATTGCTCGCCAAAATGCTGGCGAATAAACGCCACCAATTCATTGGCGTACACCAACTGATAAGAGCCGCCCACACCCGAAGGTATATCCCCGCGTAGCGCGACAATACGTTCAATGCCCGCCTCAATATACTCTTCAATCAGCGCCTTGATAGTCGCCTCGTCATCGCCACCAAACGACAGGTGCGGTGCCACGGATACACCCTGCTGGTTAAACTGCTTGACCAGGTTTTTGGTGTTGTCGCGAGTGGAGCCACCGGCGCCATAGGTGACGGAAAAAAAGTCTGGCGCGAAGCTTGCCAGTTCATCCCGCACCAAGGCCAATTTGGTTTTGCCTTCCTCGGTCTTGGGAGGGAAAAACTCAAAACTTAAACGCAGAGATTTCTTGTTCATAAATCTTCCTTTATAAGCTCGGGGCGCCGCATCAAAAACTGACGCCCCAGGCCATTAATATTTATAGCTATCAGGCTTAAACGGCCCCTTCACATCAACACCAATATACTCGGCCTGCTCGGGACGCAACTGCGTAATCACTCCGCCAAAACCTTCCACCATATGCCGCGCCACTTCCTCGTCCAACTGCTTGGGCAATACTTCCACAAACAACCGGTCTTTCTTTATCGCTTCATCCAGATCGGCAAACTTATGTTCGTACAAATAAATTTGTGCCAGCACCTGGTTGGCAAAAGAACCGTCCATAATGCGTGAAGGATGACCGGTAGCATTGCCCAGGTTTACCAGTCGGCCTTCCGACAACAGCAGCAAATGATCGTTGCTGGCGCGATCGCGGTAAATCTTGTGCACCTGAGGTTTGATCTCTTCCCACTCCCAATTCTCGCGCATAAAAGCCGTGTCAATTTCATTGTCGAAGTGACCGATATTGCACACCACCGCGCTGCTCTTGAGAGTTTTCAGCATGGCCTGGTCACACACATTCACATTACCGGTGGTGGTGACCAGTAAATCGGTAGTGCTGAGAACCGCCGTATTAATATCTTCCACCTTGCCGGTGTTAATACCGTTCAGGTAAGGCGACACCACTTCAAAACCATCCATACACGCCTGCATGGCGCAAATGGGATCGGCCTCAGTAACTTTAACGATCATGCCTTCCTGGCGCAGCGAAGCTGCCGAACCTTTACCCACATCGCCATAGCCAATCACCAGCGCTTTTTTGCCCGACAGCAAATGATCAGTGCCGCGCTTGATGGCATCGTTCAAGCTGTGACGACAGCCGTACTTGTTGTCGTTTTTACTTTTGGTCACCGCATCGTTGACATTAATAGCCGGTACTTTCAAAGTGCCTTTTTTCAGCATCTCCTGTAAGCGGTGAACACCGGTGGTAGTCTCTTCACTGATACCGTGAATGCGCTTCAGCGTCTCGGGATACTTCTCGTGTACCACTTGAGTCAAATCGCCGCCGTCATCCAGAATCAGGTTGGCTTCCCACGGCTGACCGTCCTTGAGAATGGTCTGCTCCAAACACCACCAGTACTCCTCTTCGGTCTCACCTTTCCAGGCAAACACCGGAATGCCCGCAGCGGCAATGGCAGCGGCGGCATGATCCTGAGTAGAAAAAATATTGCACGACGACCAGCGCACCTCAGCCCCCAGTGCCACCAGAGTTTCAATCAGCACAGCGGTTTGAATGGTCATGTGAATGCAGCCAAGAATCTTCGCACCTGCCAGTGGCTTTTGCGCCGCATAACGGTTGCGCAGCGCCATCAGCGCCGGCATTTCACCCTCGGCAATATCAATCTCCCGCCGTCCCCACAGCGCTTGCTGCTGAAACTCTTCAGCCGTGGTGGCGGCGATCTTGTAATCGGTAAAGCTTGCTGCAATGTTCATAAATAGCCTCGTAAATTCGGTCAGCGATAAATAATAAAAATGGCCTTACAGATACTTTTTCAGCACCTCAGCCTTGTCAGTTTTTTCCCAGGTAAAATTCGGCAGCTCGCGACCAAAATGACCGTAAGCGGCCGTGGCGCGATAGATGGGACGCTTCAGGTCGAGCATCTCAATCAGGCCGCGCGGGCGCAGGTCAAAATGCTCGCGCACCAATTTGACAATCTCGCAGTCGGGCAGCTTGCCGGTGCCAAAAGTATTCACGGCAATTGAAGTGGGCTCGGCCACGCCAATGGCGTAAGACACCTGAATCTCACAACGGCGCGCCAGTCCGGCGGCGACAATATTCTTCGCCACATAACGACCGGCATAAGCCGCCGAGCGGTCCACCTTGGAGGGGTCCTTGCCCGAGAAAGCGCCGCCGCCATGGCGCGCCATGCCGCCATAGGTATCGACAATAATCTTGCGCCCGGTCAGCCCGCAGTCGCCCACGGGGCCGCCAATAATAAACTGGCCGGTGGGGTTAATATGGTAGAGCGTATCCTTGTGCAGCCACTCGGCGGGCAGCACTGTCTCAATAATTTCCTTGCGTACCGCCTCTTGAATCTCGCTCTGGCTAACGCCGGGATTGTGTTGGGTAGACAGCACCACCGCATCCACCGCTACAGGCATGCCATTCTCGTAACGCAAAGTAACCTGACTCTTGGCGTCGGGGCGCAGCCACGGCAAAGTGCCCTGCCTGCGCAAATCAGCCTGACGCTCCACCAAGCGGTGAGCATAATAAATAGGGGCGGGCATCAGCACCTCGGTCTCGTCCGAAGCGTAGCCAAACATCAGCCCCTGATCGCCAGCGCCCTGATCTTTATTTGCCGCGCTATCCTCATCCACGCCCTGGGCAATATCGGCCGACTGCTTGCCAATGGCGTTGAGCACGGCGCAGGATTTACCGTCAAAGCCCACATCCGAAGAGTTGTAACCAATATCCAGAATCACCTGACGAATCAGGTCCTCCAGATCCACATAGGTCGAGGTGCGCACCTCGCCGGCAACAATAGCCATACCGGTTTTGACCAGCGTCTCCACCGCCACCCGCGCCTCGGGGTCATCGGCGAGAATGGCGTCGAGCACGGCATCAGAAATCTGATCGGCCAGTTTATCGGGGTGGCCCTCAGAGACAGATTCAGAGGTAAACAGCGTGTATTCAGACATGGAAACTCCCTGTGTCGCAGCTAGGTAATTAAAATAATTAATCGGGTTTAAAAAACTGTCGCAACTGCACCTGAAAACCATTGCGCAGTGCGGTATACAAACTCTGTCCTTCATCCAGCCCGGCATTGGCTGCCCATTGGCTGAACTCTTGCGGCTCAAAACCTTGCCAGATATCACCGCAGGTTTTACGTGCCCAGTCCTGCTCGTGGCGACACAAGTCGGTCACCAGCAACACCCCACCGGGCGCCAGCGCGTCGCTGAGGTGCTGAAAAATCTCCGCTGGGCTGGGCGTATGGTGCAACACCATATTGATCACAATACAGTCGGCCTGAATCTGCTCGCGTACCAGCCAGTGGGTATCGCCCAAAACACATTCCACTGCTTTCAGCTTGTGATCCGCCACCAACTGGCGCGAGCGCTCCAGCATACCCTCGGCATTATCCAACGCGATCACCCGGTTAAAGTGCTGCGCCAGCACCGGCAAAAACTCCCCTTCGCCCGGCCCTACCTCCACCGCCAGACGGGTCGAACGCAGCGGGCTATGAGCCAATAGCTGCGCCACTTGCTCGCCATACACTGGGTAGCTGGCAATCAAATCCTGCTGGGCGCGAAACTTATGCACATTGAGCGCAAAGAAATCCCGCGATGCCTGAGCGCGCTCTGCCGCAATGGCTTGCAAGTGCTTACTTACCGTAGGTGGCAGTGACAGAGTGTCTACCGCTTGATAAAGCGTCTGCTGCAAGGCCGCCACCGGGCTCTCGGTCACCAGCATGGCGCGGCGGTAATACACCGAGTTACCCTCGCGTCGGCTAGTGGTCAGCCCCGCCGCCGAAAGCAGTTTTAAATGATGACTCATGCCCGACTGGCCCACAGCAAAAATGCGCGCCAGTTCCAATACTCCATAAGAGTTGTGGGCCAGCACCTGCAAAATATCCAGCCGCAAAGGATCGGCCGCGGCCTTGAGAAAAGCGGCGAGCTGATCGCGTGGAGGCGTCACCGGAGACGCTAAAGAAGTGGCCTGGACAGTCATGCGCGCATTCTAGCCCAAGACCTCATCTATATCAAAATATTTTGATATAGATAGCAGGCCAATCCTTGCGGTGGCTGATGTGGCTTTACTGATAGAGGCAGGTGCGCGAGAATAGCGCCCTATATAAAGTTTCACAGGTTGCGTTTTCAACTCAAAAGGCCCGCAGAGGTCATCTTTGAACCCCTTTATTCGCTAAGGAGCATTGACCCCTATGCCATCTCGTTTAGATCTTGCCAATGCAATTCGCGTCCTCAGTATGGACGCCGTTCAAAAAGCCAACAGTGGCCACCC
>Ga0079223_10002746_pt1 | contig 10957 bp, 9 predicted proteins | sample Stecom2011_FD_75072 | JGI IMG/M metagenome (GOLD analysis project Ga0079223, IMG submission 75072) | Agricultural soil microbial communities from Utah to study Nitrogen management - Steer compost 2011 | ecosystem: Environmental > Terrestrial > Soil > Agricultural land | place: USA: Utah...
CCTGATAGGTGTCGAATTTGACGAAAACACCGTTTGGGGTCAGCTGACTATTTTAGAGCTAAAGCTATTAATTTACTTAGCGTTAGGCGACTTAATGGAAGCATATGAATTGAAGGAAGAATTCACCGCAGGTGCCCAAAAGGTAAATGATCTGGATGAAGCCTTGAAAGGGGCCGATTTTGTATATGTCAAAAACTGGTCTTCCTATACAAATTATGGAGCCATGCCTCCCGTAAACGGAGATTGGTTGCTCAGCCCTGATCGCTTGAAGGGAAGCAATGAGGCCAAAGTCATGCACTGCCTGCCTGTGCGCAGGGATTTGGAATTGTCATCAGCCATTTTGGACGGACCGGATTCTTTGGTTATTCAGGAAGCCGGCAATAGGGTCTGGGCGGCTCAAGCGGTATTGAAAAGGATTGTTGCACAATTGTAAAAAAGGAACATGTCAGCATCGAGATTATTGATTGTAAAGATAGGTGGCAACGTCATTGACAATGCAAACGCACTAAATGATTTTGTAGAGAAATTTGCCGCATTGCCAGGTAAAAAAATCCTGGTTCACGGTGGGGGCAAACTGGCTACAGAGCTTGCAGGTCAACTTTCCGTACCTGTTAATATGAAGGACGGCCGTAGGATTACCGACAGTGAAACCCTACGCATCGCCACTATGGTGTACGCCGGGCTGACCAATAAAAGCCTGGTAGCAAAACTGCAAGCGGCCGGTTGCGATGCATTGGGCCTGAGTGGGGCTGATGGTAATGTACTGCAAACCATGAAAAGACCGGTCAAGGAAATTGACTATGGCTTTGTGGGTGACATGATGCATGATTCGGTTAATGTGGCAAGCATCAAAAAATTTCTCGACGGTGGCTTTACCCCGGTATTTTCAGCGATCACCCACAATGGACAAGGTCAGTTGCTCAACACCAATGCAGACACAATTGCTTCGGCATTGGCCGTGGCCATGACCTCGATTTACGAGACCAGTTTGATTTACTGCTTTGAGAAGCAGGGGGTATTGAGGGATGTGAATGATGAAAATTCTGTCATTTCCGAAGTTTCCCAGTCTGATTTTGAGCGTATGCAAAAGGTCAAGACCGTTGCCGAAGGCATGATTCCCAAACTACATAATGCATTCGAAGCTTTGATGAAGGGCGTCAGCCTGGTATCTATTGGCCATGCCAGCGCAGTACACATGATACAGCAGCAGCAGTCCGGCACAAGAATGATTTTGAAAAGATAGGGGGTAATGTAAGGCTACCTAAACAGTCCTGAAACTGAAAGCAGCCAGGAAAATTGCCTCGAAAATTATAAGAAATGAAAGCAGAACATGGAAGTAACAATCAACTGGCCGAACTTGCCCAGCAGGCAATAGAGCAGTTAAAAGCATTGATTGCCATTCCATCTTTCAGTCGTGAAGAGGAGCGTACTGCAGATCTGCTCGGATCCGAATTGAGAAAATTTGGTATAGAAACCCATCGTAAAGCCAATAATGTTTGGGCCTATAATCGGCATTTTGACCCTTCCAAGCCTACTATTCTACTCAATTCACACCACGACACTGTTCGACCCAATCCCAATTATACGCGTGACCCCTTTGCTGCATCGGTAGAGGACGGCAAGCTATATGGCTTGGGTAGCAATGATGCAGGGGGATGTCTCGTTTCCCTGATGGCTACCTTCCTCTATTATTACGAAGCAGAAAACCTGCGCTACAATTTGTGTTTTGCTGCCACAGCGGAGGAAGAAATCTCAGGTAAGCATGGGGTAGAATTCGTATTGCCAAATTTGGGTGAATTGGCGTTTGCGATAGTAGGAGAGCCTACCGGAATGCAGTTGGCCGTAGCCGAAAAGGGCCTGATGGTACTGGATTGTGAGGCCAGGGGTATAGCAGGGCATGCAGCCAGAGAAGAAGGCGAAAATGCAATATATCATGCTTTGCCGGATATAGAATGGTTTGCTAAATATCAGTTTGAGAACGTTTCAGAACTTTCCGGACCGGTAAAAATGAGCGTGACCATGATCAATGCCGGCTCCCAGCACAATGTGGTGCCGGCAAGCTGTACCTTTGTGGTGGATATACGCATCAACGAATTATATACGCATGAGGAGATTCTGACCGAAATCCGCCAGCACGTCCAATGTGAGGCCGTACCCCGGTCCACCCGTTTGAAACCCTCATTCATTCCATTGGATCATCCTTTGGTGCAAGCAGGTCTGGACATAGGTTTGAAAGCCTTTGCATCCCCAACCATGAGTGATCAGGCCCTATTGGACATCCCTTCTCTCAAAATCGGCCCTGGAGATTCCGCCCGCTCCCATTCGGCGGATGAATTTATTTATATCCGGGAAATAGAGGAGGGCATCGCAATCTATTGCAAATTATTGGATAAGATACTTTTTTAACCCCCTTTCGGGGAATATGAATCTACAATCTATAAGAGGGAAATCAACTTCTCAAGGTCTTCTTGAGTGTGAGCTGCAGACAGCACAATCCGGTCTAACGGTGGATCATTCGGATCCGGATAGGGGAAACTGGAAATCAGAATTTGGTTAGCGGCCAGGTGGTCAAAATACGACTTGCCGGGGCTATAAAACACCGGATAATCCTCAATATACATCCATTCATTCCGATGCGGCAGATGCTGTTTAAAAAACCGGATATTAGCCCTCAATTTCTCCCATTGTTCCTGATAGATTTTTCCCCCATTGAGGAAAGCGTACAGAAATGCAGGTGCTGAAGGCGAGGCGCCCACAAACACCCCGGTTTTGCGCAATTCATCGATAGTTTGCTGATCCGCCAGAATGATTCCGGCATCGATTCCCGTACCCTTGGCCAATGAAGCCACCACTGTGAGCTTCAGCTCCGGCTTCTGACTGATCCTGACGGAAGTTTCTGAAGGATCAAATACACCCAACCCATGCGAATCGTCCAATATAAAATGGACTTTCTTGCCCGGTTGGATGGCCTGGAACACCGAGAAATCAAAACGCTGGGGCTGGACATTGTCCAGGGTATTGCTAATGATCAGGAAAGAATCTGATTTACTATTGTTGATGTGCTCAACAGTCGCATTAGCCCAATCCGCAAACTCACCAGCGGAGGCAGGCTTTCCATCGAGCCAAAGGGCAGGATGGCAGCATGGAGAGTATAGTATTTGATCAGGAGAGTGATTTTTGCTGATTTGCCTTACCGCCAATTGGGCCGCCAAATATCCACTGGAAAGAAGGACGGCATCCCCGAAACTAAATTTTTTGGCAGCATATTTTTCTGCATCCTCATAAATTCCCAACTGCACATTGTTGGTCCGGGAAGTCCCATTATTGAGACCATAGCGGTCCAGACCCTCCTTGAACAGTGTTGCGAAACCAGTATGCAGGTTCAGCCCGAGATAGGCCGTGCCACCAAAAAACAAATACGGGTGGTCCCCAAGTACCACTTCTCTACCTGTCCCCTGATCCAGATGACGACTGCGGTCCGTGATATGATATAGATTATCCAATCAATATATAGATTATCCGATCAACTCATTGCCATCGCCGGGGAAAACCACACTGGGTTTGAACGATTTTGCTTTCTCGAAATCCATCAGCGCATAAGAAAAAATAATCACCACGTCACCCACCTGTACCAATCGGGCAGCTGCCCCATTCAGACAAATTATGCCGGACCCCCGTTCTCCTTTGATCACATAAGTCTCAAAACGGGCCCCATTATTATTATTGACCACCTGCACCTTCTCATTGGCAATCAGATTGGCCGCATCCATCAGATCTTCGTCTATCGTGATGCTGCCCACATAATTCAATTCTGCCTGTGTGACCCGTGCCCGGTGAATCTTGGATTTTAATACTTCAATTTGCATTCTACAAAGGTAAGGAATCGAATTCATTTCTCGGAAGTCGGTTTATTGCAAATTCATAACTATCTCAAAAGCACAAAGTTTTATCTCTTATAAAGTTTCTAATTAAACACGTTGAAATAAAAGATAAAGAAAAATTATTGACTTATTAATTATTTATTATATCTTTGTAGTTAATAAATACAGTAAAATATGATAGTGATGGCTAAGAGAAATTTAGGAAGGTATGTGGACCCGCGGACGGATTTTGGTTTTCGCTGGTACTTCGGGCGTGAGGATAGCAAGCAGTTTCTGATCGATTTCCTCAATGGTCTTTTCCAGGGGGAGAAGGTGATCGTGGATCTGGCGTATGGGCCTAACGAGCATGACGGGGAGCAGCGGGAAGAACGACGGGTCGTGTTTGATTTGCACTGCACTGGTGCTGAAGGGGAGCGGTTCATCATCGAGATGCAGCGGCTCTATCAGGATTTCTTTAAAGATCGCATGGTGTATTATACTTCACGTCTGATCAGCAAACTGGTGTCAAAAGGCCGTCGGGGCAACAATTATGAGCTCCCGGAGGTTTATTTCATCGGGATTCTGGAGTTTGCATTGGATGCTACCGAAGAGAAGAAGTACTTCTATGATGTAGCCCTATGCGAACGGCAGACTGCGGAGCTGTTCTACGAAAAGCTAGGCTTCAAACTGATCGTCCTGCCACATTTCAACAAGCGGGAGGATGAACTGCGGGGCGACATGGACCAATGGCTATATCTGCTAAAGAACCTGAGTGAAATGCAGGAAATGTCAAAGTTTTTGGACAAACGGATGTTTAGCCGTATTTTTGAGGTTGGCAAGGTCGCCAGCTTAAAGAAGGAGGAACAAATGTCATACGAGGCCAGCATCAAACAGAAAATGGATGCAGAAAGCATCTTTAACAGTGCCCGCCGGGCTGGATTTCAACAGGGTCTTGAGAAAGGTCACCAGGAAGGTTTTGAGAAAGGTCGTGAAGAAGGTCATCAGGAAGGTCGTGAAGAAGGTCACCAGGAAGGTCGTGAGGAAGGTCATCAGGAAGGTCACCAGGAAGGCTCCCGAGAAGCAAAGATCGTCATCGTGCGCAACCTGATCCAGAAAACAGATATGACCGATGAACAGATTGCAATGCTGGCGGAGGTTTCCCTGGATGTGGTCAAGCAGATCCGGAGTGAGGACACCGCTCCTGAAATGTGACAAATAGCTCAAAAAAAGGCCGCCTCTTTGTTTGGACTGCCCCCAATAAAGGGTCTAACTTTTTGGGGACAATACAGTTTTTGAGGCAGCCTCTTTGTGTTTTCTGCAATTTATAATGCGGTGATTTAGAACCGCAAGGCTGTTCAGGCGCTTATTCGCTTTGAGCTTCGCGGATGGCTTCGATTTTGGCCACAACTTCAGTCATCACCATTTCGATGTCCGGACTTCCACCAACAGACCTGAAGCGGATAAAGCCGTCCTTATCAATGAATATTTTGGTAGGAATACCCTGCACTTCATAAGCGGTGACAGTGGCTTTTGGACGGTCTTTCATTTCATCGTACAAGACGTGGAATGTATATTTGTTTTCTTCGATAAAATTGGTGACCAGTTCTTCGTAATTTTCTTCACTCTGCCAGGTGTCAATAAATAAAAACGCTACATCCGGATCGTTTTCATATTTGTTGAGTGCTGTTTGCATGCCCGGGAAGGATACAATGCAGGGGCCGCACCAGGTGGCCCAAAAGTCGAGCACGACGATTTTGCCGCGCATATCTTCCAGACTGACAAATTCACCCTTCATGTTCCTGAGCCGAAAGCCGGGAGCTTCCTCCTTGACCATGGATGACTTATATTTTTCCTTCAAGGCTGCCAGCACCTTTTGGTCGAGATTGGCTTTTACAGCTGCAAAATCCCCTTTTCCGTTATTCAGTGTTTGGTACAGGTTTTCCATTTCGGTGAAAATTTGTCCGCTCACCGAACGGGTCAACAGGTGGTTTTCCAGCAATTGATATGCATCAAACGATCGTCCCATTTTGGCATATCCTTTAGCCAGGGTGATGGTATTGCTGACTGATGCGGCAGCCCCCGGATTTTTGCTGGCCAGATCTTCGATAAGCGCAATTCCTTCTTCTGCTTGGCCTGCTCCGATCAATGCATTGGCGTATTGCCCGATCAATGTACGGTGCACTAGCAATTGATTTTCTTCCTTTTCAATTCCCCCAAAGGCCCGCTCCAAAAACGGGAGAGCATGGCTATATTCTTCTTTTTTGATCAATTCAGACGAAATGTTGCTGATCAGGCTATAATTTATGGTAGAGCCGCCTTCAGTAGAACCGCCTTCAGTTCCGGCAATCAAGGGGCTTAAACGGTCGTATTGACCTTCATTGACCAACTCTCTTCCCAGCGACATGGCTGCCTGGGAATAAGCAGACTGATTGCTTTCATTAAAAGAGGCCGAAGGGAATTTTTTCAGCCAATCATGATAGGCCGCTTCCTTCTCCAGTGCAGAAGTTTCCTTGTTTGCGAAAATTGCGCTCATAGCCTCACTTCTGGCCCTGATTCCCTTTGGGAATTTTTTCACTATACCCTCATTGATTTTATCTGCAGTTTCCGTATCGCCCAAATTGCGATAAACGCCAACAGCCAGAATGCGGTATTCTTCGTTGTTGGACTTGGACAATGCCAGCGCTTCCTTGGCCAATTGGGCTTTCGAGGCTGCGTCGTCCTGTCTTAGCAAATTGTTGATTTCGGTACGGATGTCCTCATAGCTCAGGTCTTTGCGCTTGGCCAACTGCGCATTCACCGGTGCAGCAAAAGCCACACAAACTGCCATAAGGAGACCCCAGATAATTGGTTTTTTCATGTTAATCAAATTAAGATTCAAAATATAATAAGTCTATAAATCCAACAATTATAAAAAGTAAAAGTGCGAAAAATATTTTAATTTAACACCACAAGGCCGATTATAATACCACATTATCGATCAATCTTACTCCATCCACCCATGCAGCAACCAGTGCCACCAGTTTTTCCGGAGGTGTATCCTCATCTGCATCCAGCAAAGAGTCTCTATTGCATAGGGCAAAATATTCCAGGCGAACCCCCTCAGCCTGCTGTAGCCTGGTTGCAGCTTTTTTCCGAATTTCCTGTAGGCTAATCCGACCCGCTACCCATTCCGGAATGAGTATTTTGACTTCCCGAAGGGTTTGGAACAACACCAAGGCCTGCTTTCTGCCGAGCGGCGAAAGCCGGACATTGCGCGAGCTCATGGCCAATCCTTCTGGCTCCCGAACCGTCTCGCCCATGATGAGTTTGACCGATAACTGCTTTTGGTCTATCATTGATTGGATGACCAGAAATTGTTGCAGGTCCTTTTGACCGAAAATCGCCCAATCGGGTTTGACCGCCTCAAATAATTTATAAACAATCTGCGTCACCCCCCGGAAATGGCCGGGGCGTTCCTTGCCCTCCAACACCTGATCCAAAGTCCCCAGATCGATTTTCCAATCTGCCTCCTGTGCACCCCAACCATTTTCCTTTGCTCCCGAATCCTTTTCCACACCATACATTTCCCCCACCTCCGGGAGAAATAGCACGTCACAATCCACTGATTCCAGCAGCGCAATATCCTGCTCCAGAGGACGCGGATATTTTTTCAAATCTTCCGGATCGTTAAATTGGGTCGGATTGACAAAAATACTGCACACCGTGATCCCCCCCAATCCAGCTGCCTGCCGGACCAAGCTCAGGTGACCTTCGTGCAGCGCTCCCATCGTTGGTACAAATGCGATCTGCCTGCCTTCCTGTCGGTAACTGGCCAGCAGCAAAGCCAATTCCTTTATAGTTTTTATGATCTCCATACTTGTCTATTTGACCAATTTTCACCCCGAAAATCTCCGGAACTACCGACCGCAAAAATGCGAATTCCATTCGTATTTAGACCATTACCAAACGAATAATTGTGATTTTCATAAAAAATGTGTATCTTTGTGCTATCAAAAATTACTACTTAACTCTTTTTAATTAAAATTTGGAGATGGCAAAAACGAAGATTTTGTTTGTTACGCATGAGATGTCGCCGTTCCTCGAATTAAGCAAAATTTCAGAAATTACCCGTCAATTGCCTCAGGCAATGCAGGAAAAAGGATATGAAATCCGGATTCTGATGCCCAGGTTCGGCAACATTAATGAACGTCGAAACAGATTGCACGAGGTGATCAGGTTATCTGGAATGAATATCGTCGTTGACAACAACGACAACCCTCTGATTATCAAGGTTGCTTCTATTCCTTCTGCAAGGATGCAGGTATATTTCCTTGATAATGAGGAATACTTTCAGCGCAAGCACGTTTTTTGTGATGACAAAGGAAAGTTCTTTGACGACAATCACGAACGTACGGTATTTTTCTGCAAAGGCGCATTGGAGACGGTCAAAAAATTGGGTTGGTCACCGGATGTGGTCCACTGTCATGGATGGATGAGTGCATTGGTGCCCGCATATATCAAGACCGCTTACAAGGACGATCCTACTTTCAAGGATACCAAAGTGATCTACTCCCTGTATGAAGAAGATGGCAACATTGATCTGGGCAAGTATTTTTCATCTATCGCCCTGACCGGAAACATGACCAAGAATGACCTTGAAGCTTATGGCTCGGGGGACTATGAAGGGTTGTATAACGGTGCGATCAGTTATTCAGATGCCATTGTTACTATAGGTGACGACATTGAGAAAAATCTGTTAAATATTGTTAAAAAGGCAGAAATTTCACTTTTTGAGATGTTAAATGACGAAGATTTCGAAAATTATTGCAACCTTTACGACCAGTTTTCGAGTGAAGAACTTGAAGAGACAGTAGAAGCATAAGGATTGAGATTAATTTTCATTTAGTATGAAATACCTTCACAGAGACTTATTGACCTTGTTGATAAGTCTTTTTATTTTGGCAAGCTGTACCAACCCCACTGGTGTGGGACTGGAAGTAACGCCTGAAAACCAAATAGAAGCATTTTTTTCGGATACAGTTAGTATCCGTGCCTATACGGTCCGGGATGACAGTGTTCAATCCGGATCTTTCGACCAAACCCTCTTTGGCCAGATCAATGATCCCATATTTGGCAAAACCGTGGTAGGATTGGCCGTGGAGCTAAGCAGGCCAAACCAGTTTGTCCAATTTAGGGAGGATGTAGAGATCGATTCAGTTATTTTGGTCCTGCCCTATGGAGGTAATTATTATGGAGATACCACCCAAGCCTCTACTTTTGCGGTCCAGGTGCAGCCATTGGCAGAGACCTTTCAGGTCAACACCTATTCCACGAAGCAATGGGATGTCAAGCCTGAAGTGGTCGGGAGTAAAACCCTACCCCGATACGGCTATAAAACCACTGACAGCCTTTGGGTAAAGATACGTTTGGACGGAAAGGACACAACCGTCAAGGCCCCGCCACAGATGCGGGTAGCCCTATCCAATGACTATTTCAAAAACCTACTTGGTGCGTCAGTAGATTCTGCCACCTTATCCACTGCGCAGGGATTTAAAGATCATGTAAAAGGGCTCTACCTGAGCATCGATCAAAATGCATCCACAGGTATAGGTGGATTGGTCACGTTTGCCGCCCGTCAGGGAGTTTCCGGAGTAGAGATGACTTATAGACAATCTAACGGGCTGACCGGTGATGATGCGGGTATAGACACCATTCGCACTTTATTGGAGATCACTCCGGCAACCTTTTCCTCCGGTTTTACCTTTTTCCTTGGGATGGCAAGCAGTGTTCAGAACAACTATCCTCAAGCCATTTTGGACCAATTGGATGCTCCGGTATCCGGCAAAGAAGAAATTTACCTGCATGCCCCAACAGGTTTGAGGGGAAAAATAGTATTCCCAAATATTGATTATTTGAAAGGTAGAAACCTTTCTATTAATAAAGCCGAACTTGTCCTTTATGTAGATCAGGAAAAAATGGAAGGCCCATTAGCCCACCCAGCTCCCCGCCTCACCTTATATAGGCAGGATTTAGCTGGCCAACGCCAGAATATTCCGGATGGAGCTGCCATATCCCCTTCTACCGGTACTTACTTTGACAATAGAAGTCTGGATTTCCTGAATTTCGGGGGATGGTACGAAAAGGACAAACAACGATATATTTTCCATTTGACTTCTTATATTCAGGACGTATTAATGGGCAAAATCAATGGTAACGAACTTTACATTGCCCCAATATCCCCTACAGATACCTACGTGCCAACCATGCCTGCTCTCAATGGTAGTGGGCGTGTAATATTGGGCGGTGGCAATCACCCAACGTATCGCATGAAGCTCAATCTGTACTATATAGAGAACTGATAATAGAATCAGCGGACTGATTATCATTAAAAATATTGTTGCGATAACTTCCTATAATATTGTGGCAATTTAATATAATTCCTATATTGCCCTGCGGAAATTACTGACGGATTGCTGTTTTCCGCGTTTATCTATGTACTAAACATTTAAATTATGTGTGGAATTGTCGGCTATATTGGAGACAGGCAAGCCTGGAATATTATTATAAACGGCTTAAAACGCCTGGAATACCGGGGATATGACAGTGCCGGAATTGCCCTGATGAATGACGGCATCAAGGTTTATAAAAAAACCGGTAAGGTATCAGCACTTGAACAAGAAGCTGCAGGCAAGGACCAAAGTGGTACAGTAGGAATAGGGCATACCCGCTGGGCTACCCACGGTGAGCCTACCGATCCCAACGCCCACCCCCACATTTCCGGTGATGGCCGGCTGGCGATTGTCCACAATGGAATCATAGAAAATTATGGTCCCTTGCGTGAAGAATTGATCAGTAGGGGACATGTATTCAAAAGCGATACAGATACCGAGGTACTGATTCACCTCATTGAAAATATAATCCTGAACGAAGGTGTAGAATTGCTGGAGGCGGTTCGCCTGGCACTTACACAAGTAGTTGGTGCTTATGCCATTGCCATTGTGGATCGTGAGCAGCCCGATCAGTTGATCGCTGCACGTAAGGGAAGTCCCCTGGTCATTGGTGTGGGCGAAGGTGAATACTTTGTTGCCTCGGACGCTTCCCCTATTATCGAGCATACC
>Ga0079223_10002747_pt1 | contig 10956 bp, 11 predicted proteins | sample Stecom2011_FD_75072 | JGI IMG/M metagenome (GOLD analysis project Ga0079223, IMG submission 75072) | Agricultural soil microbial communities from Utah to study Nitrogen management - Steer compost 2011 | ecosystem: Environmental > Terrestrial > Soil > Agricultural land | place: USA: Utah...
ACCCTGCGCGTCCTCCGGCGGCTCGGGCCTGGGCAGCCCGCCGGCGGAAAGCACTTCCTCGATCTTCGGAATGATCTTCGAGAGCAGGCCGCTGGCGCGGAAGGCATCGCGGCAGGCTAGGCGCGTCGCGCGCTCGGGCGTCATCTCCAGACGCCTCTTCTGGGCGAGCCCGGCCACGCGGAAGGCCTGGGGCACCACCGTCTCCAGTTTCCAGAGGTCGGCAATGTCATAGACGAACGACAGGGGTCGCCCGGAGTGCAGGAAGCCGATGGCGGGTGCATAGCCCGCCGCCAGCACGGCCGCCTCGGTTAGCCCATGCAGGCACGCGGTGGCCGACGACAGGCAGCGGTTCGCCACGTCGCCGGCCTCCCAGTCGGCAGGGTCGTACTTGCGACGCTTCCACTTGACCCCGTACTGCTGGGCCAGGATCTCGTAGGTTTTCCGGACCCTTGCCCCTTCAATGCCGCGGAGCTGGTCGATAGAGCGCCGCTGCGGCGCCTCTTCCTTGAAGCGCAGCTGGAACATCTTGCGCACGATGCGCAGGCGCGCCTCGGGGTCCAGCGCCAAGGCCGCCTGCCACAGCAGCTTGTCCGACCTGGCACCCCCCGGCTGCCCGGCGGAGTAGAGGCGCACTCCGGCCTCCCCCACCCAGGTGATGAGGGTGCCGGTGCGGGCCGCCAGGGCGACCGCCGCGTGGCTGATCCGGGCGCCGGGTTCCAGCATCAGGCCGGCCAGCCCGCCGATCGGGATCTGGGTACGGGTTCCGTCGGCATTGACGGCGACGAAGGCACCGTCGCGGACGTCGAGTTGGGCCCGCTCGACGAAGACCAGTTGCGCCCGATCCCGGAGGGGGATCGGCTTGGGAGGAGCCAGTCCCGGCAGGCTCATGCTGCGCGCCGGATGAGCATCAGCCCGCAGCCGAAGGCCTTGGCCCTGCCGAAGCCCCGGGCGAGCGCGGCCAGGAAGGTCGCGGGTTCGGTGACGGTCAGGCTGCCGCGGAGGTCCAGGATGCCGAACTGCGGCTGTCCCCTGCGCGGTCCGCCATGGCCCGGCAGGGCCACGACGGAATAGTCTTCCACAAGCACCGAGTCGGGCTGGAAGCCGTTGGACTGGCCCTGGCGCTGCATCCACGCCTGAGCCGCCTCCGCCGCCAGCTTTCCGCGCAGCGCCGCGCGCTGGCTCGCCTGCCCCTCCTTCAGATCGGCGCGGCCCGGCACGGCATGCAGAAGGTGCATGACCACATCGCTCCGCAGCCCGCGGCCGCCACCCGGCCGGGGGCGGGAAAGGGTGGCATTGGCGCGCAGGACATAATGGAGCCGGTCGCCGGATCGGAGGTCGGGAGCGAAGCTCTTGACCTCCGGCAGCTCGAAGAGGGGCGCAGGCCGGGGTGGTCTTCGCGACAGCACGAGGAAACGCCCGCGGGCTTCGGCACGCCAGAGGAAATCTCGGCTCCGCTCTGATGAATCGGCAAAGAGCGTCCAGATCAGACGGTGATGGGCATCGAGCGCGCGCCCCCGCACGGCGGGATCGATGAGCTGCTTCAGGGCTTCCACATCGGGGTCGCGCCGCAACCGCAGGCGGGAGAGATAGAGGCTCATGCCTTGTCCTCCCGCGGTGCGATCTCCACCGTCACCAGCGCCTCGGAGCGCGCGGCGAAGTGCCAGGCGGTGCGATCCAGAGGCTGGTCCTGGCGCAGGTGGAGCTGTCTCTCAATCCCTTCTCTCGCGTCGACCGCCATCAGGCGTGCCACGCGCCCCGGGCTCCAGGGCGGCAAGGCGATGGCCGCCATCGCCTCGGCGGGGCCTTCGGCTTCGACGATGCGCGGCGCGAGCGGGGCAGACAGGGGGCAGGACTTGCGCCCCAGGTAGAGGGTGAAGCAGGGACGCAGCAGCGCCTGCCGCAGTGGCGGCAGCTCCCCGTCCCAGACGGCGACGCCGAAGAGGGGCTGCTGTCGATAGTCCCGCAGGCTGATGGAGGTATTTGCCCGCCGGCCCGCCCGTTCACAGGGCGAGAACTACCCGGACTATAGCACACCCTGCGCACACAACCACGCGATGAGAACTTCCCGGAGGCAGCCGATCGAGAGGCCTCCACTGCGTCCAGGACGAACGGGAGTTCCCGCCCCCCTCAGTCCCTGAAAATCAGCCTTAGCTCCGCCCACTTCCCGTCCCTGCGAATTCGCACCTTCTCGGCCAGGCGGTGGACCAGGTAGCCGGCCATGCGGAGCATGCCGTTGGGATCTTCGATCATCTCCTCGGCACTGGGGCGCCGGGTCGCGAGTTCGGGAAGTTGGCCCTTGTAGCGCACAAGCACGGTCAGGTTATGCTCGTCCCGGAGGGTTTCGAGCTCGACTGCCTCGCAATCCTCGGCCAGCAGATCGCTGGTCATCAGCAGTTCAAAGGCCTGCCAGGAGGCCGTCTCGGCGCGCCTCACCGCTTCCTGTCGGGCGCCCCAGAGTTTTCCCTGGCCCTCGATGAAGTCGCGCATCTCCTCGAAGTGGGTGCCGACCAGGGGAAAGACTTTCCGGGTACGACGGCCGGCGCCGATGCGGAAGATCGCCTGCAGCACGACGGCCACCGTAAGGGAAAGCGCGAAGCTGGAGAAATCGAAGTAGCGCGCGGCCGGCAGCAGGTTCTCGAGCCCGTCGTGAATATCCCCATAGGTAAAGAACAGCAGGAGGGGGATCCCGATCGCCAGGCTGCGGCGATTGTCCAGCATGCGCGCACCGATCATCTGGGTGCCGCCGATGACTGCGAAGGAGGAGAGGAAGAGAAAGAGCGGACCCAGCACCTCCCCGGGCAGGATCACCCAGGCGACGATGATCTTGGGGCACAGCGCGATCAGCACCAGCAGGCCTGCCGTCCAGTAGGCGAGATGGCGGCTGGTGCAGCCCGATGCGAGCGCGAGGCTCACGGCGCCGCCGCTGGCGGACATGGGCAAGGCGTTGATGAGAGAGGCGAAGATCTGCGCCAGGCCCTCGGCCCGCACGCCGCGACCGATGGCGGTGAAGTCTGGATGGGAAAAGTCCGCATCCATGAAGCGCTGCGCAGTAACCTGGACACCCATGGAAATGAGCGAGAGCGAAAAGCCTGTCACCATGGCCGGGATCAGGAGATCCGGTGCGAAGGTCCAACCGAACTGCTGCACCCGGGGCAACTGGAAGAGGCTCGCCTCTCTGAAGGCCGCCAGGTGTTCGGGTGGCAGCAGCCCGGCAAGGAGGCTGAGAAGAAGTCCGACGCTCAGCCCCAACAAGGGTGCGAAAAGACGAAGGCGGCTCTTCACCCATACGTTGCAGATCACCATCACCGAAAGGGTGGCAAGGGCCACCCCCATGTGGAGCGGCGTCGTCTCCGTAGCCTCGCCAACGCGGAAGATCAGGCGCAGACCGATCACGCCGACCCCGGAGCCGACCAGGAGCATGGCCAGCCCCGCCACCTCCACCGTGAAGATGGCTTTGAGGCGGCGGATGATGAAGGAAAAGAGGATCATCGACAGGCCGCTGATCGCGAACATGCCGAAGCCACCCCCGAGCCCGCCGGTCGCGGCCGCGAGGGTCAGGAGGGGCAGAATCGAACTGGACCCCTGAACGGGAAGAAAGATGCCCGCGCCGATGCCGAAGCGGCCCCAGGCTTGCAGGATCAGGGCAAGAGCAGAGTAGAGCAGGCAACAGGCCGCTAGCGCGAGAAACTGCTCATGATCCATGCCCAGTTCGTGCGCGATAACCGCAGGCACGGCCAGCAGTGCGCCGAGAAAGGCCGCTTGCTGTAGGGCGAGCCCGAGCGCGAAGCGCGCCGGCGGCACCTCATCGGTCCAATAGACGATGCTCTGCGGTCGCCGCATTCAGCCCCTGCCCCTTCCTGAAGGAAGATCAGGACAGGAAGCCAAGGAAAAGCGATCGCTGGGGAAAGGAAAAGCAGGTCGCCCGAAGCGGTGCTGTTCTGGTCGCAAGACGCCTCCCCCGAATGCAAGCTCGCGAGCCATGATACACCGCCGCCAGCCACCGGCTCGGGCGGCGGTGCTTCAACTTACTTCAACTCGATTTCGATGAAAGCGACCGGCGCGTCGCTCTCGTTGATGACGTTGTGCGACACGCCGACGGAACGATTGTAGGCGCCGCCGACGGTCAGCTGGTTCTCTGTGCGATTGCCCTCATCGTCGGTCAGGATCAGCTGCCCCGCGATCACCGGCACCACGACATAGTCGTACTCATGCACATGGTGACCCGTTTCGCTCTTCGGCGGGAAATCCCAGCGCGTGACGCGGACACGGTCGTTCTCGATCAACAGGGTAGGCTGTGCGGGAGCTAGGCTCATGATCTCGTCCTTTTCATTGGATGAATCTGTCTAGAACATTTTGGGACGTTAGGGAAAGGCTACGCCACCGGCTAGCGGCCGCATCATCCGACCTCTGCACCGGCTTGGAAAGGTCGCGTTGACACCTGGGACAGCCGGCGGCAAGTGATGCTGCCATGCGCATCGATTTCCAGCAGGTTTGCGTCACCCGAGACGGTCGAAACCTTCTTGACAGCCTGTCTCTCTCCCTCGAGGAGCGACGGATTGGCATCATCGGCGCCAACGGCTCGGGCAAGACCACGCTGGCGCGCCTTTGCAACGGCCTGGTGCTACCCGATACAGGAAGGGTGCTGGTTGAGGGGCTGGACACCCGCAAGGAAGTGGCGGAGGTTCGGCGGCGGGTGGGGATGGTCTTCCAGTTTCCCGAAGCCCAGATCATTCAGCCGATCGTCCTCGAGGATGTGGCCTTCGGGCTGCAGCTGCGCGGGTTTTCCGGCAAGCAGGCCCGCGCGGAAGCCGAGGAGCTGCTGCGCCGGCTCGACCTTTGGGAGCTGGCCGAACGCACGGCCCACAGCCTGAGTGGGGGTGAACGGCAACTGGTGGCGCTCGCCGCGGTGCTGATCACCAAGCCTGAGCTGATTCTCTTCGATGAACCGACCAATCAGCTTGACCTGCGCCACCGGAACCGCCTGCGGGCGCGTTTGCGCGCGCTGCCGGCCCAGGTGATCGTCGTGACGCACGATCTCGAGCTACTGGATGATTTCGACCGCGTGCTATTGCTGGACGAGGGGCAGCTCGTCTTCGACGGCCCGCCCGCACAGGCCGTCGCCCGCTACGTCGCCGCCTGCGCTTGATGCGGTAGTCGCCATGCTATCCCTCTACCAGCCAGGGCAAAGCCTGCTGCACCGCCTCCCGGCCGGCGGCAAACTGCTGGCCTTGTCGCTGTTCGGAGTGCTGATCTTCTTGACCCGCGAGCCGCTGGTGCTCGCGGCTGCGGCCCTGGGCGCGGTCTTGCTGCTTTGGCATCTGCGGCTTCCGCCTGCTCTCCTGCTGCGGCAGCTCGCGGTCACCCTCTTGCTGCTCGCTTTCCTGGTGATCGCCAACGGCCTGCTGGTCTCCTGGAACGAAGCGCTGATCGTGGGGCTGCGGCTGCTCGCGCTGGTGGCCGCGGCCACGGCCGTGACCTACGCGACGCGGCCGAGCGAAATCATCGCCGCCCTCCAGGCCGCCCTGCGGCCTCTCGGCCCCGGCGGGGAGAAGGCCGCCTTTACCTTGGGACTTGTGCTCGCCCTCGTCCTGCGCTTCATCCCGGAGGTACTCTTTCGCATCCGCGAACTGCGCGAAGCCATGGCCGCCCGCGGCGCCCCTGCCGCGCCCCTGCGCCTGATCGTGCCGCTCGCTATCCGCCTCCTGCGCTCTGCTGACGAGGTCGGTCTGGCCCTGGAAGCCCGTGGCTTTCCTCCCGACCTCACGCGGCCCTCAAAGGAAAGAATTGAAGTAAGATGAATGCCCGCGATCTCGTCCTGGTCCCGCTTTTTGCCGCCTTGATTGTGGCCCTGGGGGTGATGCCGCCCATCCCTCTCGGCTTCCTGCCGGTGCCGATCACCTTGCAGACCCTGGGCGTGATGCTGGCGGGCAGCATGCTGGGCCCCTGGCGCGGCGCCCTGGCGCCGGCTTTGGTGGTGCTACTGGTGGTCCTGGGACTGCCGGTGCTCTCCGGAGGGCGCGGCGGCCTCGGCGTGCTGGCGGGGCCAACCGCAGGCTTCCTGCTCGGCTGGATCCCCGGTGCCTTCGTCACCGGCCTCATCGCGCGGCCCATCCTTCAGCGCAATAGCCAGGGTGTCGGCGGCTTTTTCGGCCTGCTGCTGGCGGCGCTGATCGGCGGCGTCGCCGTCGTCTACGCCTTCGGCATCCTGTGGCTGTCCCTCGTCGGCGGCATCGCCCTCAGCACCGCAGCGCTGGGCTCCCTCGCTTTCCTCCCCGGCGACCTCATCAAGGCCGCCCTCAGCGCCGCCGCCACCCGCGCCGTCCACCGGGTCTACCCGCTGGTGGAGCGACCGTAAGCTCCCCATCATGTCATCCTGAGATTTCTCTCCACACCCCGCATTGCGAGGCGGGCGCAGCCCGACGTGGCAATCCATGCTGAGGCGCCCAAAGGCGCTTCCCTACCCTTTCCCGCCATCCTGAGCGACGCGAAGAATCTCGCCGCGTCGGAGCTCCGGCCCACGAGATCCCTCACTTCGTTCAGGATGAGGATAGATCGGGGTGAGGGGGGCGCACCCCACGCCCCCTTCCCCTACCCCGCCTCCTGAAACCGCAGGGGCTGTCCGGCCGGTTTGCCCTGAAGTTCGTCGTCGCGCATCACCAGATGGCCGCGGATCAGGGTCATGATCGGCCAGCCGGTAACGGTCATGCCTTCGAAGGGCGACCAGCCGCACTTGGAAGCGAGCCACTTGCCGGTGATCTCGCGCTTCGCCTTGAGGTCGACGATCGTGATGTCGGCGTCGTAGCCGAGGGCCAGGCGGCCCTTGCCGACGAGGCCGAAGATCCGCTGCGGCCCATGGGCAGTCAGGTCCACCAGGCGCTCGAGGGTGAGGCGGTCGGCGGCCACGTGGTCGAGCATCAGGGGCAGCAGAGTCTGCACGCCGGGCATGCCCGAGGGGGTGCGCGGGTAGTCGCCCTGCTTTTCCTCCCGGGTGTGCGGCGCATGGTCGGAGCCGAGAACGTCGAAAAGCCCCTGGCGTACGCCTTCCCAAAGGGCCTCCTTGTGCGCAGCATCCCGTACGGGCGGGTTCATCTGCGCCAAAGTGCCCAGGCGGCGATAGCACTCGGGGCCTTCAAGGGTTAGGTGCTGCGGCGTGACTTCGCAGGTGGCGATATCCTTGGCGCCGGCCAGCAGCGGCAGTTCGTCGGCCGTGGAGACGTGCAGCACGTGCACTCTGCGCTTCGCCTCGCGCGCCAGGCGCAACAGGCGCTCCGTCGCCAGCCGTGCCGCCTCGGCATCACGCCAGACCGGATGCTGCTCCGGGGGCGCCCCCTTCTCAACCAGGGCGAAGCGCTCCCGCAGCCGGGCCTCGTCCTCGGCGTGGACGGCCACCCGCCGGCGGCCGCGGCGCAGCACCTGGGCCAGCAGTTCCTCGTCATCCACCAGAAGGCTGCCGGTGGATGAGCCCATGAAGACCTTGACGCCGGCGCACCCGGGCAGCAGCTCCAGCTCTGCCAACTCCTCCAGGTTCTCTTCCGCCGCTCCCATGTAAAAGGCGTGGTCGACCCAGGCGCGGCCGGCGGCCCGTTCCAGCTTGCCCGCCAGGTCATCTGCGCTGAGAGTGGAGGGGCTGGTATTGGGCATCTCGAAGATGGCGGTGACCCCACCCAGGGCCGCGGCGCGGGTGCCGCTCTCCAGATCCTCCTTGTGCTCCAGGCCGGGTTCGCGGAAATGGACCTGGCTGTCGATCACCCCGGGCAGCAGGGTCAGGCCCTGGCAGTCGATCATCTCCGCCGCGCTGGCGCGCGCCAGATCTCCGATGGCGGCAATGCGCCCGTCACTGATCCCCACGCCCGCTTCCTGGCGCCCGTTCGGGGTCATCAGCGTGCCGCCGCGCAGCAGGAGATCAAAGCTGTCCGTCATGTCCGCCTCCGCTCTTCCATCTGGTTAGGTATGCACCCCTCCGGCACCTGCCGTCGAGGGGTGGAGCGCGGACAGGCCGCTACGGCTCAAACGAATTTGCGAAAAAAGCGCGTCAGATCGAACAGCTCGTCCAGGCGCTCATAGCGCTCCCGGGTTTGCGGCCAGCGCTTCTCCTGCACCGCGGCGATCATGGCCTCGAGCAGCATCATGGTCGAAACGTTTGAGTCCCAGGCAGAGGGAATCTCGACCCAGCAGTTGAAGGTATGATCGGCCAGCACGGAGACCGGCGACCCCCATTGATCGGTTACCAGGATGAGGCACACGCCGCGCTCGATGGCCAGCTCGGCCAGGCGCAGCAGGTTGTTCTCATAACGCCGGATGTCGAACATCAGCAGCGTTTCCCCCGCCTCCATGTCCAGCACATAGTGCGGCCAGGTGCCGGAGGAGGAGGTCATGTGAGTCACGCCCGGACGGACCGGCTGAAGGTGCGTAAAGGCGTAGTCGGCCAGCGCATGCGTGATCCGGCCTCCGACGATGTAGAGGGGCTGGCTCACGGTCGCCAGCTTGCTGACGGCGGCGTCGAAACTTTCCGTGTCGATGTTCGCGAAGGTCTGGCTGAGGTTGCTGGTCACCGCCTGGGTGAAGCGGTTGAGCAAATGGGTTTCCGGCGCCTCTGACGCCCAGTTGTTGCGCCGCCGCGTCGGCCCCGATCCCTTGGCCTCCAACTCGTCCAGCAAGGTCTTGTGAAACTGTGGATAGCCCTTGAACCCCAGCTTCTGAACCATGCGCGCGACCGTCGGGGCTGAAACCCCGGCATTCTCGGCCGCGGCGGTGATGGAGACCAGCCCGCTGGCAGGATAATTCTTCAGCAAGGCGCTCGCGAACTTGCGCTCCGATTGGGTCAAAGAAGCATAATGCTGACGAATAAGATCCCGCACCGTTGCCTTGGATGACGTCACCGAAAGCTCCCCTGCAAATTCTAGCCCCGGCATTTGCCTCACCTGGGGTGAAGAAATATTGACACGCCGGCTCGAACATGAAAGCATCTTTTCACTTACGGGGGTGAGAAAGATAATCCTAAGGGGGACGTTGTGGATTTGGCAGAAGCTGCGCCATCCGAGAGCGTAGAGATCTGCAATCGAACAGGAAGCGGCCCCCTGCTGCTTCTCTGTGAGCATGCCTCGCACGAAATTCCGGAAAGATACAAAGGCCTCGGTCTCGACCCCGCCCATGCGCTCAGTCATGCCGCCTGGGATCCCGGGGCGCGCGCGGTCGCCCTGAAGCTTTCGCACGCGCTCAACTCGCCTCTGGTGGCCAGCCGCGTGTCGCGCCTTGTTTACGATTGCAACCGACCGCCGCACTCGCGCGGCGCCATGCCCGAGCGTTCCGAGGTCGTCGAGGTGCCGGGCAATCGCGACCTCACGCCCGACCAGCGCGAAGAACGCATCGCCAGCGTCTACCGGCCTTTCTGTGATGCCGTTTCCCGAGTACTCGCAGAGCGCAAAGCGCGGGGGTTAAGCACCCTGTTGGTGACGGTCCACAGCTTCACGCCGGTGTTTCACGGCAAGCCGCGCGAGGTAGAGCTCGGCATCCTGCACGACAGCGACAGCCGCCTCGCCGACATCATCCTGGCCCAGGCCGACAGGCTGCCGCATCGCAATATCCAGCGAAATGCCCCCTACACCCCCGAGGATGAGGTTACCCATTCCTTGAAGCTGCATGGCATCGAAAACGGCCTGCTCAACGTAATGATCGAGATGCGAAACGACCTGCTGCGTACCCCGGAAGAGGAGGCGGCAATGGCAGAGGAGCTCCTGCAGCTCATCCGCCCGGCGCTCGCCGCGCTGCAGCCTGACACCCTGCCGCCGGGAGGCAACCATGCCTAAGGCGATCCTCGCCTACATTCGCGCCATCGACAGGATGAACCGCTTCATCGGCCACATCGCGGTCTACATGTTCTTTGTCCTGGTCGGCGTGCTGCTCTGGTCCACGGCTTCGAAGGTACTTCTAACGCCTTCGCTGTGGACCCTGGAAATGGCCCAGTTCCTGATGGTCGCCTATTTCGTCCTGGGCGGCCCCTATTCCATTCAGATGGGGTCCAACGTCCGAATGGACCTCTTCTATGCAGGCTGGTCGCTGCGAACCAAGGCCTGGATCGACGCGATCACCGTCATTTTCCTGCTCTTTTATCTCGGCGTGCTGCTTTACGGCGCCTTGGCTTCCACAGCCTATTCCCTTGGTTATTTCGGCAGCGAGCCGCTGCAGTTCCTGCAAGATCTCGTCTGGACCTTCCTGAGCGATGGCGCCACGGCGGCGAGCGAGAAGCTCGGCTATCTGGAGCGTAGCTCCTCTGCCTGGCGACCGCACCTCTGGCCCATCAAGGTCGTCCTCTGTTTTGGACTTTTTTTAATGGTTCTTCAGGTGCTTGCTGAATTCTTTCGCGATGTCGCCCGCCTGCGGGGGGTCGAAGTCTGATGTCCTATGAGATGATCGCCCTGCTCATGTTCAGCACGATGTTGCTGATGCTGATGACCGGGCAGCGCATGTTCGGCGTGATCGGGTTCGTCGCCTCGGCAGCCGCGATGCTGCTGTGGGGCACCGGCGGCGTGGAAATACCCTTTTCATCGATGATGAAGTTGATGAAATGGTACCCGCTGCTGACGCTCCCGATGTTCATCTTCATGGGCTACATCCTGTCGGAGAGCCGGATCGCCGACGACCTCTACAAGATGTTCCATGTCTGGATGGGCCCAGTGAAGGGGGGCCTGGCGATCGGCACCATCGGCCTGATGGTGCTGATTTCGGCGATGAACGGCCTGTCCGTAGCCGGCATGGCCATCGGCGCCACCATCGCGCTGCCTGAACTGCTGCGGCGCGGCTATGACAAGATCATGGTCACCGGCGTGATCCAGGCAGGCTCGAGCCTCGGGATCCTTGTCCCCCCTTCGGTGGTGCTGGTGCTCTACGCAATGATCGCGCGCCAGCCGGTCGGCCAGCTGTGGCTGGCGGGGGTGCTGCCCGGCCTGATGATGGCGA
>Ga0079223_10002748_pt1 | contig 10955 bp, 11 predicted proteins | sample Stecom2011_FD_75072 | JGI IMG/M metagenome (GOLD analysis project Ga0079223, IMG submission 75072) | Agricultural soil microbial communities from Utah to study Nitrogen management - Steer compost 2011 | ecosystem: Environmental > Terrestrial > Soil > Agricultural land | place: USA: Utah...
CTGGTGTAGATGGTAAGGGCCAGCGCCCCCGCCAACGGCCCCGGTCCCACCCCGCGGAAAAACATGATGGCCAGAATCACTGCAGGAAAGGTCCGCACCAGGTTGACCACCAGCTTGTTGCCCAGGGGCCAAATTTTGCACCTCCACAAGTTCAGCGCCCCCAGGAAGGCGGAGGGAACAGCCAGGAGACTGCCCACAATTGTAGCAAAGAGGGCGATGTAAATGCTCTCGGCCAGCCCCTGACCCAAGCGATGCATATAGCTCCAATCCGGCTGCAACATCCGGCTCAGAATGGTACGCCCCTGCTCTAGCCCCAAGACAAAGCGGTCCCAGCCCAATTCCAACAGGCCCACGCTCCAAATCACAACCAAGACTGCTCCGGCGATTCCCACCACCCAGCGCAACACCTGCCAGGCCCGAAACCTTTTATAGTCTCCAAAACCCATATTCGGCAGATCCAGATGCATGCGCCGGGCCATCCAGGAGAGGACATCGATGGCCGCCACCGTGGCAAAGAGGACAAGGATCAAAGTGGCCAGGCGGTCGTAGCGCAGGAAATTCAAATCCCGCCACAAAAGCTGGCCAATTCCCCCAGCCCCCACCATACCCAACACCGTGGCGGCCCGCACATTTACCTCCAGAGTATAAAACAGAAGGGACCAGACCCGGGTCACAATCCGAGGCAACACCCCGAAAACAACCATGGGCCCCCAGCCTGCTCCTACACCCGCCAGGGCTTCCAATTGACGCCCCTCCAAGTTCTCGATGAACTCGCTAAGTAATTTGGCCACCACATTGGCAGCAGTCAGAACTAAGGCCATGACCCCGGCCCCGGGCCCAATGCTGAACACCGTCACCAACAGCGCCGCCCACACCACATGGGGAATGGTGCGCACCGCCGCCAACAGCCAGCGCAGCCCCCGGCTCAGCCAGGGACTGGGGGAAATATTTCTGGCCGCCAGTATCGCCAGGGGCACGCCCAATCCGGTTCCCAACAGTGCCCCTGCCACGGCCATCTTCAAGGTCTCTGCTAGAACCCCCAAAACCTGGGCAGCATAATCCCATTGGGGTGCCGTCATACGCACCAGCAGCGCCCCCATATCCGGCAGGCCCTGCCAGATGCGCGCCGGGTCCAAGCCTACCTGCCAAGCGCACAGTATCAGCAGCGCCAAGACGATGAGAGCGCTAACCCGCCGCATGGATACTATCTCCTCGGCCGGGCGCTCGACCGTAGATTTGGGCAAAGATATCGGCATTCATCTCTGCCACCGCTCCATCGTGGACTATGCGCCCATCCCGCATCCCCACCAGCCTGTCGCCGTACTGGCTGGCCAAGTGAATATCGTGGAGATTGACGATGACAGTGATCCCCTCCCGGCGGTTTATCCTCTGAAACCAGCCCAAGATATCGTGGGCGGTGGGTGGATCCAGACTGGCCACCGGCTCATCAGCCAAAATTGTGTGGGGCTGCTGGACCAAGGCCCGGGCTATGCTAACCCTCTGCTTTTGCCCCCCGCTGAGATCAGCGGCCTTGTTATATATCTTGGCAGCCAAGCCCACCTGCTCCAAGGCAGCCTGAGCCAAATCTACATCCTCCGGAGGAAACATGCCCAGCACAGTCTTCCAAGCAGGGAGGTAGCCCAAGCGCCCAGTGAGGACATTGGTCAGCACCGTTGATCGCTCCACCAGGTTAAAATCCTGAAAGATCAGGCCAATGCCCCGGCGCAGGCGGCGCAGTTCCTTGCCCCTCAAACCCGTAACCTCCTGGCCCTGGACCAATACCTGGCCAGAATCAGGGTTAACCAGGCCATTGATGGTTCTAAGCAGGGTGGACTTACCCGCCCCGCTTTCTCCTACGATGACCACAAATTCGCCGGGCTGAACAACCAGGTCCACATCCTGCAAGGCCCGGACCTCGCCGGGAAATCTTTTGTTAACCTTGCTGAGTTCCAGCATAGCGCCCAGTCCTTTCTCTTGCTATTCGTCGGTTAAATCCACATCCAACATTTCTGCCGTCTCCCGCACCACATCAAAGTCACTGTCATCGGCGGGAACAAACCCATACATGGTAAAGAGTTCCTTGAGCATGGCCAGGCCCTCTTCATCTTCAGCAATGGTCAAGAGAGCGTCGGCAATGTCTTCCGCCATCTCAGCGTCCATATCCCCCCGCACCGTCACCGACACGCTGGGGATGGGTTCGGTATACTCCAGTATCTCAAGTTCTTCCAAGGCGGTGGGGAATTCGTCGCTGTAACGCTCCCGCACACCTTCAAAGGCCGCTGCCACATCCACATCACCGTTTAGCATCGTTTGCATAGCCTTGTCATGGCCGCCGGCAAAGACAGCTTCAAAATCCTCATCGATGTCGTAACCCATCTTCATCAAGTGGGCAGCGGGATACAAGTATCCGGAGGTAGAGGCAGGATCCACAAAGGCCACTTTTTTGCCCTTGAGGTCCTCCAGGTCCTGGATTTCTCCATCGGCCCGGGCCATAAACTGGGCCCGGTAACTGGGCTTCTCATCTGCCCGCAGCGAGCTCAAGATTACCTGGGCATCGCTCTCGCTATTGGCCAACACATAACTGAAGGGCGGAATAAAACCAAAATCCACCTGGCCAGAGCCCAGGCCTTCCACCACAGCCACATAGTTCACCGCCGTAAAGGGCTTGACGGTAATCCCCAGCTGCTCAGAAATCATCTCTGCCAAGGGTTCCACTTCTTCGATAAGACTTTCGGCATCCTTCATGGGCACAAACCCCATGACCAATTCATCTTCCTTCTGCCCCCCGCAACCGGCGATGACAGCCACCACCAGGGCCAGAACCAACACTAATGATACTTTCTTCAAAACATCCACCTTCCTTTACATATGTGCTTTACATATACCTGTGCGATTGTGTATAATAAATGTACCGGTACAGTTCCTTAAAACTGTTCCCATAATTATTATGGCACGGCTTGGATGCAGTGTCAATAAGGCTTAGGAGGAATCTTGGCATGGCAAATCCCCTGGATAGTGTACCCATACACCTGGACAAGGACGGGACAGTTCCCCTTTATAGCCAAATCGTCACCGCCCTGGCCAGGGCCATAGACTCTGGCCAGCTACCCCCAGATACCCGCCTGCCCTCCATTCGGGCCCTGGCCAAACAATTGGAAGTAAATTCGGTCACAGTGGTCACTGCCTACAAGGAGCTGGAGCAACAGGGCTATGTCTGGTCCCGCATGGGTAGCGGCACCTTTGTGCGTTCCCCCTCGCCTCCGAAAACCGTCCGCCAAGTCCACATCCCCGCCCAGGGAATAAACTTTGCCAGCGTCACCCCCACCCCGGAATTTTTCCCGGTGGAAGATTTTCAGCGCCTGCTCAACCTGGTCCTGGACAGGGACGGGGGCTCGGCCTTTACCTACCAAGAAAGCCAGGGCTGGCCACCCCTGCGGGAATCCATGAATCAGTACCTGCAAGACTGCGGCATCGAAACCTCAGAGGACAGCATCCATGTCATCTCTGGTGCCCAACAGGGCATCGACTTGGCGGCCAAAATACTGGTCAACCCCGGGGATACCATCTTTGTGGAGGGCCCCACCTACCACGGTGCCATCGCCTCCTTTCAATCCCGGGGCGCCCGGATAGTGCCAGTCCCCTTACAAAAAGATGGCCCGGATATGGACTCGCTGGGCGCTCTACTGAACCGCCACAAGCCTCGCCTATTCTATGCCATGCCCAATTTCCAAAACCCCACCGGCTATTCCTACTCCCGTCGTAAAAAACAAATGCTCCTGGGCTTGGCCCAAGAGCATCAATTTATCATAATCGAAGACGACTACCTCAGCGAATTATCCTTTACCGGACGATGCCACCCGCCCCTCAAGGCTATGGACATCCAGGACCGAGTGCTATACATCAAGAGTTTCTCTAAAATCCTCATGCCCGGCTTGCGCCTGGGCCTGCTGGTGGCCCCCGCCCCCCTCAACGACCGGGTGGGCTCGGCCAAACAGTATTCCGACATCTCCAGTTCCGGTCTATTCCAGCGCACCCTAGACCTCTACCTGCGGGAACAGGCCTGGCAGCAACATCTGGATAATATGAAGGAAAAATACGGATCTCGCTACAATACTGCAATCCAGGCAATAAGAGAACACCTACCCCAGGTTGAATTCACTCCTCCCCAGGGGGGCTTTCACATCTGGATCAAACTCCCGACGGGCATTAGCGGAGTAGAACTACACCGTCGCTGCCTCCAGGAAAATGTCATCATCATCCCGGGTAGCATCTTTACCCCCCACGGCCACTACGGTCAGTGGATTCGTCTGAGCTTTGCCGCCTGCGCCGAAGACCAGATCCGCACCGGCATCAGCACCATCGGCCGCCTGCTAAAAGAGCAGGACCAACCAAACATCCAACCCCTACTATAGTCCTGCCCCTGGTTCTCCTCCCCTGTCGTTCTGAGCGTCAGCGAAGAATCCTGACCCCCAAAGAGCCACTCTGGCCACACAATCTTACCCCAACGTAAAAAACAGGGAGCCATAACGGCTCCCCTTCCTATTTACAACAAGACCCCCATCACAAAACCGCCCACCAGACCGAAGTTGGCCCAGTAATGACTGTAGGTGCGGGCATGGGGTATCAATTCGTCACCCACAATGTAGATCATAGCACCGGCGGCGAAACCCAGGGCTCCAGCCACCATACTAACACTGGACTGGAAAGCAATATTGCCTATAAACGCCCCCACCACTGTGACCAAGCCAGCAGCTCCTGCCAATAGTACCAGGCGGAGACCAGACATACCTCCCAGAGACATGGGCACCGCAGTGGCCATACCCTCAGGAATATTGTGAATTCCGATGGCAATAGCGATGGCCAGACCCAATTCAGGGCTAGCAATGGCACCGGCCCCTATGGCCATACCTTCCGCAATATTGTGTACAGCAATGCCCAAAAAGATTAAATAACCCACCTTGAGCATTTCTGGATTGCCCCGTTCACAGCCATTTTTAAAATGTATGTGAGGGATGAGGTGATCCAATAAATTCATCAGGGCTACGCCTAGCAAAAATCCAATTAGTGCCTTTACTGTTCCACCCAGCTCCAAAGCTTCAGGTAATAATTCCAGGGTAGCTATTGCCAACATAATTCCAGCGGCTAGACCCATTAACACTGACAGCACCTTATCCGAAGGTTTTCCCATCAGCAAAACGATTCCGGCTCCCAGTGCAGTAGTTAATCCCGCTAAGGCACTAGATAGTATGACATCTTGCACTCTGTCAATCCTCCTTGCACTACTTGATAATGTTTATCAACTACCGCTATTCTACAACAAGCCTGGACAAATTACCACCCCTAAATCAAAAAAAGGTGGAAAAATTTCCACCCAATATTATACACATCTATTTCCTTTTAAATCCCTGGGCCGCCAGAATTCGTCGGGCCACCTTGGCCACGTCCCAATCCGCCTCAATTTCCAGCCCTGCCTGGCGCAGTAAATGCACCAATTGGAATAGCTCCGGGGCCTTGAGCCGAGCCTGTTCCAAGATATCTTGCTGCTGAAAAACCTCCCGAGGAGTACCTTGGGTTAGGACATGGCCCTGGTGAAGAACATAGACCTTATCTGCCAGCATGGCCACAGGTTCCAACTGGTGGCTGGTAAAAACCATTGAACATCCCAACTCTTCATTGACTTCCCGTAGTAATTGGACCAACTCAGCAACCGCCCAGGTGTCCAATTCGGAAAAGGGCTCATCCAGTATCAGCAGTTCCGGGCGTGGGACCAAGGCCCCAGCCATGGCGACCTTTTTCACCTCGCCGCCACTTAAATAGTGGGGGACTTTGTCCGCCAGGTGTTGAATCCCCAACTGCTTAAGGATGGCCTGCACCCGGGTATCCAATTTCCGCTGGGACAGTTTTAAATGGCCCAGACCAAAAGCTATATCATCCCGCACAGTGGGACCAATTATTTGTTCCGCCGGATTTTGAAACACTACACCCAAGCGTGGCCGGATCTTCTCGAAATCGATGTAGGGATCCAGGCCAAATACCTGGACGCCCCCCTCCACCGGCTTTAACATCCCTGTGATATGTTGGAGCAAGGTAGTTTTCCCCGCCCCGTTGGCAGCCAGCACAGCCACAATCTCACCGGCCTCAATGTCCAATTCCATCCCGCACAGCGAAACCTCGGTGCGGTCCGGATAAACATGGCGAACACATTTCACACTTACTATAGGATCAGACATAGTACCACCCCAAGGTAATCAGAATTATTATAGCCAACAGAACCAAGTCCTGGCCGTATAGCCCCCAGTCTCGCCGCACCCGCAGTCCAGCCCCCAGGCCCCGTTGACGCAACAGCTGGTATTGCCGCCCCGCCAAATCCCAGGCCCGGAGCAGGATCATACCGTAGACCTGAGCCATGGACCGCACCCGTCTCAAGCTAAAGCCTTCCTTGCCCCGGCGCAATTTCACCGCCCTGAGGGTGTTGTCCAGGGTGGCCCAAAGCAAAAACAGCGACCGATAGGTAAAATAGAGCAGCTCGCCAAACACTTCAGGCATGGGGGCAGAAATCAGGCCCAATAAGTATATCGGCGGAGTGGTGACAAAGACCAGCACCACCGTCAGGGCAGCCACGCCAGCCCGCCCGATTATTACCAGGCCCACACTCCAATTGCCCAAGCTTACCGCAAAGAGACTTGCAAAGACCATGGGCAAAAACACCAAAGGCAGCAACACCGATAAGGGCAAGCGATTACTCACTACCATGGCCAACAACACCAGCGCCACCCCCACCACAAAGGGCAGAGACTTACTGCTCAGCAGCAGAACCAACACCCCAAAGATAAAGAGGGCCTTGGCCAGCACCGAACACCGCTGCAGCCAACAGCCATGATTAACCGCTAAATTGTCTAATGTAGAAATATCCATCCCATCACCCCCGGGCAAACCAACCGCCCTTTACTTTATTTACATAGCTCACAACCAACAGCGTCAGCACCAATTCCACCGGAATCCACACAGCCAGGAGGGGAGCAATAATCGCGGCGAAGGCCTCCAAAAATCCATGGTTATGAAAATCACCCCGGTGGTCCCCGTCATGTCCATGGCTGTCCACCAGGGCCTCCAGACTGGCCCCGGCCATTCCGGCCACCGCCACCACCAGTAGGGTCGAAATTAACAATGCCGCCAGTACAGAGACCGCGCTGCTGGCCAGCAATCGGCGGGCACCGCCCAAGGCGATGAATACCAGCCCTGCCACCAGGGCCTCGCTTCCAACTAAAAGTGTATTTATACCCAACATGGTCAAACCACCATGGCTGACCAAGGCGTTGAAGAGATTTACCACGAAAATCGCCAGAAAACCGAACAATGGCCTCAGGATAATCCCGGCCAAAGCCGCCAAGTTTGTATGCACCGGCAATCCCAAGGGAATATTCATTGCCACCAAAGAAACTGCAGCCATCATCGCCACCACTGGCAGCTTGCTCCGCTCCCCCCTAAGTCGAGACAGCGTAAAGAGCACCAATCCTAAAGTTATAACCAAGCCACCAACCCATAACCACCAAGGCAAAATTCCATCCGGCAGATGCAAATGGCTCATACCAACACCTCCATACCCGAAATATGTAACTACTTATACAACAGTCGTTCTCAGCACCCTCTATCGTCCTGAGCCTCCCCACTGTCGTCCTGGTTCTCACCCTTGTCATCCTGAGCGAAGTGAAGAATCCTCACCAACAAAGACACTCCCAGACTACCCCCCCTGACACTCCTTACAAATGCCCATTATCTCAAACTTATGGCCCAGGACCTTAAAATCATTGCGCAGGGCCTGCTGGCGAATTATATCCTTGGGGCAGGCATCAAAGGGGACCTTGGCCCCGCATTTACTACAAATCAAGTGATGATGGTGCTGGGCCCCACTTTGCTGGACGGGCTCGAACCAGCTCCGATCCTGGCCATAGTACACCTTCCGCACCACCCCCATCTCCACCAACCGGCCCAGAGTCCGATAAATCGTGGGGAAACTAATGCTACTATCCAGTTCCTTACACTTGCTAAATACTTCCTCGGCATGCTTGGGGCAAGGGGTTTCCAAAATTGCCTCCACCACCACCCTGCGTTGCCTAGTAATCCTGTAACCACGCTGACTAAGTTGTGTTAACACCCCATGAGCATCCATTTATTTACACCTTCTTGCAAATGAGTTTCATTTATATTTATATATTATGCACTGCAACTTGTCAAATATGCCCCCAATTTATAACCTCTTGGTTCGCATTGTTTAGTACAAATCTGCTATACTGTTAATAATTAGAAATGCAAGGAGGATAATCATGGAAAAATACTGGCCGTATATCAAGGAAACCCTGGTTCAGCTCCTGGCCATCCCTAGCCCCAGTGGCTATACATACCAAGCCAACGGCTACCTTAGCGAAATATTGGACCAGCTGGACGTGAGCCATATCACCACCACCAAGGGTGCCATTGTGGCCACAGTTCCCGGCAAAGAGACCCAGAACCAGCGCACCGTCAGCGCCCACATCGATACCCTGGGAGCCATGGTCAAGGAAATCAAGGGCAACGGCATGCTCAAACTGACCAATATCGGGGGCCTGGGCTGGGCCAATGTGGAGGGGGAAAACTGCACAGTCCTCACCTCCTCGGGCAAGGAATTCACCGGCACCATGCTGGTTAACAAAGCCTCGTCCCATGTCCACGGCCAGGAGACCGCCACCGACGCCCGCAAGGCCGACACCATGCAGGTCCGCCTGGACGAAAAGGTCAGCTCCCGAAAAGAGACCCGGGACCTGGGCATCGAAGTGGGGGACTTTGTGGTCTTTGATCCCCGCATCCGGGTCACTGACTCAGGCTTCATTAAGTCCCGGCACCTGGACGACAAGGCCGGGGTCGCTGTAATACTAGGAATCCTCAAGGCCATCAAGGAAGACAGTATGGAACTGCCCTACACCACCAACTTCTTTTTCAGCCATTTCGAAGAGGTGGGGCATGGAGCCAGCGCCGGCATCCCCGCCGCCACCAAGGAATTGCTCTGCATCGACATGGGCGCTCCCGGTGAGGGCCAACAATCCGACGAGTTCAGCGTCTCCATCTGCGCCAAGGATTCCACTGGCCCCTACAGCTGGTCCATGAAGGAAAAGCTGGTCAATCTGTGCAAAAAACATGACATCCCCTACCAAGTGGATATCTACCCCTTCTATGGCTCCGATGCTTCGGCATCCCTGCGCGCCGGCCACGACTTCGTCACCGGCCTCATCGGCCCCGGTGTGGATGCCTCCCACTCCTACGAGCGCACCCACAAGGATAGCATCATGGCCACCGCCGACCTGACCTTTGAATATATCAAGAGCGAATAATAACAAAACCCCACCACAATAAGTACGTGAAAAGGCCATGATGTGCACATTGCACTCATGGCCTTGTTATCTAATTACCCGGGCACTAATCCCAGATAACAATCGGATGGATTTTCTTTTCATCGAAGTCCAAATCAATCTCCTCGGGCACTTTAATCAACATAATTTGGTGGTTGTGCAGCAAACTGCCAAAGCTATGGCCAGCGTATTCCGGCCCCGGGTTTTCACCCCTGAAAAACTGAACCTCGGTAAAATCTCTGGAGTAGGATGCCAGCCTAAACTCATAGAATCGTGGCGGCGTTATTACCAGCTGTCCACCCCGCAACTCAACCTCGTAAGACTTAATCAGATCGGCCATCTGCGGCATGGTCCCATATTCCATAACCTCAACTTCCTCGATATCCGCACGCTCCGCAAGCACCCAGAGGCCAGGTGTCGACTCGGTAGCGGTAACCTCTATCCTATCCCCGGGAGCAGCAAACTGCCACTGTTCCCGAACATGAATCTCCTCAAACTGATCTTGCCAACCATCCTTTGATTCAAAATTAAAGGACCATTCCTGCCGCTGATCCTGCGCGGCAATCTTCTCCGGATATTCGGGCAGCATATAAAAGGTAGCCACCGACACAATCAATAACGCACAGTAGGACAACACAATATATTTAACAAGTTTCAGCCGCATAACCGGCATCTCCCAAGTAAACAGTTCCCTTCATCGCCGCACCTCAAGTTTATTGGTAACCAGGGTGGCCAAACCGAACAGCAAGGCAGTTACAACCAGGGCCTTCATCGCGAAAAATGGTAACGACGGCTCCGCAATTAAATAATCCACCGCCTGGAGCACAAACTTGTCACCGGTGCGTGCTTCCATAATTAAACTTCCCAACAACACACCGGGCAAAATAGCAACCAGGGGCTTGAATAGCTGCACCAGGGAACCAAACAGATAACCCAAGGCGCTAACTATATACATGTAAAGCACAGTTGCCACCAGGCCTGTCAGCAGCTCTCCGGGGTTGAGATAAAAATTATTACCAATGATCTGGTCCACCCCGTAAGAAAAATACGTCAAGTTCCGCAGCAGAATTCCGCTAAGGGCTGCGGTAAAGCCGGCCAACCCGCTGGCCAACGCCAAAAAGGAGATATTGGCCAAATTACTGCTCAGGCGGCTGGCCACAAAGGCAAAATCGCTATTCCGGGTTCTCTCTGTTGTGAGCATAAACGCAACGATTGCCACCCAAAACATGCTGAAGGCAATAACTCCTGAACCGGAAATAACAGAAGAATTTATGGCGAACTGACCGGAACTGGAACCAAAACTGCCAGACATACCGCTAAAGCTAAAGAACATGGCGATTGCCTGAAGGATTAGCATTGTTAAAAATATGCGGGCATTGCTCTGAAACTTATATGCCGCCTGCTTTTTAACAACTGTCCAGAGATTATTCCCGCTGGAATACATCATCGATTCCTCCTTTACCCTTGCTGGTCAGATATACACAGAGATCAGCTGTGCTTACCGGCAGCACTTCCAAACCTGCCGCCTTAGCAGCCTGAATATCGGCGTCCCCTAAATTATTCTCGATAACA
>Ga0079223_10002749_pt1 | contig 10954 bp, 7 predicted proteins | sample Stecom2011_FD_75072 | JGI IMG/M metagenome (GOLD analysis project Ga0079223, IMG submission 75072) | Agricultural soil microbial communities from Utah to study Nitrogen management - Steer compost 2011 | ecosystem: Environmental > Terrestrial > Soil > Agricultural land | place: USA: Utah...
CGGGAAATGATAAACTAACCTACCACATGGTCGCATGGACTACTACGCCATGGACACTTCCTTCCAATACTGCTCTGGCTGTAAACAAGAAGGTAGATTATGTGGTGGTGCAATCTTTTAATCAATACACCGGAAGTCCAATGGCCGTGGTATTGGCAAAAGATCTTGTAAAAGCCCAATTTATTGGTAAGTACCAAGCAAATGAAGAAGATTCTGCTTTTGCGGAATACAAGCTCGAGGATAAAAAAATACCTTTTAGAATTATCGGAACCCTAAAAGGCGCTGAGCTCGAAGGATATTTTTATGAGCAATTGCTGCCCTACGTGTTACCTATGGATAATCCCGAAAACGCATTTCAAGTTATCTCGGGCGACTTCGTTACAACCGAAGACGGTACCGGAGTGGTGCACATTGCCCCCACGTTTGGTGCCGATGATGCTAAAGTGGCCAAAGAATCTGGTGTACCGCCAATGCTTATCGCTGATAAGCAAGGAAACGCTGTGCCTCTTGTAGACCTGCAAGGAAGGTTTGTAGATGAAATGGGAGAAGACCTTGGTGGCAAGTACGTTAAAAACGAGTATTACGCAGATGGCCAAGCGCCTGATAGATCGGTTGACATACTAATTTCCATAAAACTAAAAGAAGAAGATAAAGCGTTTAGAGTAGAGCGCTACGAGCACAGCTACCCGCATTGCTGGCGTACAGATAAGCCAGTACTCTATTATCCGCTCGACAGCTGGTTCATAAAATCGACCGATGCTAAAGACCGGATGATTGCGCTCAACAAAACCATTAATTGGAAGCCGGAAAGTACCGGTACAGGTCGATTTGGAAACTGGTTGGAAAATCTTAATGATTGGAACCTGTCGCGATCGCGGTTCTGGGGAATTCCAATACCTATTTGGCGTACCGAAGATGGAAGTGAGGAAATGTGCATCGGAAGCGTAGAAGAGCTAAAGACAGCGATCGAAGCATCGGTTAAAGCCGGTGTGATGGAAAGCAACCCGTTAGGAAATTTTATTCCCGGCGATATGTCTAAAGATAATTACGATTCCTTCGATTTGCATAAAAGTCATATGGATAAGGTGGTACTCGTTTCGCCGAAAGGCGCACCGATGTACCGTGAGCAAGATTTGATCGATGTGTGGTTTGATTCAGGATCAATGCCATACGCACAGTGGCACTACCCTTTTGAAAACAAAGAAAAAATCGACGACGGAAAGGCCTTCCCGGCCGATTTTATTGCCGAAGGGGTAGATCAAACCCGCGGATGGTTCTTTACTCTGCACGCCATTGCTACAATGGCTTTTGACAAGGTTGCGTACAAAAACGTTATGTCAAACGGATTGGTTCTAGACAAGAACGGTCAAAAAATGAGCAAGCGCTTGGGCAATGCGGTCGACCCATTTGAAATGCTTAATAAATATGGAGCCGATGCCACACGCTGGTATATGATAACCAATGCGCAGCCGTGGGACAATCTCCGATTTGATGAAAATGGAATAGTAGAGGTTCAGCGAAAGTTTTTTGGAACCCTCTATAATACCTATTCGTTTTTTGCGCTTTACGCAAATCTCGACGAATTTGCCTTTAGCGAGAAGCAAATTGAACTTGCCGACCGCCCGGAAATAGATCGATGGATAATAAGCAGATTAAATTCCTTAATATCGGATGTGGACGCGGCTTATGGAGAATACGAGCCGACGAGAGCGGGAAGGTTGATTCAGAATTTTGTAACCGAAGAATTGAGTAATTGGTATGTTCGGCTATGTCGACGCCGATTCTGGAAGGGAGAATACGGCGCGGATAAAATGGCAGCCTATCAAACCCTATACACTTGCTTAGACACCATCGCGATACTTTCCGCACCGATTGCGCCATTCTATATGGATAGACTTTACCGTGACTTGAATGCGGTAACAGGCAAAAACGCATCAGAGTCGGTTCACTTAACCCAATTTCCTAATGTTGATGAATCGGCAATAGATCTCGACTTAGAAGAGCGAATGGGCCTGGCACAACGCATTACATCGATGGTGCTTGGACTGAGAAGGCAGGAGAGCATACGCGTACGTCAACCGCTCCAGAAGATTATGATACCCGTTGTAGACGCAGATTTTGTTCGCCGAGTGAAAGATGTATCTGACGTGATTTTGCGAGAAGTAAACGTAAAAGAAATTGAGTTTCTAGATGATACTGAAAACGTATTGGTCAAAGAAATAAAAGCAGACTTCAAAAAGTTGGGTCCGCGTTTTGGAAAACAAATGAAACAGGTAGCAGCCGCGATCAATGCTTTTGATCAAGCAGAAATTGCTTATCTTGAACGCAACGGTATTACTACCATTGAATTGGATGATAGCGAAAAGGCCGAAATTACTCGAGATGAAGTACTTATTACCACTAAGGATATTCCCGGATGGCTCGTAGCTTCAGAAAGCGAACTTACTGTGGCCTTAGACGTAACTATTACAGTGCCACTTCGAGAAGAAGGCATCGCGCGTGAGTTTGTAAATAGAATTCAAAACTTACGGAAAGACAGCGGATTAGAGGTGACCGATAGAATTAATCTAACAATTGAATCGCACCAAGAAATAGTAAGTGCGATAAATAATAATTTGGATTATATTTGCACTGAAACGTTAGCTGATTCGCTAAAATTAGTAGAGAAACTAAACGGAGACAACTCCTTAACGATAGAAGTAGAAAGTGGCATCGAAACACGAATTGCCCTAAATAAGATTTAAATAAATTAATTGTTATGGCAGAGGATAAGAAAAGATTTACAGACGCCGAATTAGAAGAATTCAAAGAGATAATTGAAAAGAAATTGGCCGGTGCGCGCGAAGATTTGAACCAACTGCGGCAGTCGCTTTCGTATGCAGATGATAACAGCACGAACGACACCGCGTCGAGTTTTAAAATGATTGAAGACGGTTCAGAGACAATGACGCGTGAAGAAACAGCTCAACTGGCATCACGTCAGGAAAAGTTTATTAACCACCTGGAAAACGCAATGCGTAGAATTGAGAGCAAAACGTATGGAATATGTCGCGAAACAGGTAAGCTAATTCAAAAAGAACGCTTGCGTCTAGTTCCACATGCAACCTTGAGTATAGAAGCAAAACAAAGGCAAGATCGAAACTAGCCCCGACATTCGAAAAAAGTTAGTTCGGCTGGCAGTTATTACTGTTGCAGCCGTGTTGATTGTAGATCAGGGATCTAAGATTTGGGTGAAAACCCAAATGTATATGGATGAATCTATTCCGGTATTTGGAAATTGGTTTTTTATACATTTTATAGAAAATCCCGGAATGGCTTTCGGCCTTGAGTTTGGCGGTGAAATGGGTAAGCTCGCTTTGAGCTTATTCAGAATCGTGGCGATTATATTTATCGCGATTTACTTGCGTAAACTAATTAAAGAACACGCCAATCGCGGATTGATATTTTGTGTATCCTTAGTCTTTGCAGGAGCAACGGGAAATATAATCGATAGTGCATTCTATGGAATGATATTTAGCGAAAGCCCTCCGTTTTCGCCACAAACGGCTGTAATGTTTCCGCCCGAAGGTGGCTATTCATCCTTCTTGCACGGCAGGGTGGTAGATATGCTCTATTTTCCGATTATTGATACTACATGGCCCAGCTGGGTGCCATACTTGGGTGGTGACCGACTTCAGTTTTTTAGGCCCATATTTAATGTGGCCGACTCGGCAATTTCTATAGGGATGGCCACCATATTATTCAATCAAAAGAGATTTTTTGCCTCCGATACCAAGAAAAGACAAGAGGAAGTGGTGGTTGAAACCAATTAGGCAATCATAATTACCCGAAACCCAAAAGAGTATTGAGATTACGAGATTAACTCAAGACTCAAAAGAATTGCAAATATATCCACGTCGGTATAAGTTCCGGTGATTACATACATGGCGTCGAGTGTAAACGCCTGGTCGCCAGTATAAATAACTCCATCTTTTACATTGTACAAAACATCGAGCGGAAAAGTCGAGTCGCCCTTGTATATTTTTCCGTTTGCAAAAGTATAGGCTATTTCAGAACTATACATTCCCCGACCTGAATACAACTTCCCGTTCTTACAAGTAAATACCAAATCAAATTCGGACCCCATGCTCCCGGTCGTGATTTTGTTTCCAACTATTGTATAAAGTACATCAGCATATGACCAGCTACGCCCCGGAAAGATTCTTTGGTCTCTCTTGTATAAAACTTGCTCGGTGAGGATATGACCGTTGCCCCGATATACTTGCCACTGTGCGTGTGCGGCTTCCGCCAAAAAAACTCCGGAGAGAACTAAGGTAAATATGATGAGGATTCTTTTCACGCGCTAAATTTAAGGTAAAAGGATGATGAAAAAATAAATCTGTATGCCTTACTTGTTAATGCATAAGAATCTTATGTATATTTGTTTTCGGAAAATTGAGAATGTGAGCAAGAATCACTTATACAAAGGAACTTTAACCACTGTAATTTTGCAACTGCTCTCAGACGAGGGCCGGATGTACGGTTATGAAATAGCCAAAAGAGCGAAAGAACTCACAAAGGGCGATTTGGATATAACCGAAGGTGCACTTTATCCTGCCTTGCACAAACTCGAAGCTCAAGGATTTCTCGATACCGAAAGAGTGGAAGTGGGCAATAGAACTCGGAAATATTACAAACTTACCGAGACCGGAAACAAAGAGGCCACACATCGCATTGCAGAACTAACGGAATATGTAAAGAACTTACAGAACTTTTTAAATCCACAATTGAGCAATGGATAAGACCGAACTCACAACAGAAGAAACGTCAGAACTTGTTCATTTTTTGAAAAGCTGGGGTATTGATGAGCCGATTCTACTTGCAGAAATGACCGATCATTATAGCGACAAGGCACTGGAAATAATAAGCACCGGGAAATCGCTTGAAGAAGTTTTGAATTCTTGGAGAACAAAATCCATGTACCGTACGCTTAGACAAATTGATGCGAAATACAAGGAATACGCAAAAAAGGATTGGAGGCGAAGGCATTGGAGGATTTTTAAAGAATTAATCACACCTCGCAATGTTTTTATTTTCCTGCTCAGTTTTATCGCTATTTCTTTCATCCTGAAAATGAAATATCTTTCAGGTATATTTTTCGGATTGGTAATTCTAAAAGCAGTTGGAATTGTTGGGTTTGTGTCATATCATTATACCTTCAATAAACTTAAGCGACGACTCTATACCCCGACTGCTATCGGGCTGTTGTGGTTTGGAAACTATTTAATTATTTCTCATTTTATACGAGTATTTGAGTTCCCTGAACCCGTTGTTAGTACCAACTCTCAGGCGATTGCAATGACGACAATCATTTGTTTTATCTTTGTAAGTGACATTGTGTTTTTCCAGGTTTGGAAATACATCACCAAAACCACGAATCATATAACCAAGGAAATGCTTACTGAGTGGGAAATACCAAAACCGGAATAACCTCTATAGTTTGCTCACAATTTCTGCGATCTGAACGGTATTTGTCGCTGCTCCTTTCCGCAAATTATCCGCCACAATCCAAAGGTTCAACGTATTGGGCTGAGAAAAATCTCTTCGAATACGGCCCACAAAGACCTCATCACGGTTTTGGGCATAATGCGGCATGGGATAACTGTTCACATCGGGATTATCTTGTAGTTTTATCCCGGGCGTATTGTGCAATAGCTTTCGCAATTCGCCTAAATCAAAATCGTTTTCAAAAGTAATATTAACCGATTCCGAATGTCCTCCTACAACCGGTACGCGAACAGCCGTTGCAGTCACTTCAATTTTTGGATCGAGGATTTTCTTGGTTTCATTGGTGAGCTTCATTTCCTCTTTAGTGTACCCGTTTTCTTCAAAGATGTCGCAATGCGGGATTACGTTTTGATCTATAGGGTATGGGTAAACCATTTCCGGCGTTTGGCCACTTCGTTCGGCCATCATTTGGTTTACTGCGTTTACTCCTGTTCCTGTGACCGATTGATAGGTAGAAACCACAACACGTTTCACTCCATATTTGCGGTGAAGCGGTGCCAAAGTCATAACAAGCTGAATAGTTGAACAATTTGGACTGGCGATAATACGGTCTTCTTTTGTTAAAAGCTTACCGTTTATTTCGGGAACAATGAGCTTATGCTCATCCGACATGCGAAATGCTGACGAATTATCGATAACCACGGTTCCTGCAGCCGCAAATTTTGGAGCATACTCTAAACTAATGCTTCCACCGGCGGAAAAAAGCGCAATGTCGGGTTTAAGAGAAAGGGCGTCGTTTATCCCAATTATCTTGTATTTTTCTCCGGCTATTTCTCTTTCTTGCCCTACCGATTGCTCAGAAGCAACGGCTATAATTTCTTCTGCCGGAAAACTTCGCTCCTTTAGAACTTTTAGCATTATATTGCCAACCATTCCCGTGGCACCGATTACTGCTATGCGCATAAAAACAAATTAAGGTGATGTCTAATTATTCGACAAAACTAATACATTTAGATTCAAGCATAAAAAAATGAGATTCATAAAGTTAAACCTTTTGATAATTGTTCTAATACTCGCCCACTTAAATACACTAGGACAATTATTCGATGATTTTTCAGATGGCGATTTTACAAACAACCCCGCCTGGGTTGGCGATGAATCACTTTTTGTAGTTGAAAATGAAGTTTTGAGAAGCAATAGCCCCGGTGCAGCAGAATATTACCTCAGCACACCCAATGAGCTAATGGACGAAGCGAGGTGGGAGTTTTATATAAACTTGGATTTCGCACCTACAAGTGCAAACTATGTGGATATGTACCTGGTTGCCGATAATTCAGATTTAACAGCCGTACAAAACGGTTACTTTTTAAGATTTGGAGGTACACCTAAAGAAATTTCTCTCTTCAAAAAACAAGCGGGAACCAACAGTATAATTATTGATGGTCAGGACAATGTTCTCGGTAGCTCGAATAACAAATTTGATGTGAAAATTACGCGTAGCGCAGATGGGATGTGGACGGTGCAGCATGACAAAAACCAAACCGGGACTTTTGTTTCGGAAGGCTCAGTAGTTGATAATGAAATTACAACCACTTCGCACTTTGGAGTTTTTATCAAGCAGTCTACGGCTGCAACTCCGATAAACAGCCACTATTTTGATAATTTTCTAATCGAAATTATTCCACCTGACCTCACGCCACCTTCTATTACAGGAGGTGTTGCGTCCTCTTCTACCCAACTCGAAATTTCTTTTAGCGAACCACTTGATCAGACCAGTGCTGAAAATACTTCCAACTATGAAGGTGTAGGAAGTTCAATAAATATTCTGACAGCACAACTGAACACCGACGATCCGACAAAGGTGATCTTAACGCTAAGTGAACCAATCTTGAACGGTGAAACCTTTACACTTGCCGTAACCCATGTGGAAGACCTTGCGGGAAATGCAATGGATACAGAAACCATCGAGATATTTTATTTTGTCTCCGATATTGCAGGGCCTAACGATCTTGTATTTAATGAGTTGTTGGCAGATCCAAATCCACCTGTCGGTTTACCTGAGGAGGAGTTTATTGAAATATACAATGCCAGTGATAAAATATTTGATTTAGAGAACTGGGTTTTAGTGAATACTACAACGGCGAGAACTTTAACATCCGCTGTTGTATTTCCGGGCGATTACCTCATATTATGTCATATCGATCACGCTCCTCTTTTTGAAGAATATGGAACCGTAATCGGAATTCCATCGTTTGTTGTGCTTGCAAATGCAGCTGATAGCCTGACGCTAATTAGCCCGGAAGGTGCAATAATCGATATAGTTTCGTACAAGGATACATGGTACAACGACACCGAAAAAGCAAAAGGCGGCTACTCGCTCGAGTTGATTAATCCCTATACGCCGTGTTCGGGAAAAACAAATTGGACTGCCTCAAATGATCAAAACGGAGGCACACCGGGCGCTCAAAACTCGGTGTTTGACGATACCCCCGATACCACACCACCGCTCGTTGAGTCTTTTGAAATTATTAATCCGCAGCTTTTGCAAATAAATTTCAACGAGGGTATGGACATTAATAGCCTTACAACCGGCACTTACATCTGGAATATGGGTGTTGAAAACACAAACATCACGGCGTTATCGAGCACAATGGGCGTTCAGCTTTCGCTAAATATTCCGCTTGAAATTGGGAATGAATATATTCTTCAAATAAGCGATGTGACTGATTGTATTGGAAACCCTATTGCTGATAACACTGAGATCAAAATATTAATCGGAGCACAACCCGAAAAATACGACATCTTAATTACGGAAATTATGGCCGACCCCACTCCGACCGTAGGATTGCCCGAAGGCGAATACTTTGAATTATACAATGCCGGCGATGTACCGATTGAGCTACAAGGATTAAAGTTAAACACCAAAGTTTTTGTTAATCCGCGGGTTATTATGCCCGGAGAGTACGTGTTGTGTATAGATGCCAATTTGGAAGAAGAGTTTTCGGGATACGATAGCCCGTATTTAATTCCTAGTCTCGGGTTAACCTATTTTACGAATGGAGGTCGTGAAGTTTCACTTTATAATGCTGATAATGATGAAATAGATCGGGCAAATTACAACCTGAGCTGGTATAAGGATGTTGGCAAGCAAGACGGTGGATACAGTCTTGAGCGAATTAACCTTGCCGAACCTTGCCGCGCCGGCGATAATTGGTCGGCATCGGTAGATCCAAGTGGTGGAACACCGGGAATGATAAACTCGGTAAATGATGACACACCGGACACTACACCTCCCACAGCGACAAATATTTATGTAACGGATGCAACGCATCTCGAGTTGCTGTTTTCAGAGCCACTGGATGAACTGAGTGTTTTGACAGCATCTCTTGCTATTCATCCCGAATTATCGATAATAGATGTAAGTATAATCGAGCCGGACTTGATATCGGTTGGAATCACCCTGGGAGAGCCTTTAGAGCAAGGAGTGTTTTACACCCTGTCCGTTAGCGGGTTTGCAGATTGTACGGGCAATGTAAATGCAGAAGAGGAAATCTTGAATTTCGGGTTGCCCCAAACAGCTGAAGTTGGCGATATACTTGTAAATGAAGTGCTGTTTAATCCCAGAACGGGTGGTGCGGAGTTTGTCGAAATTGTTAACGTAAGTAATAAAGTCATTGGGCTACAGGACTGGTCACTTCAAAACAAATCGGGTACTACACGTATCATATCCACAAAACCGGTTGTTATATTCCCCGATGAGTATATGGTACTTACGGATAACGCGCAAAATATAGCTCAAGAGTACCCTTTCGGGAAACCGGAAAACTACTTTCAAATGGAGTCCATCCCGGCATTCAATAATACTTCCGGGTCGGTTGTAATTCTTGATGCGCTATCGCAGGAAATGGACAGACTGGATTATTTGGAGTCGTACCATTTTGCTTTACTCAAGTCGTTTAAGGGAGTTTCGCTTGAGAGAATAAGCTTTACACGACCTACAAACGAAGAGCGCAATTGGACTTCTGCAGCTGAGAAAGTCGGGTTTGCAACGCCGGGATATCAAAACTCACAGTATAATAAAGACGGAATTGCGCGTACAAGATTTGAGTTTAAAAATGAAGTTTTCTCGCCGGATAACGATGGGTTTGAAGATCAACTGATACTAAATTACAACATGGAATCTCCCGGATATGTTGCAACTATTGAGATTTATGACCGGCGAGGAAGACTTCTAAAAACTCTCGAGAACAATGCGCTACTTGGAACGTCGGGCACAATTTCTTGGGATGGCGTAACCGATGAGGGAATTAAAGCCCGAATAGGACCGCATATTTATGTGATACAATTATTTAATCTTGAGGGAGATACGGAGGTGATAAAACTACCGTGCATAGTTGCAGGAAGATTATCCAATTAAACTCCAACCGTTTTTTACTTTTGTCTATTTTAAACCTCGTATAACCATGCTATCTTCTGTCGCCACTTCATCTAAGTTGCCCCAAGTTGGAACCAGTATTTTTTCGGTCATGAGCAAATTGGCTGCCGATTATGGAGCAATCAATCTTGCTCAAGGCTTTCCCGATTTCGATCTCGATCCGGACCTAATCAATTTGGTCACCAAGTATATGCATTCAGGTCATAATCAGTACGCACCCATGCAAGGCGTGATGCAATTGAGAAATGCCATATCTAATAAAATAGAACAGTGCTATGGAAGAACGTATGACCCGGAAACTGAAATTACGGTTACAGCCGGAGCTACACAGGCGATATACACAGCCATTACGGCTCTGGTTAAGGAAGAGGATGAAGTAATTGTGTTTACCCCGGCATACGATTGCTATGTACCGGCTATAATTCTAAACCAAGGCAAACCGGTATACGTTCAGATGCGAGGTCCGGACTTTAAAGTAAACTGGGAAGAAGTTAGAAAAGTGGTAACGCGCCGTACCCGACTTTTTATTATCAATACACCTCATAACCCGACGGGAACGATATGGAGTGACGAGGATATGCGCGAACTTGAAAAACTGGCGGTAGATAGCGATGCTGTTGTGCTGAGCGATGAGGTTTATGAGCACATTATTTTTGACGGAGCGAAACACTATAGTGCTTCGAGGTATGAAGAGCTTGCTAAACGATCGCTCATTGTGGCGAGTTTTGGCAAAACATTTCACGCTACCGGATGGAAAACCGGATATATATATGGACCTCAAAACTTGATGAGCGAGTTCAGAAAAGTCCATCAGTATCTCGTGTTTTCGGTTAATACTCCGGTGCAGTATGCTTTGGCTGAATACCTCGAAAAGCCGGAAAGATATTTGGAGCTGGGCGCGATGTATCAACAAAAACGGGATGTATTTATTAACGCAATTGAGAAGTCTCGATTTACTGCGATTCCGCCCGCTAAGGGAACCTATTTTCAATTGCTGGGATTTGGAAAAATAAGCCGTAAAAATGAGGTTGA
>Ga0079223_10002752_pt1 | contig 10951 bp, 12 predicted proteins | sample Stecom2011_FD_75072 | JGI IMG/M metagenome (GOLD analysis project Ga0079223, IMG submission 75072) | Agricultural soil microbial communities from Utah to study Nitrogen management - Steer compost 2011 | ecosystem: Environmental > Terrestrial > Soil > Agricultural land | place: USA: Utah...
GGCACCTGCTACTGGACCCCGCGTACAACCTCGAAATTGCGCAGCGGTACGTTCGCTATCTGTTGGAAGGTGAAGACGTACAGGGTAACCTGCTACGCATGGCCGTCGCCTATAATGCCGGACCGGGGAATCTCCAGCGATGGCTCAGTAGCTTCGACGCTAAAGGCCTTGATCTTGATGATCCTCTACTTTTCATCGAGAGCATTCCGTCGGCCGAGACCCGGCAGTTCGTCCAGCGCGTACTCACGAACTTCTGGATGTATCGGATGCGGCTAGGACAAGACATACCGTCCCTCGAGAAGCTGGCGGCAGGTGAGTGGCCGGAGTACGAGGCCCTCGAGTAGATCGCAGCTATGGCAACCGGCCTTGAGGCTCCTTAGGTTAGACGAAGAGCCAAACCCGCGGCGGATTGGCCGCTGTTCATTAGACCGGAGCGCTCAATGCATCGCATCGATGAAAATAGGCCCTTCTTGCCGGTCAAGATCGCGATCTTGACGGTTTCGGATAGCCGCACCGCCGCGGAGGATCGCTCCGGGGATACCTTGCAGCGCTTGATCCAGGAAGATGGGCATGAGGTGGTTCGCCGCGAGATCTGTCGCGACGAAGTGGAAACGATCGTCGGCTTTCTAAAAAGCTGTATCCAGGACCCCGGCGTAGATGTGGTCATTACCACGGGCGGTACGGGCGTTACCGGACGAGACATTACCCCCGAAGCTTTCGATCGCGTGCTGGAAAAACGTATCGAAGGCTTTGGAGAGCTGTTCCGCATGCTCTCCTACCAGAAGATCGGCACCTCAACGATGCAATCGCGTGCCTTGGGCGGCGTGGCCAGGGGCACCTACCTCTTTGCCCTTCCAGGCTCTACGGGCGCATGCAAGGATGGGTGGCAGGACATCCTGCGCTGGCAACTGGATTACCGTCACCGGCCCTGCAATCTGGTCGAACTCATGCCTCGGCTTCAGGAACACGTTACGGCTGCCGAATAGAACCCGCGTCAGCTCTGAGCTGCCTCTGCAAGCCACAGGGGCTCCTTGATTTTCTGCAGCATAAGGGCGTGGGCGGCCAGTTCGCTCTCGGAAGGGGCGTGCGGACGGGCCGGCCGGAAACGGCGTTCTACGGCAGCCTTGCCCGCCGCCATCGCTTCGGTGGCTCCATCTAACGTCAGTCCCGGTTGGCGACCGCCGCGAAGCTCCAGGTACACCGATGCCAGGAGTTGGCAGTCCAGCAAGGCGCCATGGAGGCTACGGGCGGAGAGATCGATGCTGAACCGGCGACAGAGGGCGTCGAGGCTGGCCTGCGCCCCCGGGAAGCGGCGACGGGCCAAGGCTACCGTATCGAAAGCGCGCGCTGCCGGAATGGGTGGGTGCCCAAGCCGCTCAAGTTCCGCATTGAGGAAGCGAAGATCGAATTCTGCGTTATGGATGACGAGAATGTCTTCTCTCACAAAAGAAAGAAAATCCTCGGCAATCTCTTCAAAGCAGGGTTTGTCGGCGAGAAACTCGGCGGAAAGCCCGTGAACCTTGAAGGCCTCCTCCGGCATGTCCCTCTGGGGGTTGATGTAGTATTGCCGTGTTTCGCCCGTCGGCACGTAGTTGATCAGCTCCACGCAGCCGATCTCGACGATTCTGTGACCATCATGGGGATCAAGGCCGGTCGTTTCCGTATCGAGCACGATTTCGCGCATTAGCAGCAGTCCCTCTCCGAATGCTCCTCACGCAGTTGCCGCACAATGCGACGGAGCTGCTGGAAGGTATGGCCGCGGCTTCGGCCGCTGTGCACGATGAAGTCGGCCCTCCGGCGCTTTTCATGGTCCGGCAGCTGCTGAGCCAAGATCGCCTCCAGTCGCTCACGCGTCATCCCGGGCCGCCGTAGAACCCGCTGCTCCTGCAAGAAGCGGGGGGCGGTTATCAGGATCACTCGATCGCATAGCCTCTCTCCACCCGTTTCGTAAAGCAGCGGCACGTCCAGTACCGCCATCTCCCGACGCAAGCGTCTCTGCCGGCTCAGAAAGCGCCGAGCTTCCGCACGCACCAGCGGGTGAACAATGGATTCCAGAAGACGCAGGGCAGGGGGGTCCTGAAAAACCAGCGCTCCAAGTTTGCGGCGATCGACTGCTCCATCGCTGACCGCAGCCGGAAAGGCTTGCGCCACGGGCGCTACGGCCGCTCCGCCGACGGCAAAGAGACGATGAACCGTAGCATCTGCGTCATGCAGAGGCAGTCCCAGACGTCTCAACATCTTGGCCGCTGTCGACTTACCCATGCCAATGGAGCCGGTCAGGCCAAGTACCTGCACCTCAAGTCTCCAATACCGCCTGCCGCAGAGCCGGTGTCACTTCAGGGGAAACGCCAAACCAGGCTTCGAATCCAGGTCGCGCCTGATGCAACAGCATGCCTAGACCATCGACTACGGCATTTCCACGCGCCCGAGCAGCAGCCAGCAGGGCAGTCTCGATCGGCACATAGACGATGTCATTGACCAAGGCTGAAGCGGGCAGGGGGCTTAGATCAATCTCAAGAGGTGGTTGCCCGCTCATGCCGAGCGAGGTGGTGTTCACCAACAGACTTGCCTCCGCAAGAGCGTCAGTCCAATCCCCCCAGTCCATGACCCGGATCGTGCCGCCCAATTCATCCGCCAGAGCTTCGGCCCGGGTGCGCGTTCTGTTCAGCAAGCGAATTTCAGCCACTTCGGCTTCCAGCAGGGCCACTAGAATAGCGCGCGCTGCGCCTCCAGCCCCCAAGACGACCGCCGGCCCAGCCGGCCGCCAGCCCGGGTTCGCTTCCTTCAGGTTTTCGAGGAAGCCGAAGCCATCGGTGTTGTCGCCTTCCACACAACCATCCTTCACCACCAGGGTATTCACCGCCCCGATACGCCGTGCTCGGGGGGTTACCTGGTCGCAGAGCCTAAGCACCTGCTCCTTGTGGGGGAGGGTGACATTGGCGCCGCGAAAGCCCAATGCAACCAGTCCTTCCACCGCCGCCTCCAGGTTCTCCGGACGTACCGCGAGGGGCACATAGGCGCCTTCGATCTTGTAGTGGGCAAGCCAATGACCGTGCAGGCGCGGCGAGCGCGAATGAGCGATCGGCCAGCCGATGACGCCGGCAAGGCGGGTACCACCGTCGACCGTCATGAAGGCAGCACTCCCTGGGCCCGTAAAATCTCCAGCAATGGAAGCAACGGCAGTCCAAGAACCGTGAAGAAGTCGCCGTTGACCCGATAGAAAAGTTGCGCGCCCAGCCCCTCCAACTGATAACCGCCGACCGAGGACAGGATCCTGTCACCCGCGGCATCCAGATAGCTATCCAGAAAGGCTTCGGACAAGGGACGCATGGCAAGCTCTACGACAGCATTGTGATGCCACAGCCGCTGTCCATTCTGGAGCAGGCAGACAGAGGTGAAAAGGCGATGGCTACGCCCGGACAGCCGCCGCAACTGGGCTCGGGCTTCGGCACGGTTCACCGGCTTGTCAAACCACTCGCCATCGCACTCGAGAAGCTGATCGGCGCCAATCACCAAGGCGCCTGAACGCTTGCGGGATACCGCTAAGGCCTTCAGCTCTGCCAAAGTTTCTGCTGCCTGGGCGGCGGTCGCCTGCTCCGCGCGCAAAGAGGCCTTGATTTCCTCTTCATCCACAGCCGGCGGCATCACCTCGAAACTCAAGCCCGCGCCGGCCAGAAGCTCCCGCCGCGTCGCGCTACCCGACGCGAGGACCAGGGAGAGGTTGTTGGTGCTGTGCAGCAGCGGGCTCATCGGCTGGTCCCCCGATGTTGCTGCAGCAGAGTGAGGATAGCAGCTGCTGTCTCTTCGATAGATCGTCGGGTCACATCGATAACCGGCCAGCCCCGCTGAGCGCAAAGCCGGCGCGCCGCCTGCACTTCACTGGCAACGGTCTCCAGATCGGCGTAGCTGCTCGCCTCGCCTCGATCTCCCATGGCGCGCAACCGCATGCGACGCACATCGACCAGATGTGCTGGATCCTTGGTCAGGCCAACGACCAGCGGTCCCTTTGCGCGGAAGAGGGACTGGGGTAGGGGAACATTGGGTACGATCGGCACATTGGCGGCGCGCACACCGCGCTGAGCCAGATAGATACAGGTTGGGGTCTTGGAAGTGCGAGAGACACCCACCAGGACGACGTCCGCTCTCTCCAGGCCGTCCACAGCCTGGCCATCGTCATGAGCGATGGCAAAATCCATCGCCTCGATCCTGTCGAAGTAGTCGGAATCCAGGGCATGCTGCCGACCAGGGCGGCGACTGCCCGCGCGTTGAAAATGCCCTCCGAGCGCGTGCATGACAGGATCGAGGATATCGACGGACGCCACGTTCAGGCGACGGCAGGCATCCGTAAGAACCGCACGCAGGGCGTCATCCACCATGGTGTAGAGCACCGGACCCGGATGCGCTTCGATCTCCGCGATGGCCTTATCCAGCTGCCCGCGCGTTCGAACCAAGGTCCAGATATGCTCGATCGGCTCGGTCTCCTCGAACTGCACGAGGCAGGCCCGAGCGACGGAGTTCACGGTCTTCCCCGTCGCATCCGAGATCAGATGTAGATGATGATGCTCTTGAAGGTCGTTCACTTGCGCCTGCTCTGTTCCGTTCGGAAGTCCGTGGATAACTCGTGAGTCAGTTGAGGTCATTCACGAACCTCCTGATTCGCCCCCCAACAGCAACCTCTTCGTCCCTCGTTTATGCCTCGTCGGATATCTTTCTCCACCAGCTGTCGGCAGCTGTCTTTGGCGCAGTCGCCAGCTTGGGTTATCCACCTGTTGCACAGCGACTGACAAGTGCTGGGAAAGTTGGCTCCATGACCATTCATCCCCAACTTTCCTTGCAAGAATGGGCGACACTCCCAGGAAGGGGGCAATCCTGTGGATAGACTCTGGATAGGTGACTGATCCACAGGACTCACAAGACAACAACCACAACCCCACTCTTATATCTTAAGAAGAGTCAGGGTATGAGGGGCTATGGATAAGAGAGCATCAGGCGTGGAAGATCCCTTCCTTTCGGGAAGCGAACTTTCGAAGAACGAGAACCAAAAGCGGTTGTTACGGGTACTGCGCGGAGAGATTCTGGACCCGCCGCCCGTATGGCTGATGCGCCAGGCCGGACGCTATCTGGATGAGTATCGGGAAGTTCGCGCCCAGGCCGGAGGCTTCCTCGACCTCTGCTACAATCCGGAGCTGGCCTGTGAGGTAACCCTGCAACCCATCCGCCGCTTCGGTTTCGATGCAGCGATCCTCTTTTCCGATATCCTCGTGGTCCCCCATGCCTTGGGTCAGAAGGTGTGGTTCGAAGAAGGACATGGCCCCAGGCTGGACCCCCTGCGCGGCGTTCAAGACCTGGCGACCCTGGATCCCGGGCGCATGGAAGAGCGTCTACAGCCAGTTTTCGCGACGGTTTCGCTGCTGCGGCGTTCTCTGCCGCCGGAAACCAGCCTGATCGGCTTCGCAGGAGCGCCCTGGACCGTCGCCAGCTACATGATCGAAGGCGGCTCCACCCGAGACTTCTTCAAGGCCAAGCGCTGGGCCTACAGCGACCCGCAAGGCTTTTCACAGCTCATTGAGTTGCTGGTTGATGCCACGAGCGGGTATCTGCTCGCGCAGATTGAGGCGGGTGCCGAAGCCATCCAGATCTTTGATTCCTGGGCGGGCGTCTGGCCTGAGGCCGAATTCCGGCGGTGGTGCCTTGCGCCGGCCCGAGAAATCATTGAGCGCGTCAAGACGGTCCATCCCGAGGTACCCATCATTCTCTTTCCTCGCGGGGCCGGACCACTCTACGCTGACGTCGCCGCACAAGCCGGGGCAGATGCGCTATCACTCGACACCACGGTGCCCTTGCAATGGGCCGCAGAGACGCTCCAGCCCAAGGTCGCGCTACAAGGGAATCTCGATCCCGCCGTGCTGCTTGTTGGCGGCAAAGCGCAGGCTGAGGCCGTGGAACGAATTCTGAGCACGCTGGGGCAGGGGCCCTTTGTCTTCAATCTGGGGCACGGCATCGACAAGCACACGCCACCAGACAATGTGACACGGCTGGTTGAACAGATCCGCGCCTGGCGCCGTTGAGCAGTGGTACAGTTCGACGAACCAAAGCCTGCGCCTGCTCGTAGAGCTGCGAGAACGGGGGTGCTGCTCGCCAATCTGGGAACTCCGGACGGGACCGATTACTGGTCCATGCGGCGTTACCTCTCCGAGTTCCTGAGTGACAAGCGCGTTATCGAGGCTCCGTCGCTCCTGTGGCAGCCCCTGTTACAGCTGGTCATTCTGTCCACGCGCCCTCAAAAATCCGGTGCCGCGTACGAAAGCATCTGGGACAAGGAGACGGGGGAATCCCCGCTGCGGCGGATCACCCGAAGCCAGGCAGCCAAGCTTGGGGAGATACTACAAGGCGGGCCAGTGGAGGTCGTGGTGGACTGGGCGATGCGCTACGGCAGCCCCTCCATTCCCGAAACGCTCGAGGCCTTGCAGAAAGCGGGCTGTGAAAGAGTTCTCTTCTACCCGCTCTATCCGCAATACAGCGCAGCCTCCACGGCGACCGCAAACGACCAGGCTTTCCGCTGGCTGTTGAAGCAACGCCGGCAGCCGACCCTTCGCGTCGGCCAGCCCTACTACGATCATCCCGCCTATATCGCGGCAATTGGCGACTCTATCCAGGAATCGCTTGGGAAGCTGGATTGGGAACCGGAAAAGCTCCTCGTATCCTTTCACGGCATGCCCCTGGAGACGCGAGAGAAGGGCGATCCCTATTTCCAGCATTGTGAAACCACAGTCCGGCTTCTCTGCCGCTATCTGAACCGCCGCGAAGAAGATGTTCAGATGGTTTTCCAGTCACGCTTCGGCCGGAAGGAATGGCTTCAGCCCTATGCGGATCAAACCATCCGTTCTCTTCCGGCCGGTGGCGTGAGGCGGGTCGCGATCGTTAGCCCGGGCTTTGCTGCGGACTGCCTGGAAACCCTTGAAGAGCTAGCGATCGGCCTGAAAGAAAGTTTTCTTCATGAGGGTGGAACCCACTTCGCCTATCTTCCCTGTCTGAATGACACGCCCCGCGGGATGCAGTTGCTCCAGTGTCTGGTTGAACAGGAGCTTGCCGGCTGGCTATAGCTGGCAGCCTACCTGCGAAGGAGAGGCGGACGTTATGGAATTTCTCAGCGGGCTACATCTGTGGATCAAGGCGCTGCATGTCATTTCGGTCATCGCGTGGATGGCGGCCTTGCTCTATCTGCCCCGGCTGTTCGTTTATCATGCAGAAGCGGCCGTTCGATCGGAAGCAAGCGAGACCTTCAAGGTCATGGAACGGCGCCTCCTGCGCGGGATCATGACCCCAGCCATGATCGCGAGCCTGTTTTTTGGCGCCCTCATGCTGCTGGTGCCCGGGGTAATGCAGCAAGGATGGCTGCACGTAAAGTTCGTGCTCTTGATCGGGATGTTCGGCCTGCACGGCTTCTTTTCTCGCTGCCAGCGGGATTTTGCCGAAGACCGCAATCGCCGCTCGGCGCGTTCCTACCGCTGGCTGAACGAGGCACCTGCAGTCCTGATGGTCTTCATCGTCCTACTCGCCGTGGCCAAACCCTTCTAGCCTGGCGTTCCGCTCTTAAGTGGGATCGGTGTTAACGGTGCTTGACGCGGCGAAGCAAGAAAGAGTAGGAAAGCAGTAAGTCGGCTCTTGCCGACAGCTCCTTTGTTCCCCACCTCTACGGGTAGCTGGCCTCTTCAAGGCCAAGGGTCACCGGGTTCAAAACGCAAGAATGGCGTCGCCCGGGCCGAGAGCTCCCATCAGATTGTGCTCCTCACCGGCGTTTGAGCCGGGTCCGTGACCTGAACCAGCTTTCCAGCCTCTATCAGAGCATCACATGAATTTAGAAGAACTGAAAGCCAAGTCCCCGGCCGATCTACTGGCTTATGCTGAGGAACTTGAGATTGAAAATGCGAGCACCCTGCGCAAGCAGGACATGATGTTCGCGATCCTCAAGCAGCTCGCTGAGAACGATCAGGCGATATTTGGATCCGGCGTATTGGAAGTCTTGCCGGACGGCTTTGGCTTCCTGCGAAGCCCCGAGGCGAACTATTTGCCGGGTCCCGACGACATCTATGTCAGCCCCAGCCAGGTGCGTCGATTTGGGCTGCGAACAGGTGACACCGTAGAAGGGCAGATCCGCTCGCCCAAGGATGGAGAGCGCTACTTTGCCCTCCTCAAGGTAAACACCATCAATTTTGATCCGCCAGAAGCCACACGGCAGCGGATCAACTTCGACAACCTGACGCCTCTCTACCCAGAGCAGCGGCTGCACCTGGAAGTCGAGGATCCCAGCACGAAGGACATGACCAGCCGGGTCATCGATCTGACGGCTCCGCTGGGCAAGGGGCAGCGGGCCTTGATCGTAGCGCCGCCTCGTACCGGCAAGACGATGATCCTTCAGAATCTTGCCCGGTCCATCGCCAAGAACCATCCCGAGGTGTACCTCATCGTGCTGCTGATCGACGAGCGGCCGGAAGAGGTCACCGACATGGATCGTTCGGTGAAGGGGGAGGTTGTTTCCTCGACTTTTGACGAACCGGCACAGCGTCACGTCCAGGTTGCAGAAATGGTGATCGAAAAGGCCAAGCGGCTGGTCGAACACAAGAAGGACGTGGTGATCCTGCTTGATTCGATTACCCGCCTTGCGCGTGCTTACAACACTGTCGTGCCTTCCTCCGGCAAGGTCCTGACGGGTGGTGTCGACGCCAACGCCCTCCAGCGCCCGAAGCGCTTCTTCGGTGCCGCTCGTAACATCGAGGAGGGCGGCAGCCTTACCATCATCGGCACGGCCCTGATTGATACTGGCAGCCGCATGGACGAAGTGATCTTCGAGGAGTTCAAGGGCACCGGTAACTCGGAAATCGTGCTGGACCGCAAGCTTGCGGACAAGCGGACCTTCCCGGCGATCGATATCGGCAAGTCCGGCACTCGCAAGGAGGAGCTGTTGGTCGACAAGGCGACGCTTTCGAAGATGTGGGTCCTGCGCCGCATTCTCATGCCGATGGGCGTGGTGGATTCCATGGAGTTCCTGACCGATAAGCTCAAGCAGACCAAGAGCAACGCCGAGTTCTTCGCCTCCATGAACCAGTAACGGTTCACGGCGAGCGTCTGGGCCATCCAGGTTAACCAAACAAAAAGCCGCCGTGCGAAAACGGCGGCTTTTTACTTTACATGTCAAAGTATTACGGCAAGAGGAGGGTCGAACCTGTGGTCTTGCGGGCTTCCAGGTCTCGATGGGCCTGGGCGGTCTCCGAAAGAGGGTAGGTCTGGTTGATGTTGATCTTGACCTTGCCCGTTCCCACCATTTCGAAGAGTTCCGCCGCCGTGGCGATCAGATCGTCTCGCTTGGCCGTATAGGTCATCAAGGTGGGACGCGTAACATAGAGCGAGCCCTTGGGGGCCAGCGAGGTCACGCTGAAGGGCGGAACCGGCCCCGAAGCGTTCCCGAAACTCACCATCAGCCCCAGAGGCTGAAGACAGTCCAGCGAGCCTTCCCAGGTATCCTTGCCGACAGAGTCGTAAACGACCGGGACGCCGGCACCGTTGGTGATCTCCTTGACCCGCTCGACGAAGTCCTCTGTCTGGTAATTGATGGTGTGGGTGCAGCCGTGCGCCTTGGCCAGTTGCGCCTTCTCATCCGAGCCAACGGTGCCGATGACGGTCACCCCCATAGCTGAGAGCCACTGACAAGCAATAAGGCCCACGCCTCCTGCCGCGGCATGCCACAGCACGGTCTGCCCTGGTTGGACCTGGAAGGTACGTCGAACGAGGTACTGCACGGTCATGCCCTGCAGCATCATGCCGGCGGCAGTTCGATCGTCGATGGCATCGGGCAACTTCACCAAGCGATGCGCCGGAATGTTGCGCACTTCTGAATAGGCACCGGGCGGGTTGGCGGCATAGGCGACACGATCACCAGGGGCAACTTCGGTAACCTCGCTACCCACGGCTTCAACGACGCCGGCTGCCTCCATTCCGATGGGGCAGGGGAGCGTCAGCGGATAAAGGCCTGTCCGATGATAGGTGTCGATGTAGTTCAGGCCGACCGCCGTGTGTCGAATGCGAGCTTCTCCAGCTGCCGGCTCTCCAGGCGCATAGTCCTCCCATTTAAGAACTTCGGGGCCACCGTATTCATGGATTACGATCGCTTTGCTCATCAGAAGTAGCCTTTCTTAGGCGAGATGCTGCTTGAAAAACTCCAGGGTGCGTCGGTTTGCCAGTTCAGCGGCCTTGGCGTCGTAATGCTCTCCCCCTACGCGGGCGAAGGCATGATCATTACCCTCGTAATCATGCAGTGTAATCAAAGAGTTGGATCCCAACTCTTGGTGTATCTTGCTCTGCGCCTCCTTGGGCACGAACTTGTCTTCCGTGGCGATGTGCAGCATCAGCGGCTTGCTGATCTTGGAGGCTTCGCCGAGCAGTTCGTCTAGCCCGACACCATAGTAACCCACGTTGGCGTCTGCATCGCTGCGACAGGCCATGAGGTAAGCCAACTTGCCGCCCAGGCAGTAGCCCACCGAACCGACCTTGCCGCTGGTGTTTTCGTGCTTGCGCAGGGCGGAAAGCGTGGCACGAAGATCTTCAATTCCCTTGTCCACGTCAAAAAGACCAAAGAGCTCGAAGGCGCGCTGCCACTCGGCTTCCGTTTTATCGGTAAGCTGGATGCCGGGTTCGATCCGCCAGAAAATGTCTGGGCAGCAGGCGACATAGCCTTGGCCGGCGAGCCAGTCGCAGGTATCGCGCATCACCTGATTGACGCCGAAGATCTCCTGGATAACCAGGACCGCCGGAGCCGGTGTGCGGGCGGGTAGCGCGAGGTAGGAGGAAAAGCTGCCGCCGTCTGGCGCGTGGATCGTCATTTCTGCCATGGTCTGCACCCTCAGTTCGATCATGGGAAGCTGACCTCTCCGGCCGCTACTAGAGCAGATCCCCC
>Ga0079223_10002755_pt1 | contig 10946 bp, 9 predicted proteins | sample Stecom2011_FD_75072 | JGI IMG/M metagenome (GOLD analysis project Ga0079223, IMG submission 75072) | Agricultural soil microbial communities from Utah to study Nitrogen management - Steer compost 2011 | ecosystem: Environmental > Terrestrial > Soil > Agricultural land | place: USA: Utah...
CTTGTGGGTGCTTAACCAGCAAACGCAAAAGCTCGACACCGGTATAACCTGTGCCACCGACAATACCTGCTTTAATCACGTGTAACCCCTTCATTTGCTTAACTCTTGTGAGCGGGCTGTTAAACCCTGAGAATTGAATGACCTATGATAAAAGCCTTCAGGTCAAATCGAAAGTATTGCATTCATCAGCAACCTTGTATCTTAAGATCAAGAGGCATTAGCTGCTGAGGTAATAAATAAAGTCATATTGACCGCTTCGACGCAAAAAATCTCGGCACACGCGATAATGGTAAGATATGCCGTTAAATAGCCGTGCATCGTTGTTTCAAAAAAGCATAGATTACTACTTCATACAAGGCTCATCATGCTCTGGATCAAAGCGTTTCATATCATTTCAGTCGTTACCTGGTTTTCCTCATTGTTTTATTTGCCGCGATTGTTTGTCTATCACGTAGCAAGCGAGGATCAACCCAGTCGGGAGCGCTTTAAAATCATGGAGCGCAAACTGTACCGTGGAATCGCTACCCCTTCGATGGTTGCCACATTGATTTTTGGTGCCTGGTTAAGCCATCTGCACTGGGATTACTATTCTCAGTCGGGCTGGTATTGGTCAAAATTAGCCCTGGTCGCTGTGCTCATCGCCTATCATCATGCTTGCCTTATTTACTTGAAACAATTGCGCGATGACCGCTGCACTCGCAGCCATGTCTTTTTTCGCTGGTTTAATGAGTTTCCCGTCATTTTACTGGTAGCGATTGTTATTTTGGTGGTAGTAAAACCTTTTTAATCCAGGAATCTCTATACCCGGAGCGGTGCGACGGTGAAATCGCTCTCTGGTAAATGAGAATGTTAGACCATATCAGCCAGAAATTTTTCGAGATAAATCATGAAAACCTTGCTTTATGCGATTACCGACAGTGAACTATTACCCGATCAAATGCTTTTTGATGGTGTCAGTGCAGCACTTGAGGGCGGTTGTCGTCTGGTGCAATACCGCGATAAATCTTCCGATAAACGCCGCCGCGTTAGCGATGCAGAGCGCCTGCTGCACCTCTGTCACCAGCATGATGCAAAACTCATTATCAACGATGATATAGAGTTAGCAAAAACCATTCAGGCAGATGGTGTGCATCTCGGTCAGGACGATGGCAGCCCGTTACGTGCGCGCGATTTTCTGGGCGAGAAATTTATTATCGGCGTCACTTGCCACGCGTCTGTGGCGCTTGCACAACAAGCTCTGGCGGATAGCGCAAACTATATTGCCTTCGGGCGGTTTTTCCCTTCCAGAACAAAACCTCTGGCGCCCCCCGCGCCACTGGAACTTTTACGTGAGGCGCGCAAGGTCGCCGGAGAAATCCCTATCGTCGCTATCGGTGGCATTACGTTGGAAAACGCTGCAAGTATATTGGCGGCAGGTGCAGATTTAATTGCCGTCAGCCACAGCTTATTCGCGGCTCATGATGTATCTGAGCAAGCACGAAAATTTAATCAATTACGTTAGGGTCTGTTGACGTTTCCCCACCAGTTTTTTACAGGATTTTTTTATGAGCCGCTCTGAAGAATTATTTGCACAAGCCCAGCAACACATTCCCGGTGGCGTTAACTCGCCCGTACGCGCCTTTAAAGCCGTGGGCGGCAGCCCGGTTTTTTTTGAAAAAGCCTTGGGTGCTTATGTGTGGGACGTGGACGGCAAACGCTATATTGATTATGTGCAATCCTGGGGGCCGATGGTGCTGGGGCACGCCCATCCCGATGTTATAAGTGCCGTGATTGAAACTGCCAAATTTGGTTTGAGTTTCGGAGCACCCACCGAGCGCGAAACGACACTCGCCGAAAAACTCTGTGCACGTGTACCGGGTATGGACATGGTGCGTTTTGTTAACTCCGGGACAGAGGCCACCATGAGCGCCATTCGTCTCGCACGCGCATTCACCCGGCGAGATAAAATTATTAAATTTGAAGGCTGCTATCACGGGCATTCTGATTCGCTGCTTATTAAGGCAGGCTCCGGCGCATTAACCATGGGCGTTCCCAGCTCACCCGGTGTTCCAGCGGTTCTGGCCGATCATACGATTACTCTGGATTATAATGACGCACAACAAGTACGCGACTGTTTTGCCAGATTAGGCGATCAAATTGCCTGTATTATCGTAGAGCCTGTGGTGGGCAATATGAATTGTGTTCCACCCGTTCCTGGGTTTTTACAATGCTTGCGCGAAGTTTGCGATCAGTACGGTAGCCTTTTAGTCATTGACGAAGTGATGACAGGATTTCGAGTAAGCCCTACCGGCGCGCAAGGACATTACAATGTCACAGCGGACATCACTACACTGGGTAAAGTTATTGGCGGCGGCATGCCGGTTGGCGCATTCGGCGGGCGACGTGAGGTGATGGAAATGATCGCGCCCTCCGGGCCTGTTTATCAGGCGGGTACGCTTTCGGGTAATCCCGTCGCCATGGCCGCGGGTTTAAAAATGATGGAATTGTTAGAAGCACCAGATGTATACCCGACATTGTTTGCGCGCACGAATCAGCTGGTAGAAGGCTTGCAGCGGTTGGCTGATGAAGCAGGCATTCCGTTTACGACGAATCACGTCGGGAGCATGTTTGGCTTTTTCTTTACCTCGGAAAAGAAAGTCACTAATTTCAAACAAGTTATGGCGTGCGATATTCCACGATTTAATCGCTTTTTTCACGGCATGCTGGAGCGTGGAATTTATTTTGCGCCCGCCTCTTATGAAGCGGGCTTTATGTCCACTGCACATAGTGAGAAAGATATTGACGATACACTCAAGGCTGCACAGGAAGTCTTTGCTCTATTAAAATAAATCGCCCGCGAAAAAAAGACGCACCTCGTGCGTCTTTTCAAAAATCTATTTTCCTAATCCTGATTATATCTACGTTTTCTGTTTCGCCTGTTTATCTGTTTTTGCGAGCGATTTATTTTTTTCTGTCAGCTCCGCAAGTAATTTCTCCAGTTCCTGCAAGTTCACCGGTTTTACCAAATGGGCATTGCATCCAGCAGCGCTGGATTGGGCGATATCTCCCTCCTGACCCCAGCCGGTGACGGCAACGATAATAATTTTATCTCCCCATGGTTGCTCACGAATACGTCGTGTTACCTCGTAACCGTTAAGAAACGGCATACCCACATCCATTAAAATAATTTCCGGTCGAAAATCATCGGCCACTGCAATCGCCTCGATACCATCGTGTGCTACACGAATCTCGTTGTCCAGAATCCTGAGCAACATCGCCATGGATTCACAGGCATCGTGATTATCATCAACAACAAGAATGCGTTGCTTGACGCGAGATTGTTGAACCCTATAAGGATTATTATTGCTCTCCTGGACGGCAACATTCATGAGGCGCGGAAGTTTTACGGTAAAGATTGCACCCTGCTCCGGGCCTTCGCTCTCTGCCCAAACTTCACCGTCGTGCATCTTTATCAGAGTTTTGACCAGCGCAAGACCAATTCCCAATCCGCCTGTAGCTTGCTCCGGACTGTGGACAACCTGCGAAAACATTTCAAAAATCGAGGTCAGCGCTTCTGGTGGAATACCGATGCCATTATCTTTGACGCTCGCGGTTAAGGTTTCACCGACCACATTGGCAGTTAAGGAAATGCATCCACCGGGCCTGGTGTACTTGGCGCTATTAGAGAGCAAATTGCTGAATACTTGCGCGAGTCGCGTGAGATCCGCATCGAGATATACCGGCTCAGAGGGCAAGGTGACTTCGAGCGTATGCCCAGCCTCCTCAATGACAGGTCGGGCCGTATCCAGCGCACTTTGAATGACGTCAGTCAGACGCACCTGTGATTTCTGTAAATGCAGTTTGCTACGATTCATACGTGAGACATCAAGCAGATCATCGATCAGTCTCACCATGTGACTCAACTGACGCTCCATCATCTCTCGCACACGTTGATGAGTTGCGGCATCACTATCGGCAATTTCCATAATGCGTAAACCATTGCGCACCGGCACTAAAGGATTGCGCAATTCATGAGCAAGCAATGCAATAAATTCATCTTTCTTCTGATCTGCCAAGGTTAAGTCTTCGGCTCGACTTGCCAGCTCTTGTTCCATACGCTTACGGTCGGTGATATCACGCGTGGTTCCGGCAATCGCTTCCACCTCTCCATCTGCGCCAATCACCGGAACGAAAATATAATCGTCAATACGTAAACCGTTCTTGCCTAAAAATGGAACCTCACCGCGCACGCTTTTTTTAGTAGCAATGACCTGCTCAATCTCACGGTCATGTTTTTGTGCGTGCCAAGGCTCGTATCCGAGTTCAAGACAGGTTTTTCCTTTCGCCTCTTGCCAGGTTAAACCCCACATATCCAGCAATGCCTGATTAGCGTAAGTAAAACGATGATCCAAACCAAAAACATATACCAGATCCGGGATGCTCGATAAAATTGTTTCATACAGCCGCCGCAGACGATCAGACTCATCGGTAACCGCGATCAACCGTTGTTGCATCCGCTTTTGTTCGGTCAGGTCATTACCGTGTACTAAAATTCCGACAACATTTCCGTCGCCACCACGCAGTGGCTCGTAAATAAAATCAACCAACGAGGGCTCGGTCGCTTCTTTGTGAAAAAAAACTTCTTTATTGGAAACTGCAAAAGATTTTCCCAGTCGATAAGCCTCATCAAGAGTGTCGAGATATCCTTGATCGGGTAGCTCAGGTAGAACCTGACGTATTGGCTTACCAATAATGTCACGCCGCCCAACGAGCTGGAAGTAGCGAGTGTTGGCTCTTTCGATAACGTGCTGGGGGCCGCGTAGAATGGCCAAAAAAGAGGGCGACCTTTCGAACACTTCAATCAAGCGTTCGCGTTCATAATCAAGATGATTGAGTAATCGAATAGTTTCTTCTTCCAGACATTTACGAACAGTTATATCAATCAATACACTCATGGCTCCTGCTTGTCGGCCGGTTTGATCGTAAAAAAGAGTGACGTAGCAAAGCACGGTAATACGACTGGAGTCGGGCCGCTCGATGATGACTTCGTGACCATTGAGCTGTTGGCCGGACCTCAAAGCGGCCGCCATCCAACTGCTCTCGTGTGTCATCGCAAAACCATCGCTGGAAAATAACTTGTATGCGCCGCAAAAACGATCGGCAGGATCCTGCAGCGCAGGTGATCGCCCCCAAAGATCTGCTGCAGGTTTGTTGAAGTAAGTAAGTAATCCATCGTTATCGCAAGTATACGCAGCCACGGGCAAATGATCCGCCAGGCTGCGAAACCAGTTTTCACTTTGAGGCAAAAAATTTTCGGCATTCTTGTGTTCGGTGATGTTTTGGAAAGTGCTTACCGTTGCCGTGCAGTTTCCATTTTCATCACGAACAATATCAACGCTGACAGTCAGCATAAATCAGGCGCCGTCTGCCCGCTCTGCCAGAATTTCTTTTTGTGTTACCGGCGCTCCGGTTTTCAATGCCTCAGCAATAGGTGTTTGATCCTGAGTCAGATGTATACCAGCGGGAGAAAATACTTTTGAAAAACCACAATAGCCATATTTGGCTGCCGTTATGCTTGGTTGCTTTCCCCATAACTGTTCGGCGCTGCGGTTAAAACGAATGATCTCACCTGATGATGCATCGCAAACACAAATAGCTACGGGTATTAAATCAATAAGTCGGGAATCCAGCGCCACTGCTGACGGGTCAAAAGAGGTTTTTGCCGCATCATCCATTTGGTAGCTCCGTATATTTTGATACTGAGTTTTCAGTATAGCCATCGTTCATCATGTGGCAGGAATATCACGATAAAAAAAGCCGAAGGAGTTCTCCCTCGGCCTTTTTTTGTATCGTCATCATCAACCGTATGGATATCAAACTGTTCATAAAGCTAAAAGTTAATATTGCCTTGCTGATGCTGCAAGTAGCCGGTGTAAGGAAGAACCAAAGTATCGGCAACAACAGAGAATAGGCCATCAACAATATAGACAAGAGCCAATGGTGGAAAAACAATACCGGTTTGATGACTATTGAGGATACACATGTTGTAAGAAAAGCCGCTATAGAGACGAGATAGCTCTTCGCAACTAGTGTTTTTAACACGCAGCTTTCGTGCAATTTCCTCATCGTTATTTGTAATTGTCGTCACCGTCCCACAACCGACAAACAGGGGCAACATAAAAATAAACGGAAACCATTTCATTTTCATATTTTATAGTCATCGCAGCAAAGACAAGTATCAGGAGGGCCAGAAATGCTCACTAAATCCTAGTACAGTTTTTGCAGTCGGTAAAGTATCGATTTTTATTAAAACCTTATGTCGATTCCCTGTGATAAGTTCGGCCTACGCAAGCTCATGGCGGATTAAACAGTATTCGATTAACAAATTCATCATCCACTTATGTGAATGCTCACCCTTGAGTTCGTCTTTAGCAAAGCCGTTATTTTTCGGCGGCAAGAAAAATAATGGCTCTTATTTTTTTTGCCGCACACAATTATCGTTATTCGCCCATTAATCGCTTTAATGTTGGCTCCATAGCTTCAGCCCAAAGCGCATAGCCTTTTTCGTTAGGGTGTAATAGATCGGGCATAATTTCGCGTGCTAGCTTTCCGTCCTTATCGAGAAAGACGTGATTAATATCCAGAAAAAACACCTGCTGGTTATCAGCAAGTTTTTCAATGATGCTATTGGTGTTGTTATTGATAACTCGCAAGGACGCATCCGGATTTTCTTCGCGAGGAAAAATTGCCAACAACAGAATTTTAGTTTTTGGCAAACGCGTGCGCAGCTCGCTCACAATGGCTTCAATACCTTTGGCGATGTACTCGGGGTTTTCCTGACGATGCCCGGTGTTATTGGTACCAATCATTACCACCGCCGCCTTGGGTGAAAGCCCATCCACTTCGCCATGCTGCAAGCGCCAGAGCACGTTTTCAGTGCGATCGCCGCTAAAGCCAATATTCAATGGATTACGCGCAGCATAGTACTTGCCCCACACTTCTTTGCCTTCGTTTTCCCACCCGTGGGTAATGGAATCGCCGAGCATTATCAGATCGATATTACCTTGTCGCACCTGCTGCAGTTTTTCCTGGTGCCGTGGTTCCCACCACTCGCGCGCCCAATATTCATTAAGCATTGCGGGGACAATGGCAACAGTTTTGTAATCTGCACAAGTGGCGTTAGCCTGTGCACTGTCAACAAAGGCTACGTTGGCAATGGCGACCTCGCCCTGGCCGCCGACATCTAAACTGAAAGGTACATCCACTGCACTAAAGTCGTCACCGTCCTGAACAAAACAACTAAGCGGAAGACGAATATTTTTCCAGCCAGCACCCATCATTGCAAAAGCTTGCTCGGTAAACGGCACTTTTCTTTCGCAATTATCACCACAACCGAGCTTGAACGATAAGCCACCTTTTGCAAGATCAATAACCTTGAGGTCTACAGACAAAACGCCATTCGCCAAATGCTCACGCAAATCCAGCGGGGCACCACCTTCCAAGGTTAAACCTGCACTCCAGGAATCTTTCCAGGTCAGCGTGAGCGCGTCTTCTCGCGCATCTTTATCGCTGGCCTTCACTGTAACCTTGCCATTGGGCAAAGCGCCATATGCACCGCTTAACATTTGATTTTGTTCGGTATCAAAAAAGAAAACACTCCAGGAGTGCAGCGCTTGCCCCTGATAAAAATGAATAGTTTCTGCGTTGCCGGCGGCAATGCTTTTTACATTCTCTGAACGCTCATCCGGGCCAGATTGAGTCGCGTTATCAGTACCACAGCTGATCAACCCGAGTGCGGCCATCAGAGTGAACGCTGATAACAACCTTGCTTTTTTCGAGGAATTTATTTTTTTCATTTTATTGCCTATTAACTGAATAATTATTGAAAAGCATTTCTGGATAACTTTTATTGCGCAACAACTGTTTGCATCTACGTACCGTCCCCTTCAACCCAATACCATTAGATCGCCGAGGTTTAGATAAAGCGATTTTTTCCAGCGCCCCGGCGTACGCTAGGTTCATTAATTACGCTCCCGTTGCAATGGCGTTAAGCGACTCGCCCGGCAAAGGAGCGGTCTCACTCATCAAGGCCTGGTCGCGCAAAGCTGACCAGAAACCCGCGGGGATTATCGTATTCATTAATGCCGCGGCCTGTGTCACTTGTGTCGAATCTGCAAAGCCCGCAACGACTGAACAAATTTGCGGATGCGCAATGGGAAATTGCAGCGCGGCAGCCGCAAGAGGAACAGAAAAATCCTGACAGATATTTTCTATGCTTTTTACCCGCGCAATGATCGCGCTTGGCGCCGGCTCATAATTGTAATAAAACGGGCCCTTACCATTAACACCACTGGCAAGAATGCCCGAATTAAAAACACCGCCCACAATCACCGACACCTTCCGTCGGGCACACAAGGGCAAAAAACTTTCGGCAGCACTTTGCTCCAATAAGGTATAGCGACCCGCCAGAAGAAAACCATCGAAATCACCATGGGCAAGCGCCTGCTCACAAACTTGCCACTCATTGGCTCCCAGACCAATTGCACCGACCAAACCGTTATCGCGCAGCTCTTGCATCGCGCGATAGCCACCATCCATAAATTCGCGAAAGCGAGCTGGATGAGCCGCCCCGTGGGTCACCTCGCCCAAATCATGGGCCAGCAAAATATCAATGCGATCACACTGCAAACGTTTGAGGCTAGCATGGAAGGAGCGCATAACTGCATCATAGCTATAGTCAAACACTGGCTCCAACGCCGGCGCATCAACGAAGCCATAGCGAATTTTATCGGAGGATTGAGTCGGCACCAGCAAACGCCCGACTTTGGTAGAGATCAGGGCTTTTTCGCGCAGTGGATGTTGCTGCAACACGTTTCCCACTCGTTGCTCAGCCAAGCCAAAGCCATAATGGGGTGCGCAATCTATGTAATTTATGCCTGCTTCCAGAGCGGTCGCCACTGCGGAGTGCGCCACCGCGTTCGTTACTGCCTGGTAAAGATTACCGATAGGCGCCGCACCGAAACCTAGCAGCGGAAGCTGAAGAGAAGATTGTCCAAACCGACGAGTTGGCGTTGCCTCTACAGCGCTCACCTTTGCGTCACCTTTTATAATTAAAATTAAACTACCAATAAGACTTATATTACCTGAAGACTCTTGCGAATCCGATATGGTAATTTGGACTTTTGGATAAAAATTTATCGAAAATCGGATAGCGCGACCTGTAAAAAAACTATGGGTCATAACGAATGAGCAATGTAATTATTTGGCGTAACGGAAATTTGTGCGAATGCCATGCTCGCTCGGGAAAGGTGGCGCACGGAACAACAAGCATTGGTATTAATTGTTTGGTGCTAATTGCTTGGTGCTAAATGTCTGATACTAGGTAATGCTACTGGAGGACGCACGGTGGACGCGCTTTGCGCTTATCCACCCTACGTCTGACACGTTAACGCTGAGAATATAAACACAGTGCGTTTTTTTTGCTGAAGCTTACAGCCCGTCATCACTTAGGGCTTCAGAGATTTTTTGAGTGGCGAGACGCAAATATTCCAGTGCTTGTCCGGCCGATACGCTTTGCGCTTTGATTGCAATATAAGGAACGGTCAAACTGGCCACTGCGCCCTGCATACCCATTACCGGCATACAAATATCAATTACGCCTTCGACAAAATCACTCGGAGCCTGTACATATCCCAGCTCAGCGGCTTTATCAGCCTTGCTTAAGAATGACTTAATAAGTTCCGGATCAGCAGAAGCTTGTAATTGCGGCAACCAGCTTTCGCGGGTGCCGGCACTCGCGTGACCAAACAGAACCTGGCCGGAGTAAGTTTCTACCAGCGGGCGGCGATAACCCACACGCACCGAAAAACCAAGATCCATTGGGCTTTCAATACGCGCGACCACAACGATTTGATCTCCGGAGGGCACAACAAGATGACAGGATTGACCAATTTCAAAACTCAATTCTTTCATCACCGGCATGGCTGCATCGAGAAGCGTACGCGCAGATCCCTGAGCGATACCCAAGGTAAATAATTTGTTCGTGAGCACATAACCGTCGCGCCCTTCGGAGGATGCGGTAATGTAGCCGCGATACTCCAGGGCCAGCACCATTCGAAACAACTCACTGACCGAGCGACCGAGGCTCGACGCCATTTGCGACGTTGTCATGGGTGATCCCTGGCGAGCCAGAAGCTCCAGAATATCCAGGCCTTTTTCCAGAGCGGGTGCGCGATACTTACGCTCTTCCTCGTTTGCAATATCTACTGATGGATTATTTTGATTATTCATAATGCTTTTTCTTTATAGGTGAATTATTTGTTTTTATAAGCGTTGCTGAAAATCTAATGAAGATAAAACTTAACGGTTATATTTACGGTTTTCGCACCTCCTTTTTATGATAGACAAGCCTATTCAATTACATAAATTACGCTGACAAATCAGCAAACGCGTCAGCGATTATCTAGGGAACCTCTGAAAAACGTTTACGGCGAAGAAATGGCTAGGCAAATTTTTAAAAACGGACTGCGCCGGCATGCCGGTTTACGACTGTAAATGAGCAGTTTTAACGGTCCGCCGCTGCGGCAAAATTTAACGACGCCAGATCGAGCAAGTTAGTTTTTCAGAAGCTCCCTAGCGGAAACCTATAGAAACGCGCAACCGCCGCAGAAAATATTTCCTGTTCAACAGGCGCCACCTCAGCATTGGATACTCTTGCAACAAGCGATTTAGCGAGCGTTAACCAACTACCGTAGGATCGAAAACTTTCATTAGGCGCCAGCATCAAGACTGGCCAATCACTGCCCCACATCACACGCTGTGCACCAAAATGACGGTAGATATAGTCAATATAGGGGATAAAATCTTCAGCGCCTTGCGATGCGGCGGCTTCGGTTAATAGCCCCGAAATTTTGCAATACACTTGAGGCAATTCGGCCATCGCCGCCATTGCCTTTGCCCATTGATTA
>Ga0079223_10002756_pt1 | contig 10944 bp, 9 predicted proteins | sample Stecom2011_FD_75072 | JGI IMG/M metagenome (GOLD analysis project Ga0079223, IMG submission 75072) | Agricultural soil microbial communities from Utah to study Nitrogen management - Steer compost 2011 | ecosystem: Environmental > Terrestrial > Soil > Agricultural land | place: USA: Utah...
ATGTTACTTGAGTTCGATTAGCTCTTCCTCAATTAACAGGGCAAATGTAAAATTTAGTGCGCGCATTAATGCTTTTGCATTAATGACATAGCAATTAATTACATTTGCATGTTTGTGTTTCTTGAATCACTCACTCTGCTTGCGCATTGTTCGAATTCAATTCACACTGTGTGAAGTTTACAATGTAAACTCCTAAACGAGCTATGCTCGTTAACTTACCTGTCTGTAAACTTCCAAATTCATTCGTTCATGGAGTTTGCTTTGCAAAGCATATCTCCCAAACGAACTGAAAGTTCGTTCACTTACTGTTCAGTTGTCAAGGTCCAGAAGGTTTTTCCTGGCCTCCCAAGAACTTCTCTCTCGTGAGGCGCATTTATTATCTTACCACATGATTCTCTGGTTGTCCAGTGCTTTTTTAAGGAATTTATTGGATTTACCTTTGGTTTTATCGTTACTATTCTGTATTCTATCCAAAGAATCACTTTTTAAAAACACTGCTTAAAAAACAGCCTTTCGGCTGAGTTTTTTTAGTGGCGGAGAGAGAGGGATTCGAACCCTCGCTAGGATTGCTCCTACTAACGGTTTAGCAAACCGTCCCCTTCAACCTACTTGGGTATCTCTCCGCATGGTTGGCATCAAAAACTCTATAATCTTTTTTAATGCCATTTAAACAATGTCATTAATGGCGGAGGAGGTAGGATTCGAACCCACGGTGGCTATTAACCACAACGGTTTTCAAGACCGCCTCCTTAAACCACTCGGACACTCCTCCATGGCAAAGATTATTTTAACACGAGTATCCTAAATAGTCAATCTCCATTTATTCCTTATACACAAGCCAAAGTGAAAAATATATTCAGACTTAATTATATTGTAATGGTTTAACAAGCGCTTTAATAATCAAAAAACGTACCAATAGATATTCCTTTACCTATAACAGGCTATTTCACTTAGTATCTGTCTATTCCTTAACCTCAAATCGGCTCTGGGAAACTAATTCTAATATAGTCCTCCGTGCTTCGGCTAATGCCAAGATAGTCAGGCCTTGAATAGGAGGTTCTTTAAAGGAAGCGGGCTGACAAGGGCGAATTTCAAAATCTTTTCCTACTGCATTAATCCGGAAGTATTCCTTCCCGATGATTAGGAAACCTTTTGCACGCAGAACGTGTACTGTAACTTGTCCTAAAAAAAACTCTAACTCGTCTCTAGTCATGAATTGCTTCGGATAAACGGTCAATCTTAGAATATCCGGATCTTTTATCCCTTGCCTGGGCTCATAAACTTCTACTTTATTCGTACTGTTATTACTTAGCCTTTGTTGGTCTAGAATCGGAAATACTTCCTTATCCACCTGTCCGTATGAAGTGAAAACCATTGGAAGACCGGGCTTGATTGCAGAGACATATTCCCGCACTTTTTCTAGAGTTGCGGAGCTAACCAAGTCTGTTTTATTGATAATTAATAGGTCACTATAGTATATTTGTTCACTTACAGTAGTAAGCGCTTGGCTTAAAAGTAAAAAACTGACGGCGTCAATTACACAGACCATCCCTTTATATTCATAAAAATCATCCGCTAGATTCTCCACTTCTTCTAAAATACCTCCAAGAGTCCTAGGTTTAGCTAACCCGGAACTTTCCACTAACAGACATTGGATATTATTTTTCTTCAGAGCAAGAATGCTCTCGACAAATTTCCCTGAAAGACAACTACAAAAAATCTGTCCGTTATTCAACGGAGTAATATAATAATCCTCCTTTTCTCCTAAACTTTCCGCATCTACCTCAAGCGCTCCGAATTCATTAAAAATCATCCCCACCTTTTCAAAAGGAAGAATCTTTAAGAGATTGCTGAGTAATGTAGTTTTTCCTGAACCCAAAAAACCGGTAATAATATAGATGGGAGTCTTCGCAGAACGCTCTTTCTCCTCTTGATTAAAATGAGCCATTTTCATAATAACCTCCTTACCTATTTTCTTTAAGCGTCAAGCAAAAACGCAACTGATTTGAACCCTAATAACCTATAGCCAAGAGTGCCATCTTTTCGAAATTCAATAAATTAAAGGCTTCTTCTGCAATATCCTCCTCTTTATGCTTAGCCATTCCTTTCCGGTTACGATCTTGATAAACAGCCTAACATGATTTAAATAATAATTATAGCAATTTCTTTTGATTAACTAAACTATATTGTCTTTTTTATCTTCCACGTGGAGAAATAGGAAGTACTCTTCTCGGACTTACTAATGAATGAGACTCATTCATTAGTAGTCTTAGGTTACCATCAGGTTAAGGTGGATAAATAATTACCATGAATATAAAAAAACTACAATATTGAAAATAGGATCGGATCTATACTATTCTCGTGTGGAAAATGTTACTTCTTTAACACCAAACGGCTTCTGGAGGACTTTTTGAGAAAGGAGGAGAAAACATAAATTAAAAGTCCGCAATAGATGGTGATTTTAATGAACAACTTGCAGGAAATCATAAAAGTTTGTAGAGCGTATGCTAACTCCACAGAAATACCGGCATTTATCATAGATGAACAGGGAAAACTGGTAACAGAGGGTGAGGCTACTGTTAGGAAAGCCCTCTTACATTCACGAAGCATCACTCCAGATAATCCCTTTTGCCATTTTATTCACACCTCTCCGGAAAGGCGCGAAGAGTGTTATAAAGCCCATCTTTACGGGAGCTACCAGGCGGAAAAATTTGGTGAAGCTTACGTTTTCTTCTGTCCCTTTGGCCTCATCCACTGGGTATCTCCTATTCTAAATGATTACCATATTCAACATTCCCTAGTAGCCGGTCCGGTACTCATGAGTAAACCCGAAGATACCCTAATCGAGGAAATTCTAAGAAAAAATGGACTTACCGAGGAAGAAATCGTGACATTAAGGGAAAAGATGATGAAAGTACCCTTTGTCCACCCCCGCAGGGTAAACGATCTTGCTATTTTGCTTTCTTCCCTAACGGCTTCCCTTTCTAATCTGAATAAAAAAAAGCACCTTGATAAACGGGAATACTTTGAACAACAATCCTCTATCTCACGCTGGGTTCAAGAGTATAAAAGCACTAAGGGCGGAGATGGCCCCTATCCTTTGAGTAAGGAAAGAAAACTCACAGCACTGATCCGCCGCGGGGATAAAGCCGGCGCCCAGGAAGTGCTGAACGAAATTCTCGGTTATATCTTTTTTTCTCAGGGTAATAACTTAGAATTAATTAAAACCAGAGTAATAGAGTTAGTTGTAGTTCTGTCACGGGCTGCGGTTGAAGGAGGCGCCGAGATTGGAACGATCTTTGGCCTAAACCACAGGTTTCTATGGGATATCACTGATTTATCAACCATTGATGAAATCGCCTTTTGGTTATCAAAAGTCATGGCTAGATTTACGGATTGTGTCTTTAATTTGGTAAATGTCAAAAATGTCGATATTATTTATAGAGCAGTTTCTTTTTTAAGAGAAAACTATATGAACCAGATTAGTTTGGAAAGAATAGCAAAAGAAGTCCATTTAAGTCCGGCGTATTTTAGTAAACTATTTAAAGATGAAATGAAATGTAATTTCAACACTTATCTAAACACTCTTCGTGTGGAGTATAGTAAGGAATTTTTGCTCAACAAAGATCTGTCTTTGGCTGTAATTGCCGGGCTGGTTGGTTTTGAAGATCAGAGTTATTTTACGAAGGTCTTCAAAAAGCTGGCTGGAACTTCTCCAGGCGAATACCGCCGGTTAAGAGGCCTTGAAACAATTTAAGAATACAACACGAAATCAGGAGGTAAAGTCATGGAAAACAGCACGATTCTAGAGAATATTTCTGCCCATTTACAACAAGGAAGAGCTAAAGATGTACAACAACTGGTAAATGAGGCACTGGAGTCAGGTATCCAACCCCAACAAATTCTAAACGATGGTTTATTGAACGGAATGTCCATTATCGGAAAGAAATTCAAAGTCAATGAAGTTTATGTCCCGGATGTGTTAATTGCCTCCCGGGCTATGAATGCCGGTTTAGAGATTTTGAAACCCCGTTTAATTGATGACGATGTCAAATCCATGGGAAAAGTAATCATCGGAACCGTTGAGGGCGACTTACATGATATTGGAAAGAACTTGGTCAAAATCATGTTCCAAGGCGCCGGACTTGAAGTAATTGATTTAGGTGTAGACGTGTCAGCCGAAAAGTTTTTAGCAGCCGCCAAAGAGGAAAAACCGCAAATCATTGCGATGTCAGCCTTGCTTACCACCACAATGACCAGTATGAAAAAGGTAATTGAAGACCTAGAAAAAGAAGGACTACGAGATTCCGTCTATGTAATGGTAGGGGGTGCACCGGTCACCGATAGCTACGCCCAATCTATCGGAGCCGACGCCTATTCCGATGACGCTGCCAGCGCCGCTCAGGTGGCTAAGGAGCATATCGTAAACCTATAAGTCTCGATCAGAGAAGTACCTAGCAAAATTTTTCCTCCGAAAATGAAGCAAAAGGTAATGGGAAGATCAGAGAACCTGCGTGAAGTGAATAATAAAGGAAGAGAGTAATGCGATGAAGGAATATTCCGTTATTGTGAGACAGGAAAACAAAAAAACTCATAATATATACGCCACGCATGGGCAAAACCTCCTGCGTCTCTTAGAAGATACCGGCTTCCTCCTACCTTCTCCCTGCGGAGGAAAGGGGATCTGTGGGAAATGCAAAGTTAGAATAGTAACAGGGGAACAGACAAAAACCTCCCCCGGTTGTACTGAACAATCCTTCTTTGACGAGGAAGAAATAAAGGCAGGCTATAGATTAGCCTGCCAAGTTACTGTATCCGAAGATTTAACGATTGATCTGCCAGTAGCAAACCATGAATCTGCGCAGATCATGGTGTCCGGTGAAAAAGAGGTTGCCCTGAACCCACTCATTACGGAAACAAGTGTCTCTGTTTCCAAACCCTCGATTAATCACCACTTGAGTGATGTGGAAAGAGTGGAAAAAGCTTTAAACATACCCAGATGTATTCCTCCGGACCTTTTTCCCAAATTATCATCCCTCTTACGGGCGGAGGAGTTTACTATCTCCACTGTGCTTGCAGGAGACAAGGTCCTGTCTGTAGATAAACAGTCCAAAGAAAAAACTGAATCTGGTATTTATGGGATGGCAGTTGATATTGGGACCACAACAATGGTTGGTTACTTTATTAATCTGGCAACCGGTGAACAGATTGATACTTACGCTACACTGAACCCCCAAAAAATCTATGGAGCGGACGTAATCTCGCGGGTTGATTATTCAATTGAACATGAAAACGGCCTAGCAAAAATGACCGAACTTCTCAGGGACGAGATTAATAAGATGATTAGATTCTTTTGCCGGGCAAATCCTGGAATGTCACAAAGAATATTCGATCTAACCCTAGTCGGTAACACAATAATGATGCATATTTTCGCCGGACTTGAGATCAAAAATATTGCAGTCTCCCCTTTTATCCCTGTTGTAACCAGAAATTTTGAATTAATTGCATCCCAAATCGGCATCGAAATGAACCCCCGCGGCAGGATCAGAATACTACCAACGATCGCAGGCTTTGTCGGCGCAGATACGGTAGGCGCCATTCTAGCCTGTGGGATGGGGGAAAAAGAAGAGCTCAGTTTGCTACTGGATATCGGGACGAACGGTGAAATTGCCATCGGAAACAAAAAACGCATCTTGACCTGCTCTACAGCAGCTGGTCCGGCTTTTGAAGGGGCAAATATTCGCCATGGGATAGGTGCAGTAGAAGGCGCAATCAATCAAGTTTGGATAGATAAAGATCTTAATTACAGCACCATTGGAGATAAGCCACCCCAAGGAATCTGTGGATCCGCAGTTGTTGATCTGGTTTCGGTAATGTTACAAACCGGACTAGTGGAGCCATCCGGCAGAATGAGGACCCGGGACGAAATCGATAAAGACCAGAAAACCCCTGTCAAGCTTAAAATGCGACTGAGAGAAGTCCAAGGAAAGCCCGCACTGCTTATTGCCGCAAAAAGCCAAGGGGCAACAGAGAATATCTACTTTACCCAGAAAGATATAAGAGAGCTACAATTGGCAAAAGCCGCAATCACTGCCGGTATTCAAATCTTACTAAAGGAAATGGGAGTTACCGCTAATGAGATCAACCTCCTTTATCTAGCTGGTGGTTTTGGTAATTATATTAATCATCACTCCGCGGTCAATATCGGTCTTCTCCCTAAAGAATTAAGGAAAAAAGTGGTTTCCATCGGTAATGGCGCTGGTGTTGGAGGAAAAATGGTTCTACTCTCCCGGGAATACTCGAATCTAGCAGAACGCATTCAAGAAAAAACGGAATACCTAGAACTCTCTACACGTATGGATTTCCAAAATCTATTCGTTGAATCACTAGAATTTCCTTATAATAATACAAAGTAAATCGTAACTATAAAAAATATAAGGCTTAAGGATTATGCTTAGTCCTTAAGCCTAAGGCTGTATAACTTACGGAGGTACTTAATGTTGCTCTATTTTTCTACATACTTCTCTTGCACTCAGCACCTATCCTATAATCGAATATCCCCCAAATCCAAACCATTTCTATTCTCATCATTTTTCCTAGATTAATTTTTCTCTTCATCATTCACTACTGCTCTGTGCACGGATGATTTCGTCCCAATCATAGACCCCGATAATTTCTTCTCCGGGTTCGACGATTAAAAAACCCTCGTGATCCCAGTCCCCATGGATCAAGCGAGTTAACAGAGAAATATCACCTTTTAGCTCCAAATACTCCCGGCCTTCAGCCAAGGCCTTTTGGCGACATTTAGACCCATAACCCAGTTCGCTGGTTTCCGGGGTATCAATAAAGAGTACCTGATCATGGTCCTTCAGATGGGGCGGATTCAGGGTCTCCCATAAATACTTGGCATTTTCTTCTCCATATTTCTCCACATACTCTTCGTACCCTTTATCCAGTCCCAACGTCCGTCGATTGTCCGCCTCACGTAAAAATGAATCCCCCCGTTCGCAATAACCGGTTGAACTAAAGGCTAAACTGGGATTCTTCGAGAAGTGCTTCTTGAAACGCTCCTTCGATCCTAAAAAAAGCGTACAACAATCGTGGGCTCTGGGAATGACTAGTTTAGTCCGGTCTGCTTCTAATCCTGCGGTGGCATTACCGCATAACCCATAACCAAGCAAAATTGCGTCATATTTCCGTTCATTGTCAGCCTGCTTTATTTTGTCTTGTATCACTCCACGGAGATAGTTACTGTTTTCATGGGCAGCTTTGGGAGTAAACTCTAAATCCACCGTATGCGGCGCTCTGGAGACAATATAACATATCTCCCTGGTCAGTACTTCACAAGCTATTAACCTAAAATGCATAACCTAACCTTACCACCTTTTTGCCCCTGTCATACACTTAGGAGGAACCCTTCGCCATAAAGCAAAGGATCCCTCTCTTTTCATAGCTCAAAATAAGCGGCTTTTATAATCCCTTTTTCTCCAAAGCCTTTCTAATCGCCGCCTTTACTTGAGTCTCGTCTGGAATCAAACTGATAAATTTGACCTCTCCATCAATCACAGTCGTAGGAATGCTGGAAACACCGAGCTTCTGCATTAGGGCCACGGCCTCTTTTTCCTTGATTTTATGCTCCTGCCAGGCCACCTTTTCACCGAATTCCCCGCTATTACGGGCAACTGCTTCCACCATATATTGACAGGGAGCGCAGGCTTGTGAATCAAGAGTAATGATATCGATGTGCACGTAATCCAAGTTCTCGTAATCCGGTACTTCAATATCAAGATCCAGACTGCTCTTCTCTCCGCTGATTTCTGTCACATCTCCGTGGACTAAAGCGGCAATGGCTTCCACATTCTCTTCGGGAGTAGCAAAAGGCATATCACAGCCGGGGGCCAGAATAAAACCTTTATTTCCCCCGATATGCATACAATTCATTGCGTCCACCATATTATCGGCTGGTGTGCCAAAGAGCATGGAGACAGTAAGTTTAATATTTCCCCCAAAAGAGATCCCATACCTCTGACAGACCTCTTTCACAAATCCCAAAGGAATATTTTCATCAATGGAAATGTTATCTGGTCCGCTTTTGCACATGTTCTCCACGTTATTTTTGGCGTTACCGCAGACAAAGAAGGATGAAAATCGCTCTTTTTCCCGTATAAAATTAAAAATTTCCGTGACAAATGGCAGCACAAACTCTTCAAAATTCTCCGGGGATATCTGTGACGTCATAGGATCAACCACTGCCACTATATCTACTCCTGCCTCTATATACATGGCTACCACTGTTTTAGCCACTTTGGTGCAGAATCTCATTAAATCCTGTACGTACTGGGGGTTATCGATTTGATCAAAGAAGATTTCTGTTCCTCTTAAGTGCAGCGCCAGGGTGTAAGGTCCGGTAATCAGGCCATAGATCCCTAAATCCTCACCTAATGCCTGCTTGATTCTTTTGATGGCTTCAAGCACAATGGGAAGGCGTCCGTCACTTTCTGTAAGCGCTCTTAGACCAGACAAATCAGGGTTTTCCGCCAAGGGGTGAGACGCTACAGAAGGAGGATTAGTAGGGGAATACTTTAATTGACAACCCAGGGCTTCCGCTTCCACTTGGAGATCGAATAAGACGGGGAGACCATCGGGACGGTATTTTTCATAAGCTAGTTTTACACCGTTAACAATTAGATCCGCTGATTTAAAATAGTCTTCAGTTGATACATTCATTAATTTAGCCGCATGACAACCGACAAATGGAACCCAGGGGATGCGTTCCACTTCTTTGTTTTGTAATGCGGCAAAAAGAATCTCTTTTCTTTTCACAATATTACCTCCGTTGTGTTCATTATTTACTGCATACTCTAACTCTCTACCAATTTTACAAGGGAAACCCTTGCTTAAGCTTAACTATAAACTCTTTTCATCTTTTTTTCTTGTAGATTCTTAATACCCGTGGTAATAATTTGTTCATCTGAATCTTTAGTGCTATATAAGCAAAGTAGTTTATAGTAAATTCTAGATCCTGATCGTTTTCGAAATATTTATATCTAAGATGGCAACTCTATTAATTACAACCTTCACACAAAAAATTAGTTCATGAATTTTATTCTATGCCTTTTGCAAAGACGATTAATTTTTGTTCCCCAAGAACACAAATTAGTGAGTAATAAAAAAAGTCGTTCTTAAACCTAAACGGTTAAGTGAACGACTACTAAAATACATCCTGATATGATCTCTGACCAAAGTATTCTCTTGTTTTTTATTTAGTCCCTAGGACTTCACGGGCAGCCTCAATCCAAACCTTGATCTGTTTGATTATATAATCTGTGGGACCATCAGGCATAAAAGCATCGGCTCGAACAGCGTAGGGTGTTGTCCGGCAGGTGTCTTTGATCTTTTTTAACTTTGCGACCATGGTCTCTTTATCCGCTTCAATAACATCGCTGACTGGATTTAAATCCACATCCAAGGTAGTATATGCTTTCTCGCCAAAAACCTTGTCTGCTTTCTCAAAAGAAGTCCAAGGACCACAATGAAACATCAGAAGATTTGGTAGCTCAGCAATATCCTCAATATAAGCGGTTGTATCTCCGCAACTGTGCCAGTAATTTACTCCACCGTAGTGCTCACCTAATTCCTTTTCGTAAGGAAGAACAAACTCCCTAAACATAGCGGGTGAAAGAGATGGATAGGCTATTTCATCATTATAGAGCCTGCAACCCTTTACCTCAGTTCCTAAAAACTTACTACGTTCCCGATTCCATTCTTTGTTCCAATCCACCACTAACCTCATTAAGGCGTGAAGATTATGGGGATCAAGAAGCAAATCCATCAAAATATTGTTTGTCTCCCTTAAGTGAGTGGCAATACAGAACGGACCGCGAACCCATTCCGGAAACATCGCCTTTAGTTTTCCTTGAGCGTACTCGTTCAAGACTTCATAATACTGATGAATCCTCGGCATCAGACCGCTTTTATAAAAATCGGGGCTTTCGAGAGCATTGAGTTTTTTGTAATCATCCAAAATATTCTGGGAAATCCAGGCCTCTTTATAGGGTTCAAATTGGATTGGCGCCCCAAAAAAGCTTAATTCAGTGATTACTCCAAACCAGATAAAAAGTTCATCCGTGAAATAAGTGCAGTCGTTAAAGTTCTCCCAGTGATAAATCTTCATTCGCAACTGTGTTTCCAGGTAAGTCTCTGGATCACTGTAATACTCACGCAAATCCACCTTCATCACTTTAGACATTAAGGAATTATCCAAGGCTACTGTAAAGGGGATCGCTTCATTGTCAACCTTAGGAACTCCCCTCCACATATCCCTGTTCCAATGATGAATATAATTATTCTGCCAGTATTTTTTATTTTCTTTATTCTGATCGCTGTTGACAATTTCTAGATATTGATCAATCAGGTCCAGTATATCCCGGCGTAAATTCACGGGTACCCCCCCTATTTTCTCACTTCCACTATTGCCAGTTTTTCATAGAATTGAATGATTCCACCGTGGTCGTCCTGGGCTTTACCATCCACCTTCAGGGCTTCCATAATCTCCAAAACCTGGCTGGACAAGGGAACAGGCACTCCGATTTCATGAGCGGTTTCCAAGGCATTTAACATATCTTTGATATGCAATTCAATTCTAAACCCTGGTTTAAAATTGCCCTTCAAAGCCAAAGGCACTTTTGCGTCGAGCACGGTACTACCGGCCAACCCTCCGCGAATGGCCTGATAAACCCGCTCAGGATCTACTCCGGATTTCGTAGCCAAGACCATTGCCTCGGACATAGCGGCAATATTGAGGGCCACAATTATCTGATTGGCAAGCTTAGTGACGTTTCCACTACCAACCTCTCCGACCAGCACAGCAGAGGAACCCATTACCAGAAGTAAATCTTTCACTTTTTCAAAGGTCTCTTTAGGACCTCCCACCATAATCGCGAG
>Ga0079223_10002757_pt1 | contig 10942 bp, 8 predicted proteins | sample Stecom2011_FD_75072 | JGI IMG/M metagenome (GOLD analysis project Ga0079223, IMG submission 75072) | Agricultural soil microbial communities from Utah to study Nitrogen management - Steer compost 2011 | ecosystem: Environmental > Terrestrial > Soil > Agricultural land | place: USA: Utah...
CATCTACAATATCCACAAAAACGCCTGCTTTGGGATTAAAGAAATCAAAAGAGTGGTTTTGTGCTAAGCCAACCAAGTCGTCATCTTCACCCTTCATTTTATAATCAATGCCTCTATATTGCATATCCAAAAGAATACCCACCTTACCAAACTCAAAATTGGCCTTGACAAATGCGCTGTAATCGGTTTTTAATCCATTGTTATAATACCACTGATAATCTTTTTCCATATTGGTGGCAATTCTTGACCATATAACTTTCCCAAAATGATCTCCATCGTATTGATTCCATCCTCCACCTACAGAAAGTTTCAAGTTGTCATTGATTTCTTGGTTTCCCGAAAGGACAAATCCGTAGAAATCATTCTCCATCCATTTTTGTCGAATCAGGTCAGATCTGGATATGGTTTCGCCTCCAATAACTACATTGGGCAAGTTGTAACTAGAAAACTTAGCATTTTCTTTATATTGTTCATAAAAGCCATCTCCTCGAGTATAATGAAGCGCAGCAGTCATATCCAACTTGTTGGAAAATGCATGACTATAAAATACCTGGTAGTGCGTCTGAATATAATTGTCAGTTTCATCTTTATAGAACTGCTGTTTTTCATTTAAATCTGTATAAGCGCCAGCAGGATTGTACTTTCTATCGGTTTTCAACTTCTCTTTAGGAATTCCTTCCCAACTGATACCTGTAGTTTGATCGCCATGGATCACGTTCATCTTTAAAAAACTGTGATCAAAATGAAGCGTTCCGCTCAAGAACATAGACTCATGATCGGCAAAGGCATTCCGAACATATCCATCGGTTTGCAAATCTGAATACCTAGCCTCCAAAGAAAACTTATTATTGATGGTTCCAGTACTCATCTTCACTGAATTCTTAAAAGTATTGTAGCTGCCTACAGAAGAAATTCCTTCTGCAAATGGAGCAGAAACTTCACTGCCACTTCTAAAGTTTACTGTTGCACCAAATGCAGCAGAACCGTTTGTGGAAGTTCCTACTCCACGCTGAACTTGAACCTCATTCACCGAGCTGGAGAAATCAGGCATATTAGCCCAATAGACACCTTGTCCTTCTGAATCATTTAGAGGTACACCATTTACAGTAACGTTAATTCGTGTTGGGTCTGACCCACGAATTCTGAAAGAAGTATTACCAATTCCCAAACCTGATTCTGATGTGGCAACTAAAGAAGGAGTTAGCTGCAATAAATAAGGTAGATCCTCATTCACACCTGTCTGGCGCATCTTATCGCCTGAGAGATTGGTATAGGCCATGGGCGTTTTAGAGCCAGCTCTATACGCACTCACAATCACTTCAGGTGCAAGATGTGACTGTAATACCAATTTAAAATCCTTCTTTAAATTCTCTTTTACATTCAACTTGACTTCGTCTGTTTCGTAACCAATAAAAGAGACTTTCAAATTGTGAACACCTCCATTTACTTTGGAAAACTCATAATTCCCTGATGAATTGGAGACGGTGGCTCTAACTTCATCCAAAACCAAAGTGGCACCAGCCAATGGATCTCCATTCTCATCATACACAAACCCACTCACCAAATACTGTGAATGCACAGCCGTAGACGCCAATAACAGCATCCAAACAGCAAAAAACAATTTCTTCATTTTAAAGCAGTTAAAATTTAACAATTAAATAATACTGCAATGAGGATGTAACTTAGGAGATATACTTTCCCTTATCAGCATTATCTGATCAGGTTCAGAGGGTATGATCTCAGCCCGATTTATTAGGGCACCCCATTGTTGACAGTTATAAAAAATATGAGAAACAGGAGATAGAACTTAGACTCCCTTCGGCAGAATTACCTGCATCAGGTTCAAAGGGTCTTTTCTCAGCCTTCGGGTAATGAAGGCACCCCCTATCTTTCAAGATGCAAACATAAAACAATTCAACCAATAATCAAAAACAGTAGCAGAACTACTCGCTATCATCCTATAGCCTATACACAACGAAAAAAGTGAAGAAATAAATATAAATACCTGATTTTTAAATAACAATCTGACTTTCCACCAACAAAAAAGCTGTCTCTATAAAGAAACAGCTTTTTTAAAATTTTAAAATATCAGAAGGGCTAAAATAGTTATTTCTCAACTTTTAGATAAGTACTAATAATCCGCTCCAACTCTTCTTTGGGCAATAGACCTCGTGCACCAGCGGGCTCAGCATCCATGGGAATAAATAACATGGTGGGATAGGCCGTTACACCAAATGCAGCTGCCAGCTCCCGATTGGCTTCTGCATCCACTTTGTACACTTGTATTTTGCTACCGTATTCGCTTTGCAATTGTGCTAAAATGGGCGCAAGCAGCTTGCAAGGGCCACACCAATCGGCATAAAAATCAATAATGGCAGGACGATCACCTTTATAACTCCATTTTTGATTGTTTTTAAAATCAAAAACTTTGTCGATAAAAGCAGCTTCATCCAGAGTGATCACCTTAGCCTCTTGTGCTGCGGCAGGAGTTAGCGGAGCGGGTGCGCCTTCACGCTCAACGAGATTCTCTGCTGAAGCATACAACAAAAAACCCATTGAAAACAAAACAAAAAATATTTTTCTCATAATATCCATTTAATTTAATCCTTTAAAGGACTGTATGGGATTGAACAACATCTACGTATGATTGTGAAAATCCTTCTGTGTCAAAAATAGAACTTTTTTGGAAAGAGCTGTTTCTCAATATAAACTTTCTCTGTCCAATTTCAATCCGTTGACTATTCTTTTAAAAATAACACTTACTCAATTAGAACAGCTCAACTATTTAAAAGTTGCCTCTTATAAAAGTTTTATCTTTCTAATAAATAGTGAGCATCTGGAAAAACAGCATTAAATTTACTCAGAATACTCAAAAAAACAGAAAAGGTTACTTTTCAACACCCAACACGTCTTTAATTGCTTTTTCAAAAGACTCTTTAGGCAATGCACCTTGCGCCATTTGTGGCTGCCCTTCTTGAGGAACAAATAGCAACGATGGGATACTTTGTATGCCAAATACTGCCGCTAGCTCTTGTTCTTTTTCAGTATCAATTTTGTAAATATCAACTTTCCCTGCATACTCTTCTGATAGTTCATCTAAAATTGGAGCAACCATCTTACAAGGACCACACCAATCGGCATAAAAGTCTATCAAACAAGGCTTGTCTCCATTAAACTTCCACTCTTTATTAGTTGTGTAATCAAAAACTTTCTCTTTAAAAGTCTCCACATTCAAAAATTCAACCATAATTTCTTTTTTTATAAATTAATAATCTGCAAAATTAAAATATATAATGCACGAATGCAAATATCTAAACTTATAGATACTTCCATACAACCACTGTGCCAAAAATTAAATAGCAACCTGGTGGCTCATCTGTTCCATACTTCATAAACAGCCATAACCTTCTAATAGAAGGCGTAATGACAGGAAAGAGCAGAACCTATAAAACGGATTGTATATTTGGAATGCAACGTTTCACCCAAAAAATTGTAGTTTTGTCAGTAAATCAAAGTTTACTTTTAATTTCGACAATAAAAATTTTCATATATACATGCAAAAGCATCTTCAGAACCCAGTATTTAAGGCTATTTCAGAAATTGCAAATTTTGAGAAGAAAGAGGTTTACGTAATTGGTGGTTTTGTGAGAGACCTTCTCCTAAAGCGCCACACCAATGACATTGATGTGGTTGTGGTGGGCAACGGAATTGACCTGGCAGAGAAAACTGCAAAAAAACTGGGTGGGCTAAAAGTATCTGTTTTTAAATCTTTTGGCACTGCAATGTTTCGATACCGTGATATGGAAGTAGAATTTGTAGGTGCACGTAAAGAATCGTACAATTACAACAGTAGAAAACCCACTGTGGAAGATGGAACACTGGAAGACGATCAAAATCGGCGCGATTTCACCATTAACGCTTTGGCTATTAGTCTAAACAAAGATACTTATGGCGATTTAATCGATCCTTTTAACGGACTGGAGGATCTCGAAAACAAGATAATTCGCACTCCCTTAGATCCTGACATAACTTTCTCAGACGATCCATTGCGCATGTTTCGAGCCATACGATTTGCTACGCAGCTGAACTTTCGTATAGAACAGGAGACTTTTGATGCCATCTCTAAAAACAAGGAGCGGATTAAAATCCTTTCACCAGAGAGAATTAGTGAAGAAGTCAATAAAATCATCATGACTTTGCAGCCATCCATCGGATTTAAGTTGTTAGACATCACAGGATTGCTTGAGATTTTCTTTCCTGAATTTGCTGCGCTTAAAGGGGTGGAGACTGTGAATGGGAAATCACACAAGGACAACTTTTATCACACCTTAGAAGTTTTAGACCAAATAGCCCCTAATACAGATGATCTTTGGTTGAGGTGGGCTGCACTACTTCATGATATTGCAAAACCAGCCACAAAACGATTTGACAATTCTCTGGGATGGACTTTTCACGCACACAATCATGTTGGACAAAAAATGGTTCCCACCATTTTTAAAAGGATGCGTTTACCCTTGAATGAGAAAATGAAATTTGTGCAAAAAATGGTTTTCTTGCACATGCGTCCCATTGCTCTCATTGAAGATGAAGTGGGCGATGCAGCTGTTCGCCGCTTATTATTTGAAGCTGGTGATGACATTGACAACTTAATGACTCTGTGCGAGGCCGATATCACTTCAAAAAACAGAGAACGCGCAGAGCGTCACCTTCGAAACTTTAAAATTGTTCGTCGCAAACTCAAAGAGATTGAAGAAAAAGATAAGGTACGCAACTTTCAGCCTCCCATATCTGGCGATCTTATTATGGAGACTTTCGACCTGACACCTTGTCAGGAAGTAGGAACAATTAAGTCGGTTATAAAAGATGCCATTTTGGATGGTATAATACATAACAACTATGAAGAAGCGTATGAATTGATGTTAAAGACAGGAAAAGAATTAGGTCTAACCCCATCAAAGAAAGAATAGAGATGGAAGATTTAAATGCCAATCGCTTTTTTCAAACCACCCCTTATGAAATCTCTTGGCCGTTTCCTCCAATTATAATAACCGATCATCTGAAGACACCCGAAAACCTGGGACAAATTATACGTCTGGCAGGCAATGTAGGATACGCAAAAGTATTGGCTGTTCATGAAGGTGAAAGTCTAAATTTATCAAAAGTGCAAAAAATGGCAAATGTTGCTGGGGAAGTTGTAGATTGGCAATTCTGTACAAAAGAAGAGGTTCTAAATTTACTTCCAAATGAATATATATTAACAGCACTGGAGACCGCTCCCTATTCGAAAAATGTATTTACTTATACTTTACCACAGAAAATGGCTTTGATTGTAGGAAATGAATCCCAAGGCATATCTGATTTTCTTCTGCAAAAAGCTAAAGTTAAAATTCACATCCCTGTTATGGGGCCCATCAAATCATTAAATGTTTCGCACGCAACATCTGTATGCCTTTTTGAATGGGTAAGACAACAGACTTTAGGACTATGGTAGATCAAGATCTATCCAAACAGGTAAGTGGTCACTATATCCACCCACATATTTAAATCCTTCGTAGGTTCTAAAAAGTTTTTCTCCGCCAAAAGTATCATCCTGTTGCAGTAAAAATGGAAGTCTGATAATTTTCATGTGAGGCTCTATCATCCTATAACCTATAGTATCTGTCAACACTGGTCGTGAAACTATAATCTGATCAAACAGATCCCAGGAATGTCGAAACTTAAGTGTACCCACACCAGGTGGAAGATCAAGTGCTGGGCTAACCAGCCAGTTGCTGTCGCTTGGAGCGCCTACACTCATATCTTTAAGAAAGATGTCGCTTTTAGCAGGCTCATTAAAATCACCCATAATTAGAACTTTTCGCTGAGGATTCTCGGCCTGTAATGAGTCACACACCTGTTTGACTATACGTGCTGCTCTCTGGCGTTTGGGATGCGTAACAGCTGCTCCACCCCATCTGGAAGGCCAGTGATTGACCATTACAAACAAAGTATCCAGATCATCTAAGAGAACTTTGGCATAAAGAATATCTCGCGTAGGGCTTGAACCTTCACCAAAAGTGACGGGGATGGGTTTTGACTCCAATATTAATACTCTATCTTTTTTATAGAAAAAAGCAACGTCAATCCCTCTCATATCAGGCGAGTCGTAATGAACCACATCGTAGGACAAGTTTTTTAAACCAGTTTCATACAATAAGGAGGTTAAAACCCATCGATTCTCGACCTCACAAAGACCAACTATTACAGGGAGGTTCCACCCGCCAGCATTTGTAATAACGCGGGCAATGTTTACCCACTTTTTTTTCATTCGTGAGTAGGTCCAACGACGCGCACCATCTGGCGTAAATTCCTCATCCAGATTAATTGAATCCTTATAAGTATCAAAAAGGTTCTCCACATTGTAAAACATGAAGCCTGCTCTTTTTTGACTGGGTTCTGATTGACCAAAAAGTGTAGTGAAAAGAGATAAAATAAAAAGAGTAAACAGGTATTTCAACTCGCTATAATTAAATTACTATTTCTCGAAAAAATGTTTAGTACCAATGAAGTCTTACCAGCTAAATATCCACAATTAATAAAATACATTTATAAATAGTAATCTCTTTATTGCCCTTCAACTCTCTCTAAAAAGCCCAAATCGGGCTTCTTTACTTCAGAGAGACGGTTGTTACCAGCATAATCAATTGGATGTTCTTGAGCAAATTTATCAAAACCAGCGCCTATTGCCGCTGACAAAGTGTCAAGTGAATAATCATAATTTTTATAATTCATAAAAAGAGGAGATTCATTGACTTTAACCTTATTGAAATGTTTCTTATCTGTCGAAATCTTTTCCCCCAATTGTGAGCGAAGTAGCACATGATCAAACTTATAATTTTCTGCTGGAGGATTTTGCTCTTCTTCGGAATCAGAATCCACCTTACCCTCATAAAAATAGAGTCCTAACTCATCGGATGCCTGGCCATAAATAATACAATTTTTAAAATTAGCAGCCTTTAAATCCCTTGGTTCTTTTACACCATTTTTACCTTCCAAAAAGTTGGAAAGAACAAGTGCTGGAACCCCCCGCACCTTCCAATTAAAATAATTGGCAATAGTGCAATGAAAGAAATTATAATTCCCTCCACCCATCAGAGCTACCGAAGCACTTCCACTATCTGCAAAAAGACTATTCCATGATAAAATAGAGGATGACTGAGCTAAAAGTCCTTGCTTGGCACTATGCTCGATCCGTGTATTTGAAATAATTACAGGGTTGTTATCCAATCCTACAGAATCTACAACCAAACCAATGGTTGCATTACGAATATTAACATAATTAAATGAGTTGTTTTTACTGCCGGGCATAAGGTATATATAACCCCATTGTCCTGGAACATCTGCGTACCAACTTTCCAAGCGCGAACCAGCAAATAAAACAGGTTCTTCTTTTGTTCCAAGCACTTCAAGTGTTGCCCCAGGTCGAACGTTTAAAAATGCATCTTTATAAAAGTGTAGCCGACAACCTGCTTCAATAGTTAATTTCTGCAAAGAATCTACCTCCACTCTGTCGTATATTAGGTAAGGCTTATCTTTGGTGAATCGTGTGGTTTTTAGAATTGTATCGCGTAATATAACCACGTCTTGACCATACGCAATCAGCTTTACCGTTTGAAAACGCTCTTTGGTATAAAATGTGATAGAATCAGTAACTACAAATGGGGCGTTGGCATCCAAGCCTGGATCTATTCGCACTTCTACAAAAACAAAAAGACTATCACCAGATCGGAGTTCAACATCATTAACTTCATACTCAGCACGTCCATCCACATTTATTCTAAATTTCGAATCATCCCCTCCCATCAGTTGGATACGATCGATAATCATATCGGAACTGTAAGGGTTATAAACACGAAAATGGCGGGTTGCAGAACCTATAGAAGTAAATATGGTATCGAACATAACAGTATCCGATGAAAATTTAATCCCTTCGGTACCTCCACGGAACATATAATCGCGTTCACAGCCAAAACTGGCTGCAATTACCAACAACACTATCCCTATTTTAATTAAACGCATCATATATTCTATTTCGCTATAATATCATCTTAACCTTTTTGCATTAGTACAAACAATAAGCCACAATACAAATGTACAATAATATTTACATCTTTTAACACAATCTTATAACGTTTTTAAATACAAAATGTTTTAATTTTAGTGAATTAAATGCATCTAATTGAAGTTTAAATTTTTAGCGGCTGCAATTAACCTCACACAAGACTAAATAAGACCCAGAATAAAAGTTAAGCAACTCCAAAAAAAAACATCTTACATTTAAAAAACAGACTCAACGTTGTCGTATTGAAACTTGATCGACAATAACTATTTTAGAAGAACCACTCATATTTCTCGAACCAACTATGATTAAACGATCAGCTATTCAAATCATTTCAATGAAACTGGCTATATTTGATTAGCATTTACCGCAACATTAAGAGATGCTGAATAATTAGAGAACAAAGGAAATATCCTCTCTTGATTGCTCAATTTATTCATTAATAAAACTTAATTTTAACTTTAGCCCCAACAAAAAATAGTTTAAGATGCCATTTACCACTTATTTTATCTACAAGAGATTAATAAAAAGTCTTTATGCGAGAAAAAATTGACGAAAACTATGAGTTAGCATTCTATTCATCAAAACCATATACTTTTGATCGATTTGTAAGAATGCTGATTGCTGTTGCCATAATTGTTGGAATTATATTGGTTGTTCGCTCTATCAGCAGCGTGTTGGTACCCTTCTTTTTTGCTGTCATTCTGGCTTATTTAATTGATCCGATCGTAGATTTTATTCAAAATCGTGTCAGGATAAGACACAGAGGAATATCTGTATTTATTACTTTAGTTATATTTATCTCTTTGTTTGTAGGAGCATTCTGGTGGCTGGTTCCCAGAATGTTGTCAGAGGCAACCAATTTATCCTTCTTATTAAAAGACTATCTCGGAACTCATGACATTGAAGGGGTTTTACCTGCGAGTTTGGAAACTTATTTAAAAAAAATTATTTCTAAAAATAATTTTCAAGATCTCATCAATGCCGAAAATGTAAAAGAAATTGGTGCAGTTATCACAAAATCTGTCAAATCTGTCTTCTCAAGTTCACTTTCCATCATAACAGGAATAATCGGATTCTTATTGGTTTTACTCTATCTGTTTTTTATCCTATTGGATTACAGGAGGCTGGAAGAAAGCTGGATAGGTCTTGTCCCCAAAAAGCACAGAACACTGTTTTCCAATATAGTCGAAGACCTGAAAATCTCCATGAGAGTCTATTTTAGAGCCCAGAGCACCATAGCCATGATTGTAGGAATACTAATGGCGATAGGGTTTTCCATCATCCAATTACCCATGGCTATAACCCTAGGACTATTTATAGGTATTTTAAATATTGTTCCCTACCTACAAATAGTAGGATTTATCCCAGCGGCATTTTTAACTTTGTTAAAATCAATGGAAACTGGCCAAACCTTTTTTGAAGTATTCATACTTGTACTTTTAGTTATGGCGATAGTACAAGTTATTCAAGAGACCCTTTTGGTTCCAAGAATTATGGGGAAGGCATACAATATGAATCCTGCCATAATCCTTCTATCACTTTCGGTATGGGGAAGTATTATGGGGATATTGGGAATGCTGTTGGCTCTGCCTCTAACGACGGTGCTGATTTCCTATTACAAACAACTCATATTAAAGGAGAATTTAGGCGAACTTTTGCATCAACAATCGAGCGAAGACGGAAAAGAGAATATTTCGGTTGACATTTAAAAGGAGAATAGATGTTTTGACAAGGAATAGCACCCTTTCAAAAGTATAGCATGATTGAAAATTAAAGCATTAAAAAAGAGCCTCCACGCTGAAGGCTCTTTTTATTCGAATTAAAACTTGTCAGATTCTATTTTTCAAGACGATCCAAAACACTCATCACTTCGTTAACATGATCGCGGCTGGTAGTCAGTAATTTCATTTCAGCTTCATTAAGGTCTAACTCGATAATTTTTTCCACGCCGTTTTTACCCAGAACAACAGGTACGCCAAGATAGCAATTGTCAATTCCGTATTCTCCTTCTAATTTAATACAAACAGGGAAAACACGTTTTTGATCACGTATAATTGCCTCTGTCATTTGAGCAGCTGCAGAACCTGGCGCATACCAAGCAGAAGTACCCATTAATTTTACAAGCTCACCACCACCTGACTTGGTTCTTTCGATAATAGCATTCAATTTATCAGCGTCAATCAATTCTGTTACAGGAATTCCTCCAACAGTAGTGTAACGTGGAAGGGGAACCATCGTATCACCATGGCCACCCATCAAGACAGCTTGAATATCTTTAGGAGATACGTTTAACTCTTCTGCCAAGAATGCACGATAACGAGCAGTATCAAGAATACCAGCCATTCCAATAACTTTTGTACGTGGCAATTTGCTGGTAATATGCGCTTGGTAAGTCATCACGTCCAGTGGATTGGAAACCACAATGATAATTGCGTCTGGTGAATGCTTAACCACTTGTTCTGTAACTGATTTTACAATTCCAGCATTGGTCTCAATTAAATCATCGCGAGTCATTCCAGGTTTGCGTGGCAACCCAGAAGTAATAACAACCACATCAGAGTTGGCTGTTCTGGAGTAATCATTGGTTACACCAACAGTACGAGTATCATAAAGATCAATCGGTGCCTTTTGCCAAATATCTAATGCTTTTCCTTGAGCAACCCCATCTTTAATATCAACAAGAACTACTTCGTTAGCAATTTCACGATATGCCAACACATCGGCACAAGTGGCTCCTACATTTCCTGCTCCTACTACTGTTACTTTTTTCATATTTATCTGTTTTTATGATTATAATCATTTTTGCTATTCAGCTCTACTCATAAACCGTATTAAGAGCCA
>Ga0079223_10002758_pt1 | contig 10941 bp, 8 predicted proteins | sample Stecom2011_FD_75072 | JGI IMG/M metagenome (GOLD analysis project Ga0079223, IMG submission 75072) | Agricultural soil microbial communities from Utah to study Nitrogen management - Steer compost 2011 | ecosystem: Environmental > Terrestrial > Soil > Agricultural land | place: USA: Utah...
CCCTTGTTCGCCGTAGGCGTGGGGGTGGGCCTGTGCTGGCCCAACATGCTGACCCGAATTTTCAAGGCGGCACCCAAAGGGCAGGAAAACATCGCGTCGGCAGCGATCACCACGTTGCAGCTTTATGCCATTGCACTGGGCTCCAGCATGGCCGGTCTGGTCGCCAACCTGGCGGGCCTGGCCGAACCGGGCGGCGAGCAGGGCGCCCGGCAGGCGGCGTTCGCACTGTTCATGGTGTTTGCGCTGGCACCGGCGGCGGCGGGAATGGTTTCAAAGGGGGCCCGCCGCGCGCCGGGCTCATGAGAACACGTCGGGGTCGGGGCCCGTACGGCCGTCGGCGGAATCGAGTGTGGCAATTGCGGCCATGTCGTCATCGGTGAGCGCGAACTCGAAGATCGACATGTTTTCGCGCAGCCGCGCGGCCTGGGTCGATTTTGGAATGACGACGTGCCCCAGCTGCAGATGCCAGCGCAGAATCACCTGTGAGACGCTGCGCCCCACGCGTGCGGCAATGGCCTTGAGCACCGGCTCGTCGCTCAGTGTGCCGCGCGCGATCGGGCTCCATGCCTGAGTGACGATGTCGTTGTCGGCGTGGTACGTGCGCAGCTCGGCCTGCTGGAAGCGCGGGTGCAGTTCCACCTGGTTCAGCACGGGCAGCACGCCCGTTTCGTCGAGCAGGCGCTGCAGGCGTGCGCCGTCGAAGTTGCATACCCCGATCGATTTTGCGAGCCCCTGGTCGCGCAGCTGAATGAGCGCTTCCCAGGCCTGCACATACAGCTTGTTTTGTGGTGCCGGCCAGTGAATCAGATAAAGGTCGACGTAATCGAGGCCCAGCCGTTCCAGGCTGGCTTCGAAGGCCGCGCGCGCGGCGTCGTGCGCGTGCGCATCGTTCCAGAGTTTGGTGGTGATGAACAGTTCTTCGCGCGCAACGCCGGATTCGCGAATTCCGCGACCCACACCGGTTTCATTGCCGTAGATGCTTGCGGTGTCGATGGAACGATAGCCCAGTTCGATGGCCTGGCGAACGACACCGGCGGCGGCTTCATCGGGAATCTGCCAAGTACCCAATCCCAGTGCGGGCATGCCGCGACCATCGTGAAATGTCCTGATCTGCATGGTGTCAGCCATTCGACCTCCTGTTGACGCGTGCGATGCCCCACGGGCGGCGCACGGGGGGCTCCGCGGAGCGCCCGGTTTCAGCAAGGAATCCGATTATAGGACGGGGTGGGGTGCAGGTCGCCCCCTCGGATGGGCAAAAATGTGGCGCATTATGTGCTTCTTTCATATGAAACGCAGCAAAGATTTGTCATGTGCATGTAACGTCTGCTATCGTTCCGGTAACTATTGATGATCATCCCCCTATGGAAATACGCCAACTCGAGGCTTTTTCGGCGGTGCATGCCACGGGAAGCGTGACGGCCGCTGCGCGTCTGCTCGAGCGTTCGCAGCCTGTCGTCAGTCGCCAGCTTCAGGATCTCGAACACGAGCTCGGCTTCACCCTGTTCACGCGAACCCGGCCGCAGGTCACCCTCACCGACAAGGGCCGGCTATTTCTCGATGAGGTCCAGGCCATTCTGGCAGGCTTGCAACAGCTCGAATCCCGCTCGCGTGAAATTGCCGGGGGCGTGACGCACCCCATCCGCATTGGCGCATCGTTCTCGCTGGCCTGCAGCCTGTTGCCCTCGGCCCTGGCCAGCATGGGCGACCCGGCCGTCGTGTTCGAGCGCAAGCTTCACCTGTCGGTGCTGCCTTCCAGCAATATCGTGCAGGCGCTGGTCAATGGCGAAATCGATGCCGCCTTCACCAGTCTGCCGCTCGAACTCGGTCGTTGCCGCCTGCACTGGTCGGCCCAGGCCGCATGCCAGGTTGCGCTGCCCGACACGCACGCGCTGGCCGACGCGCCGGTCATCAGCCCCATGCAGCTCGCTTGCGACATGGTCATCACGCCGTCGAACGCGTCACGCATGCGGCATCGTCTTTCCACCGCCTTGTTGCACCCCTCGCGCGACAAGGGGCAGCGCCAGATCGTCACCAGCTCCACCATGAGCGCCATCATGATGGTGCGTGCCGGCCTCGGTGTGGCGCTGGTCGATCCATGCCTGGTGCAGCATATCCGCCCCGAGGGGGTGGTGTACAAGCCGCTCGATTCCTATGTGCCCTATCTCTTCGGGGCCATCACGTATGGCGACAGGCCCGTGCCCGAGGCGCTGCAGAACATCATCGATGCCGTCCACGAGTACGCATTCAAGCAGATTCCCCAGCTGACGCCCGGCGACGAAACCGGCGTGCCGGTATTCGCCGATCCGCTCGAAGCGGCCCAGGGGGCGGGTAACGATGCGCGCAGCGTGCAGGCCGAGGCCGACGACGCCGTGACATAAGCGCACCGCCGCGGTCATATCGCGCACGTCGTCGCATGGGGCGCGACCGGCCGGTTGCACGACCCCCGGCGGTGCGCCGGGTGCCCGCGTCAGATGTCTGCGCTCAGCGGTTGAGATGCGCCTCTTTGATGGTGGCGTGCCATTTGCGCGTTTCCAAGGCCAGAAACTGGCCCAGCTGCGCAGGTGTGCCGCCCAGCGGGGTCACGCCCAGTTCCAGCAGCTTGTCGCGCAGCTCGGGCGATTCGAGCGCGTCGTTCAGGGCTGCGTTGTATTTTTCGATGATTTCGCGCGGGGTGCCTCCCGGCGCAAGCAACGCATACCAGCGCGCTGCTGTGAGATCGGGGTAGCCCGCCTCGGCCATGCTGGGTATTTCGGGCAGCGCCGGGCTGCGCTGCGGCGCCATGACGGCGAGCGCACGGACCTTGTGGGCGCGAACATAGTTCAATACGCCCGAGGTCACCTGAAACATGGCCTGGATGTCGCCGCTGACGAGATTATTCGTGGCCGGTTCGGCGGCACTGTACGGGACGTGAACCATATTGGTGCCGGTGGCGCTCAGATAGGCCTCGCCCGCCAGGTGCAGGCTGCTGCCGTTGCCCGACGAACCGAAATGCACCACGCCCGGATACCGGCTGATGTAATCGGTAAGTTCGCGAACCGAATGGACGGGAAGGTCGTTATTGACCACCACCACGTGGGGTGATTCGGCAACGAGGCCGATCGGCTCGAACGCCTGGTGTGTGGGAAGGGTGGCCGTGCGCTGCAGTCCGGGTTCGATGACCAGGGTGTCGACCGACGCGAAAAGCAGCGTATAGCCTTCCGTGCCGGTGTCGGCGGCAGGCGGCATGCTGGGAAAGCCGGTGCTGCTGGTGTAATGCTGCAGAACGATGCGATTGCCCAGGCGTTCCGAAAGCGCTTCGAAGACCAGCCGGGCCACCGAGTTGCCGATGCCGGTACCGGCCTGCGACGGCACGATCGCCTGAATGACGCGCCCGGCCTGAGGCCACTGCGTGGCCGTGGCGCTTGCCACCGACGATGTCAGGAATAGAAGCAGCCCGAGAATGCCGGACGCCAAGCGACGCATAGTCATGTCAATAGGTGTCGTTTACAGTGGGGAATGTATCATGCTTGCCGAAGAGGATTCAGGGTAGGAGCCCGTTATGGACTGGATTGCCGGAGTGCAGATCGAGGTGTTGGCAGCGGTCCTGGTCGCCCTGGCCGGGGCCTCGTTCGCGCTGGCCGTGGCGCTGTGGCGCACGCGCCTGCGGTGCGCCAGCCTGCAGCACGAGGTGCATGCCGCCGAGCTTGCGCTGGCGCGCGAGCAGGCCGCGCACCTTGAACGCGAAAAGGCGTACCTGGCCATGAAAGACGAGCTCGAGCTGTCGGGGGAACGGCTCAAGTCGGAGTTTCAGCGCCTGGCCGCGCAGGTCTTGCACGAAAAGGAACACCATTTCCGCTCGGCCAGCCACGAGGCCCTGGGCGTCATGCTGCAACCTTTTCGGGAACAGCTCGAGGCCTTTCAGAAGCGGGTGAATCACGTGCATGACGAGGCCGTGCGCGGCAATGCCTCGCTGTCGACGGAGGTGCGTCGCCTGGCCGAAGTGGGCCTGCAGATGAGCCGTGAGGCCGACACGCTCGCGCGTGCGCTCAAGGGCGACAAAAAGCTGATGGGCAGCTGGGGTGAAATCCAGCTGGAGCGCAGCCTGCAGGCAGCCGGCCTGCAGCGCGACGTTCACTATTCGGCACAGGCACGCTTCAAGGATGCCGACGGCGCGGCGCGGCTGCCCGACTTCCTGATCCGCCTTCCCGACGACAAACACCTGGTTCTCGACAGCAAGGTGTCGCTGGTGGACTACGAGCGGGCACTGGCGGCCGCTACCGACGAGGAACGCACTGCGGCACTTGACGCCCATGTGCGGGCGGTGCGAAACCATATCGACGATCTGGCTCGCAAGGATTACAGCACGCTGCCTGGCCTGGGCAGCCCCGGCTTCGTGCTGATGTTCATGCCGATCGAGGCCGCCTATATGGAAGCGCTGCGCCATGATCCGGCGCTGTTCGAACATGGCAGCCGGCGCAACGTGATTCTGGTGACCCACAGCACGCTCATGCCGGTGCTCAAGACCGTTGCAAACCTGTGGATGATTGCCCGCAGCAACGAGCAGGCGCAGGCCCTTGCCGATCGTGCGGGCGACCTTTACAACCAGGTGGCCGTGGTGGCCGAGCGCCTCAAGAAGCTCGGTGATACGCTGGAAACGGTGAATCGCCATTACAACAGCACCGTCACCGCGGTAGCGGGCCAGCAGGGCCTGCATGGCAAGGTTGCGCGTTTTCGCGAGCTGTCGACGCGCGCCAGCCGCCGCATGCCCGAACTCGAGCCGATCGCTGCCGACGTGCAAAATGAACGTCTGGGTTTGATCACCGGAAGCGTAGAATAAATTCCTGCTTTCTGGAGCACGCCGTGTCGACCACCTTGCAGCGTGAATCGCCTTCCCCGCTTTCCCACCCCCAGTTTTCGCGGTGGCTGGTGGCGGTCATCGCCGTGATCGTGCTGGTACTGCTGGCCAGCGGGGGTTATGTGGCCGTGGCGGGCGGGCAGCCCGAGTTTTCGGGGGCGCTGCTGGGCGGCTGTGCAGCGGCCCTGGCCACCATGTTCGGCACGCTGCCCGTGCTGTTGTCATGGCAGCCCTCACAGCGCGCGCACGATGCCATGCTGGGGTTTGGAGCGGGCGTCATGCTGGCCGCATGCGCTTTTTCGCTCATCATTCCCGCACTCGAGGCCGCCGGCAGCCAGGGCACAAGCAGCTGGGCAGCAAGTGGCATCGTGGCGGCGGGACTGGTCGCCGGGGCCTTTGCACTGCTCATCATCGATCGCATGCTGCCACACGAGCACTTCATCAAGGGTGTCGAAGGCAGCCGTTCACGCCAGCTCAAGCGGGTGTGGCTATTCGTGATTGCCATTGCGCTGCATAACGTGCCCGAAGGTCTTGCCATTGGGGTGGCGTTTGCGGGTGCCGGCACTCATGCGGCCAGCGCACTGGCACTGGGCATTTCGATTCAGGACATTCCCGAAGGGCTGGTCGTGGCGCTGGCCATGCGCGGCGTGGGCTACGGCCGCGGTGTGGCGGTGGGTGTGGCAAGCTTCACCGGCCTCATCGAGCCGCTTATGGCCATGTTCGGGGTTGTGGTAGTGGGCCTGTCGGCCACGCTGCTGCCGTGGGGCCTGGCCGGCGCCGCCGGGGCCATGCTGTTCGTCATCAGTCACGAGATCATTCCCGAATCGCATCGCCAGGGGCACGAGTCGTGGGCCACGGGCGGGCTGATCATCGGGTTCGTTCTGATGATGCTGCTTGACACGGCGCTGTAGCCAACGCTGCCACGGCACATCCGTACCAGTGCGGCCCTTGCCTTGCGAAAGAAACACGACCGTGAGTTTCAACGGAATGTGCCGCACTGTTTCACTGCGGCTGCTTCATGTTACATTTGTTGCGTTACCGCGTGTATGCGGCGCTTCCGTGCGTCGGCGACGCAAATTTATAGGTAAAAACCGGCATTTCTACGGGCAAACCCTGAAAGAATGCCGCTCTCCACATGCACGACAGGCGGTAGGATACTGAGGTTCATTACAGTGAGCGACTGCCCATTGCAACGGTTATCCACCGCTAAACAAGACACGGGTCAAGACCCAAGGAGTTTCCTATGAAGAAAACGTTGAAGTCCAAGTTTGGCAAGCATCTGGCCATGAGCGCGGGTGCTGCCGCCATGTTTGCTGCCATGCTTGCTCCGGTGCCCGCCGCTGCACAGCAGAAATTCGTGAGCATCGGCACCGGTGGTGTAACGGGTGTGTATTACGCAGCCGGCGGGGCAATCTGCCGTCTGGTGAACAAAGACCGCGCCGAACACGGCATCCGCTGCTCTGTGGAATCCACCGGCGGTTCCGTCTTCAATGTGAACACGATCAAGGCGGGCGAGCTCGACCTGGGCGTGGTGCAATCCGACGTGGGCTATAACGCATACAACGGCGAAGGCCAGTTCAAGGATGCCGGCAAGTTCGAAAAGCTGCGCTCGGTGTTTTCGCTGCACCCGGAGCCCTTCACGGTCGTGACGCGTAAGGAAGCCAACATCAAGAGCTTCGACGACCTCAAGGGCAAGCGCTTCAACGTGGGTAACCCCGGCTCCGGCACGCGCGCGTCCATGGAGCAGCTGCTCACGGCCCAGGGTCGCGACATGAGCTTCTTCTCGCTCGCATCCGAGTTGCGCCCCGACGAGCACGGCAGCGCACTGTGCGACGGCAAGATCGACGGTTTCTTCTACGGTGTGGGTCACCCCTCGGCCAATATTCAAGACCCGACCACCAGCTGCGGTGCGCAGCTTGTGTCACTGACGGGCCCGGTCATCGACAAGCTGGTCGATACCTATCCGTACTATGCCAAGGTCACCATTCCTGCCGGCCTGTATCCCAACAACCCGCAGGAAACCGAATCGTACGGCGTGCTGGCCACGTTCGTAACCTCGGCTGACGTGCCCGAGGAAACCATTTACACGGTCGTGAAAGCCGTCTTCGAAAACTTCGACGACTTCAAGAAGCTGCACCCCGCGTTCGGCATCCTTGAAAAGGAAGACATGGTGAAGAACGGTCTTTCCGCTCCGCTGCATCCGGGCGCCGAGAAGTACTTCAAGGAAAAGGGTCTGCTGTAATACGCGACTCACGAGGGCATGCCCATCGGCCTTCCTGCCGGTGGCATGCCGTTTTTGATTCACCTGCGCCAGGTGCGCGCGGGTACGCCGGCGCCAAAAGCGCCGGTATTTCGTTTGCTATGATGGCCGTCGATGTGATCCATCGCCAATGGCGCATCGGCACATGCCACGCATTGGGGAATACGAATGACCTCCAAGCCCGAGCTGACCCCGGAACAGCTGGCCGCCAACGCTGAACTCGAACGGCTCGTCGCAGATGTCGATCGGGGCGGTCGCACTGTAGGCGGTGTAAGCGGCGCCGTCCTGTTCATTGGCGCACTTTGCTGGTCGCTTTTCCAGCTCTGGTACGCTTCGCCGCTACCGTTCACGCTGAATTTCGCCATTTTCAACGACAGTGAGGCGCGCGCCCTGCACCTGGGCGTCGCCATGTTCCTGGGTTACCTGGCGTATCCTGCCAGCAAGCGGTCGCGGCGCGACGTCATGCCGCTGCACGATTGGGCCCTTGCGATTATCGCGGGGTTTTGTGGCGCATACCTCTATCTGTTCTACGAAGAGCTGGCCACCCGCCCGGGCATACCTACCCGGCTCGACATCGTCACGGCATCGATCGGCCTTCTGCTTTTGCTGGAAGTCACGCGCCGCGCCCTGGGGGCGCCCATGGCGATACTCGGAACCGTTTTCGTGACGTACGTGTTCCTGGGGCCGTGGCTGCCCGAAGCCCTGGCACACCGTGGGGCCTCCGTTGAGCGGCTCGTTTCGCACATGTGGCTCACCACCGAGGGCGTGTACGGTGTTGCGCTGGGGGTGTCGGTTTCATACATATTCATCTTCGTACTGCTGGGTTCACTGCTAGACCGCTGTGGTGCGGGCAATTACCTCATGCAGGTGTCGTTCGCCCTGCTGGGGCACCTGCGTGGTGGCCCGGCCAAGGTGGCGGTAGTCAGCTCGGCAGTTAACGGCATCGTGTCGGCGTCATCGGTGGCCAACGTGGTCACGGGCGGCATTTTCACGATCCCGCTCATGAAGAAGGCGGGCTATGGCGGCATCCGCGCGGGGGCGATCGAAACCGCTTCGTCGGTGAACGGGCAGATCATGCCACCGGTGATGGGTGCCGCCGCCTTCCTGATGATCGAGTACGTGGGCATACCGTATACCGACGTGATCAAACACGCGCTTCTGCCTGCCAGTATCTCGTACGTCGCGCTGTTCTATATCGTGCATCTCGAGGCCCTCAAGCTGGGCATTCAGCCGATGATGTCTTCCGGGCAGCCCAAGACCCCGCTGCAGAAGCTGGCGGGCTGGGGCATGGGTATCGCCGGCACGCTGATCGTCATGGGCCTGGTGTACTGGGTGGGTATCGGCGTGCGTGCAGTGGCCGGTTCAGCGGCCACACCCATCATGCTGGTGCTGCTGCTGGCGCTGTACGTATGGCTGCTGCGCATTTCTGCGCGCCATCCCGATCTTCCCACCGACATCAACATCACGAACCCGGTACGCCCCGAACCCTGGCCGACGGTGCGCTCGGGGCTGTACTACCTGATTCCCATCGGAATTCTGGTGTGGTGTCTGTCGGTTGACCAGCTCTCGGCCGGCCTGTCGGCATTCTGGGCCGTCATGGCCATGCTCTTCCAGATGGTCACGCAGCGCCCGCTCATTGCGTTCTTCCGCGGGCAGCCCATTGCCGAACCGTTGCGTCAGGGCTTCCACGACGCCGTCGTGGGCCTGCAGGAAGGCGCGCGTAATATGGTCGGCATTGCCATCGCCTGCGGCACGGCGGGTCTTATTGTCGGTGCCATCACCCTTACCGGCCTGGGTCTGCGCATGACGGCCTTCGTCGAGCTGGTTTCCATGGGCAACGTGCTGCTGATGCTGTTCTTCACGGCGGGCGTCTGCCTGGTGCTGGGGCTGGGCATGCCTACCACGGCCAACTACATCCTCATGGCCACGCTCATGGCGCCGGTCGTGGTCGAGCTGGGGGCACAAAGTGGTCTGGTCATTCCGCTGATTGCCGTGCACATGTTCGTGTTCTATTACGGCATCATGGCCGACATCACGCCTCCGGTGGGGCTGGCCACATTTGCGGCCGCCGCCATTTCGGGAGAAAGCCCGCTTGCCACGGGCGTACAGGGTGTGACCTATGCCATGCGTACGGCCGTGCTGCCCTTCATGTTCATCTTCAATCCAATGTTGCTGCTCATCGACGTGGAAGGGTGGTTCGAACTGATCATGGTTGTGCTGGGCGCAACCGCCGCGTCGATGACCTTTGCGGCGGCCACCATGGCCTGGTTCCGCAGCAAGTGCAATTGGCTTGAGGTGCTGCTGCTGCTGCTGGCAACCTTCGCACTGTTCCGGCCAGACTGGTTCATGAATCACGTGGCCCCCAAGTACGAGGCACGGCCGGCATCGCAGATTTTTGCGATAGCCAGTGAGCTGCCGTCTACCGGGCGATTCGTGGCGGTGCTCTCGGGCATGAATCTCGAGGGCGATGAGCTGCGCAAGACCGTTGCGGTAGGCTTGCGGGAGCTGCCGGAAAACAGTGAGGCAACGGGCGACAACGCTGGCCGACAGCGGCTTTCCGAGGCCGGGCTTACGGTCATGGCCATGGGCGACATGGTGCAGATCGCCTCGGTGCGGTTTGGCAGCCCGGCCCGTCGCGCGGGCTGGGAGCAGGGCTGGGACGTCGAAGAGGTGCTGGTGCCCAATCCGGCGCGCCCCTCCGAATTTTGGGTGTATGTGCCGGCATTTGCGATCGTGCTGCTGATCTGGATGATGCAGGGACGTCGTACGCGACGTGACAATTCGGGCACGCCGGCACAGGTGGCAGCCTGACCGTCGCCGTGGTGCACCTTGCAGGTTCGAGCGGTGTCGCCCGAGCGTGACGGGATTCCGCCCAGCAAGGTCTGGCTGAACCCCGGGCCGTGGAAAACGCTCTACGAATTTCTGTGTGAGCGTTTTCCGCGTATTCCGCCCGATGTGCTGCGCAGGCGGCTCGAGTCGGGCGACATCGTCGACGCGCATGGTGTGGCTCAGTCGCCGGATTCGCCCTACGTGCCCGAACGCTGGCTCTGGTACTACCGCGAGGTTGACGACGAGCCGCCCGTGCCGTTCGAGCTTCCGGTTCTGCATCGCGACAGCCGGCTGGTCGTGGTCGACAAGCCGCACTTCATGGCCAGCGTGCCGGGCGGACGCTATTTGCGGCATACGGCGCTGGTGCGGCTTCGCCGCGAGTTCGATCTGCCAAATCTCACACCCGTGCACCGCCTCGACCGCGATACGGCCGGGGTGCTCATGTTCTGTGTCGATCCGGCGTTCCGCGGCCGGTACCAGGCGCTCTTCCAAAGCCGTGAGGTCGACAAGGAGTACGAGGCACTTGCCGTTCCCCCACCCGGACTGAGCTTTCCGCTGGTGCATTGCAGCCGTCTCGAGGAAGTGCCGGGCGAATTCATCATGCGGGAGACCACGGGCATGCCCAATAGCGAAACCCGCATCGAACTGCTGCGCGAGCCCGACTCACGCGGCGTTGCACACCTGCGCCTGCTTCCGCGCACCGGGCGCAAGCACCAGCTGCGCGCTCACATGAGCGCATTGGGCATGCCCATACTCAATGACGAGTACTACCCGGTGATGCGCCTGCGAGCCGACCCGGCCGACTCCCGTGACCCGCTGCAGCTGCTGGCGCGCTCGGTGGTGTTCCGTCATCCGGTCGATAGCCGGCTGCGCTGTTTCGAAAGCCGCCGCAGCCTGCTGCTGCATTCGCAGGCTTAGCATCCTGTATTGGTCTTGCTGGAAGTCCGTCTGTAACCGGAGGACTTTCATGACAGCAGAAAGCGAACAGAACCTGCCCCCGCAGCATCAGGATCGACAG
>Ga0079223_10002759_pt1 | contig 10940 bp, 12 predicted proteins | sample Stecom2011_FD_75072 | JGI IMG/M metagenome (GOLD analysis project Ga0079223, IMG submission 75072) | Agricultural soil microbial communities from Utah to study Nitrogen management - Steer compost 2011 | ecosystem: Environmental > Terrestrial > Soil > Agricultural land | place: USA: Utah...
TCTTCCAGGCGTTTTCTATATGCCATGGTGTGGCTCTGAATTACAGCCCCATCTATTACCTTTAAATAATTTACATATCCGTTGTGAAGATCGGAAACTACCGAGAAAACATCTACATCGCTCAAATTGGGATTAACAACAGTACTCTTACTTCTATACTTGTGAAGGATATCAATCTGCTCTTTGATTTCATGTGCCGATTCATATTCCATTTTATCGGCAAAGCCCTGCATTCGGGACTCTAAAATTTTTATAACCGATGAGATGTTTCCTTTTATAATTTCTTTTATATCGGCCACCTGACTCATATAATCTTCATGGCTTTGAAGGCCTTCGCAAGGGCCTTTACAGTTTCCAATATGGTATTCTAAACAAACTTTAAATTTACCTTGATCAATATTTTTTTCGCTGAGCACGTAGTTGCAGGTTCGAATTTTATACAACTGTCTGATGAGATTAAGCAGGGTCTTCATCATTACCACCGACGCGTATGGGCCGAAGTACTCCGATCCGTCGTCAATCTTATTGCGGGTGGCAAATACGCGTGGGAAGCGCTCATTTTTGATACAAATCCAAGGGTAGGTCTTATCGTCCTTAAGCAGGACGTTATAGCGCGGTTGATGCTCCTTTATCAGGTTGTTTTCAAGAAGCAGGGCATCGAGCTCCGTATCCACAACAATAAAGGTAAAGTCGGAAATCCGCTTGACCATAATTCGAGTTCTACCCGAGTGGCCGGCATTTTTTAGAAAATATGACCGCACTCGGTTTCGCAAGTTCTTTGCTTTGCCGATATATATAATGCGATCGGTTTCATCTCTGAATTGATAAACGCCGGGTTTGGAAGGTAAGAGCTTTATCTTTTCTGATAAGTCCATGATGCAAATTTACAAAGGTTTTTACCTTTATCGGTTTTTTTCGTTTAATGTTTGATGCCGATCGTTAAACAATCCGGCAGAGAGTATGTTTGTAATACCAACTTGAACACGAATCATGGTAACTTATTCTATTAAAGATCTAGAGCGCCTTTCGGGTGTTAAGGCGCATACAATACGTATTTGGGAAAAACGGTATAATTTTATAATCCCCAAACGCACTAAAACTAATATTCGCTATTATGACAATGACGATTTAAAACACCTTTTAAATGCAGCTTCTCTGAAGCGGCACGGTTATAAGATTTCGGCTATAACCGAAATGGGTAAAACTGAAATGGCTGATAAGGTATTGGAAATCGCAACTGTTGAATCGGATGAAGAAATGCTGATCGACGACTTGATCATTGCCATGATTGACTTCAATCCGAGGCGTTTTGATAAAATAATTAACAACGCGATTATTCGAATAGGGTTTGAAGAAACGGTTATTAAAGTTATTTATCCCTTTTTTATAAAAATCGGCTATTTATGGCAAGTGAAATCAATAAACTCTGCCCAAGAACACTTTGTATCCAACTTGATTCGTGAAAAGCTCATTGTGGCGATTAATAACGTCGATCATGAACCAAATCCCAACGGGAAACACTTTCTGCTATTCCTGCCTGACGGCGAATTACACGAATTGGGGTTATTGTTCTACAACTATGTAATTTTAAAGGCCGGACACAGGGTCTTGTACCTCGGTCAATCTGTACCTATGGATTGTGTGGCAGGTACTGTCACTCAAGTGTCTATTGATCACATTGTTACATCTATTCATAGCGCGGTTTCGGAGGAGGATTTTATAAAAAAACTTAGTTATATATCGAATCATATCCCGAATATTCCCATAATTCTCACAAACCGCATAGATTTTGATATTAAAAGGGTGAATATCGATCGGCTCTATGCCAATTTAGATTGGGAAGCATTAAACGAAATGCTGAAAATTGAAAACGAATAACTTGTTTAAAGGAATAGTAGATCGTTTAAACAAAGATGTTTTAGCTTTAATAAGCAGGAAAACACCCTGTTATATTGGTTTGAGTATGGTCGATATGAAAAATTAACAAATCTTTACCGCTTTTTGTTTAAGAAATGCCTATATTGACTAAACAAACGAAAACCAAAATTGACCATGAATATTCAAACATTTAACGAAGAGCTAATTGCTTTTGAAAGACCTCTAAAATCTTTTGCGTATGGATTTACCAATAACGAAGAAGAGGCAAACGATCTTTTACAGGAAACTTTCCTTAAAGCCCTTACTTACAGAACTAAATTTAAAGTTAAAACAAACTTAAGAGGTTGGTTGTACACTATTATGCGAAATACTTTCATTAATAATTACCGAAAGGCCATGCGTGCTAATACGATTATTGACAGAACGGACGAACAGTATTTTATTAACTCTGCAACCACAAACGGAGGTTTTGCAGATCCGGATAGTACATTTTCACACGGGCAGATTTTAGAAGTGGTAGGAAAACTGGAAGATGAGTACCGCGTACCTTTTGAAATGTACAATAATGGCTTTAAGTATAAAGAAATTGCCGCTAAGCTTGACTTGCCTATCGGTACAATCAAAAGCCGTATTTTTCTTGCACGAAAAAAATTAATGGGATCGCTTTCGGATTATAGAGCATAAAACTTAATTTTCATTACTTAGTTAAAAAGTACTCGAATTTTAATAAGCTCGTGTTGGAGAGCCGCTCTATGGCTGCAGACCTTTTCGTAAGAGGCAACAACACCGAGGGCTTCGGCATGTGAGTTGCGCCGGGTGCTTGCCGGAGCGCCTTAGCAGTAATTTCGTACAGATTGTGAAACAAAACCTAGCGAGCCGACTGGATCGCAGAATTGGGGAGGTGGAGAATTCAATGACTCAATAAACCATTCGACCCGTTTCGATAAAAACGCTTCTACCCAACAAAGTAACTTCAATATTTGTATAAAGATCAGTAAGTTACCTTCAGTTAAATTCAGCAAAACAATCCAATAAAGGCTTTCGATCAGCAGAGTTGTTGCGCCACTATTTTGTGGGCGACCTCAAGGATGCGAGATTCAAAACAATTTACATTTCACAGGCTAAAAATTATGCTTTGCTTTGTAGTAGTTATAAGAAGCACGGTTTTAAATTAATGTAAATATGGATATCACTCAAGAACACGTAATTTTGGTCGATGAAAATGATCGCCAAATCGGAACCTGTGAAAAGCTTGAGGCGCATCAAAAGGGATTACTTCACCGTGCATTTTCGGTTTTCTTATTCAATAGTAAAGGTGAATTGCTTATTCATCAACGCGCAGATCAAAAGTATCATACCGGCGGTCTTTGGAGCAATACCTGTTGCTCGCATCCGGCACCCGATGAGCCGATAGAGGAGGGGATTCGACGCAAACTAATTCAGGAGATGGGGATAAACACACCGGTCAAGAAATTGTTCGAATTTTCATACTCGGCAAAGTTTGATAACGGACTTACCGAAAATGAGCTGGATTATGTTTACTTTGGGGAGTATAATGAAGCGCCAAACCCGAATCCCGAAGAGGTGCAAGCATGGAAGTACAGCTCGTTTGAGGAAATAAAGAAAGAAGTGAGAAATGATGAGAGCCGATTTACGCCATGGTTTAAAATGTTGTTGAAAAAAGTAGAAGAGCATTATTATAAAACAACAGGGAGAGGTTGAATTGAAAGACTTGCCATAAAATAATTAAAGTAGGACTATGAAAGTATCTGTTTCCCGAAGAGCGCATTTTAACGCAGCCCACCGATTGAATAACCCTAAATGGAGTGCAGAGAAAAACTCTGAAGTATTTGGAAAGTGCAATTTGCCAAACTACCATGGTCACAATTATGTTTTAATCGTCTCGGTGCGGGGTGAAATAGATCCGGATACCGGATTTGTGATGGACTTGAAGGTGCTTAGCGACCTGATCAGAAATGAAGTAACCGAACGGTTTGATCATAAAAACCTCAACCTCGATACTGCTGAATTTAAAGATTTAAACCCAACAGCCGAAAATATAGCGGTTGTAATTTGGGATATACTTCGCAAACATATTCCGTCAAAGTACGAGTTAAAAGTAAAACTTTTTGAAACCGAGCGCAATTCAGTTGAGTACGAAGGGTAAGTATTTTGAATACAGCTCAATACACCCATCAAATTGAATACGCACAATACCGAAAGTCAACCATCCGTTAAGTTGCAAATCAGGAAGTTTTGACACTTGAGTTTTGACGTAACCTTCATTCTCTTGAAAGTGATATACCGGCTACTTTATTCACAATTTCGGTTCGGCGTATATTATGGCTAGGGGGTAATCTTTCCACTCTCAAAATTGTTTTTGTAGAAAATCATATTGGAATAAACGCTAAAGCCGGCCAACCAGCTTAAAATAATCGCGCAAATTTTTACGCAGATTTACCATTTGAGATTCAGAAACCCAGAGGGTGTCGTTGCCTTGAGGAATACCAATTCGTTTTTTATTACGTGCGGCGAAAAATATGCTTTGAGCAAAGCGGTATTGAGACGCATTGAATAAATCAGGGGTGAATATGGTGTCTGTTTCGCCATTTGCGGAAGCAGAAACTAAATACTCAATATTATTAAAGTCGGTATGATTTGTATCAATTCGAATAAAAGCCATATTTTGGCGCCAATTATTGTATATCACAAAACGAATTCCAAATTCTTCCGTATCAGAATACATAGCTTTAAGCCGATACGCATTAAAGGTGCCTTCGCCTTCTTCTTCTGTGGAGTAAAAAAAGGAACGAACATTTTTAAAGTACAGCTCGGCAGACTCCGTCGTATCGAAATTGATTGTATCAAATTTAGAAGGCCGAGACTCAGGCTGAGTTATTACTACAAGCAAAATCATGATGATCAACCATCCTAAAAACCAGAAAATTAGCTTGTTCTTAACCATTGAGTATTAAACAAACATCCCAAACCCTTGTTTATTAATAAGAGTAGTGAAAATGAAGACGACCACAAACAAACTTAAGGAGTTATTAGAGTTAGCAGGGGATAAAAAAATCCTATTGGTATTTCTGCGCCATTTTGGTTGTACATTTTGTCGCGAAACGATGACCCGTTTAGCAGAGGTCAAAGATGAAATAGAATCGGGCAACACCGAGATTGTAGTGGTACATATGGTGTCTCACCACACGGCCGAAAGACTACTGGATTTGTACGATCTTCACGGAGTAAGTCATATTTCGGACCCCAACAGGGAGCTATATCTTCAATTTGGATTAAACCGGGCAACTTTTAATGAGTTGTTTAATCCAATGAACTGGTGGCGGGCTTTTAAGAGTGGGATTTTAAAAGGGCATCTTATAGGAAAGCCTGCGGGCGATACATATCAAATGCCGGGTATATTTTTGTATTACAAGAAAAAGATTTTAAATAAATTCACATACAAATATGTGTCGGATATGCCCGATTTTCTCAAGCTGGTCAGCTAGTCTAGTCCAAATGATTTCATAAAAAAGAACCGACCGGTTCTTTTTGAATTTTGTAACTCACATTCTGCGACCCATAATTTATCGGTGTTTATTACGGTATCCACTGGTGGTTGTATATTTGGATGGATAATCGTCTTCTCAAAACACGAAATTTTTAGGTGTGGGGTGCTTTTATCCCTTCGCGATTACCATGATAAACCCAATGGATAGTGTATCTTTGAGACATATTAGAAAAGCACAAAAAATACGACACAATACCATGGCAAGGAATAATGCGAATGAGTTGAGATACTGCCGGTATTGACGGATATTTTTGTGCTGCCAAAAAGCTGTGACTGATTAAATAACCGCATTATAAAAACTGCGTGGAGAAATACACTTATTTAATTCTCAATATACTAACTATTGCTTTACCCTTTTTTTGGAGCTTTGAGAAGAAGATTTACTTTGTGCGGTACTGGCGAGGAGTGTTTTTGGGAATTGCCGTTATGGGGTTGTTCTTTGTACCATGGGATGTATGGTTCACATCTATGGGGGTTTGGGGTTTTAATGAGCGTTTTATAACGGGGATTAAAATCGCAAATCTACCGATCGAAGAGTTAATGTTCTTTGTTACTTTTCCGTATGCGTGCGTCTTTTTGTACGAGGTATTAAACTATTATATGCCTAAGCCGATTTTAAAACCTATTGAGAGTAAAATCACGGCGGCGCTTATTTTTATAAGTTTTATACTGTCTATCGTATTCGTTGACAGGATCTATACTTTTACAACATTTTCGCTTTTGAGCTTATTCCTCATTTGGCATTTGCTTGTAAATCGAAGCGATTTTCTGGGGCGGTTTTACCTCTTATTTATAATTGTTCAGATACCTTTCATTATTGTAAATGGCGTCCTTACAGGAATGTTTACCGACGAACCCATCGTGTGGTTCAATAACGCCGAAAATATGGGGATTCGCTTAATTACTATCCCGGTTGACGATATCGGCTACAACATGTTGATGCTGCTCATCGTTATTACTATACTCGAAATGTTTAAGGTGCGCATTCTTACCGGCGCTCTCAAGGTTACATAGTTGCAAGAAGAAATGAAGATGATTAATGAAGTTGAAACACCGGTTTTAGCCGGTCATTTATTGTATTACGAAGTATACAAACTAAGTGCTGACAAGCCTTGGATGGTGTTTGTACATGGTGCAGGTGGAAGTATTAAAACCTGGCAAAAGCAAGTGAGTTTTTTTAAGGATAAATTCAATCTGTTGGTGGTTGACTTACGCGACCACGGCGAGTCAAAAGACGTTCCCGAAGGAGAAAATCAATTTGGATTTGACACAATTTCGGATGATGTAATACAGGTAATGGATGAGCTAAAAATACAAGAAGCACACTTTATTGGCGTTTCAATGGGAAGTATCATAATCCGACATATCGAACAGCTTCAGCCGAATCGGGTGTCGTCCGTAGTCCTTGCGGGCGGGATTTTTAAAATGAGCAAGAAGATTAAGCTGTTGGCTTTTATCGCTAAGTCGCTTACGCGAATATTACCATTTCAAACGTTGTACAGAATGTTTGCGCTTGTTTTGCTTCCGCGAAATAATCACGCCGCATCGCGCAGGGTTTTTATCCGTGAAGCACAAAAACTGCAAGCCAAGGAAGCTAGAAAGTGGCTCGGATTGATTGGAAAATTGAACACAACGCTTGCTCAGATGTTTAATGAAAAGATACATGCGCCATGTCTTGTGGTAATGGGAGGTCAGGATCACGTCTTTCTTCAACCGGCAAAAGATTACGTAGCGAGGTACAACGAGGTCTTCCTTGAAATCATTGATAGATGTGGACACGTATGCAATATTGAAAGCCCAAAGGAGTTTAATATTAGGTGTTTGGACTTTATTAATTCGATGGAGCAGCGCACCTTAAAACACACATAAAATTATGGCAACAAAGGCGACTACAAAAACGAAAACGACAAAGTGGACGAAAGTGAAAGTTCGCGATGCCTATCTAAGAACAACACTCCTGGAAGGAAAGCAACCCAACTCGGTTTTCAAATTTACAGACGATTTGGGAATGCCGGAAGCAGAGTTTTATACCTTTTACAGTTCATTTGATGCGATTGAAAATGAAGTTTTTCGGGAAATGATGGTGTCGACACTGAAAACCGTTCAGGATGACAGCCAATACCAAGCATTTTCAGCGCGTGAAAAGCTACTCACATTTTATTTTGCTCACCTCGAGGTTCTTGTAAAACAAAGAAGCCTGGTAGCGATGAAATGGCCTGAACTAAAAAGAAGACCCACCACACCCGAATGGCTTAAAGGATACAAAGAAGCCTTCTTAACCTACGCCCGCACAATTGTGGGAGAGGCCATTGAAGGCGAAGAGATTAAAGAACGCCGCTATATTTCAGATAAATACGACAAAGCGTTCTGGCTCCAGCTAATGTTCGTTATTGATTTTTGGATAAGAGACACAAGCACAGAATTTGAAAATACCGATGCGGCAATCGAAAAAGCAGTCAATCTTTCCTTTCAGCTTTTGAGTGATTCTACGCTAGATAGCATTGTAGATTTCGCGAAATTTTTATGGCAATCTAAATGAGCCAACCAAAGGAGCAAGATTCTATTCCAACCTCAAAAATGCAACGAGCCGGCAAGTTTGTGGGCACCGGGGCTAAAATGGGGAGGAATTACTTAAAGTACTACGCCAAGCGATTAGTTGACCCGGATTTATCTCGCGACGAACTCAACGAATCGAATGCCGAGGATGTGTACAATTCGCTTAGCAAGCTTAAAGGAAGCGCACTTAAGGTTGCCCAAATGATTTCAATGGACGAAAACCTGCTTCCCAAAGCTTACGCCCAAAAATTTCAAATGGCTCAGTATAATGCGCCGCCACTATCCTATCCGCTTGTGATTAACACATTTCGAAAGCAGTTTGGAAAAACACCCGATCAAATCTTTGATGCGTTTTCTAAAAACGCGGTAAATGCCGCTTCGATTGGTCAGGTTCACAAGGCCGGGTTAAACGGAAAGACGCTGGCGGTAAAAGTTCAATATCCCGGAGTTGCCGACAGCGTATCGAGCGATCTGCGATTGGCGCGCCCTATAGCTTTGAGCTTGATGAATATCAAAGCCAAAGACCTGGAAAAATATCTGGAGGAGGTAGAAGCCAGGCTTTTGGAAGAAACCGATTATAATCTTGAATTGGAAAGGTCGATGGACCTTACTCAAAAGTGCAGTCACTTAAATAACATTAAATTTCCGACATATTACCCTGAATATTCCTCAGCTCGGATTATCACGATGGACTGGATTGAGGGCAAGCACCTTATAGAATGGATTGAAACAAATCCCGACCAGGATTCCCGAAATAAAATCGGGCAAGCACTTTGGGACTTTTACGATTATCAAATTCACACGCTACACGCGGTTCACGCCGATCCGCACCCGGGGAATTTTATTATTACTGAAGACAACTTGCTGGGAATAATTGATTTCGGGTGTGTCAAGGAAATTCCGGGAGACTTTTATCGCGAGTACTTTAAATTGATGGAACCCGGAATTACCAAGCGGAAAGAATATTTTCAGGAGCTCCTAAGCGGACTCGAGTTTATTCTCCCTGATGATTCCAACAATGAAAAGATCTATTTCACCAATATTTTTACGCGCCTGCTCGAGCTGTTAGGAAAGCCCTTTTCTTCAGCGACTTTTGACTTTAGCGACAAGCAGTATTTTGCGGAAGTTTACGGTTTGGCAGATGAAATAGCCAACGACAAACAATTTCGTAAAAGCAATGCAGCCCGTGGTTCCCGACATGGAATTTATGTAAATAGAACGTACTTCGGACTATACAATATATTGCACCAAATCGGTGCACAGATTTATACGCAACTTGATTTTTCGAGCTTGGAACTGCGAAAGATGTGATCTAGGGACCATACTTTATTACCCGAAAGTGGCATTTGGGAGAACAAAACCTCACGCTTACTCAATGAAAATATAAGTAAAACTGGGTTTTTAATTTCATTAAAAACCGGCGTAAATGGCAAAAATGCATTAGTAAAGCAACTCCAAGTGCGACTGCAACCTTTCGACCAAAAGACTTATTATCCGTTTGTTTACCTCTACTTTATTCTCACAGTAAAAATTGTATTCTTCCAGAGTCATCATACTTACAATGGTGGCGATTAAGGAATTGCGAATGCGCGGGTCGTTTGACAAAACATCTTGAATATAATTGCGCTGTGCACGCTGATTGTATGCATTAAAGGCAGGCTTAAACTTGAGGATATATTTTTTAAATTGTGCGAAAACAATGCTGTCTTGAAATCTTGAAACAGGGTACAGTGTATCGTTTTGAAACTGGTTCAATAGATTACCTCCATCTACACTTGCCGGCAATTCAGGCCGAATACTTTTTACTGCATGGTCCCTTTTGTCGAGTATCATTCTATAAAAGATTAGTGAATGTTATTATAATTATTATATTTCGGGGCTGATTTTGGGTTGCTCAGGTCATTTCCTCGCTAATTCAGCTTCCAATAACATGGTTAATTATACCGCTAAATATATGAAATCTCTGGTAGTTATCACCTTTGTGTTCGCTTTTCATACACTGGTGCTGGCGCAAAAGGACAAGTCCTATAGTGCCGTGGCTCATTTAGCCGGAAGCGAGGCAGTTAGTTTAACTAAAAAATTCGATTTTTTGAAATCGATATCTATTAACCTGATTGTTGGAAATACTATAGATCCATCAAACTTAAACTACACATTGCGTTTCTCTGAAAAGGAATCGTATATGGCAATGAGCATCTCAGGACTTGGCGATGACGAAGTGGAGAGTGTGCCTGAAATTGTTCTCGACTTTGATGAGGATTCGCGCATAACTTTCATGTGTTTTGGTGACATTAAAATGGCGCGTGCATGTCTATTAGATGATGAGCAAAAGGACATCTCAATCTTTACACTCAATCCGGTCATTCATAAAGAAACAGGAAAATCAAAGAACATTCTGGGATACAAATCGATGGAATATATAATTAGTGACGGCGACTACAAAGGCTCGATATGGATTACACCAACTGTAGAAGAGAGTTTGAAAAGACCCTTTATCGATTTAGGTCTAAAACATGAAGGCGCCGGTTCTATATCACCTTCGGGATATATTATGCGTGTAGATGTAGATAATGCAGTTACCAAGGATGTTGTTAGGCTTAGTGTCAGTGATATAAATATCAATGATATATACAGCATCGATGCCCGGACCTATGTTAGCACCGCATTTCCTTCACATTAATTCTTAAGACATTCATTTTATCTCCGTTTTTTCTTTTTTCCGCGAGGAGATGATGGGTACAATCGGAGACTTTCAAAATGAAGAATTTAATTTCCTGAATAGAAATTGGAGTACCCTTAAATCAAGGCAGGTTTTAGGTAAATTTCTAACCAAGAATACGGCATTGGAAAAACTCCCATGATTTTGTACCTTTGCACCTCTTAAAAACAGACTTCAACATGTCCAAATATCGTGAGTATAAAGGTCTTGACCTTCCAA
>Ga0079223_10002760_pt1 | contig 10939 bp, 8 predicted proteins | sample Stecom2011_FD_75072 | JGI IMG/M metagenome (GOLD analysis project Ga0079223, IMG submission 75072) | Agricultural soil microbial communities from Utah to study Nitrogen management - Steer compost 2011 | ecosystem: Environmental > Terrestrial > Soil > Agricultural land | place: USA: Utah...
ATATCTTGATGATCTCATCTACTCCGGATCGGAATGCCTTTTCATCTTTCTTAGACATTCTAGGTTTAATGTAATTCTCTACGAAGACCACCAGTTCAGGATACATGAAATTCCAGAAATAGTTAGATCGGAACTTAACTTTCTCTGTATACATTGGGTTGTTGGAATCTTTCTTAGCATTACCAACAACGTAACTACACCATTTATTGCCAGTTATGGCCATACATTGTTGCATTTGCATGTAGTGAGATACGTAAATGTGTGATTTGTTGTCGACTCCTTTAATTCCACTTTTACCGTAAGACGTTCTTGGATGAAATTCTCTGAGTTTAAAGAGTTTCTCTCGAAGAGGTCTGTACAGCTGCTGGGGGTATTTCACTTCTAGATTTCCTACCAGATTTCCTTTAGAAATTATACCATCCGGACTACCAGCAATAAACCAATTAGCGTGAAAGTTGTCCTCTAACTGTTCATCGTGCCAAATAGGAACGCATAGAGAAACTTCTCTATGAGTAAACCCCGTGGATTTACAGTAATATTCGATGGTGGGTTCTTCATTTAACGTTCCCATTTGCATAGCATGATTTGGAGGAGGTGGCAACTCTCTTCCAGTTAATAGATTTATCTCATATTCCAATTCAGAGAATTGGGATTTACCAGTGACGAATACACTCGTCTTAGAAGCTGTGCATCTAAACTTTCTAGCTTGAAACCATCCTGGAGTTCTTTGCTCCGCTATCAGTTCCATGTAAACGTGATCATCTTCATCTGAAGATGAAGCTACAGTTTCATTCGCGTAAGATACTTTCCACATTTTCTTAAATTGGGAGTTAAAGATTACATGATGAATGTAAACAATGTCCTTTCCGGAATGGAGGAATTGCGAAACGGAATCTCTCGATTTCTGGAAAATAGTTATACTATCGCAAATACGGTGTAAGCATATCGGTTCTTATATTTTAAACGTATTCGGATTACTCTTAAACGATGCTTCACAGTACATAGAAAATAACCATTATTTTAAATTACTCATAGAACATGGACACAGAGACATGGCGACGTTGGCTATTTTAATAACGGCCATTCATAATAGGAATGATACAATCCAGATATTAAATCCTGACATCTTTGGTGAAATCTCAGATGGCGAATTAGATGAATATCCAGTTGTAGATTATTTACATCTTGTTCAGACTAGTAAAGTTATTAAACTGCCTCTGAAGAAGCACAAAGAAACTCTTCAACGTCTCATCTCTAAATCTTTTAACGTTAACTTCGTGAAATCTGAAAAGAAGTTCCCAGATGAATATTTCGAAAGTCTTCAGTTACTTTTACGTCTTGTTCCGGATGATCTAATCACTGACAACTGCTTGAAAGATTTCGATGAAATCGTAGAAATGTGTGGAGTAATTAAGGAACATCTCACTAAACCAATTAACGTCTTCACTTCGAAAGTTCCTCCGGAATGTTTAAAACCAGAAGTACCACTTAAAGACGTCTACGAATACATATACCTCATATCAGACCCAGACTTCCGGATGACGTATTTAAAACGTTGTAAGCATTTAGAGATTTACAAAGAACTCAGACGTAAACTAGAAGAAGAGGCTGAAAAGAATTTTAAAGAGAATATTCGGGAGATTATATATAAATACAACAAGTTACCTCTAAGATGCTATTCACTTGCTTTACCAGTCGCTCCAGAAACGAAAGAAGAACTAGAAAAGTACGTAAAAGAGAAGATTATTCATCGTGTGAAGAATCTCATGATAGATGTGAACTGTAACAAACATAAACTAGCAAACATCACTGTGTCTAGTACTGATAAATGGTACATGCTTCACACTTTCTTTGTTTTAGAAGAAAATAATGTTGCGTACATTCATTGTCCAGAGGAACGTAAACTAGGCAAGAACATTTACACTGGTAATAAATTCCCTTTTATCGATCATCACAAAGAACATACCATTAACATCCAAGAATACTTCGAAAATAGATTAATGCTTCCCTTGAATTTCGATCCTTGGCCTGAAGTAGAACACGTGGAAGATTTAATTAAGCTTTTATAACTGTTATGTCTAGAAGATATTCACCATCCGAGACAATGAGATATGACAGTTTATGGGACAACGGAGAGAAATTGGTCTATGAATCCCCCGTTGAGTATATAGCATTTAATGGAGGAGGAGTTAAAGGAATTGCATATGCAGGAGTTATTAAAGCTCTAATAGAACTGGATTTAGTAAAGAACGTTAAGGTCTGGTCAGGAACTAGCATTGGTAGCATCGCGATGCTTCTTATCACTTCAGGGGTTCCTTTGGACTTCATAGAAGAATACTTATTCTGCATTAAAACTGAAGACGTGATCTCCAAGAACTGGTTCTCTAAGATGTCTTACCCATCGAATTTAGTTAACTTGTTTTATTCTATGGGTTTAGATGATGGTGACAAAGTCCTACGTTTAGTTGAAAAGATTCTGGAGAAAGCCTGTTTACCTGTTGATATCACTCTTAAAGAATACTACAAGAAAACTGGGAAATACATCGTACCAAGTGTGTCTAGTATTAACACGAATGGAGGTGAAACGTTGTACTTATCTCCTAGTTTATACCCGGATTTCCCAGTAGCACACGCTGTTAGAATTAGTAGCTGTTTTCCTATTGCCTTTTCACCACAACTAATTAAAGACAGATCTGTTAAAGATGGAGTTCGTTGTCTATTAGACGGAGGCCTGTACGAGAATTGTCCTATTGCTGCTTTCGATCTTTTCGATGCTGATGACAAGCTTGCAGCTGCAAATCGAAGAGCAGTTGCTTTCTATTTCTTGAATTACGGACAGCAAAGTAGAGAATATGAAGACGTTAAATCCTTTAAAGATTATGGCTCTTCACTCCTTAACAGCATGCACTCGGACATCCAAAAGCACGTAACTACTCGAGACTATTTCTGGCAGAGAATCATTCCAATCGAATGTAAAGATGTACGTTACATGTCTTCAGATATGACGTATTCAGATAAAGAGAAACTTGCCAACACTGGATACTTGTCAACGATGAAGTATTTTAAAGAACGTTCTAAGAAAATTAAAGAAGAAGGATTCCCAGACTCTCTTTTCGTTCCCAGTTACAAGGCTAAATGTGCTAACATCGAATTTTCAGATGAAGACGTTAAACATATAAGAGCCTATTCTGTGAACATCAACAGAACTAGTAACTGTTTACTGAAGCACAACTTCGGGAAACTTTAATTAGATACTAGAGTATCTAATTAAAGCAAGATACTAGGGTATCTAATTAAAGCAAGATGTCCTTTAAAGACTTTCCTAACTAAGTTAGGAAATATTACTTGTTAATGAGTTGGTACAACGCTTCCATCTGAATGACGGTGTCTGCTAAGTCATCTGCTTTGGTCTTAGACGTTCCTTTGTGATGTTGTAGCCATTTAATAGACCATTCATCGTTTCGTTTTTCGAGAATTTTCATAGCTTCATCGATACACCATTTCTTCAACTCATTGGAAGTCATACGTACTTTAGGGCGTAAGATTTTACTCTTAGCTTTTGGATTAATATCCATTAAGATTACGTCTTCTTTCAGATATTTACGTCTGCTAATTATGAAGTTTAAGACCAAGTCGAACATGCTCCTGTTTTTAGGTGAAACAGCTAACTGACGTTCGATGAGAATGATGTTAGCGGTCTTTATGTGTTCTTCGAAGATCTCATTTAGAAAGTCGTTGGCTGAAACTAAAACATCTGGATTAATAGAAGCCGTTCCAGATTCCTTCTCACCCGCGAAGTTAATTTTGTGAAATAGTTCAGGCTTAACGTCTTTGTGTGAATGCCATACTTCTCTTCGAATCGCAAAATTCTTAATAGCGATATCGATACTAACACAAGACGTTCCTCCTTTCTTAAATTTACCATCCGATAAAGGGAATTCATCAGTACCTTCAACAGGTAAATAGACGTTGTACAGAGAGTTGTCTGTTTTTGCTTTAATACGATTAGCGAATGCCATCTTGGTTAAAAAGAGATATAAGTTAATAATATTACATTTTTAACAGGAATGGCAACGAACACAGTTAAGACTTTATGGTTTGGTGTTATCATTTGTTTAGTTGGAATTGGCATATTTGCTTATCTCATGATTAGTGTTTTAACGCGTGAACCTGATATTTGTCGAAACGGGGAATGCTTAACGAATGTCATCACAGGTGAACGTAACTGTTCAGGAATTCTTGTTGAGGATCTCTTCAACAAATGTAATCCTCGTAGAAGTTGTAGACAAGGTCATTTAATGTATGATCCTGAAATAGGATCAGCAACGTCTTGTCCTGTTGAGTATTCAGATGAAGATTGTAAATGCTACGAACATGAATTCTGTCCAGATGAAGTAACCACTTACTTTGTTAATACACCGTATTCATATTATGGTAGACCTATTAATTCACAGACACCTTCAACGGGTTTCCAATTTGTGATGCACAACAATTACACACATCCTATGTTACCAACAGTAAAAATAAGAGACAGACCGTTAGCAATTTCTAGACCTTCTGGAGAACATGATGGCGTCTGTTCTATTGCAGCTATCAACGTAGATCTAATTTGGCCTGTTGAAGGATATCGACAACTCAACCGTTGCATCTCCGGAAGACTAGTGTACAGAAACAACAGATACTTGTGTAAACGTCATCCGGACATCAACGACATGTCATGTGCTGAACCAGAAAGAATAATAGAAAAAGAGGATGGAACGTTCTCATGTGGAATCCCACCTAACTAACATTTCTTAACACTGTTAAGAAAAAGGTCTTAAAGGATGTTAAAACCTTTCCCTGACGTATATTCCTCTGGATATGAATTCTCTCTTCATCTCTAAAAGACGTGGAACATTCACATTTTTCATATTCTCTAAGTTTAGAGCCAAACACTCCCAAGAACAGAACGTACCATCCCAAGTTCCATCTTTCAGAGGTACTTTCAAGGAACGTTTCACGTCTTTAATTTTAGTCCAACAGAAGACACAAGAAACTGGAATAATGTCATGCTCAGAAAACATGAAATTAGCTGTAGGACCATGAACACTTACGTTTAATGGTCCTAAGTGTCTAAATAGTTCATCGTCTTGTTGTAATTTCTTCAGATCTGCTAAATCTAATCCAGAAGACACTTTAGAAGATACGTTATATTTATCAGGAGTTTTAAGAAAGTAGTTCTCGGAGGGTATTTCGCCTTTAATACGTTTAAATGTGAAGAGGCTCTTAATTCTGTTAGAGAAAATTCGTTTATATCTTGGAGGTGATTTTTCTTCTACTTTTTCTACTAATTTCTTAACATCTATTTCAGCCCAATAGATGTAAATTAAATTGCTTAGTTGCTTTCTGTTTAATTCTTCATCTACAACTAAATCGGAGAGAACACAATGAATATCTCCTTGAATTTTCTCTTTAATTTCAGGAACGTGCATCATGAATAGATGATAATCTAGAATTTCACCTAACGTCAACGAATTAGCATGAATCTTTATGTCACGGAAGATTAATCTAGCTTTCTTAGAAAGCGGACAATGCCCGTCTAGAACAACTGGAACGTCTAGTAGTGAATCCATGTTTGAGTACACTAAATTCTTTTTAAATGAAACTTAACCAGACTTGAAAATGGCTGTGGTCGACGCTCAACAACTGTTCTTGAATCGAGCGAAAGCTCTGAGTTTCGAACCGAACAAAATCTGGAGCGATGTGGTTGATTCGGATGAAAAAGAGCTGGATGAACTTCTTAGAACGTATTCTCTGCAGATGTACAAGAATTCTTACCAGTACAACAAACTGGCTGGCGCGTTGCGTATGTATCGATTGTACCGAACAGCACATACTACTATCGATGGCTATCTTGGACAATTCGCTGAATTTCTTAGAGATGATGTTGTTGAATTTATCAGGGAACATGAAGAGACTCTTTACGATGCTCTGGATTTCTCTAAGGACTTTAATTATGGGAATTTGGCAGCTGCTACGATGGTTAACAACTACTTGTCTCGTGAAAGTGCAGACAAGCCTCCAACGGAGATTCCGCAATTCATGGTAATGCGTTTGGCTGTTGGTTCGTCTCTTAAGCGTGGAATCGAATTCGTCTGTAAGACCATTGAACTTTACAACAAACGTCTTCTTTCATTCGCTAGTCCGACCATCTACAACATGGGATTTAAGAAGGGAGCTCCAACATCTTGTATGGTTCTAACAGTGGATGATGATCTGGAGGATATCTACAATGTTATTGGGGAAATTGCCATGGCGAGTAAGAACAATGCTGGTATTGGTCTTGCTTTAGGACGTCTACGAAACTCTGAAATTGGTCGTTCAGGCAAGAGCAAGGGCGTTATGCCTCTGTTGAAGATCCTCGACCATTCAACAGAATACGTTAACCAAGGAGGAAGACGTCCCGGAGCTACAACTGTAACTCTTCCGATTTGGCACTTGGACATTTTCGAATTCATTCACTGCAGAGACAACATTGTGGACGAATCTATTCAAGTGAAAACACTTAACACATCTGTGATGATGAATGATCTTTTCATGGAACGTCTAGAGGAAAAAGGAGATTGGTATGCTATGTGTCCGAACATTGCAAAAGGTCTCGCAGATTCTCATTTTGATAAATTCCGTGATCTTTATCTGAAATACGAACAGATGGCAATTCGTTGGAATCAGTGGGAATTCTACCAGAATCTCCTGAAAGTATACTCGGAAAATCCAGAGAAGGTATACGAACAACTGTATGCCGTCATGAAGGAATTCGAATCTGAAGTGTACGTTCACTTCTGGCTTTATAAGCATATTAAGTCTCAGAAAGTTAAGAGTCCTTCTGATGAACTCTTCCTAAAAGCTCACGAAGAGAAGAATGAAGCTTTCATCAAGCGTGAACGCTTGGAGAAACTCAGAGGAAAGAAAGAAGCAGTTCGCTCCACCAAACAATACGTCATCAACAGTAAGTTCGTTAAGAAACAGAAGCAGATCGTCATGACTCCTGAAGAACAGGAAGAACTCGATGAATTGGAAGAAGAAGTTTCCCACATTCTAATTCCAGATCCTTGTGAAGCACCTCCTAAGTTCCGAAACAAGAAATACAAGGCTGCCGATCTCATGGATCTCATCTGTAAGCAACAAAGACGTTCTGGTATGCCTTACATTAACCAAAGTGATACCATCAACAGGATGTCACCAAATCAGAACGTTGGATTCATCTACTCCCTTAATCTCTGCCAGGAGATCGCACTACCTACTATTCCTAGAGAGCACACTGCTACTTGCAACATTGCATCCATTTGTCTCAAGAGAATGTGGACGTGGAACGATCAGATGGAAGTGGTAGTAGATTACAACAAGATCGCTGATGCAGTTAGACATCTTACTTTGGTTCTTAATGACATTCTCGATCAGGCTGTTAACATTCAAGCAAAGGCGATTGCAAGTAATTATGCCATTCGTCCAATCGGAATTGGTGTTAATGGATGGGCAGAACTCATGTACAAGCTGGATCTATCTACAGCAGATCATTCCAAGGTAGATACGTCTCTTCCCGTCAAGCAGAGATACCGTAAGAGAATGCATCTGAACCCTGTAACCGAAGACATTATTCACAACATTTGGTCTTGCATCTATTACAATGGACTTCGTGCCAGTTGTGATGAAGCACTAAGAACTGAACCTTACGCTGAATTCTGGACATCTGATTATGTGGATGGAATTCTTCATTTCAACAGATATGAAAATGGAAAATTCAGGCATGAAGGAGCGGCAGATCCTAAGTTGTGGAATTCTAACAGTTGGGATCATCTGATTGCAGACATTCGTGAGTATGGCTTGCGGAATTCCACAGTCACAACTCAGATGCCAACTGCTACGTCTGCTCAGATTCTGGAAGCAAGTGAAGCAACTGAACTAAGCCAGAACTTGGTAATTAGACGTCTTAAGATTGGTGATTTCCCTGTGCAGAACTATCATCTAATCCACGACTTGGAGAAGATTAACTTATGGAACAAGAACACTTACAACATCCTAACGGCCTCTAACGGAAGTATCTTGGAAATCCCTGAAGAGAATCTTGAGCCTGAACAACTCAAGCGTCTACAATTCCTAAAGACCAAGTATCAGTCTGTTATTGAAGTCCAACAGAGTCTACGCATTCAGGAAGAAGCAATTCGGCAGAAATTCACTGACCAAGCTCGAAGTTTCACACTTTACGTAGCTGACCCACGTGAAGAGATCCTAACGGCTGCTCATAAGAATATTTGGAAGAGTGGTCTGAAATCCTCATATTACATTCGAAGCAGAGCCGTGATTCGGAACATGAAGTTTAAGTCTTCTGTTGAGAACGATGAAGATGAATATGATGATAACTTGTGTGAAGGTTGTTCTTCATAATATGTTTGTGTAATTTACAACACTACGTTGTTGTAACAATGGAACTATGTCTCGTAAAGCACTAGTTCTCTTCGATATTAACGGAGTTCTTTGTAATTCCGTTGAGAAGTTCTCTCCTAGAGGTAATCCATATACAGAGAGAACATTTAATCCAGAATTCTATAAGCTAATTAAGAAACTTTCACCTGTAGCAGATGTTGGAGTTTTCACTTCCATGCAACGTAAGAATGTTATTAGAGTTCTTGAGAGGATACCCTTTAAATTCTCTTACGTCTTTTACAGGAATCACTGTACACCAATCGAAGGAGAATCCTATAAAACTAGGAAGAATATAACCAACATCCAAGAACATCTAGATAGTGTTGATAAGGTTCTTTTAGTGGATGACAGCCACTATAAAGTGGAGAAGAACCCCAGATCATCATACGTAATTTATAAGAACGAGTCTTGTAAAATACTATACACGCGAATTTTAATATCTCTTAACAGAATGTAACTACACTAACACAGGAATGTAACTTCTTGTGTGTAACTTTCCATACATCGTATGGAAAATATCTTAAAGTCTATGAAAAAGAACTTTTCATCCTAATTAAACAATGAGTTACTTGCTTTTTGGTGTAGTTAAGAATAATAAGAACTTACACCTCCGATGGTCTCCAGATACGTACACTAAACTGGTAGATGTCGACAAGGATCTTACACTCATTCCTAGTGACCTCCCGTTATATGGAAGCGACACTCTCTCATCACAAGTGGTATTAAATAAAACCATGAAATTCTCCACCTCAGATAGGACGTTTAAGGTGACGGTAGGATTCGTAGACGTATCTAAGTCAGGAAAGTTGAATGTATACCAGCAATTATCATCGGGAGTTCCTGTAATTCTCTCTTCGAATAAGAAGTATGTCTTATGTTGTGTTATAGAGGAGACAGGTAAGGATTTCTTCCAAGTTCACGTTAAATATGGGAGGTTTACCGAAGAATTAAAAGTGAAATTCTCATCACTAGTCTACTCGATGTCTATTCATCCAACGTCACGTGTACAAGTTAAATATGCGGCTGGAAATTATAAGGTTACGACTGGAGGTCATTCGTTCTACATGTGGACAGCATACAACACTTCCAAAACTATTAAAAACCTGGGATTATCCACCGTGAAACAAGACAATGAAATTAACGCACAGTTCTTGGGTAGTATTGGTGACGGATTCTCTAGTGTTGGAGGATTCTTTGGTGATATTTTTGGCTCTGCTTGGGGATGGTTAAAGACGATTCTCATATGGGGGTTAGGTATTCTTCTACTTCTCTTAGTCATTTACATCATTTACAAGATTGCTAAATCTCGAGGAAATAAGAAAAAGTGATAGAATCAGTAGAAGAAGTAGTAGAACGTAAACTAAACAAAGAAAGATATGAGTCTTGGTTTTTTAACGTTTGACACCCGATAGAATGCGAGAACCAAAAGTTAACTTTCGAACTGTACCATGTCTGACATTGTTCTTCTTTCACACCAGCATGAGCACGCGAGGAGAATGCTCGACTTCTTACAAAACAACAAATTTGCAATAGACTTATCTCCAACCGGAACAGGCAAAACGTATGTCTCTTTATGGTTGGCTAATCAGCTCGAACTACCTGTGATCGTTTTCTGTCCAAAGAACGTTGTGAATGTATGGAAGTCTTTAGCAGAAACTTACGATGTCGAATTGCAAACTGTTACGTATGACCAAGTGAAGAATCCAAAACACGGATGGGTGACCAATGAAATACGCAAGAGATTATCGGAAGAAGGACGAGATAAGATCTATGAAGGACATTTATTCATTGCTGACGAAGCTCACAAGTTGAAGAACCCGTCATACCAGAGCAAAGCTATGCAAGAGATTTTAGGGAATCTCATCAAGGGTGGTAACGCTAATCCATCTAAAGTTCTCTTACTTTCTGCTACGCTTATCGATGGCGAGAAACAAGCATATGAATTCTGGAGATTATTGGGATATCATGACAAGACTCGAAATTCTGATCTTATCAGATCTATTTCTCCATCTAGTTACGTTCCTATGAAGAGTAAAGAACAACTCGAATTGCTGTTCGATCTCTTTAAAACGGAGATTATCGAGAAGTATGGTTCTTCCATGAAACAACACATTAAATATAAACACGATGTGAAGAACATGAGTAGACGTCTTCCATTCAAGGATATGGCCAATTACAGACGAACTATTAAAATGTTGAGTAGCATCGATAACATTGGACACTTCGTCCAGGTTCTCAACAACCTCCAGGACATCAAGGCGTCGATAGTCATAAAGACCGGTTTAGCTGTTCTTCGTAAATATTCACGAGCTAAACTAGTTCTCTTCGCAGACTATCATAGCACGCAAAACATCTACGTGCGAGCTTTTCGGGAGTACGATCCTATGCTCATAAACGGACGAACCAAGGATGAATTACGTATCGAATATATCGATAAGTTCCAAGAAGATTCGAATGAGAGACGAGTTATGATCAT